>Ga0334889_1000146_pt1 | contig 117055 bp, 92 predicted proteins | sample GraSluR1_MG_2_FD_207222 | JGI IMG/M metagenome (GOLD analysis project Ga0334889, IMG submission 207222) | Sludge microbial communities from methane-producing bioreactor in Wageningen University, Netherlands - Granular Sludge_8_08-R1 | ecosystem: Engineered > Bioreactor > Anaerobic >...
TTGTACAACTTTCTGTCAACTTCACTGAAGTTGGTCTAACTTTCACCAAAATCGTACAAATTTTGTTAGTGACTAACAAAGTTGGGTCGAATTTGATAACTTTAAACGGGTTTTATCGGATGCTTACTCAAGTGTACGCGGTACTCACAGCGCCAGGTTGTAGAGTTCGCCCATGAGGATGTACAAGCCATCGTCAAAAGTAGTGCCGTCCGGGTCGGTCATATAAGATCTTGAGTTGCAGAGCACCACGCAATTTACACCGGAGCCGGCGGCTGTCTCGGAACTGCCCATCACCCACATGGTAGTGGTTCCAGCCAGGTTCCCGGAGTGGTAGGCAGCGTCGGGGAAGAATTTGTGGCCTCTTCTCCAGCCCAGGGCATACCGGGGATAGATCGCAGAAGGGGTGAGCATCTGGATGCGCGTGGCAGGTTGTATGATATCGGGCACGATCGGGCGTCCGTCGATGTGAAAGAGCAAATGCAGCATCTGTTCGGTCGAGGCGATGATCCCGCCGGCTGCGGCAATTACATCCATGGGGTTTGCATAGCCGTTGTAGCCGTTCTGGGAGTAGTAAACCACTTCATTCGGCCTTCTGCCCGCGCGGTCTTTTCCCACATGAATATCGGTGATGCCCGCCTCTGAAAGGACCGTTTTCAGGTATTCTTCGTAGGGTTGTCCGGATACTTTTTTGATGACCTCTCCCAAAATCCCGAAACCCATATTGCTATAGGTAAACACGGTGCCCGGCTCGGCCTGGGTGGCGCTCAGCAGGTACCGGATCCTTTGGTCCAGCGACTGGCCGGTAAAGGCCGAGGAGAACATGGGGTCGGGGTCGTTTCCCCAGCCGCTCATGTGTTGCAGCAAATGCCTGATAGTGACCGCTGCGGCACGAGGTGTGACGTTGCCATATTCCTGCTCCAGGATGCCTCCGGTCCCGAAAACCCTGTCGTCAAGGGTCAGTTTTCCTGCCTCGTACAGTTTCAGAATGCATAATGTGGTGAATTGCTTGGAGATGCTTGCCAGCCTGAAAAGGTGGCCGGGCGTGGTTCTTTCTTCGGTTTCTGTGATGGCAAAACCCAGCCCGCTGCGGTAAGCGATCTCTTCGTTTTTTGAGAAGGCAAAGGAAATCCCGGGGATATCGTATTTGGCCATAAACAGGTAGATGAGGTTGTCGAATTCCTGCCTGCCATTTTTCACCAGTAGCTTGTACTGCAGGGTTTTCCCGTTTTCCGCGGTCACCTCTACCGTCACCACTTTCGAAAAATCCACGGCAGGCATGCTCCTGGTTGCCGGGGGATAGCTTCCGCTATTGCTTGGTAAAGGGTTGCTTCCACTGCTTGCCAGGGGATCGCTGCTACTGTCGCTAGCCGTAGGGTTGCTTCCACTGCTTGCCAGGGGATCGCTGCTACTGTCGCTAGCCGTAGGGTCGCTTCCACTGCTGGTGACCGGCACGTTGTTGATCCTCACCGTCGCGCCCGGCGACACAGTCAGGGTCGGCTTCAAGCTGGTCAGGTCGACACCCTCGGGCACCGTCATGTAAAACACGTTTCTGTGGCGGATTCCCTGCAGGTCAGCACTCAGGGAGGGATTCTCAGCCTTTGACAAAACAAACGAGACCAGGTCCGCTCTGTCGCTTAAGATATCATCCGGATCTTCCCTGGAACACGAAACTATGGCTAAAGCCAGGAACGTTATGAGAAGTAGTGTGGTGGTGCGCGGTCTCGCGCATTTTTGATGTATTGCTTTAATAGTGAATGACATATAAAAAGAGTCCTTCCTGGGAGCTGTTTTGTTTTTATGTTGTAAACCAGCAGGATACATCAAAACTGCGCGGCACTTGTTTTTGTGTGTATCTTTGGGTAGGCAAAATTAATAATATTATGAGATTTTTCATAGACACAGCCAACCTGGAGCAGATCCGCCAGGCGCGGGACCTGGGGATCCTGGACGGGGTGACCACCAACCCTTCGCTCATGGCGCGCGAGAACATCCGCGGCCACGCCGCCATCATGGCGCATTACCGGCAAATTTGTGAAATGGTGGACGGCGATGTGAGTGCCGAGGTTTTCTCCACGGACCTGGAGGGGATGCTTGCCGAGGCGCATGAACTCTCGGCTATCCACAAGAATATTGTGGTGAAAGTGCCTTGCACGGTCGAGGGCATCAAGGCCATCAAGGCCCTCTCGGCACGGAAAATCCCGACCAACTGCACGCTGGTTTTCAATGCGGGGCAGGCCATTCTGGCCGCCAAAGCCGGTGCGCGGTACGTCTCGCCCTTTGTGGGCCGCCTGGACGATGTGAGCGAAGACGGGGTGGCGCTTGTGGCCCAGATCGTGCGCATTTTTGACAACTACGGGTACCAGACGCAAGTGCTGGCCGCATCGATCTGCCACACGCGCCACATCATTGATTGCATGGAGGCCGGCGCCCACGTGGTCACCTGTCCGCTGCAACCCATCCTGGGCCTGCTGAACCACCCCCTGACCGACAAAGGCTTGGCCAAATTCCTGGAAGACGCTGCCAAGATGAAGTAGGGGCGGGGGCGCGCCTGCAGCGCCGCCGGCCGGCCGCGCCACCCGCCCGAAGGAGTGCCGCGCACTTTTTGAAATCAACGTAATGAGTATGATAAATCCCCCCTTTATCTGCCTCTCCCCGGATTACCATTTCAAACGCTGATTCGTATTTAGGATCGTTAATCTTTTGTTCTGTATAATTAACTATTCTGGAAGCATTCGGTTTTACCAGTGTTGACGCATTATTTGATTCATTCCGATTTTGTAAAATGAGATAAACATCTTGGGAGTACCCGTTGTCAGCGTTATTTTCACGTAAACATTGACACTTTTTTGCCCCATGGATCACATCCGGATCACAGGACAAGCATTGCAGAGGCCATGATCATGCGGCTAAAAAAGCGAAGTGTACAGTGGGATCTCATAATGCTTCTTCCAGGTCCACCCCCAGTAACGTCATACTCAGCTGATTAAAAAGATCAAATGCTTCCGGCTGACGGGCAAGCGATTCGAGCAACAGCGAAAGTGCCTTCACTTTTGAGTATGCGTTCACCGTATCCGGGATCTCCTTGGATCCGGCCTCTCCCAAAAATTTTACCGCCACCTGAATTAGCCTCTCCGCCAACTCGGGCTGACGTGCTATGGCATCTGCACAGGCCCCGATGCATTCCCCTCGGGCATAACCAAAATCCCTGCTGATCAAAGCCGAGATGGGGGCCAACTCGGAAATGTCGCTGTACCCGGCCACCCGTTCCGCCGCAGCGATCAATTGTTCGGCCATTTCCGGCTGACGGGCAATGCTCCCGAACAATGACTGCACAGAAACTATTTGATCAACCTTATAATACTCCTCCGGCATAATCCGGCAGTAGTGACAGGAACTCAATAGAAGTAATCCTGTGATTGAGAGAATGGTGATAGTTTTCATACTGTAAATATAATAAAATCTCTGTTTCTGGAAGAGGGTGGTGGAACTTCCCTCTTCCAAAACGGAACTTATGTCCCGTACTTTGAATACCGTTCTTGATAGAATGTTTATATTTAAACATAAAAATCATTTATTATTATCATGAGGACAACTATATTTTATGCCTCAAAGTACGGCACAACCGCAATGATCGCCAAAGAAATAGCCGATCTGATCTCTACCCACGACCAGGTGCAGATAGTGAACATTGACAACCTCAAGCAGAATGTCATTCCGGATTTTTACACCCCCGAACGCTTTGTACTGGGAGTTCCCATCTACGCGGGCAAACCAATCCTCTCTATGAAAAAATTCTGCGATGCCTACACCTTCAAACTGGAAGAAAAACCTCTTTACCTTTTTGTCTGCGGCATGGAACTTTCGTCCGAAAAGCAACAAGCCGAGATCGAGGCTGCCTTTTCTGAACGCCTGCGTAACACAGCACAGGAAGTGGTATACCTGGGAGGCGCCTTTCGTTGGGGAAAAATGAACTTTGTGGAACGACTCATCATCAAACGAAAAACCGGTAAAAAAGGTGATATGGAAAACATACGGCACCGTGCCATCAAAAAATTTGCTAGCAAATTTTAGGAATCTCCGAGATTGTGCGCCAAATTATTTATTGCAAAATACATATATCTGATTATTAGGTGTCTATGAAATTTGGAAAAATGAAATGGCGCACAATCTCGGAGATTCAGGAAAAAAAGCATAACTTTAAAGGCTAAATTTAAGCTTGTCAGTATTGACTTTGAGATTGGTCGTTTTGACTTTGAAATCGGTTTTTTTTACTTAGAAATTGGCATGCTGAATATCTTTATCAATCATGAATCTCAAACTGCCGGAAGAACTTAATCAGATACTCTCATTTGCACGTGAGGAGGCTATGCGTTTGGGAAGTTACACCATAACCGGGGATCATATTTTTTTGGCTATCATCCGCCACCAGGAAAACCAGGCCTACGGCATCCTCACCATGCTGGACCTATTGCTCTGGCAAATGAAAAACCTGATTGAAAGCAAGGAGATGGGCCGTACCATGATTCCCCCGGATCAGGCCGATAAACTTTCTCTTTCCGAACATGCTGAAAAATGCCTCAAAGCCATGTATCTGGAAGCCAGTAAATTGGGACAGACAACCCCCAACTCGCTCCATCTGTTGCTGGCCATGCTGGCCATGGATAACGGCATAGGCGTTTACTGGCTGCGTACCAAAGGCGTTACCGACCAGACACTGCGTGCCTACCTCAAGGGCGAATATCCGCTAGTGGTCAAAGGTTCCCAAAGGCGCCGGACTGCCCAGCGCCGTGAAGCGATAAAAAATATGGAAGAAGATATGAGCGGACTTTACAAAGCCGCCAAAAAAGAAACCGGCAAGGAAGTTCCGGCAAAAGATACGTCGCGTACTCCCATGCTGGACATGTATGCCCTTGATCTGACCGAGGAGGCCCGTTCCGGGCAGCTGGACCCGGTGGTCTGCCGCGATAAGGAAATTGACCGCCTGGCGCAGATCCTGGGCCGTCGCAAGAAAAATAATCCGGTGCTCATCGGGGAACCCGGGGTAGGGAAGTCTGCCATTGTGGAAGGCCTGGCCCTGAGGATCGCCCGCCGTAAAGGCTCCCCTACGCTGCAGGGCAAAAAAATCCTCTCGCTGGATATCGGCTCGGTCGTGGCCGGTACCAAATACCGTGGCCAGTTTGAGGAACGCATGAAAACGCTCCTTGCCGAGATCCGCAAGAACCCTGATATTATCTTGTTTATTGACGAGATCCATACCCTGATCGGAGCGGGTGCCACAGGCGGAGGCGGTGGCTCGCTGGACGCAGCCAACATGCTGAAGCCGGCCTTGGCTCGGGGCGAGATCCAGTGCATCGGCGCAAGTACCATGGATGAATACCGCGAGTACATCGAGAAGGACGGTGCCTTGGAACGCCGTTTCCAGAAAGTCATCGTGGACCCTACCAGATACGACGATACGCTGGAGATTCTGCGCAGCATCCGGCCCAAGTACGAGGAACACCATATGGTCAGCTACACGCCTCAGGCACTCGAAGCCTGTGTGCGGCTCTCCCAGCGCTATATCACCGACCGCTGTCTGCCCGACAAGGCCATTGACGTGATGGACGAGGCGGGCTCCCACGTGCATATTGCCCACCTTCAGCTGCCCAAGGACCTGGTGGTCATAGAAGAGGAAATAGACTCGATCATGATGCAGAAGCGTGAATCGGTGGACAACAAGGATTACAAAAAAGCCACCGCATTGCGCGAACGGGAAAGGGAACTGGAAGAGGCGCTCCGCGCTGCCCGTGACAAGTGGTACGAAGAACAGAAGAACAACAAGAAGGAGGTTACCGCAGATACGGTGGCCGAAGTCGTATCGATGATTACCTCGGTCCCCGTAAGCCGCGTATCCGAATCGGAAACCCAGCGGCTGCTGAATATGGCAGAGATGCTCAAGAAAAAACTCATTGGGCAGGACGGTGCCATAGATGCCATGGTCCGGGCCATTCACCGCAACCGTGCCGGACTGAAGGACCCCAACAAGCCCATCGGCACTTTCATCTTCCTGGGACCCACCGGAGTGGGTAAAACGCACCTTGCCAAACTGTTGGCCGAGTATATGTTCGACTCGGCCGATAACCTGGTACGCATAGACATGAGCGAATACATGGAAAAATATGCTGTTAGCCGCCTGATCGGAGCGCCTCCGGGTTATGTGGGTTACGACGAGGGAGGGCAGTTGACCGAACGTATCCGCCGCAAGCCCTACACGGTGGTCCTGCTGGACGAAATCGAGAAGGCACATCCAGACATATTCAACTTGCTGCTCCAGGTCTTTGACGAGGGGCGCCTGACCGACAGCAACGGCCGTCATGTGGATTTCCGCAATACTATACTTATAATGACCTCTAACATCGGGAGCCGCGAACTGAAGGAATTTGGTACAGGGGTCGGATTTGCCACTGTTTCTTCCGGAGCCGCCGAGGTTGCCAAAAACCGCCGCCACCATATCATAGAAAAAGCCCTGGGCAAAATGTTCACACCCGAGTTCCTGAACCGCGTAGACGAACAGATCGTGTTCAACGCCCTGGACAAAGATAATATTTACAAGATCATAGAAATTGAACTGGCCGACCTTTACAAACGCATAAGACAGGCCGGCTTTACTGTGGATATCTCTAAAAAGGCCAAAGATTTTGTTGCCAAACAGGGATTTGACCCGCAATACGGGGCGCGTCCGCTAAAGCGGGCCATCCAGCGCTATCTGGAAGATCCTCTGTCCGAGGCAATCATACGTATGGAAATGGCACCTGGTTCTGTTATTCATGTGGACCTAAATCCGGAAGGTACCGATACCGTTGTCAATTAACGGAATTATTCGTACTTTTGGAGGATTATTTTGAAGCATATGGAGGATAGAATTCAGAAGATAAACATCGAGGACGAAATGAAGAGTGCGTACATAGATTATTCTATGTCCGTGATTGTTTCGCGTGCCCTTCCCGATGTGCGTGATGGCCTTAAGCCGGTACACCGCAGGGTGCTCTTTGGCATGTCCGAGCTGGGATTAAGCAGCAGTAAACCAACCAAAAAATCGGCCCGTATTGTGGGTGAGGTTCTGGGTAAGTACCATCCCCACGGGGATTCCAGCGTGTATGAAGCCATGGTGCGTATGGCCCAGGAATGGAGCCTGCGCTACATGCTGGTAGAAGGGCAGGGCAACTTTGGCTCGGTTGACGGAGATTCCGCCGCTGCCATGCGTTATACAGAAGCGCGACTACGTAAAATTGCCGAGGAAGTTCTGGCCGATATGGATAAGGATACTGTCGACTTCCAGAACAATTTTGACGATTCGTTGCAGGAACCCACTGTTTTGCCTGCCAAGGTTCCCTTGTTGCTGTTGAACGGCGCCAGCGGGATCGCCGTGGGAATGGCGACTAATATGCCGCCCCACAATCTGGGCGAAATAGTGGATGCCATATGCGCCTATATAGATTCGGAAAACATCACTTTAGATGAATTGCTTAAATACGTGAAAGGTCCCGATTTTCCCACCGGAGGGATCATTTACGGCACTTCGGGTATACGTGACGCCTACGAGACTGGCCGTGGCCGGATAGTAGTACGGGCAAAGACCGATATCGAAGTGGCTTCCAGTGGGCGTGAGACCATTGTGGTGACCGAGATCCCCTACATGGTCAACAAGCGGGAACTTATAGAGAAGATCGCTGAGCTGGTAGAGAACAAGAAACTGGAGGGGATCGCTTTTATTAACGACGAGAGCGACCGCACCGGTATGCGCATTGTAATAAAGCTTAAAATGGGGGTGGTAGCCAACGTAGTGCTCAACAGCCTGTTCAAGTACACGGCTATGCAAAGCTCCTTCTCGGTCAACAACATCGCTTTGGTGGACGGACGCCCCCGCTTGCTTAACCTGAAGCAGCTGATCAAATACTTTGTGCGTCACCGCCATCAGGTAGTGGTTCGCCGTGCCCGTTTTGAACGCGATCAGGCAGCCAGACGTGCTCATATCCTGGAAGGATTGCTTAAGGCGCTTGATATCCTGGACGAGGTGATCGCCCTAATCCGTGCCTCCCAGACGGTGGACGAGGCCCGCAAGGGGTTACAGGTGCAGTTCGGTTTCAGCGAAGAGCAAGCCTCGGCCATTGTCGAAATGCGGCTGCGTCAGCTTACTGGTCTGGAACGTTCCCGTTTGCAAGCCGAGTTCGACCAGCTGATGGAGCTGATCCGCAACCTGGATGCACTGCTGGCCAGTGAGGATCTGCAGATGCAGATGATCAAGGACGAGATGCTGGACATCAAGGCACGGTTCAATGATCCCCGCCAGACGATGATCGAATATGCCGCAGGGGATTTCAATCCGGAAGATTTTTATCCAGATGAAGATGTGGTAATCACCATCTCGCACTTGGGATACATCAAGCGGACCAACCTGAACGAGTACCGGCTGCAGGGCCGGGGCGGGGTGGGGTCCAAGGGCAGCGACACACGCGAGGAAGATTTCATAGAGCACATTTATACAGCCAATATGCACAGCACCATGCTCTTTTTTACAAAGAACGGGAGGTGCTTCTGGCTTAAGGTGTACGAGATCCCCGAGGGCAATAAAACGTCCAAGGGACGTGCCATACAAAACGTGATCAACATAGAGCCCGGGGACAGCGTTTGTGCTTATATAAACGTGAAGAATCTGACCGACGAAGAATATATCAATAATAATTACATCGTATTGTGCACTGAGCGCGGAACGGTCAAAAAAACGACGCTCAAGGCGTATTCCAACCCGCGTTCCAAAGGCGTGAATGCTATTACCATACGGGAAGGGGATCGGCTGCTTGAAGCCTGTCTGACAGACGGAAGCTGCGAGTTGCTGCTCGGGGCCCGGGAAGGGAAATGTGTACGCTTTAACGAGCAGGATGCACGCCCCATCGGCCGTACGGCTGCCGGGGTACGTGGAATTTCCATAGGGAAGGATGATCAGGTGGTTGGCATGATATGTGCAGATACGTCTGTAGAAACTTCATTATTGCCGCATGTGCTGGTGGTCAGTGAGAATGGTTACGGCAAACGTTCTTTGATCGAAGATTACAGAAAGACAGCCCGGGGGGGTAAGGGTGTGAAAACCCTGAACATTACCGATAAGACCGGGAAGCTCATTGCCCTGAAGGCGGTGACCGACGAAAACGATCTGATGATCATCACCCGTTCGGGCATCACCATCCGGGTAGCTGTAAGCGACATCCGGTTGGCCGGACGCGCCACCCAGGGCGTCCGGTTAATTAACCTGCGCGAAGGCGACGCCATAGCTGCTGTCTGCTGCGTAGGCAAAAGCGATCCCCTGCCCCGGGAAGAAGAAGAGGATTTGTAAAAGTCACTCACTTCCGTACTACAGGTGATCCGGCAGGCACCAGGCCCCGGCCTCGGCAAGATACGGAAGTACCGCTTCCGCCCGGCCAGGCTCCGTGGCACCAAACACCGTTTCCGCCCCGGCCATGGCCTCGGCAAGACAATTTTGAAGACAATTTTTTAACTGAACAAACACATAATACATCATGAAAAAATCACTCACAGTTGCCCTGATGTTGTTGATGGCATTGCAATTGGGCGCACAATCAAAAGAGGTGCAATCCCTCCTGAAAAACTACGAAAAGTACAAAGAGCAGGTTCAGGATGTCAAACGCGGTGAAAAACCGGCAACCTGGATCCGTTATGCTCAGACCCTTACCAACGCTTATTCCTATCCCACAAATAACCTGTGGATAGGTCTCTCTTCACTCGAATCAAGGGTCGTGCTTAAGGATCAGCGTGCTCTGTCGACTGAATACAAGGACATCCAGGGAGAACAGTACGAAGTGGTGAAATATGAGGACAAAGATCTCTATTACAACGCAGACGGCAAGTTATCCTTTTGGATAATTACCAATCCGGTAATCAAAGGAGTGGATGTGTTGGATGAAGCATACAAGGCTTACGACAAGGCGGCCGGGCTGGATACCCGCGGAAGCAGCAAGTCGGATATCCAGGAAGGATTGACCTTTATTGCTAACAACTTCATCAACGACGCGATGGCAGCCTATACGCTGGGTAATTATGCCGATGCATCGGTAAAGTTTGAAAAATCATTCATTGCCGCTTCGCATCCTGCCCTAAACGTGGTTGATACAACCATTGTGTATTATGTGGGTTTGACTGCTCTGATGGAACAGAATTATCAACGTGCTGAAAAATTCTTTAACAAATGTCTGGAAATGGGTTTTGAATCTGCGGGTGATACCTATGCTAACCTGGCAGAGACTTATAAACAATTGGGCGATATGGAAAAGAGTAAAGAGCTTCTTTCCATGGGATTTACAAAATTTCCTGACAGCCAGAGCATTCTGGTGGCCTTGATCAATGCTTACCTGGAAAGCAACGACGACCCCAACAAGGTTCTGGAATTCATTCAGCGTGCCCAGCAAAATGAACCCAACAACCCCAGTCTGTACTATGCAGAAGGTAACGTACTGAAGAATCTGGGCAAGTTTGAAGAAGCTGTCCATTTGTATGAAAAATCCATCGAGATAGATCCCAACTTCTTCTTTGGATACTTCCAGTTGGGTCAGGCCTATTACGACAAAGCCGTTGACATCCAGACAGCCGCTTCTGACGAACTGGACGACCAGAAATATATGAAAATGGTAGAAGAACTGGATCAAATGCTTGGAAAAGCCATCGCTCCTTTTGAAAAGAGCTTAGAACTGATTCAGGACGAGGAGATCGGCAAAGTCGTGGTGGAATACCTGAAGAATATTTACTTCCGTTTGCGTACAAAGAGCCCCGAATACGAAGCTTCCTACGAAAAATACAACAAAATGCTAGAACAGCACTAGAATCTCCGAGGTTCTGCGCCATTTTTTTATCATTAAACCGTAAGGCGCAGTAAATGTGGTTATTAGCATTTTTAATCAGATGCTGTGGCGCAGAATCTCGGAGATTCTCCTGCGCATGGTTGATTCAGGTATGCTAAAAACCCTGCTGAGTTGTCGTACCGATATTGGATATTCCTTTTTAAAGTGTACGCTCAATTGCATTTTTTCACGATCAGACAGAGATATTAAAGTTTTGGGTTTTATTTTTTCCAAGATCATTTCACTTAGGACTAAATCATTGATCTTTACTATACTGGGAATACGTATAATTTTGCTATTTTCTTCAATTTCCTGCGAGGTAGGATTTGAGATCTTTTGTATGAAGTTACTGTAAGATTTAAAGAGCTTTTCCACTGTTTTATATTGCAGGAAACTCGGTGGATATATATGTCCTGCACTGTCAAGCAGGTAATCTTCAGGAATATATTGGCTACTATAGCTAAGTTCACATTTCTTTCCGGCCGGTGTTAGATTTTTATTAATTCTTGTTGATCGCTCTTCCATAAAGTAATATTGAACAGAGCTGAAGCTGTCACAATAGGGATGCTCGCTGACTTTATGTCTGGTAGCATTGCGAATAACATATGTTATTTTTTCTTCTAGTTTTTGTTCATCGTAGATTTTACCCTGAGTGAACCGGCTACGCCCGATTGCGCCAAATGAGTTGTAGACATTGTTATAATATTTCGAATAGCTGATCCTGAAACCCCATACAAATTTTGTGGGGGACAGGCATTCCAGTATGAGATGAAGATGATTGGAAAGAATATTATAGGCAATTATTTCAACATTGTGATATCTGCTGAAAACTCCCAATAGATCGATAGCGTGAAGGATGTCCCTGTTCCTAAGAAATAAACTCTGCCCGCCGTTTCCCTGTACACTGATATGGAACCACATAACTATGACAATAATTATTATTATTAAAATAATTATACATTTTCAATAAATTATGTGCGGGACTGTAAAGGTAAATATTATGCAGGAACCAGACAAAGAATCTCCGAGGTTCTGCGCCATTTATCACCGGTGCAAATTGCAACTTGCACATTAATAGGCATTTGAGATTTTCTGAAAACGCGATGGCGCAGAATCTCGGAGATTCTTACCCCATGTATGTCTGTGGTGTTTCTTCTCCGTCCAAAATGCAGTAGGCGTTGTTGGCAAGGGCTGACATTTCGTCTTCGCCTGCATAGGTGTAGCACGGGGCCAGGAACCCGACTTGTTCTGTAATCAGGTCTATGAAACGTTTGTTGTGGGCAATACCTCCGGTAAAGAGGATGGCATCTACGTGACCGCTAAGCACAACGGCTGTGGCGCCGATCTGTTTTGCGATGGTGTAGGCCATCGCCTGGTAGATGCGGAGTGCTTTGGGATCTCCCGTCTGCACCTTATCGTTAAGTTCCATGAAGGAATTGGTTTCCAGATGGGCAACCATACCACCTTTACCAGTGATCATTTTACAGATTTGGTGATAAGTGTATTTTCCCGAAAAACAAAGTTTTACAAGTTGCAATGCCGGAATGGTGCCAGCACGTTCAGGAGCAATGGGACCATCCCCATTCAAGGCGTTGTTCACGTCTATGACACGTCCTTTCCGGTGCGCACCCACCGATATGCCTCCGCCCAAGTGGGCAACAATCAGGTTCAGGTCTTCATAAGATTTGCCAGTGATGTTTGCATGCCGTTTGGCGATGGCCTTCTGGTTCAGGGCATGGAAGATAGAAACGCGTTCAATTTCGGGGATCCCGGTCACGCGCGCCACGTCCTGCAGTTCGTCTACCACTACGGGATCTGCAATGAAGGCTTGGCATCCGGGAATCTCGGCAGCTATGCTGTGTGCCAGCAGTCCCCCAAGGTTGGAGGCGTGTTCCCCGCCAACCCCATCGGACAAGTGCTTGAGCATCAGATCGTTTACGCGGTAGGTGCCTGAAGTTATGGGTTTTACCAGTCCGCCCCGGCCAATCACGGCCGCAAAACTTGCCGAGTCGAGCTGGTTGTTTTCCAATTCGGCAAATATGGCTTTTTTCCGGAATTCATACTGTTGGCAGATAGTGGGAAAGGGAGCCAGGTCTTCTGCCGTGTGCCGGATGGTTTTTCCAAAAATTTCCTTACGCCCTTCAAAAACAGCGATCTTTGTGGATGTGGAGCCAGGGTTGATAACCAGTATGTGTTCCATAGAATTGGGTTTAATCTCCGAGGTTCTGCGCCATAGCGCCTGAAAGAAAAATGCATAACGCTTTAATTCAGGCTCTTAAAATTTTTACACTTGTGCAATGGCGCAGAACCTCGGAGATTCCCGCGCCAAAAGCTGGGTGGGGTGTAGCCGGCTCTTCCGTGAATCACTTGGCGGTGGCGGTGGCAGCGGCCAGGGCGATGGAGTTCAGTTTGGTGTCAATGGAATCGGCACGGCTGGACAATACGCAGGGGGCCGAGGCGCCTGCCACGATGGCGGCTTGTTTTGCCTCGGGGCTCAGCTGGGTGACGCTCTTATACATGACGTTAGCGCTTTCGATGTTGGGGAAGAGCATGCAGTCTACATCTCCCGCAACAGGGCTTTCCAGCTTCTTGATGGCGACAGCTTCGGGGCTCAGACACACGTCAAGGGCCAGGGGGCCGTCAGCTATGCAGCCGGGGATCTGTTTGCGGTCGGCCATTTTGGAAAGGATGGCGGCATCCACGCAGGCGGGCATTCCGGGCAACATTTGCTCGGTGGCGGCCACGAATGCAAGCTTAGGCTTATCTATTCCTAAAGCATGAGCTGTTTTGACCAGATACTTGGCCATGGCCACTTTCTGGTTCAGATCGGGTGCCGGTATGACAGCCATATCGCTTATTAACAAGAGTTTAGGATAGTTAGGATGCGATAGCACGGCCACGTGGCTCAACACGGCCTTGGGAGGCAACAGTCCTTTTTCCTTGTTCAGGATGGCGCGCATGTATTTGTCTGTACTACACTGGCCTTTCATCAGGATGTCCCCTTCCCCGTTACGTACCATATCCACGGCACGGGCTACAGCTGGCAGTTCCTGCTCCACATTCACTATGGTAAATACAGCTGGATCTATGCCTTCTTCGTGGCAAACGGCCTCGATCTGCACTTTGTTACCTACCAGGGTGCCGTCAACTATGCCTAGTTGAATGGCTTTATATACAGCATTGATGGTGTGGTCGTCAACGGCCCAGGCAGCTACTAAGCGTTTCTTTTTCTGCGAGCGCAGCAGGTCAAATATTTCGTCAAAGGATTTCATATGTTTAATTCATTAAGTTCAATGTATCTGTGGCAATTACGAGTTCTTCGTCCGTGCTGATCACGACAATCTGAGTTTTAGTGCCATTAGCGGAAAGGATCGCATCTTCCCCGTGCACGGTTTTGTTTTTTGCCGAGTCAAAAGTTACGCCCAAATAGCCGAGGCGGGTGCCTATGATCTCGCGGATAAAGGCATCATTTTCACCAATCCCGCCTGTAAAAACGATCAGATCTGCTCCGTTCATGGCAGCGGCGTACGCTCCGATGTATTTGAGCACCCGGTAGGCAAAGACATGCTGAGCCAGAATCGCTCGTTTGTCTCCCTCCTGAACTGCATTCTCGATATCGCGACAGTCTGAGCTGGGGCCATATAAGCCGAGGAGACCGCATTTCTTGTTCAAAAATTCGTTGGTCTGGGTGGCTGTCCAACCCTCTTTTTCCTGTAGGAAGGTAACGATAGATGGGTCGATATCGCCAGTGCGTGTACCCATGACAAGGCCTTCGAGCGGTGTGAATCCCATGGATGTGTCGATGGATTCACCTTCTTTGACGGCAGTTATGGAAGAACCGTTGCCCAGATGGCAGGTGATGACTTTGGATTTGTTGAAATCCAGTCCGGTCAGTTTGCAGCCTTTACGGGCAACATACTTGTGACTGGTCCCGTGAAAACCATAACGGCGAATATTATACTTTTCGTACAATTCCACCGGGATGGCATACATGTAGGCATGGTCCGGCATGGTCTGATGGAAAGCGGTATCGAAAACAGCCACTTGTTTGGCGTGGGGGAGGAGTTTTTCAACAGCCTCGATCCCCAGCAGGTTAGCGGGGTTATGCAGTGGTGCCAGTTCGGCAAGTTTAAGGATATTGCGCTTTACTTCCTCGTCTATCATGACGCTTTCTTTGTAATATTTGCCACCTTGAGCAACGCGATGGCCGACGGCCTGGATCTGTGTGAGGGATTCCAGAACGCCCCACTTGGCATCGGTAAGAATGTTCAGCACACCTGCAATGCCCACTGTATGGTGGGGAACGGGAAGTTCCACTTTGTATTTTTCCTTGTCGCCGATAAGTCTTTTATGCGTGACGATGCCCATTTCCTGGCCTATACGTTCCACAAGTCCTTTGGCCAGAACGGTGAAATCCTTCTCTGTCTTCATGTCAAGGACCTTATACTTGATAGAAGAACTTCCGCAGTTTAAAACAAGAATGATCATGATTGGTTTTAGTGAGGTTTTTTATTATTTTTGATATATATATGTAATTATTTCCGGGGAATTTGCTTTCAATTTTTGAAGAATTTGCAAAATTACGGAAACTATATGTGACTTGCAAGCGTGAGGAGGAGGAAAAATGTTGTTATGTTCCCGCCCGCTGCCGCTGTCATCTTTGGCACTTTGGGTGGTCTTTGGTTTTCAGAGTCGGGCTACGGCCGTCAGGTGGTAGGGTGGCGGGTATTTAATGTTGCCCGGGAGTCGGTGGGGTCTGGGATTGCCGAGTCAGTCCCGGATTGGGTTTTACCTGCTTTTTTGGGCTTTACGGTCCTGGTTGTTGTTGTGTTTTTTGCAGGACTGTGGGTTTTGCGAAAGAAGCCCGGCAGGAAACGTTCTTTAAGAGGAGTGTGGCTGCATTGCCGGTCATTGTTTCGTTCATCAGACGATTCGTTCTTTTTATCACAGACACAATTGCGTTACCGGCACGGATCCTTTTTATACAAGATAGGGTTGTTAGCCCTGTTTTGTGTCGCTGTATGGAATGCTATGCTCAATACAGGATCGGCCGTATCTGAACTTCCGGCAGGGAAAAGTTTTTTTCTGTGTCTAAAGGTCAGGGATTTCCCGGTGGAAATAACTACAGCTGCAGGCAAACGCTACCAGCAGATGGACTGCCAGTTGCTGATGTATTCTCCCGATGGAGCAAAACAAATATCCGGCAATGAAAATATTGTTGTTTATGTGGCAGCAGATACCACTGGCGGCAATGGGAGCGGTGGATCGGCAGAAAACGCCGGTGACATCAGCAGCATTGGTTCTGCCGGCACTATTGTAGGCAACGGTAGTGGTGGTTCAGCTGATCAGGCCGGTGGTGCAGTCAGGGGTTTTTCATACTGGATGCCGGGTGACATCCTCCTGACCCGCTGCCGCACCTATCCGATCGCATCCACCCAAAATACGGCTCCTGTACAGGCTCTGGCTTCGGAAAGTACTGTTCCTGCTCCTGCCCCGGCTCCGGCTTCGGAAAGTACTGCTCCTGCCCCGGCTCTGGCTTCGGAAAGTACTGCTCCTGCTCCTGCCCCGGCAACGGCTTCATCCGTGGATAGTACTGCCTCTGCCTCTGCATCTGTCTCTGTTGCCGATCCGGGTGGGGATAGCGTTGCTGCTACCTCTGCCTCGGCCCAGAACTCGACTTTTGATTATCCAAAATATATGGCCCGGCGGGGATTTTTCAGCCGGGCGTATGTTTACCAATACCAGCGGGCGGAGGGAAGGCTGACGGTTGTCGAAAGGTTCCGGCGTTTGCGGGGACTTTTGACCAGGCGGTGGAAAGGGGAGGCCGGCGCCCTGTTGTCGGGGATCTGCCTGGGAGATAAATCGGGGATCGGCCGGGACGTACGCAATAAATTTACAGCTGCGGGCGCCGGCCACATACTGGCAGTCAGCGGATTACATGTAGGAGTGTTGTACGGATCGCTCATCCTGCTGTTGGGATTGCCTCTCAGGGTTGCAAGGGTCGGACGGTATCGCAAAAAGACTTTCGTAAAATGTTCGATGGATCCGGTAGATGTCAGGGCCAGGCAATTGGCATTGCACAGGACCTATTCCCTCTCGGCCGGAAGTTGGGTACACGCGCCGGCGCTACTGCTCATCTGGTCGTATGCTGCCGTTGTAGGATTCAGTGCCAGCGTTGTGAGGGCGGCTCTGATGCTTAGTATATACGGCGTTGGTAAAGTTTTGGGATACAGGACGTTTGGATTGAATGTACTGTCTGTGACCGCATTAATACTGGTGGTAATCAAGCCATTGAACCTATTTGATCCTGGTTTTCAGCTGTCTTTTTCCGCAGTGCTGGGACTGATGTTGTTTTTTCCATTGTTACGGAATCTGTTAAGCGTGCGTAATGTCATACTTAAATACCTCTGGGAACTTTTCTGCTGTTCACTGGCTGTGCAGTTGGGAACTTTGTGGTTGGCGACCGCAATGTTTGGAGTGATCCCAGTGTACGGTCTGCTCTGCAATTTTGTAGTTGTGCCTTTTGGCTCTGTGATATTGTATGTTTTCCTGGCTTACCTAATGGTGCTGGGGGCGGTGACAGTCGTCGGTGCACCTGCAGTGGCAGCTCTTGAACATATTACGCATCTGCTTCATTACCTTGCCGGCATTTTAGAGCGGGGAGTAGATTTTTTTGCGCAACTGCCTGGAAATCCAATTCACTACCAGCCGGATATCTTTGTGCAGCTTCTGATGCTTTGGTGTACCGGGTATTTTTATTTAGCTTGGAGCAGGAAGAATCTCTGAAATTATTTACCTTTGCGCACATTATGGGAGGTTTTTTTGGCATTGTATCCAAGTCGCCTTGCGCGAATACCCTTTTTTATGGGACAGATTATCATTCACATATGGGAACCAAGAGGGCAGGACTGGCTACCATGAATGAACAGGGAATCATTAAAAGAACCATCCATAGGATCGAAAATAGTTATTTTCGAAACAAATTTGAGGATGAGTTGCAGGAGTTCACCGGCAATAAGGGGATAGGAGTTATCAGTGACTACGAGCCCCAGCCTATTGTTTTACGTTCGCATCTGGGAACATTTGCCATAGTTACAATAGGCAAAATTAATAACCTGGACGAGTTGGGCAACGAGCTGTTGAACAGGGGAATAAACTTCTCGGAGCTGAGTTCCGGCCAGATCAATCCTACCGAGGTAGTCGGTCATCTCATCACTTTGGGACAGACCTTTGCAGAAGGAATCCGCCTGGTGCAGGAAAGAATAAGCGGGAGTTGCAGCATGCTGCTCCTGACACAGGATGGTATCATTGCTGCCCGTGACCGCTACGGACGGACACCCATCGCCATTGGTATCCGTCGCCAGAACGGTCATAGTCCCATCTCCTCTGGAAATCCACTTGCCGAGGCAAACACTGCAACCGGTGAAATTACTGCCATTGCTTTTGCCAGTGAAAGCTGCAGTTTCCCGAATCTGGACCTGCAACTGATTGGCATTTTGGGGCCCGGTGAAGCGGTTTTGGCACAGGAATCTCCGAGATTCTGCGCCATGACCGAAGATGGAAGAGCTCAAGGCGTTGAAAATCAAGCACATGATGTTGAGGGCAATTTGAAATGGCGCAGAATCTCGGAGATTCACCCCCTGCTCTTGCCCCGGGAGCAGTTGCAGATCTGTGCATTTCTGTGGGTTTACTACGGGTTCCCAACCTCGGCTTACGAAGGCATCAATGTGGAAGAGGTGCGGTTCCGCAATGGGGTGTTGATGGGCAGGGAAGACGAGGCGAAAGTGGATTTTGTGTGCAGCATCCCGGACAGCGGGACGGGGATGGCCATGGGATATGCGGTAGGGAAGGGAGTACCTTACAGACAGGCTGTTGCTAAATATACGCCCACCTGGCCCAGGAGTTTTATGCCCTCCGATAAGGAACGCAGGTCGCTTGTGGCACGGATGAAGTTGCTTCCCAACGCCGATGTATTGCGGGGAGCGCGTCTTGCATGTTGTGACGATTCAATTGTCAGGGGGACGCAGTTAAGGAACAATGTGGATGTATTTTATCGCAACGGGGTTAAGGAGATCCATGTGCGGATATCTTGTCCGCCACTGCTATACAAGTGTCCGTATTTAAACTTTACGAGTACCCGATCTGATCTGGAACTGATCACACGCCGCTATATTCAGGCGCAAAAGGTTGATAATCTGTCGGTTTACATAGATCACAAGACAAAGGAACATAAGTGCATGGTGGAGAGCATATGTAAAGAGATGAACTTCACCTCTCTTAAATACAACAACATAGAGAATCTGATCGCCTCTATAGGACTGCCTAAGGAAAGTATCTGTACCTATTGTTTTGACGGATCTGGTTGTGGGGAATAAAAAAAATGTTATATTTGAAGAACATTTAACCTAACAAATCATCCCTAACTCCATGAACATCTTTGTTTCCAGCCTTAGCTTTAAGGCAAAAAAAGAAGACCTGGTTGAACTCTTCGCTCCTTTTGGAGAGGTACTTTCAGCCCGAATCATCCTGAACAAGGAAACACGTCGCTCGCGCGGCTACGGCTTTGTTGAGATGGCTAACGAGACGGAGGCTCTTGCAGCAATAGAGGCGTTAAATGGTACTGAACACATGGGTAGAACTATCAATGTGGCTGTTGCCAATGAACGTCCTGCTTCCCCTGTACCTCCTCAGGAATAGTCATGTTACCGGCAAAACCGGACTGCTACCTGAATTCAATGGAAGTCGTAATCTGACTCAATAAGTTGTAAAAGAAAAGCTGCCTAAGGAGACAGCTTTTTTTATGTTCTATAACCAATTACTCATTTTTGAAGAATAATTGTATCACTCCAAGAACGGCTGTAAGGATCGATATGATCAAAGTAAGCCAGTTGATGATTGAACCATAATCCATAATCTGTTGTTTTTATTAAGATGCAAAAGTGATGTAAATCGTTGCATTCATAAAAAGATAGAAAAAAACCATCCTGATGGATGGCTTTTTTCTATCCTACATTTAGTTTTTGGGTAAGAATAATTCTATGCTTCCAAGTATGGCTGTCAGGATAGCAATGATCAACGATAGCCATTTATAAATACTACTGTAATCCATAATGACTTATTGTCGATTATAATTAGACAGATGTTACGAGGCTTTCAATCCAAGCGATCAGCTCGGCAAATAATCCTGCGATAAAGTTGAACAGATTTGTCAAAATTTCAATAAGAGCTTCCATAATACAAAATGTTAAGAGTTGATATTAAATGAAATGTGATTTATATATTGATGTTAAAAGGTTTACAAACGTTGCAAAAATCGAACAAATATAATGATTATTCAATAATATCCAATTCGTCGATCAGATATTTTGCATTTCCGATCTTGTCCATGATAAACAATACATACCTGATATCCACAGAGATATTGCGACAAACGGAAAGATTAAATTCTATGTCGCTCATGGTGCCTTCCCAAACGCGGTCAAAGTTGAGCCCCAGCAGGTGCCCGTCACCATTCAATACCGGTGAGCCGGAGTTTCCGCCGCTGGTGTGGTTTGTAGCGATGAAACAGACCGGAACGGTTCCGTCGGTTTCCCAGCGCCCAAACTCGCGTGCAGCATAGATGTCCCGCAGGGATTGCGGGATGTTATAATCGAATATTTCCGGATTGTCCTTCTGCATGATTCCTTCTATGGTACTTACTGGCAGGTACATAACGGCGTCTGCGGGACTGTAGCCCTGTACGGTCCCGTAGGTGACGCGCAGGGTGGAATTGGCATCGGGGTAAAAGATCCGGTTATTGTCAAATTCCATGATGGCCTGCATCCAAGTGCGGTAAAGGAGGTTCAATTCGCGGTTGATCTCTGCGATCCGAGGCTGGATACCGGTGTGGTTCTTTTCAACAAAGGGGCTGACCAGGAGGAATGCGGGGTCCTGGCGGATGTGGTCCAGGGCACTTGCCGAGTCTTTGGCCAGCAGGTCCATGGTCTTTTGGCGGTCGGCCAAAGCCGAGGTACCGTACAGGTAAGCGGCCAGCCTGGAAAAACGGAGGCCGTCTCTGGAGAGCGGATTTCCACCGAGCGGAGTGTCCGAGGAGAGCGGGTGGATGGCGTCGGCGGGGAGGAGGTGGCCGAGGGGTTCCATGACGCGGTAGAATTCGGCGAACAAGAGCTCAAAGATCTCTTTGTCTATGGGCAGGTAGTAATCCTTGAAGAAATCCTCGGCGACCTCGACAGCCCTGGCCGTTCCGCTGCGCACGAGGGTGCTTTCCAGCGTGTTGGCAAAGCGGAGCAATTCCACGGCCATGACCGCCTCGGCATACATTTCCGAGGCGAACATATAAGGCTCCAGCTCTTTGTAAAGTTCCTTCATGCGCGGGATCAGGGTGATGTACTCTTGGCGGCCGGAGGCCTCGGCCCATACCTGGAATAGGCGTTCGAATTCCTGTTTCTTGCCGATGGTGTTCGCATTCAGGATGCCACGGCTTTCACCCTGCCATTTTTTCCAGGAGTTGGAAACACCGGCGTTCTTGTTGGAGTATTGGATGCGGACGGCCTGGTCTTTGGCCTGTTCGCGGTTCATAACCTCTAGACGGAGGGTGCGCAGGTGGATCTTCTGCGGGTTGGAGTGGTTGGCTATGTAGTCCACTGCCGAGGATAGCACGTATTGCTGGGTGCGCCCCGGATAGCCGTACACCATGGTGAAATCGCCCGGTTTCACGCCTTTTGCCGAGATGCTCAGGTGGTGGAGCGGACGGTAAGGTACGTTGTCTTGGCTGTATTCCGCTGGTTCGTTGTCCGTGTTGGCATAGATGCGGAAGAGGGAGAAGTCGCCCGTGTGGCGCGGCCACATCCAGTTGTCCGTATCTCCGCCAAACTTGCCGATGGAAGAGGGCGGGGCTCCTACGAGTCTTATGTCACGGAAGGTCTGGTTCAGGTAGAGGAAGTATTGGTTCCCGTAATAAGCCGGGGTGATCCGGACTGAATAGAATCCAGGGTCCATGCCCCGAAGCGTTTCTTCGCCGATCTTTTTGATGTTGGCTTCTATGATGCCCTGGCGTTCCACTTCGCTCATCTGATCTGTTACGCCTTCCAGAACCTGTTGCGTTACATCTTCCATACGCCGCAGAAACGTTACGCTCAGGCCTTTGTTGGGTAGCTCTTCCTTTCGCGTGCGTGCCCAGAAACCATCTTTCAGGTAATCGTGTTCCACGGTGCTGTGTGCCTGGATCTGTCCGTAACCGCAATGGTGATTGGTGATCAGCAATCCCTCAGCCGAGATGACCTCGCCGGTGCATCCGCCCCCGAAGTGCACAATCGCGTCCTTGAGGCAGGCCTGGTTTACGCTGTAGATGTCTTCTGCCGTCAGCCGAAACCCGAGTTCCTGCATCTGCGGTATCTTTTGCCGAATGAGCATGGGCAACCACATTCCTTCGTCGGCACGTGCCGGAAGGAGAAACAGCAGCAGCAGAAAAAAGGTGGGAAAGGTGCGAGAACTGGAGGTGCGGGTGCTGGCTTTGGTGTGGATGGGGGGGAGGAATCTCCGGGATTCTGCGCCACGGACTTTTAATTGAATTTGTAACATATTGATATTCTTGTTATAATGATTTTAAGCATATTAATGTGGCGCAGAACCCCGGAGATTCCTCCCCGCACGCAGCACCACCGGGGGGAGGTAAAGTGCCCGGTAAAGCAGGTGGTTTGTTAGGGTGTGGTAACGGATCTCCCGGTTGAATGGTCTGAGTGTGGTACGGATCCATTGCTGCATTTTATAAAACTCCGGATGTGTTTGCTCGTGGAGCAGGTCTATGAACCAGGCGGCAGTGAACAGGATGTAGGCCTGCTGAAGGGTGCGCAAGGGTCTGACTTTCGAGAGGTTTTCTATCTGGAGAATCAGGATGATTTTGATGCTTTCCAAGCGCTGCGGGGTAATGCGTTCCAGGGTAAGTCCCTGTTTGTTTAGGTGATAGATATAGGTTATCTGGCGTGCAATGGCAATATTGTGTATGGATCCTGCCATTTGATAACTCCATAAATTATCTTCATGTATGAGGCCTTCCTTGAAATAGAGTTTATGGGACATCAAAAATTGTCTGTCCACGAGTTTGTTGCAGGCCATGATAGGGATATCCCGCCGGAGAATGGCGCTGGAAGAAGCTAGGTTGCCTTCTATGTACGCTGGCATTTTTTCATTTATCCTGAGCGCAGTTTTGCTTTCTGGGCGCACATCTACAGATCCGCATACCAGGTGGGGATGACTGTACAGTATGGCCATATGGACGAGGTTTTCAATAGCCCGGGGAGGGATCTCGTCATCGCTGTCTAGGAAAAAAATATAGTCGCCGGTAGCAGCATCAAGTCCGGTGTTCCGAGCTGCCGACAGGCCACGGTTTTCACTGTGATGCAGGATCTGCAGGGACCGGGGTCGTGCATTTTCTCCCGAAGGAGTTTCCAGTAACCGGGTGGCCAACACCATACTATTGTCAGTTCCATGGTCGTCCACCAGGATGATTTCGATATTGTCGTAGCTCTGTCGCAATACCGAGTACAGGCATCGTTCTATGTACGGTGCCGTGTTGTAAACAGGTATGATAACAGATATTTTCATGGCAAACGGTTCTTAATTTATATTGGTTGTGCTATTGTCTGGTTATTCTCTATGGCAAGGGATCCGGAATCATGGCAAACGGTTCTTAATTTGTATTGGTTGTGCTATTGTCTGGTTATTCTCTATGGCAAGGGATCCGGAATCATGGCAAACGGTTCTTAATGGCTTGTTTGATATGTTTTTTCTCGGTTGGTTTAAGTCCGATGAGCCAAATCAGTACGCCTGTGGCCAGCAATGAGACCAGTGTGGTAAAGATCAGATCTAGCCACCCTTCCAGCCACCGGTGAACCAACAGAGGCAGGGGAGCGGATAGTGCCGAGATCAGGACGACAGGCATAAAAACTTCCCGCATATATTTGTCCAAAGGGATCCCAGAATGGCGGTTAACGTACACGAGTCTGTAAAGATAACAAAATCCGTTGACAAGCACCCATACCACCAGTACGGTCCAGGGTTCCATGCCGTATTTGAGCAGCAGCCAGGTGGCCGGCAGCGTGGTGATCCGTATGAGTGATACGGTGATCTGGTAACGGCGGATCTTTCCGGCCGCCCAGGTGGTGATCCACAAGGGACCGCTTAAGGATTCCACCAGGTAATACAATAGGGTTATGCTGCAAAATACGATGGTATATTGGGGCACTTCCTTGAGCCAGATGTCCAGGATGAACTCCATGTTCAGCAGGATGGGCAGGGTGAGTGCAAAGATCATGAAATAGGAAAACTTGGAGGTCTGGTTGACCAGGTCCTGCAGGTAATGTTGGTTGTCAGATGCCGAGGCTTTGGTGATCTGGGGATTGAACGAGGATTGGAAATAGATCACAAAATTGTAAACCGCCGTGCTTACCTGTGTGGCAATGCTCATAGCGGCATTGGTCACCAGCGGGGTAAAGAGGTTCAACAGGAACACGCGCCCCTGGGTTACGGCCAGCTGGGCTCCGGAATCGCACAGTGTCCAGCCGGAAAAACCGGCCATTTCCTTCAAAAGCGGTTTGTCCCAGGTCAGGCGGAATCTGCAGACGTTGAATTTGCGCAGAGCATACCCCCGGGTAATGAAGAAGATTACCAGCGAAACAGCCAGCAGAAGCCCGGCGTAAGAAGTCAGCTTGTCCACAGGCGATACTATCAATAGGAACACCACACCCAGCTTCAACACCACATCGGCAATGCTGATCCAGGCATAAAAGGACATTTTTTCATGAGCGATGATGCTGGCGTTGTAAGGGGTTTGGATGATATTCACGCAGGTGACCAGGATCGTGAACTGGAACACCCAGTTGGCCGCGTTCATTCGTTCTGGGGGAATGACCAGCTGCGTGTTCAGGAACCACAGGCCTGCTGTTTCGGCAACAACAACAATGATCAGCGCCACCACAAGGTAAAGTGTCATGCTCACATCAAAGACGCGCTTAAGCCTCGGCAAGTTCCCGCGTCCCAGTTCCACGCTCATAAAGCGCTGGGTCGAAGCGTTCAGGGCGGTTTGCAGGAAGGTGAACAAGGTGACGATCCCGCCGACGATCCCGTAGAGCGCAAAGTCGTTCACTCCCAGCACATCCAGCACGATGCGCGAGGTATACAGGGTCACGGCCAGCCGTACGAGCATACGCACGTACAGGGCCACCGTGTTTTTGGCGATCAGTCGTTTGTGTTCGAGTTCCGTCATATTGTTCATTCGCTGGTGATGATCCTACATCCTGGGGTTTTCAATCTTTTGCCGGGGGTGGCCGTTTCCCTCAGGAACCAAGCCCGATCCCTATGTAATCAAAGCCTTTCTCTTTGATTTCCTGCGGATTGTAAATGTTTCGTCCGTCCAGAACCAGGGGCGTGTGCATGATCTTGCGCAGCACATCCCAGGCCGGCATCCGGAATTCTTTCCACTCGGTCACCAAGATCAGCGCATGGGCATCGTTGGCTGCCTGGTACATATCGTTGGCAAAATGGATGGACTTGCCGAGGCGGCGGCGCGCCTGCTCCATGGCCACGGGGTCGTAAGCCTGCACCCGGCAACCGGCTTGCAGTAGACTTTCTATAAGCACCATCGAAGGGGCTTCCCGGATATCGTCGGTCTGTGGCTTGAAGGAAAGTCCCCAGACGGCAACGGTCCTGCCCTTGAGCGCGCCTTTAAAATATTTTTGCAACTTGCTGAACAGTACCTTTTTCTGTGCTTCGTTCACCCGGTCCACAGATTCGATCAGCTCCATGGAATATCCGTGCTCCCGGCCCATACCGATGAGTGCTTTTACGTCCTTGGGAAAACAACTTCCACCGTAGCCCGGTCCGGGGTAAAGGAATTTATGCCCTATGCGGGTATCTGAGCCGATGCCTATGCGCACGCTGTTCACATCGGCCCCGACGCGTTCGCAAAGGTTGGCCATTTGGTTCATGAATGAGATGCGGGTGGCCAGCATAGCATTGGCTGCGTATTTGGTCATCTCGGCCGAGTGGACATCCATAAAGAGGACGCGGAAGTTTTTCAACAGGAAAGGCCGGTAGAGGTTTTCCATAATCTTGCGGGCTTTTTCGGTTTCTACGCCGACGACTACCCGGTCCGGGCTCATGAAATCGCGGATGGCATCACCTTCTTTCAGAAATTCGGGATTGGAAGCAATATCAAACGGAATGTGGACGTTTCGCTTGTATAGTTCCTCCTGTATGACCTGTTTCACCTTGGCCGCTGTTCCTACCGGGACCGTGCTTTTGGTAGTGAAAACCAGGTAATTGGTCATGTGCTTTCCTACTGTACGGGCGACCTCCAGAACATAATGGATGTCGGCACTGCCGTCTTCGTTGGGAGGTGTCCCCACCGCACTGAACACGATCTCTGCGCTATTCAGACAATCCGTGATATTTGTAGTAAACTGCAAACGTCGGGCATGCAGGTTCCTGAGGACCATCGGCTCCAGCCCGGGTTCATATATGGGCAGGATCCCTTTTTTCAGGTCTTCGATCTTCTGCTGATCGATATCAACGCACGTTACGTGCGCACCCATCTCGGCAAAACAAACGCCGGATACAAGTCCTACATACCCGGTTCCAACGATGACTATATTCATACGGTTATACGGTTTTTATACGGTTTTGGTTTTTGGTGGAGCGGCGGGGGGAATCTCCGAGATTCTGCGCCATTGCTCTTTGTTGAAATTCTTATTTATCATATAATCAGCTCCTTGTGATTTCAAAGGCTCGGCTGTGGCGCAGAATCTCGGAGATACCAAGCCACTGTCCGCTCTAAGCCTTCCCGGAAATTCATCTGTTGCTGCCAGCCGAGTTCGGTCTTTATCTTGGTGGCATTTATGGCATAGCGCAGGTCATGGCCGGGACGGTCGGTCACAAAAGAGATCAGGGGGAGGGAGTCCCCGGGAGGCCGGCCCAGCAGGCGGTCGGTGATCTCTATGAGCAGGCGCACCAGTTCTATGTTTTGCCATTCATTGTCCCCGCCTATGTTGTAGGTTTCTCCAATGCGCCCGTTATGAAATACCAGATCAATGGCGCAAGCATGATCTTCTACATACAGCCAGTCCCGTACGTTTTCCCCTTTGCCGTACACAGGCAGGGGCTTGCGTTTCACAATGTTATGGATAATCACCGGGATCAGTTTTTCCGGGTATTGGCAAGGTCCGTAATTGTTGGAGCAATTAGAGATCTTGACCGGCAGGCCGTAGGTATGGTAAAAAGCCCTTACGAAATGGTCTGCTGAGGCTTTGGATGCCGAATAGGGGGATCGGGGGTCATAGGGAGTAGTCTCCAGGAACGGATCGTCCCCAAAGTGAAGGGCCCCGTAGACTTCATCGGTAGATATCTGGTAGAAAAGGTGCTTGTGGTAATTTTCTTTTTTCCAGCATGTTTTGGCCGTTTGCAATAACGTTAGTGTTCCCATTACATTGGAACGTGCAAAATCGAACGGATCGGTAATGCTGCGGTCTACATGGCTTTCGGCCGCCAGGTGGATCACCGCATCTATCTTGTACGTCCGGAAGATCTCCTCCATTTTTGCATAATCGCACACATCGGCCTGGATGAAAATGTAATTCGACTCATTTTCAATATCCTTCAGGTATTCCGGGTTGGCCGCATACGTGAGCTTATCCACATTTATAATACGGTACTGCGGATACTTTTTTACAAAATGACGTACCACATGTGACCCTATGAATCCGTAGCCGCCGGAAATGAGAATCCCCGAGATGCTGCGCCACTTCAATGCAGTATTTTCTTTATCTTCCATAAAATCAGTGTGTTATAATTTCAGTATTTATCAAATGGCGCAGTATCTCTGAGATTCCGCGCCAGCGGAGGTACAGCCGTGGGTGCCACCTCAACAGCCGGGGGTGCCACCTCACCGGCCGGGGGTGCCAGTGGTGCCTTTTCTGCAGCGGCGGCCAGTTCCAGGATGTATTGCCCGTATTCGTTGTTTTTCATGGGGGCAGCGCTTTCCCGGAGCTGTTGAGGGGTGCGCCAGCTGTTGCGCAAGGCAATCTCTTCCAGGCAGGCGATCTTCAGACCTTGCCGGGACTGGATGGTTTCCACGAAATTGGATGCCTCGGCAAGCGAACTGTGCGTTCCGGTATCCAGCCAGGCAAAGCCCCTGCCCAGGGAGGTTACGTGCAGGCGTTGCTGCTGCAGGAAAAAGTCATTAACCGAGGTGATCTCCAGTTCTCCGCGGGCGGAAGGTTTGACGGCAGCGGCGACTTCAAGAACTTGGTTTGGGTAGAAGTAGAGGCCCGTGACGGCCAGGTTTGACCTCGGCTTTAGAGGTTTTTCTTCAATGGAAATTGCGCGTCCCTCCGACCCCAGCTCAACTACCCCGTAGCGCCCGGGATCTTTTACCTGGTAGCCGAACACATGGGCGTAGCCGTTATTAGCCGATTTAACGGCTTGCTTCAACATCTCGCTAAATCCCTGCCCGTAGAAAATATTGTCGCCCAGAACGAGGCTGACGTTGTCGTTACCCATAAATTTCTTGCCGATGAGGAATGCCTGTGCCAGCCCTTCGGGGCGGGGTTGCGGGGCGTATTGGAACCGCACGCCAAACGATTCACCTGTACCGAGCAGGCGCTCAAAGGAAGGCAGGTCCTGCGGGGTAGAAATAATGAGGATGTCGCGTATTCCGGCCAGCATAAGGACCGATAACGGGTAGTAAATCATTGGTTTATCGTAGATGGGGAGCAATTGCTTGGAGACTCCTTTTGTTATTGGGTACAGGCGTGTACCCGAGCCTCCTGCTAGAATAATTCCTTTCATATTAAGGATTTTTTGAATGTGAACAAAGTTAATAATTATCTTTGAGCGATGAAATGTTTGTGGCTGCTGGCAATTATCCTATTCTTACAGGGTGCGAACATGCCCTTGTCTGTCGCTGTGCCTGTGGGCATACATGCGGCTCAGGGGGCGGCTCAGGCAGAGACATCATACCCAGGAACAAATATTGACAGTTTGCAGGTTATTGCAAACAGGATGCTTAATGGCAGGACGGTTGCCGTTATGACCGGATCGCTCGGCGAATTGATGCTTACCGATGATTGTCCACAAGTGGATGTACGCCGTTTTGACGATATCATGGACGGTTTTGCCGCTTTGCGGGCTGGGAAGGTGAATTACGTGATGACTGCCTATACGACGGCTTATGTGGTGAACCGCTCCGACTGCTCGTACCGGATATTGCCGCATCACTTGACCAATGAAGGGGCGGGAGTGGCCGTGGCAAAGAACAATCCTTCCGGTTTGCTTCGTCAGATAGATTCAGTCCTGGCTGTTTTCAGAAGGGACGGCACGCTGGATAGGATCATCGGGAACTGGATCCGGCATGACGGCTCTGATTATGTGATCACGGAATTCGGGAACAAGGATGTTGCAACGGAAGGCAGGCCGTGTAACAGGCTGTCTGGCAAATCTGGGAACGGGCAGCAAAGCAAGTCGGTGACCGAACAGCAGGACCGCCCGGGGAACACTCCGCAGGGCAAGTTGCCTCCGCTGCGGGTGGGAACGGCGGCCAACCGGGAACCGATGTGTTTTGTGCGTAACAACCAGATCGCCGGACTCGACTGGGAATTGATGATGCGTATAGGACAGGCGCTGAGACGGGAAGTGCAGTTCACGGACATGAAATATGCAGCCCTCATAGCCGCATTGCAGTCAGGAAAGATAGATGCCATCGCCTCGAATATGACGGCTACGGCCGAGCGGAAGAAACAGGTGGATTTTTCTGAAGTTTATTTTGTGAACCCACAGGTGCTGATTGTGTGGGATCCGGATAGTACGGCTGCCAGTGAAGGAGCGACCCATGTCAGCCTTTGGGTTCAGTTGAAAGACGGGTTGCAGCGGAACCTGCTGCAGGAGGACCGTTACCGTCTGATCCTTGACGGTTTGTGGATCACCTTTGTGATCGCCATTTTTTCAGTCATAGCGGGGACACTGCTGGGAGCAGGGATCTGTGCCTTGCACATGTCTTCCCGTCTGGTTAACCGGTATTTTGCCAAAGGGTACATAGCGCTTTTCCGGGCCATCCCGCAGGTGGTTATTCTTATGGTGATGTTCTATGTAGTCTTTGCCACGGTGCGCATCAGCGGCATTATTGTGTCGGTCATTACTTTTGCACTGATCTTTGCCTCTTATTCCTCTGAGCTTTTCCGCACATCCCTGGAAAGTATTCCCGCCGGGCAGCGCCTGGCAGGTTATGCGATGGGGCTGAACAAATACCAGACTTTCCGGTTTATTCTGCTACCGCAGGCTGTACAGATCGCTTTTCCGGTGTTCAAGGGCGAGGTCATTTCGCTAATCAAGATGACAGCCATAGTGGGGTATATTGCGGTGCAGGACCTGACTAAAGCCGGAGACATCATCCGCAGCCGGACCTTTGATGCTTTCTTTCCGCTGGTCATGGTTGCCCTGATCTATATGCTTATCATCTGGGGCATGACCAGGCTCCTGAACATGATTTCTTTTAACGGGAAACAAACTGCCTGAACAGCAGCAAAAGCTGACTGGAATTTTCGCGCGCGGCCGGTTCTGCCCGGATTCTTTATCGGCAGTAACGGTCCAACTGGTAGCAGAAGCTGACGAAGATCGTAGGCGGCCGGTTCTGCTTTGATCGTTGATTGCAGGATCCTTCTAACCGGCGTTATAGCTGCCGGTAGTAAGTGAATTTGTGGTTGGGTATGGCGGTGGGGTAGAAGATGGCGATCAGATCTGCCAGGATCAGATGCGGATTGACCGCTCCCGATTCGAAATAATCGCTCCCGCCTTCGGGCGTGCTCCGCAGGTTGTTGTTCCAGACGTGCCTGTCGCGGAAGGCGGGAACCTCGGCAAATCTCGGGTCCGGATTTGCCAGCGATTCCAGGTCGCTGAATTGATTGGGATGGATCCAAAAATCGGCCTGGAGTGCGTACAGATATGCCTGTTCGGTGCTGATGACCGAGGTGTTGACTCCGGGTTTTGAGCCGAGGAGGATGCCTCCGGCGTCTGCGACCAGGATATGCTGGTGGCTCTCAATTCCGGGTATGTACCATATATCTTTGAAAGGTGCGTTGATCAGAACTTTAACCGGTTCAAAGGTACCGTTGAGCGTGTCTATATCTGTGTAGCCCGAGTCGATCATCTTGCGACGGTATTGCTGTATGGCTGCCTGCCGGGCCTTGATGCGATACTCCTCGTATTTCCTTGATATCCAATAGAATTGCTCAATAGCCCTGAATTCCTTGTCGAAGAATGCGGCAAAAGCCACCAGGTACTCGGCTTTTCCCAGGGGATGGTTTTCCATGTGTTCCGGGATTTCTATAACATTCATTCCCAGCTGTTTGATCTTGTCTATGTAATCACTGGACTGTCCGTGTATGGCATAAGCGAATACCACATCTGGGCGGAGTTGCAGCAGCGTTTCGTAATCAATGGCCGATTCGTAACCCACATCCACTGCATCGCTCACATCTTTGTTGCAAATGTACTGAGCACCTGAAATGCCTACGATGGAGCGTGTTTCGTCCAGTGCATCCAGGAATGCAATGTGGGTGGAGGACAGACAAACCACCCGGTGAACTTTGTTAACAACATAACGTGTTTCTTTTCCCGAAGCGGGATCTTTCAGGTAAAGTACTTTCTCTCCGTCTTCTTTGGATATATAGAAATTATTAGCATACAGGGGCTTGTAAATATAATCTATATCGTCATCTGATAGGCGGTACTGCTCTAAAAGATGTTTGCGAAAAGACCTGCTCCTGGTTGTGGGGCATGATTGAAAAGCAAGTGTGCACAGCAATACGCAGGTGCCGATAAGGCTCCCTCTAAGCATTCTGGATTTGATCACAACTCGTTGTTTTTGAGCCTTCCACGGGATTCGAACCCGCGACCTGCTCATTACGAATGAGCTGCTCTACCAACTGAGCTAAGAAGGCTTGGGGTTGCAAAGATAAGCAAACAAATGGAAACTATCCTACCTGCTTATTTATTTTATACTTGGGATGAAAATCACTTCCAGCGGGGGATCGGGCATATCAGCGTCCAGTGGAAACATGGGTCTTTGAATCCGTTGGTAGGGCAGTTCCAGCAGGTTCTGATCCACTCCGCCCCGAGTGAGTGCCATCATCCAGTCTCCACGCATATTGTACACACTTTCGGGCAGGTAACCGACTTTGATCATTATGATGTCGGTTTCTCTTGGTTTAAAGCCGAGGTGTTCGAAATCGCTTTCGTAGTGGTATGGTTTCCGCTTTTGTGTAACGATCACATGCATGCTTCCTGTCTTTATGACGACTTCCGTATTTGTATCGCTTTCCCTTATGAATTCAACCGTACCGCTAAGCAGGACCGGCGGCTGGTACCGGTCATCCACCATGGCTCCGATGTATTCTTCGACTTTGGCACCGACTCCGGCCGCCAGTGATTTTTCCACCATTTTTGGTCCGGGGATCGAGGCGTATATGAGTTTTGGGCCCCGAAGCGACCGGAATTCCTTCCGCTCCAGCAGCCTGGCCAGAGTCCAAGTGACATCACCAGCTCCGCCGGCAGTGGGATTGTCTCCCATATCGCTGATCATAAAGGGCCTTTTATCGCTTTTGAGTGCTTTTTCGAGGCATTCGTCCAGGGTGGCCGTGGGGGCGATGAATTCGAATTGATGTCTTGCATCCCAGAATTTTTGCGCCAGCTCTTTGGCGGTGCTTTCGACAGTTTGCTTGTCGTCTCCGGTGACCATTACTACGGCATGGTTGCGGGGCTCATCGGCCCAGGCATAACCGATCCAGATGGCTGCGTCGATCACTCCCTCTTGGGCAGCTGCAGGGGCCACGCAGGCATACAGTCCTTTGGCCGGTTCTACTCGTGTGCTGGTCTTTTCACCGGGCAGCAATATGGGAACTTTTACCCAGGCTTTGTAAGCCGGACGCCCTTTGCCGGTTTCCAGTCTTTCCAGGAGGTTGGCCACCGCCCGCCTTTTGGATTCCATAGCATCTTCATGTGGGGCCATACGGTAGCAGGTGATAAGGTCCGTATTTTCTGCCAGGCGGAGCGAGACGTTCCCATGGAGGTCCATGCAGGTTGAAATGAGGGGCTTGTTGCCGATGACTTCCCTGATCCTGATGATCAGATCGCCTTCCGGGTCATCCAATCCCACGACGCTCATGGCTCCATGAATGTCGAAGTACAAGGCATCGTAGGGAAGGTTCTTTTTCAGCTCTTCCAGGGTCTGGCTAACGAGCGATTCATACGTTTCCCGGGTAACAATCCCTCCGGGTGTGGCCCTGGAATACATGGCCGGAAGCCAGTTTGCTTTTTGACGTAATACAGAATCTTCTGCCATAAAGTCGTACCGGGTGAATATCTTCTCTCCCTTGCTGATGCTAAAATCTTCTTCCGTAGTCTGAGCCGGAGAGAATGTACTGCACTCAATGGCAATCCCCGCGATCCCGATCCGGGGAAGCCGCATCTGTTGTTTGCATGATGCCGTGGTCAAAAGGATAACTGCGATTGCAGCAACACCCATTGCGACAGTAATATTTGCGGTAAGCCCCTTAGCGGTTATTCTCTTTGTGGCAGCTTCCATTGCGACCGGTAAAAATTTCATTTTCATATGTGATGATTTTTTAACTATTACAACTCACTATTAGGCAAACTACCTGCCTAGCCTAAGTCCACCTTCCTGCCATGCTCGAAGTCAAGCTTCCTGCCTTTCCTGAATACGAATTTACAGATTATTTTGGGACTTCCGTTTCTTGGTTTTGTGACCTTCAGGATCACCTGTCACAATATCGTTCTATTGTGTTATCTTTGTCCTATGAGGGAAGTTATTGTCATAGGAGCAGGTCCTGCGGGTATGCTGGCTGCTGGTACGGCTGCAGAAAAGGGTGCAAAGGTCATTCTGTTAGAGAAAATGGAAAAACCCGGCCGGAAGCTCGCCATTACCGGAAAGGGCCGCTGCAACATAACCAATCTGAAAGACTGGGAATACTTTAGTCACCATGTTCACCCGGTGAATCGTTATTTCAAACCGGCTTTCTATCATTTCACAAGTGAGGATACTGTAAAATTCTTCAATGATATAGGACTACCCACTGTCCTGGAGCGCGGAACCAGGGTTTACCCGGCATCACAACGATCATTCGATGTGATAGATGCGCTCAAATCCTGGCTCGAACGATTGGGCGTGCATATGATCTGCAGTTGCCAGGTACTGGAATTCGTAACAGCCCAAACTCCCGGGGCAAAGGCGATCAATGACCCGGGACAGTCCAACGGGTCTCATTCGGCCGATTATCCTGATCAATCCAGCGGTATCAACGCCTCGGCTCAAATCACCAGGGCCAACGCCTCGGCAAATATCCATATAAACGACGAACGGACCAATTTTTTGCGGATCAGGGCTGTGAAGGTGAGAAATCCCCGTGGCGAAGAACGGCTGCTGACGGCTAATCATTTCATCCTGGCCACAGGCGGAAAAACATACCCCGGGACCGGATCGACAGGGGACGGATATGCCCTTGCCTCGGCGCTCGGCCATACCATTGAGCCCCTTTTCCCGACTCTAACAGCCTTGATGCCTGTAGATTATGACAAGCGGCTTGAAGGAGTACAGCTGCGCAACGTCGGGATCGAGCTTTATACCGAGGAAGTGCTCAGGCGGTCCGAGGAGGGGGAACTGTATTTCACCAACCTCGGCATTGAGGGACCGATTGGATTTCGGGTGAGCCGGCAGGCGGTAGTAGCACTGAATAAAGGGCAGCGCGTGTCACTGCACCTGAACCTAAAACCGGCGCTGACGCGTGAACAACTTATGGCCCGATGGGAACGAGAAGAGGCAAAAAGGATTGGAGGGGGCCGGTCAAATATAGCCGGCGTGAAAGGGGAACAAATGCAAATAAAAGGATCTGCGGATGATCTGTCGCGACGGTTGAAGGCTTATATGCCAGTAGCTCTGATAGATCCGTTTGTGAGTTATCTTGTCCAAAGTGGGTTGCACCCTGTAGATGCCATGTTGAAATGGGAGTTTCCCATAGCCTCATATGGAGACTGGGCCCGGGCGGTGGTGACGGCAGGTGGAATTTCGATGAAAGAAGTGGATGTCCATACTATGCGGTCCAAATTGGTTGAGAACCTGTCATTTGCTGGTGAAATCCTGGATCTGGATGCCGACAGTGGAGGATATAACCTGCAAATAGCGTTTGCTACCGGCCGGCTAGCGGGCGCAGGAGGTGGAACCTCCATACCTGCACTTACCTGACCATAAAATCCACTTCCGGCAGCACTCTGATCCGGGTGCCGGTAGTAACCGGCAAAGGAGGATGAAGCTCCATAAGCAACAAATCTCCCATTTTCACATACACAAAACCAGAAAGATGTGCTATGCGTCTGCAGATATCCGATTTTGATGGAATATTGAAATAACGCTCCGATTCCTTGTTCACTATCAGAGATATAGCCTGCAGTTCTTCCGGAAAGAGGAAAGCTCGCGGCATAGATAGCGAGTAGTCGAGCGACACACCAGGGATCCAGAGAGGCATATTGACATTTGACAATTCATCTGTCTGCCTACCTGTCAGATGCGCCTTATGTCCGTATAAACATACGCCATAATTTACTTGGAGGTAATACCTGTGCGCAAAGCGTTCCTGAATGCTGCGACCCAAGCGGTTAATTTTTATGGCATAGCATACAGCAAATGACAGACTGTCACAGACAGGGGGTATGAAAAAGTCATCAGTGGGTTTGGCCAGAGCCGTATCCGGTTTTATGTAGAAATCATTTGCCCCAAACGGATAAGAGAAAATTTTCATACACCCGTACAGTAACTACTTACTCAACTTGATTTCGGTCAGTACTTTTTTCGTGTCGAGGGTAAAATCGCCTTTCATCATCCAGTCGTAGTATGAGGGCTCTGTCTGGAGCACGTCTTTTACACGGCGCCCTTTGTGTTTGCCAAAATTGAAGATGGGTTGTTCTTCATCATCCAGGACGATCCGCCCTGCATAATCCAGATTGTGGTTCTTGGTAGAAAATTCAGAAAGAAAGGTGATATCGTTTTGCAGATCCTGGGGATAACGGTCCAGCTGAGATTCCAGGATCTCCATGGTGGCGATGGTATCTGACTCGGCACTATGTGCATTTTCGAGATCTTTATTACAGTAAAAACGGTAGGCAGCCTTAAGTGTACGCTGTTCCATTTTGTGAAAAATGTTTTGTACGTCAATTAGTTTACGTTTACGGAAATTAAAATCGATCCCTGCACGTAAAAACTCTTCCGACAGCATGGGAACGTCAAATTTTGTAGAATTGTATCCTGCAATATCACAGCCTTCCATCCAATTGGCAAGCGATTTTGCGATTTCCCGGAAAGTAGGTTCATGGGCGACATCTTCGTTCGAAATGCCGTGAATTGCCTGAGCTTCAGGGGATATTGGAATGGTAGGATTGATTCTTCGTGTTTTAACTTCGCGAGTACCGTCAAGGTTCAGTTTAAGCACGCAAATTTCGACGATCCTGTCAGTGGCAACATTTAAACCGGTTGTCTCGAGGTCCAGGAACAGGAGCGGTCTTTTCAGATTGAGTTTCATGTTAAAGTTGAAGTTGGGAGGTGAGGAGGTGGAATCTCACTATTGCGTGATCATCATGGGCATGAGGAGTGCGCAGATCTCTTCGTTTTCTGAATCAGTGGCGACGGGGGTGATCAGACCGACGCGGGAGGGATCGCTCAGGGCGATGTTTGCTTCGGTACCGGGGAGGTTGGCCAGTATTTCGACAAGAAATACCGATTTAAAGCCCATTTCGATGGCAGGGCCGTCGTACTGGCATGAGATGCGTTCCTGGGCGGCGATCCGGAATTCGATATCTTGGGCCGATACGAATATCTGGTTGCCCGAGAAGAGCAGTTTGATGAGGTTGGTGGCTTGGTTGGAGCAAACGCTCACGCGGCGCACGGCGTTCATCAATTCTATGCGGTCTACAATGATGTTGTTGGGGTTGTTTTGTGGGATGACACTCCGGTAGGCAGGATAATTGCCTTCTACCAGGCGGCAGATCATCTGATATGAGCCAAAGGTAAAGAAAGCATTGGTCTTGTCATAGGAAATAGTGATGTCATCATCGATCTTGACCAGCAGGTTCTTAAGGATATTGGCCGGTTTCTTGGGCAGAATGAAGGAAGAGTCCTCAGGGGCCTTTACATCAGATCTGGTATAGCATACGAGTTTGTGCGAGTCGGAGGCCACCAGATTGGCGGCTTCCATTTTCAGATCGAAAAAAATCCCGTTCATAACGGGGCGCAATTCCTCGTCTCCGGCAGCGAACAAGGTCCGGTTGATGCCTTCCAGCAGGATGTCAGGGGAGAAGTTTATGGAAAGGCTGTCCAAAGGCTCTTTGGATACGGGATAGTCTTCTGCCGGGAAGCCGGGCACCTGGAATTTACCCGTTGACCAGGTAAATTCAATGATATTCTGTTCTTTATTGAATGCAAAAGTAAGCGGTTGCTCCGGAAATTCCTTTAATGAATCTGTCAGAATACGCGCAGGAATGGCAACACTGCCATCTTCCATCACGTTATCCAGCGCCATGGTGGTTCGCAATGTGGTTTCCAGATCCGATGCGGTTATAGTGAGAGAATCACCACTAAGGTTGAACAGGAAATTGTCGAGAATAGGCAACGTATTTTTGGAAGCAATAACCCTGCTTACGGATTGAAGTCTTCCCAACAGTTCTGAGCTTGATACAACAAATTTCATAGGTATAAATTTTATCTTACAAATATACTAAAAAAGTGCGTTGGAGGATTCAGGCGCATAGGATTTTTCCATGGCCAGCAATTTTTGCTTGCGTCCCAATCCGGCGGCGTATCCTACCAGCGATCCGTCTGCCCCAATAACACGGTGACATGGTATAATAATGGCAAAGGGATTGGCATAATTGGCCTGACCCACAGCACGTGTGGCTTTGGGATTGCCTGCCATCTGGGCCAACTCTGCATAGGATATGGTAGTGCCGTAAGGGATCTTCAGCAGATTAGCCCATACGTTCTTCTGAAAATCAGTGCCTTCTATGCGCAGTGGCAGGTCAAAACTGCGTCTTGTCCCCTTGAAGTATTCATCCAGCTGTTCGATGGCCATAAGCAGCACGGGCGGTTTGGACTCCCCGGGGTCCATAAGCTCTCTGCTTTTGTAAAAACCCTTGAGGTTATAATTGTCCTCAAACCCGCAGGCAGTCAGTTCTTCAAATTCATTTGCCGAGAAAGAAAAATTCCCCAGGGGCGTACTGCAGTAGACCTTATACCTCGGGACCTGGGGTCCTCCTGTAAGCAGGGTATACATATGGCGGGCGATCCGCTCCGTGGCACCGTCCATGCCAAGGATCCTTTGGAGGCGCTTGTAATCGGCCAGAATGCTTCTGCGTCGCTGGCGGCCTTTGAGCAACAGGCGGAGTTCCTCTTCCATCCGTAGGGGATTGCAATCCTTTTGAATGAGTTCACGGACCGAGGCTTTCTCCAGTATCAGGTTGGGCAGTGAAATGTGCTTGACCTTGATGATCAGCCGGGCGATGGCCATCGAAAGGGAATTGCCTCCGTAACAGACCACTTGCGGACAATTGAGCAATGCTGCCTCGAGGGTGGCAGTGCCACTGGTAACGAGTGCCGCCTCGGCCTGTTGCATGATCTCATATGTGTGCCCATACATTACGCGTACCGGAAGGTCTTTCAGGATCTCGTCGTAGACCGTTATGGGGATCGAGGGAGTTGCGGCAACGACCCACTGGTAACCCTTGAATCTGTTGATGACCTGTGCAGCCCTGGGAAGCAGGAATTTGATCTCGTTCAGACGGCTGCCGGGCAGGATGGCAAGTACCGGTTCCGCCCCGATCTTGTACTTTTTACTGAAGACATCAGGCGGGTCCAGTTCTTCCATGGCTACAGAAAGGTTATCCAGCGCCGGATTGCCCAGATAAACCGCGTTGATCCCTTTTGATTCAAAATAATCAACCTCGAAGGGGAAGATTACGTATAACTGCGTCACGTGTTTGCGGATGCTTCTGACACGCCGTTCCCTGGATGCCCATACTTTGGGTGCTATATAGTATAACGTTTTGATGCCTTTGCGGGAGGCAAATTTGGCCATGGGCAGGTTGAATCCCGGATAATCTATGAGTATAAGCGCATCGGGATTATATTCCAAAAGGTCTTTCTTGCAGCGGGACAGTTCCCTGAGGTGCGAACCCAGTCTGGCGGCGATTTCTACAAATCCCATAACCGCCGACTTTGTGTCGGGACCTCTGTATTTGAATTCAGCCAATGAATCAGCTTCTGCAAGTGCGTGCATGAGCTGTCTGGCGTATTGATCGCCGGATACTTCTCCGGCAATGATGAAGTATCGCATAATCCTTTAGTTTTTCCTGTCCCACGTAAGGTCTTTCCACACATCCTTCAACCGTTCCAGCTCGGGATAGTTTGTGTTGTCAATCTTATGTGGTACTATGGTCACATAATTCTTTGCAAGAAGGTTGTGGTCGCATTCGGGATCGTCCGGCTCGAGGTTCTCGTATTCGCCAACCATCCAATAATAGGGATGACCATAGGGGTCCATCCTGGTTTCAATTTCTTTTATCCAGGCGCCCATACCAAAACGGCACAGGCGAATTCCCCTGATCTCATCTATACTTCCCTGGGGTATGTTTACATTCACATACGTATAGGGATTGGGCGGCGTGTCAATGAACTTTTCGAGGATCTTTTTCCCGTAGTATATACTGGCACTGAAATCGGCGTTGGCATGGTGATCGTTCAGACTAAATGCCAGTGAAGGAATCTTGTAAAGGGCTCCTTCACGAGTAGCGGCCAAAGTGCCGGAATACAGTACAGCAGAAGAGCCGTTGAAACCGTGATTGATGCCGGAAAGCAAAAGGTCGGGCTTGCGTTGTTCAAAGAGCAGGTTTAAAGCCATCTTTACACAGTCAACCGGGGTGCCTGAACAATAATAGCGCTGGATACCTTTTTCGGGCGTTCCTTCCGGATTACCTACAGAGACCATTCTAAGGAGCTTGCCAATGCTTACTGCGTTGGACATGGCACTTTGAGGGTATTGTGGCGCCACCACAGTAATTTCACCGAACCCGCGGGCCATTTCTATCAGGGCCTGAAGTCCTTTAGAAGTGTACCCGTCGTCGTTTGTTAACAATATATGCATAAATTGCAAATTTAATGATTTTTTTTGAGCATTTCGCTGTATATATTAACTTTGCATCAGATTTTAAAAAAACAGAAATATGAATAAGATTAAAGTGGGAATAAACGGCTTTGGCCGTATCGGCCGCTTGGTTTTTCGGGCCGCCCAGGAAAGAGAAAATATAGAGATTGTAGCCATAAATGACCTGATCGGTGCGGATTATATGGCATACATGCTCCGTTATGACACCGTTCACGGTCATTTTAAGGGCTCCGTTGAGGTTAAGGACGATAAGCTTGTAGTTAACGGAAGGGCCATCCGGGTAACTTCGGAAAAAGATCCTGATAATCTGAAATGGAACGAGGTAGAGGCCGAATACATAGTTGAATCTACCGGTCTTTTTCTGACAAAGGAAAAAGCGCAGGCACACATCAACGCCGGTGCAAAACGCGTTGTAATATCCGCTCCTTCAAAAGACGATACTCCTATGTTTGTGTATGGAGTAAATCACAAATCCTATAAAGGTGAAACTTTTGTGTCAAACGCCTCATGTACAACCAACTGTCTGGCACCCATTGCTAAGGTGTTGAACGATACTTTTGGTATAGTGGAAGGTCTTATGACCACAGTTCATGCGACCACAGCTACTCAAAAAACCGTTGACGGTCCTTCTGCCAAAGACTGGAGGGGAGGCCGTGCTGCTGCCGCCAATATCATTCCTACTTCCACTGGTGCTGCAAAAGCCGTAGGAAAAGTCATTCCTCAGCTGAACGGAAAACTTACCGGCATGTCATTCCGTGTTCCAACAGTGAACGTATCTGTGGTTGACCTGACTTGTCGTCTTGAAAAGCCTGCTACTTATGGAGAGATCAAGGCTGCGATGAAAGCTGCTTCTGAAGGCGAAATGAAAGGTGTTTTGGGTTATACAGAGGATTCCGTTGTATCTTCTGATTTTATAGGTGACCCCCGAACATCCATTTTCGATGCCAGTGCCGGCATTTCTCTCAATCCCAATTTTGTCAAGATCATTTCTTGGTATGATAACGAATGGGGTTATTCCTCCAAGATACTGGATATGATCCAGCATATGGCGACCGTAAAATAAAATGGTTTCTGTCATCACGGCGGCTTACAACACGCAAGGCTATATTACTGCCGCATTGGATAGTGTTTTTGTTCAGACATATCCCCATTTTGAGATCATTGTCGTGGATGATGCTTCTACTGACGGCACTTACGAGGTCTTGTCTTCTTACAGGGACCGCCGGCTAAAGTTGCTACGCAACGAGCAGCGCAGCGGTCCGGCTTATTCCAGGAACAAGGCTATCAGGGAGGCTTCCGGGGAATATGTGGCGATTCTGGATGCCGATGATTTCTGGGCACCTGATAAACTGGAGAAGCAGGTATCTTTCCTGGAGACACATCCTGCTTCTATGGGCGTAGGCACATACATATATGAAACCGATGAAACGGGCCGGAAGATCAGGGCAGTACGATTTCCAATTTATCCCGGACAGATAAAGTGTTCTACATTTTTCCGCTGTTCTTTTGTGCATTCTTCTGTTATGATGCGCCGTTCTTTCATGGTAGAGCAAGATCTGTGGTATGACGAGACTTATCCTGCTTCGCAGGATTTTGAATTGTGGAGCCGTGCCATTTTTGCCGGTAATTTCCATCAGCTGCCCCGTTATCTTACATTTTACCGCAAAAATCCGGGACAGATATCGGCAAACCCGTCCGAAGTACAGCAAAACAACGCCATGCGTGTTTACCGTAACATGTTGCAGAAACTGGGTTATAAACCATCGGAAAAAGAATTGGCGTGTCATCTGAGGCTGGCGGGAATGACCGGCTATTCTGCAGAAGAAAAGGAGAAAAGCATGAGTGTATTGGAATGGTGTGTGGACCTGTATAAAAAGAACCTGGATAAAATGGTTTTCAGACCTTATTTATTTGCCAATGAGATCCTGTTGCGGTTCCTGAAGTACTGTAGCGATAATTCCTTTGGTTTTTTAAGAACACTGCGCCTGATGATCTGTTTACATTGGCGTATGCGATGTTTGTTTTTTCCTTATTTCCAGTTATTTCAGCGATTGTCCATTAATCTGAATAATGTTTGACATAAGGCAATACCGGCATAAAGAGGTAGAACTTGAGAGGGTGGAATCGCTCTTGAGGGTGCTTCCCGGAGATGCCATACAGGTGCTCGAAGCCGGGTGCCGGGACGGCTTCATCACCCTCAAACTTGCCGAAAGATACAAAAGCATCACGGCACTTGATTTGAACATGCCACAGATAAACCATCCTCATGTGCGCTGTATGCAGGGAGATATCACCTCCCTTTCTTTTCCCGATAAATCCTTTGATCTGGTGATCTGTACCGAGGTGCTGGAGCACATACCGCCCGTTGCACTGAATAAAGCCTGTTCTGAACTTTCAAGGGTCTGCCGCCGTTATCTGCTTATTGGGGTACCGTACTGCCAGGATTTGCGGGTACATGCTACACGTTGCGTTCATTGCGGCATGATCAACCCCACTACAGGTCACGTGAATTCATTTAACGAGTTGCGTCTGATGTCACTCTTCGGTAATTTGCCTTACAGAATTGTTGAATATCCCGGAAGGGGTATTTACAAAACCAACCGGATGTCCTATGCTATTTATAAACGCTTTGGATTCCCCTACGGATCGTATGAACAGGAAGAACCTTGCATAAACTGCGGTAAGACGCTGGAAAGACCGCACCTGCGATTGCCTGCCCGTTTAATCTGTCTTTTTGCCAAAGGACTGGAATTCCTGCAAAATAAAACAGGGCCCTCAAAGAGCCCTGTCTGGATCCATGTATTATGGGACTTTACTGAGCAGGATTCATTGAAATATCAATGAAGTTCCCCTGTCCGATGAACCCGGTTATAAATTTCCGGACATTCGCAGGTGTGATTTCTTTGACTAGTTGGTCGTAATCTGTGTAAATATCTATATCGTCGCAGTAATAACTGTTCAGTACCTCCAGCCAGAAATTGTTCCTGATAAGGTTTTCCTGTCTGTTCTTTAGGAAATTCTCCTTTGTCTTGTTCACATATTCCTCTGAAGGACCGTTTTCAACCAGGTTCATCACATCAGCTTCCACGATCTGACGCATCCTTTCCTGTTTTTCGGTATCTGTGTCGAACATGATCAGGAAAGCGGCATGTTCAACAGGATTCTCGGTAGAAATAGTTTGTACCGAAGCTCCGTATGTGCCGCCTTCGTCTTCGCGCAGGCTTTTTATATAGGCCTGATCGAGGATGGATTTTACAGCATCCATGTAAACATCATTTTTCAGATTGTATTCCAGATCGGCAGAATAAACGTTCACAATAGTTGTTTTTGGCGTTTCCATAGCCACTTTGAAATGGTTCTGTACGTTGCCTTTTTGTATGCGGTTGTCGTTCTTGATCCATACCGCCGGTTTGGTGGCAGCGGGCAGGGAGCCCAGATAAAGTTCCACCAGAGGTTTGAGGTTCGCGGGATCCACATTGCCGACTATAGTGACAACGGCACCGTTCGCATTGCCAAAGCACAACCTGTAGGCTCTTTCCAGATCTGCCAGCGATACTTTTTCTAATAGTTCGCCCGATACGATCTGACTGCGCGGATTGTCGTTGTAAAGTGTTTTGAAGATCTCTTTTTGAAGCGCAAAATTGGGGTTTTTTTCCAGGTTGGGGACAATAGCCTTCAACTGGGCCATAGGTGCTTCAAATTCGCTTTCCACAAAACGCGGTGTAACAATATGTGCATAAACCAGTTCCAGAAGCGTCTGGATATCCTGGGGTGAGGCACTTCCGTTTATTCCCTGGGTGTAACCGCCAATAAAAGGTCTTGCAGAAGCGATTTTCCCGGTCAGTTTCCGTTTCAGAGCCGTGGCGTTGAAATTGCCTACTCCGTTGCTTTGCACCCATAAAGTGAACACATTGTTTTCAACAGAAGGAAGCAGATCCTCGGAAAGGATGGAGAGGCCACCGTCATTTTGCATCGAGAACAAGACTTCATCTTTTTTATGCATTGTGGGTTTTACGATCACTTTTACTCCGTTGGACAGGGTCCATTCAATACTTTCGAAGGCCCCCGGCTTTTCTTTTATGATCTTCCCCGGAACAATAGCTTCTGTATTTACAATGGGTTCGTCGGATACTTCTTCCTGGTAAGCCTCGATTTCAATATCTTCCATTTTATTCAACACTTCCATGATATCTTGCTGGGCGGGTATGGACAGATCTTTACGGGCAGGACTGGTGAACAGTACTATACGATTTTCCGGGGTGATCACCTGCTGTGCGAGCTGGTTGATCTGATCTATCTGAATAAAAGGCAGGTATCCTTTGGCCACTTCCAGCTCATAAACGGGATCCAGAATGGGACCGTTGAAAGCGAAGTTGTTAATAATGGCATTGATGAATTCCGAATTCATCCGGTCACTGGTATTTTCCGCAGCCTGTTCCAGATGGCGCAGGTAATTGGTTTTGGCACGTTCCAGTTCCGATCCTGTAAATCCATAACGGCGCATCTTCTCCACTTCTGTCATCAGGGCTTCAAAGGCGGTCAATCCTTCCCCGTCCTTGCTGGCCAATGAAAAGTATGTGGCATCTACAGAAGTTGTTAGCGAAGTGAACATCAGGTTCGCTCCCAGAAAAGGGGCGTCGGGTTTTTGCGCTATCTCCTGGAACCGGTCGTTCATCATGTGGGAAATGAATGATTTGAACATATCAACCATATAGATCATCCCCAGAGACCTCATTTGATTGGGAATCGGTTCCGATTTGATAATAAACACGATACCTGTGGATTGTGCTTCGGGATCGGTCACGATGCCGATAATGGGATCATCATTTTCTGGTATGGGGATTACTTTTTTGGGACTGGGAGTGGCTGGTGCCGGAATGTCCTGGAAAAGAGCAATCAGTTTGCTTTCCACCTGGTCAACATCTATATCGCCAACAACAATGACTGCCTGGTGATCGGGACGATACCAGGTTTCATAGAAGTCAACCAATTCCCGAGCCGGAAACGTTGATAAGCCTTCAATAGTTCCTATGAGATTGCATTCGGCATACTTGGATCCTTTGTACAGATAGGGGAGGGCGCCTTCGAACATCCTCCATTGAGCTGTCCTGCGGGTACGCAGTTCTTCTATGATCACTCCGCGTTCCTTGTCTATTTCTACGGGATCATTGGTAACCAAAGCGGCATAATCGTGCATGATCAACAGGCAGGTGTCCAGTACGCCTTCACGTAACATGGGAATGTTGTTGAGCATATACATGGTTTGTTCCATGCCTGTGCTGGCATTGATATTTCTTCCGAAATTGCAGCCTATGCTTTCCAGGTAACTGATGAGCATTTTACCAGGAAGGTTTTTGGTACCGTTCAGGGCCATATGTTCCAGAAAGTGCGCCAGACCGGCCTGACGTTCGTTTTCCTGTATGGCTCCTACGTTGGTGAACAAGTAAAATTCTGCACGTTTTTCTGGTTTGGTATTGTGCCGGATATAATATGTAAGCCCGTTTTCCAATTTTCCAATCCGGACAGCGGGATCGTTCTTTAACGGCTCCTGAGGATTGGCCATCTGTGCTATGGCAGATATGCCTGCCACAAGCAAGGCGAGTAATGTGGTTAAATATTTCTTCATAGTTAATTAGTTGTGTAATAATCAATAGGAAAGCAAAGATAATAAAAAAACGTTGCCGTATCTGTCTTTTTTGTATTTTTACAAATTCGACACTTAAAAATGAAATACTAATGATTACCAGAAAAATCCTTATGAGCCTTGCTGCTTTGTGCGTAAGTGCCGGTACGGTTTTGCCGTGTACCAATCTAATAGTTACAAAAGGTGCGTCAACAGACGGATCCGTTATGGTCAGTTATTCTGCCGATTCACATCAGTTATACGGAGAATTGTATTTCTGGCCTGCTGCTGAATGGGCCGAAGGGACCATGCTTAAAATCTATGAATGGGATAGCGGAAAGTTCAAGGGCGAGATTCCACAGGCAAAGCGTACTTATTCTGTTACGGGCAATATGAATGAATACCAGTTGCTCATAGGCGAAACCACTTTTGGGGGGAGAAGCGAATTTCGTGACCGGGACGGGATCATGGATTACGGATCTTTGATCTATGTGGCACTGCAACGCTGCAAAACGGCGCGGGAAGCCATAGTCCTCATGGATGAACTGATGCAGACCTACGGTTATGCATCCAGTGGAGAATCTTTTACCATTGCAGATCCGGAGGAGGTCTGGATCATGGAAGTGATGGCCAGGGTTCCCAGAATAGTGGAAGGTGTAAATCTGAATAAAGGTGCTGTCTGGGTAGCCAAAAGGATACCTGACGGATACATTAGCGGTCATGCCAATCAGGCAAGGATCACCAGAATTGATTTCAATGATCCTGATAATTGTCTGTACAGCCCTGATGTTATTTCACATGCCAGAGATATGGGTTTTTTTTCCGGGAAAGACAAAGATTTCAGTTTTTCCGATGTCTATGCCCCTGTGGATTTCGGGGCTGCCAGAAGCTGTGATGCCCGCGTATGGGCGTTTTTCAACAGGCATGCCGATGGTATGGACCAATACCTTGATTATGCCATGGGACATAACCTGACCAACAGAATGCCCTTGTATGTCAAGCCTAAAGCTAAATTGTCCGTTAAGGATGTGGCTGACATGATGCGTGACCATTTTGAAGGGACTCCCATGGATATGACATGTGATATAGGTGCGGGAGGGAATGCGCTGCCATACCGCTGGAGGCCCATGTCGTTTCAGGTGGACGGGAAGAAATACGTGAACGAACGTGCCATTGCCACACAGCAAACCGGCTGGTGGTATGTGGGGCAGTGCCGGAGTGATTTTCCCCGCGATCTGGGTGGTTTATTTTGGTTTGGCGTGGACGATGCGGGGACTTCTGCCCTGACGCCCGTTTACAGCATTTCCACAAGAGTTCCCGAATGTATTAAGGAAGGGAACGGAAGCATGCTGGAGTATTCAGAAACTTCGCTGTTCTGGATCGTCAACCGGGTAACTCAGTTCGCATATCTTCGTTATAACCAGATAGGGACTGAAGTACGCAGCATAGTGGATGCCTGGGAAAACGAAATGATCAAAAAAACAGCTCAGGTGGACCAGGCGGCCTTGGCTCTTTACCGGCAGGACCCTGCTCTGGCCAGGGAGTTTTTGACGGATTTTACGGTAAACACGGCCCGGAAACTGTTCAACAAATGGGTAGAGCTGGATAAATACCTTTTAGTAAAATATATTGACGGTAATACTAAACGCCAGGAACCGGACGGGTCTTTTTCCAACAACGGACATAACCCGCGCATCCCTGCTTCTCCAAAAAATGAGGGTTATACGCAGAAATGGAAAGAGTCTGTTGTGAAGGACAACGGAAAGATCCTGGAATCAAGATAATACGTAATGAAACGATTTTTTCTCCTGCTGCTTATTCTCCTGCCGTTAACGGCCAGGGGGACCGAAACATGCCGGGTCTTTGTCCTAACCATTGACAGTGAGATCCATGCCAAATCTGCCAGAACCCTGGAAAAGGCGCTCCAGGAAGCTGAGGACTGGAATGCCCAGGTATTCCTGATGCGACTTAACACATTTGGCGGTGCACTCGATGCGGCGGAGAAAATGCGGACGGCTTTGCTCGAGTCCCCCTTTACCACGGTTGCTTTCATTGACCACCAGGCTGCCTCGGCAGGGGCCCTGATATCGCTGGCGTGCGATCTCATATATATGTCGCCCGGATCTACCATCGGGGCAGCCACAGTGGTAAACCAGAAGGGTGAGCCCATGCCCGAGAAGTACCAGTCGTACATGCGATCGCTTATGCGGGCCACTGCTGAGAAGACGGGGCGGGATACAAAACTGGCAGAACAAATGGTCAACGGAGAGAAGATTGTAAGTCTAACCACACAGGAGGCTATTGAGGCGGGTTTCAGTCAGGGGCGGGCAGACGGGATCAGTGAGACTTTGGACCTGCTGGGATACAGCGACTGTGAAATACAGGAATACAAAGAAACATGGCTGGACAAGGTGATCGGTTTTTTTCTGCTGCCGCTAGTTCAGGGATTGCTGCTCATGGGGATGATAGGCGGTGTCTTCTTTGAGCTGAAAACACCGGGAGTGGGATTTCCCCTGGGACTGGCCATTGTCTGTGCCATTGGATATTTTTCGCCGCTTTTCCTGGAAGGATTGATACAATATTGGGAAATTGCCGTCATGATGGTTGGAGTCGTTCTGCTGGGACTGGAAATATTTGTAACGCCCGGATTCGGGGTACTGGGTATCCTGGGCATAGTAGCCATGGCTACAGGATTGACGCTGTCCATGGTCGATAACTGGATCTTTGAATTTAAAGGACCTTTCCCCTGGAACAGGATCCTGGGACCTGTGGCCATCGTAATGGTCGCATCGCTGGCTTCGATTATTGGTATGTTGTTGTCGGTACACGTGTTATTCCCCACACGTGCGTTTAACTACATCGCACTGCGGACCAATCTGAAAACAGAAAATGGTTTTTTGGGTGTGCCTGTCCTCAAAGACATTGCCATTGGACAGGAAGGCATAACATTCACCGATCTGAGACCTGCAGGAAAAGTGACTATTAACGGTAAATGGGTGGAAGCCCGGGCTGCTGTTGGTTTTATTCCAAAAGACACAACAGTCAAAGTGGTCCGTATAGAAGGAGGCGTTATTTTTGTTGAGACTCTATAAGTTCCAGCAGACGCGCTACGGCTTCTTCCTGAGGTATCCCCCGCATGACGGGGGTTTTTCCTTTGTACAGGGTCACTTTGCCTTTCCCTTCCCCGACGTACCCGTATTGGGCATCAGCCATTTCACCCGGTCCGTTTACTATGCAGCCCATAACGGCTATGGTGCACCCTTTAAGATGTGATGTTGCCTGTTTTATTGCACGAACGGTTTCTTCCAGGTTAAATTTCGTACGACCGCAACCGGGACAGGAGATATATTCTGGTTTGGCAAATACGCATCGTGTTGCCTGCAACAGGTCCATACAAAAGTCCTTCAGTTCTTCTTTTGTGGCAAAGGGAGCCTCTACAAAAGGCAGGGGGAGGGTTTTCCAGTCAATGGTCCCGTCCAGTAAACCGGGAGCCCACTTGTAACAGGCACTTACAATCAGCTGATCCCAACCGGTCACCTGTAAATGGTCACCGGTTACCGGCAGGAACATTTTTCCAAAGCGGATCTCTTCTTCGGGAGCTTCTGTCAATGAAACGCGGAAGGTATCCCCGATCTCTTCCCGGAGCAGTGTGATAATGCCGGCAGCCGATTTGAGACGACCCTCACGCCCGTTGCCCGATTCTGTCACGCCCAGGTGGATGGGATAATTCATCTGCATTTCTTTCATCCGGGCAGCCAGCATCCGGTTGGCCTGCACCATGATCCGGGTGTTGCTGGATTTGAGGGAAACCACCACATGCGGAAAATCCTGTTCCCAGCAGATGGCGAGGTATTCCATTGCCGCCTGACACATACCCTCCGGAGAATTTCCGTACGATTCCAGAATATGTGCCGGCAGGGATCCGTGATTGACTCCAATGCGCAAAGCGGTGCCGTGTTCTCGGCATACCTGGAACAATTGGGTGAGCAAATCCCTTACCTGGGACAAATCTTTGGAGAAATTTCCGGGATTGATGCGCACCTTGTCTGCCACATGGGCAGCCTGGATAGCGGTGGCAGCCGAAAAATGTACATCGGCCACCAGGGGTATGTCCACTCCGCGTGAACGCAGTTTTTGCTTTATGATTGCCAGGGCTTTTACCTGTGGCGCCCCCTGCGTGGTCAGCCTGACCAGTTGGGCTCCTTCCCTTGCCACGCGTTCACATTGGGCTACAGAAGCTTCAATATCCAGGGTATCTGTATTGCACATGGTTTGCACACTGACGGGATTCCCGCCTCCGATGGTCAGTTTACCAACTTGAACGGTATGTGTTCTCATGATCATAAATGTATGAAAATACCCACGGTAAAGAGCAATTGATTGGGATAACCATAGGTATAGTATTCATTGCTGTATAAGGCCGGATTTTCTATCATGGAGAGGGAATAGAGGTAATTTGCCTCTATGTGGAATTCGAAGGGCTTGAGGACCAGCGCCAGTCCGGCTCCTCCCTGGATACCGTAATCGGCATAGATATGATTGCAGTCGAAAACGACCTGTTTTCCTCCCGGATCATCTGCTGTAAAATCCACAGCGCTCATCCGGTAGCTGCCAAAACAGCCCAGGTTGATCAACAGGCGCATTTTCCCGAAATCAATATGGAACTGAGAAGTCAGGGGAATACGGACTACCTCGTAAATGCGTTTGACATCGGGCGTATCGTATCCCTGCTGCGTATAGGTAAATCCTGTCTGCAATCCAAAATAGGGCATATTTCCCCACAAGTCATGGTAATAGGTGTACAACACAGAAGCATTCCTGTAGGAGGCGACCATTTTTTGTTTACGGTCAGGATTGAAAGCCACTCCATTGAAAGCATAGCCACCCCGGATGCCCACCATGTGCTCCCTGTGGGAAACGGTCTGGGCACCGGCAACCGGTCCTGTCAGTAGCAGTATGGCCAGGATCAGCCAGTTATCTTTTTTTAGATGGAGCGGTAAGCGTAACATGCTGATTTAATAATGGTTCTATAAGGATGGTCTGTGTGAGTTCCATCTTTTCGGATAGTTCTATGATCTGGCCACCGCCAGGCAGACGGAACATGCGTACACGTTCTGCCTGTTTTTTTCCCACGAGACTGCCTGTATCCCAGAATCCGTTCCCGTTCAGATCCTCGGTAACGCGGATGGTATATTTCCCCGCTTTCAGGTATGGGAAACTGACTGTTGTATCGGATACGATCCTGCGTGTCCCCAGGATCTGGTTTCTGCTTTCGTTCATCAGGTCCAGGATAATGGGGGAGGGGACATTTTGCACCTGCAGGCACAGGGCCCCAAAATCTTCGGAGAGCAAGGTCTTGAATTGCGTTTCCAGGGAATCGTTGGGTAACCCGTAGATATCTGTAAAGGCATCGGAAGGGATCAGGAAGGTATATTGTGTGCCTTCCAGGTATGTATCGGGAAAGATCCTGTACAGGCAAAGATCCAGGGAATCGGGCCGGACAGTGAAAAGTACTTTTACCGTATCTTCCTGCGACGTAATGCGTGTCATTTGTGCCAGGTTGAAGTCGGGATTCACGGGCAAGCTTGGAAATTGCACCAGCACTCCATCTTCGGGAATTTTTTCAGGTACTGCCGAAACCTTGAGGTCCATGGTTTCCTTTTGCTGTTTGACCGATGGGGGAGCCTGTTGCCTGTCGGAACGGTTCCTGCCTAGATTGTCCAGATCTTGCTTTTCCTGCTCTTTTGCCTTCTCATCCACATAGGGGTTGAACTTAAGTGTATCGGTACGGGGTTTCAGGATGTTCAGGGAATCGTCCGTGGCTATATAGGTCAGGTAGAGCTGTACGGTGTCGGGAACGGAAGGGGCCGCCAGCCACCAGACGAGACTATCCCTGCGGTAGTTGTGTTGCCGGACGATATGGGTGGAATCCATCCCGGGAATAGCGGCACTGATGATCACAGGGTTTGGAGCCCCAAATTTCAATTCCAGAGCCCTGGGCTGTATTCGTTTATAACTTCTGAGAAATTGGCGTGAACTGTTTTCTTTAAAAAGGAAGACGTTGGTTTCTATTGGCCTGCGGAGTAATCCTGCCGTGTCTGTGAGAAAATAGGGCTGGATCTCGGGGGCATAGGTGAACATCCTTTTAACAGGGCGGATAAGTGTATCCAGAAAACCCACCAATTCCCCGTCGGTTTGTTCGTAGCGGTAATTGTTGTTCTGGTCCGTAATGGCAAAAAGCGAATAGAGGGTATCTTTAAGGTTCCTGAGCACAAAGTAACCGTAAGCATCGGTGCGTGTGGCGGCTACGGGAAGGGTTTTGCTCAGGGTGGTGTCCGATGGGTTGATATGCAGCATGACTGTGGCGTTTTCCACCGGTAAAAGGGTGGAAGCATCTACCACCAATCCGGAATACATGAGCGAATCCACCTGGCTGCCGGTAGAGAAGCTCAGGGCAAAGACGGGAAACGGATTGCCTTCGTTGTTATCCTGAATGGCATTCCCAAAATACATACTGTATGTTGTATTGGGTTTGAGCTCACTATGCAGCTCTACTACGATTCCCTTTCCTTTGGTGCGTACCGTGGGATTTTTTTCCGGCGGGGGAGAGAGCATGATGTTCTTTTTGGCATCGACTATTTTGACATATTCGTTGAATTGCAGTTCTATTCTTTTCAGGGTAACAGGCACGTTAGCCTGGTTAACATCGGGTATAGTGGCCGTCAGCAGGGGTGGTATGGTGTCTTTGGGTCCCCCGGCCGGAGCTGCCGTTGTATTGGCACAGCCTTGGGGTAGAGCGAAGAACATAGCAAAGAGAATTACTGCAACCGATATACTTAGATATGATATGATTTTTTTCATAGCTATACCGATTTAACCGTCTCAACATCCTTGATCGTGCCGAGCTGCTCTATCAGATTATCCAAGTCCTTTGGTTTCTGAACGTAAACTTCCAGCTCGGCGTCAAATATGTTATCGTGCGTGATCAAGCTGAAACTGCGAATATTGACGCACATGACCAAAGATACGTTATGCGTGATTTCGTGAATAATCCCCAGCCGGTCTCTGCCCCGGAGGACAAGCCTGGCCAGCGTGCAGGAAAGGTGTTGTTTTTTCCAAACTACCTGTACCATGGCATTATCACTCCGGTGTAGTCTTTTAAGTGCTTCTATACGCAGACATGTGGCTGAGTGGATGTACAGATCTGATGTTTTCCTGTCAATAAAACCAATAAGTTTGTCATCGGGGGAAGGTCTGCAACACGGTGCGAAATGATAGTTTTTGAAGTCTTTGCGCCGCTTCCAGTCAGGAGAAGGGATCCATGTCAAAAATTTGCGCGATGGCAAACCCTTGAGCAGGATGTTCTTTAAGCCGCCCAAGTCCAGCATTCCGGCGCCGATCCTTCCATAAAGTTCTTCTTTAGATCCGATGCCGTAAGCGGTTAGAAGTTTGTTCATCAGGCGGGCATGTGGTTTGATGCCGAATTCGGACAAACGTGTAAACAATATGTCCTTTCCTTCCTCTATATGGTCTTTTCCGCTTTTTTTAAGTGTATCCAGGATCATGTTCCTGGCCTTTGGGGTAGTCACGGATCCCAGCCACTCCAATCTGACCTGTTGTTTCTCCGTGGTGATGATCTCTACCTGGTCTCCCCCCCTCAACGGGGTGGAAAGAAGCATGAGTTTCTGGTTAATCTTGGCAGCCAGGGCATGGTTTCCCACCTGGGAGTGGATGTAATAGGCAAAATCAAGCCCAGTGGCACCTTTTGGTAACATGCGCATTTCTCCCTTTGGAGTGAATACGTATATGACAGATATGAGGTTCCCGGGCTGGAAATTATCAAAAAATTCCAGACTTTCGCTGTCTTTTTTCTCCAATGTCTCGCGTACCTGTGCCAGCCATTTCTCCATGCCGCTTATTTCGGGGGTAATTCCTTTGTATTTCCAGTGTGCCGCGACACCCTGTTCTGCGATGTCATCCATTCGCTTGCTGCGGATCTGAACCTCCAGCCAGTTGCCCGAAGGTGTGAGGTATGTGGAGTGAAGGGCTTCGTAACCCGTTTCCTTGGGAGATTTAAGCCAGTCCCGCCGGCGTTCCGTATAGGGTACCCATCGCTGATTGAGCCAATGTTCTATCATATAGCACATTATGTGTTCCTGTGCGATATCGGTTTCCTTCGGGCGAAACACGATCCGTAAGGCAAACAGATCAAAGACTTCCTCGAACGGGACATTCCTTTTTTTCATCTTTGACCAGATGGAATAGGGGGTTTTGATGCGGGTGGATATGGTGAAATCCAACCCTTCATTCTGGAGAAGCTCCCGGATGGGTTCCAGAAAAGTTTTGGTAATCTCGTTTCCCTGCCTCCCCGTCTCGGATCTGACCTTTTCAGCTATGTCGTTGTATTCGGCAGGCATAACGTATTTCATCCAGATGTTCTCTATCTCGGACTTAATGCTGTAAAGTCCCATCTGGTGGGCCAGGGGAGCAAAGACGTACATCGATTCGCCCAGGTTGCGGGCTCTTTTCTCTACAGGCAGTTCTTCCAGGTTTCTCAGGTTGTGGAGCCGGTCGGCCAGTTTGATGAGCAGTACGCGGATATCATTGTTGACCGTAAGGAGCATCTGTTTGAAGGTTTCTTCCTGGGTTTTGTCCTGGGCAGCGAACACGCGTTCCATTTTGCCCAGACCTTCCACCAGTTCTTCCACTTTATCCCCAAATATGCCGGCGATCTCTTCTTTTGTATAATCGGTATCTGTAAGGATGTGATGAAGCAGTGCCGTTACAATGGATTTGTATCCCAGTCCTATCTCTTCCACAACGATCCTGGCCACGTCTATGTTATGCAGAATAATGGGATCACCGGATATCCGTTTCTGGTTCTTATGGGCTTCTTTGGCAAATTGGTAAGCCCTAAGCACCAGTTCGTATTCTTCTTTGCTGGCACAACGTTTGAGGCTCAGCTGCCTGAGCGGTTCAAAGTACAGATCTATCTGGTCCCGGGTATCCAAATTATATCATTGTTTATTTTATTACAGGGTGGCAGTATAGGCTTTTATATCCTGATCCATTTTTTCCAGATCTTTCATGGCAGGATATCCCGGAAGCTCGGTCCCGGGACTTATGATCTCCCATTGATGTCGCTGTTGCATGTTCTGAGCAAAAAGCTGCAGGTTTTTCAATCCGCCTCCGCTCCAGGAATAGCCTCCAAAAAGGAATACCTTCTTCCTGCCCGGTTGCATGATCTCGATCTCGTGGCAAAGGTGCTGCATGTTGGGATGCATTCCTGTGTTGTAGGAGCAGGAGCCCAGGATGACTCCGTTGTATTTCCATATTTCTTTGAGAATGAAAGAAGGATGGGTCTTGGATACGTCAAAGACCCTTATGTTGCGAATGCCGTTCACAGCCAGTTTGCGGGCTATGTAGTCGGCAGTTCTTTGGGTATGTCCGTACATGGTGGCATAAGCAAGTACAACGCCCTTTTCTCCTTTGCTGGCAGCCCATCCGCTATACCAGTCAAAGACCACTTTGGGGTCGGTACGCCAAACTGGTCCGTGCACCGGACAGATGATCCTGATGGGAAGTGCGGCAGCTTTCTGCAGCGCTTTTTGCACCTGGGGGGAGAAGCGTCCGATGATGTTCGTATAGTAACGGAGCATTTCGTCCTTGTAATACTCCAGGTTGATCTCATCGTCAAATATACCTCCGTCCAACGTACCAAATGTTCCAAAAGCATCCTGTGAGAAAAGAATGTTTTCCGTTATGCAGTATGCCATCATGGATTCAGGCCAGTGTACCATGGGTGTCATGACAAATTGCAAGATGTGGTGACCCAGGTCCAGCTTGTCACCTTCCTTAACTTCACGGATTCTGTCCTTGTCTATATCCGGGAAATAGAGCTCTACTAATTTAACAGCCCTGGCATTTGTTACCACTGTAGTATGTGGATAACGCTGTAAAAGCTCTCCTATCATTCCGGCGTGGTCGGGTTCCATATGCAGAATGACCAGGAAATCCAAATCACGTCCGTCAAGAATTCGTGTAACATCTTCAAAATAGGAACGGTCGCTCCCGTACTCTATAGTATCGAGCAAGGCTGTCTTTTGGTCCGTGAAGAGATAGGAATTATAAGATATGCCATAGGGAAGCGGCCAGTTGCTTTCAAAAAGAGACTTATTTCTGTCGTTTGTGCCAAGAAAGTGCAGGGTGTCGAGAATATTTGCGGTCATAATCTAGAATAATGTTTCAGTTGTTCCTGTCTCAAAAAGTGTGCCTTCAGGGGGTAATTCACCAATGAGGGCCAGAAATTCTGTTTCGCTGATTATTTTAATTCCCAGCTGGAAGGCTTTCTGCAGTTTTGAGGGTCCCATTTTTTCTCCGGCCAGCAGGTAATCAACGTTACCCGAGATGGCAGACAATACCTTACCTCCGTGCGATTCGACCAATTTTTTGATCTCTTCCCGGGAGCGGGAAAAATTACCTGAAATGACAAAACGATTGCCATTCATTTTGCCGGATATGCGTTCTGCCTGTGCGGCTTCCTGCTTAAATGGCAGTCCGGCAACACGCAATCTTTCTATCATGCCGATGATCCTGGAATGTTCAAAAAAATCGCGGATAGATGCGGCAATTTTGTCACCTATTTCGGGGGCTTCTATTAATTCAGCGGGCGGCGCATAGCGCAGGGCATCCAATGATCCAAAATGGGAGGCCAGGTATTTAGCCGTAGTCTCACCTACATAAGGGATCCCCAGAGCATAGAGGAAACGGTGAAAAGGAACGCTCTTGGAGGCTTCTATGCTGCGGCGCAGGTTCTCGGTGGATTTTTCGCCCCAGTTTTCCAGCCGGCTGAGTGATTCGGGATTCAAAAAGTAAAGGTCGGAAGGGTCCGATACTATATGTTTGCTGTAAAGTTGTTCTACAAGTGCCTGTCCTCCCAGGATGTTCATGGCCTTACGGCTCATGAAATGCTCAATTCTGCCTTTGATCTGCGGAGGGCATTCCCAACGATTGGGACAAAAATGCTTTGCTTCTTCGGGATTTCTTTCCAATGGCGTTCCGCATTCGGGACAATGAGTGATGTATCGGAACGGTTCTGTGCCATTGGGTCTTGAGTTCAAATCAACCCCTACGACCTTGGGAATGATCTCACCGCCTTTTTCCACATAGACGGTATCTCCCAGGCGGATGTCATGCAGGGCAATCTGGTCTGCATTATGCAACGAAGCACGTTTGACTGTAGTCCCCGATAGCAACACGGGCTGCAGATTGGCCACAGGTGTAACCGCGCCTGTCCTTCCAACCTGAAAATCAACAGAAAGAAGTTTTGTTGCTGCCTGTTGGGCTTTGAACTTGTAGGCCGTGGCCCAGCGGGGACTTTTGGCCGTCATGCCCAGGGAACGCTGAAGTGCAAAATCATTGACCTTGACTACTACACCGTCTGTGGCAAAAGGCAGGGTTGTACGTGCATCATCCCAATAATCAAGAAAATCCATAATCTCTTGAATATTGCGGCATAACCTGCGGTGGTGGGAAATGGGAAAACCCCATTGGATTGCAGCTTCCAATGCCTGCCAGTGTGTCCTGAGTCCGGGTACATCAGCTATCAGATGATAAAGAAAACAATCCAGTCCCCGATTTTCCACCAGATCCGGGGAAAGGAGCTTGAGCGTACCGGCAGCAGCATTGCGGGGATTGGCGAAAAGGGGCTCTCCGTTCTCTTCCCTGTGCGCGTTCACTTCTTCAAAACTACTGAAAGGCATGAATATCTCTCCGCGGATCTCGAACCGGACGGGATAGGGGAAGGTGAACGTATCTGCGGGTTTTAATGACATAGGAACCGAGGCGATCCGCCTGACGTTTCGTGTGATATCATCGCCTATGGTGCCATCTCCGCGCGTTAGCGCCCTGAACAGTTGTCCATTGCTGTAGGAGAGGCAAATGGCTGTCCCGTCGAATTTCAGTTCACATACGTACTCAACAGGCTGACCGGCCGCTTTGGTAACCCGGTTGTGAAACTCAAGCAACTCTTCCCTGTTATAGGTGTTGCTCAGAGACAACATGGGATAATTATGGGGAACTTGCCGGAATGCTCCGTTTTCCTGAGATATGTCACTGCCTACATGTTGTGTGGGGGAGTCGTCGGTTACCAGGTGGGGGAATTTTTTTTCCAGTGTGACAAGCTCCTGAACGAGCATGTCATACTCAAAATCGGAAATGTCGGGAGCGTTTAGTACATAATATTTTTTATTGTGCTCATTTATAGCATCTTTCAACTCTTTTACCCTGATAGCTGCCTGGCTTCGATTCATGCGGTAAAGATAAGAACTATATCTGAATTACTTATTATGGCTATTCCATTGTATGGTGTCATCCTGTATCAATATTTCTCCGTTACCGGCCATGGCACGGAGAACGTCCATAACCTGTTCACCCGGCTCGGAAAAAAGGAGATCCAGCTGTTGAACACGGATGGGACCGTTGCGGAGGGTTTCGGTAATCTTTCCGGCAATCCGTTCGAATGTTTCATCGGGATTTTCCCTTCCCTGACGCGTAAGGCAGATATCGCAGATACCGCAGTCACTTGTCATTCCTTCTCCAAAATAGGCGAGTAGTTGTTTGCTGCGGCAAGGTGTCTCTGATTGAGCGTATTTAAGCATGGCTTCCATACGCCGTGCATAGGCATCTTTTCGCTGCAGGAAACTGGCTGGATTCAGGAATAGGTTACCCGGTTCAAGTCTGGATGTATGCAGGAATACCTGTGGTGCTTTCTTGCCGGGGATGTAGGATATGACTCCTAGTCTGGACAGGTGCATCAGGTATTCTGTAATCACGGCTGGAGCATTATGATTGACGTTGGCAAGGTATTTTTCATCTATCGAAACAAAACCGTTGAAGAGTCCCGTATAGGTGCGTAACAGAAGTTTGATGAAAGTATCCAGCCTGGGATTGGCAATCTGCACCCGGTAAAGCTCATCCCGGCTTACCCGGAACATGATCCTGGAAGGATTGTCCACCTCTTCGGTTAGGGAAATGTATCCTTCCTGCTCGAGGCATTGCAGGGCATACCAGAGTGTGGAGGGGTGCTTTTTTTGACGCCGGGCGAATTCTTCCAGTCCGAAATCAAACTGCTGTTCTGCACCTTCCCCGTAAGCCAGTCCCAGAAAAGAATAAAGATCCTGGTATGTTTCCCTGATGAATTCGGGATCGGGAAATGAAACGGTAAAGATTTGCTGCATACGCCTGGCATCGGAAGGATTGTAGAGCAGGACAGCATAAGATTTGTGGCCGTCCCTTCCGGCACGCCCTGCCTCCTGAAAGTATGCTTCGGGAGAATCGGGCAGGTCAAAGTGACAAACAAAACGTACGTCGGGTTTATCGATGCCCATACCAAAAGCGTTGGTCGCAACCATGATCTTCATATTTCCTTTTTTCCACTCTTCCTGCTTGGATGATCTCAGGCGTGGATCCATCCCGGCATGGTAGGCATCGGCCTTTATTCCATTGAATATCAGGAACTCGGCCACGTCCTCGGCTTTTTTCCTTTCACGGACATAGACAAGTCCGCTGCCTTCCACTCCCCGGGCAATCCTGAGCAGCTGTCCCAGTTTGTCCTCGGTTTTCCGGACCACGTAAGCCAGATTTTTGCGTTCAAAGGAACTTTGAAAAACACGGCCGTTTTTGCGAAAATGCAGTTTTTCCCTGATATCCTCTGCTACTTGCGGAGTTGCGGTTGCCGTCAAGGCCAGCACGGGTACCTGCGGGTACATATCCCGGAATTCGGCAATGCGCAGGTAAGAGGGACGAAAATCGTATCCCCACTGGGATATGCAGTGTGCCTCGTCCACCACAAGCATGGAGGGTTCCATTTTCCTGACGCGCGCCCGGAACAATTCCGTTCCCAGACGCTCGGGAGAGAGGTACAGGAATTTATAGGAGCCATAGGCAGCGTTGTCCAGGACAATGTCAATTTCGTAGGAGCTCATGCCCGAATGAACACAGAGTGCCTTAATGCCCAGTGTCTTGAGCTTTTCCACCTGATCTTTCATAAGGGCAATGAGCGGGGTGACAACAATACAGATACCATCCAGTAACAGTGCAGGTACCTGAAAACATATTGATTTCCCTCCTCCCGTGGGCAAAAGAGCAAGTGTATCCGTTCCCTGGTATATGGAAGAAATGATATCTTCCTGGGTATCACGGAACGAAGTGTAACCCCAGTAGCGGAGTAGGGTCTCACGGAATATTTCGGATCGATTTTTGCTCATGGCCGCTGTTGCAAAGATAAATAAAATGAGTATCTTCGAAACTTAATTAAAAAAGATGTTTTTTAGATATAATTACCTTTAATTCATTAATTATGAGCAAAATAGATCTATCCAGGTACGGAATTACAAATGTAGGGGAGATTGTGTACAACCCTTCCTATGAAGAACTCTTTCAGGCAGAAGTGGACCTTGCAAATGAAGGGTTTGAAAAAGGAGTACTGACCAATATGGGGGCCGTAAACGTGCTGACAGGCCGTTTTACAGGTCGTTCGCCTAAAGATAAGTATATTGTTAAGGATGCAACTACCGAAAATACTATATGGTGGGACGGAGTTGTAAATAAACCCATTACTACTGAAATCTGGAATTCACTCAAGGCTATTGCACAAAAACAATTTTCCGGCAAAAAGAAACTTTATGTAGTAGATGCATTTTGCGGGACCAACGCCGATACCCGGCTGAAAGTGCGTTTTATTATGGAAGTTGCCTGGCAGGCACACTTTGTGACCAACATGTTCATACGTCCTTCCGGATATGAACTGGAACATTTTGGAGAACCCGATTTTGTGATGATCAACGCTTCCAAGGCAACCAATCCCAACTGGAAAGAGCAGGGCATGCATTCAGAGGTATTTGTGGTATTTAACCTGACCGAACGCCTTTCCGTAGTAGGCGGTAGCTGGTACGGCGGTGAAATGAAAAAAGGTATTTTCTCTATGATGAACTATTACCTGCCTTTGAAAGGGATCGCGGCCATGCACTGCTCGGCTAATGTGGGCGAAAAAGGCGACGTAGCTATTTTCTTTGGTCTATCGGGTACGGGTAAAACTACGTTGTCGGCCGATCCCAAGCGTTACCTGATAGGAGACGATGAACACGGTTGGGACGATCACGGAGTATTCAATTTTGAAGGAGGTTGTTATGCCAAATGTATTGACCTGAGCCAGGAAAAGGAACCTGATATCTGGAGAGCCATCCGCCGGGATGCATTGCTTGAAAACGTTAAGGTCCTGCCTGACGATACACCCGACTTCCACGATGGATCCATTACTGAAAACACCCGCGTTTCCTATCCCATATACTATATCAATAAGATCGTGCTGCCCTCCAAGGCCGGTCATGCCAAAAAGGTTATTTACCTTTCGGCTGATGCCTACGGGGTATTGCCTCCGGTTTCCATTTTGGATGACAAACAGGCCCAGTATCACTTTCTGTGCGGATATACTTCTAAATTAGCAGGTACCGAACTGGGGATTACCGAGCCCGTACCTTCCTTCTCGGCTGCTTTCGGAGAAGCTTTCCTGACCGTACACCCGACCATCTATGCCAAAAACCTGGTAAAGAAAATGAAGGAACACGATGCCAGGGCATACCTGGTGAATACCGGATGGAACGGAACCGGCAAACGCATCTCTTTGAAAGATACGCGTGCCATCATAGACGCTATCCTGGACGGCAGCATCGATAAAGCGCCCACCAAACACATTCCCATTATGAATCTGACCATTCCCACTAAATTGCCCAAAGTTTCCGAAGGAATCCTGGATCCTCGTGACACTTACCGGGATGTGAAAGAATGGGAAAAGAAAGCTGTTTCGCTGGCCACAAAATACATCAAGAACTTTGAGAAATATTGCGACAACGACAACGCAAGGCAGCTGATATCTTCAGGGCCTCAGCTGCTGTAATATTGCAGTAGAGTAGCAAGAACAAACTTAATATTTCAATATCTTGTGGAAATCAAATTCTTCTGGATTGGGCACAATGGCTTTAGCCGCTTCGTAGTCCTCCTGGGTGATGTAATCCATGATGTGCCGTATGTAGAACTGCACTTCCGGGGAGTTCATGTTCACCAGTCTGACCGGGATCTTTCCTGTAACGGGATCCTGCAGGTCTTTGAGGAACAGCGGGATGATTTTCCCGTTTCCATCACGGCAGACCATACAGCCGCTGACTCCTTTAATGAACAATTCATATACCCCCATTCCCAGCATGGAACAATACTCCAGATCGAATGATTTTGGGGTTATACAACGTACTTCATAACCAACTTCAACCGGACGCGTTTTGACTTTGATGCCCAGTTCATTCATCTTTTTTTCCACCAGGTTGTCGATGATATGCGATTTGGATATTTTGCCCAGTTCGGGGTGACCGTGTGCATCGTAAGTAAAGGCAATACCTGCCTCCTTTACGTCTTTTTCCGATAAAGATTGGAAAACGCCTTCAGAGATCATCACACAGCCGTAAGGGATATTCCGGATCTGACGTTTGATGATGGAAGAGATGATCAGGTCTACGATAAGGTCTATGGTCATCTGCGTTTTGTAAAACATCTCGGAAATGATGATCATGGGAAAATGGCAGGAAGAACCAATCCCAAAGGCCAGATGACCTGCCGAGCGGCCCATGGCCGTTACTATGAACCAATTCTCGCTGGTACGTGCATCTTCGTAAACGGTCCGCCCCAGATCTGTACCCTGGGCTTTGGCGCTTTGATAACCAAAAGTAGGGATCCCTTCGGGCAGGGGCAGGTCATTGTCAATTGTCTTGGGGACATGTATATTGGCAATATTGTATCCTTTCTGGATCAGGTACTTGGAGATGCAGTTTGCTGTAGAGGCCGTATCGTCCCCACCCACGGTTACCAGGAGTTTCACATTGTTTTCCTTGAAGAAATCCATATTGAATCGCTCCTGAAAATCTTTGTCGCCGGGTTTAAAACGGCTCATGCGCAGGTAAGATCCTCCCCGGTTAAAGAGCATATCGGCTTTGTCAAAATCCAGGTCCTCCTGGCGGCATTTCTCTTTGCAGAATAATCCGGTATAACCGCCATGCAGTCCAATGACGCGGTATCCCTTAGTAATAAATGTCTTTGTGATGGTACATACTACCGTGTTGATACCGGGAGCTGGCCCGCCACCGCATAGTATGGCTATTGAAGGTTTTTTTCCCATTTCTGATGTTTTTGAATTGCCAAATCTAATGAAAAAGCTTTGTTTAAGGAAATGAAATGACATCAAGTCGCCGGAGTTGTTGCCACAATTTGTGAACAGGAAATCCCATCACGTTAAAATAGCTGCCCTGGATCTGTTCGATTCCAATATAACCGAGCCATTCCTGCACTCCATAAGAACCGGCTTTGTCAAACGGTTTGTACGTGTTTATATAATAGTTTATCTCACGCTGATCCAATGCAGCAAACCAGACGAGCGTCTGGTCCTGAAAGCCGGTATGGATCTCTCTGGCAGGAACGTTGTTCGCCAGGTCGGCTGCAGCAGACGGAGGGCCCGAACGCAGGTATACACCGGTAATCACCTTGTGGCAGCGTCCGGAAAGGATTTTGAGCATGCGACGTGCATCACTTGCCGAGGCGGGTTTTCCCAAGACGGACCATTCATGCTCCGAAAGTGGTGTTTTGTCGCAGGTAAAGACCAGGGTGTCGGCCGTGATCAGGAGTTCGCCGGCCTGTAACGGACGGTGGAATGCCAGGGATTTGGAACGGGCAAGCCAGAGGGGAATGTCTTCGGGCCCGATATCGGACGGAATATGATTCTCATCCAATCCATTGACCGGATCTACCGTGAAAGGCAGGTCAATACCTGAAAGCAGTTGTCTTCTCCTGGAAGAGGCAGATCCTAATATGATTTTGTATCGGGTATTCATGGCTCTATTCAGACGCAGTGTCGAGCATATCTCCGGGAACGTTTTCGGATTCCCTGTACCATTTACCCTGAAGGCGCATTACCTGTTCCACCAGGTCGCGGACGCAACCCCGGCCGCCCGTAAAGGGGGATATGTACTGTGCCACATGACGGACCTCGGTACAGGCATCGGAAGGACAAAAGGGGAGCCCGCAGGCTTTCATGGGCGGGATGTCGGGAATGTCGTCACCCGCATAGGCTACCTGGGAAGGGTCCAGACCGTACCTATTGCAAAAATCGCGGAATGCCGGCATTTTATCCCTGGCTCCGGAATAGATGTCCTTTACGCCAATGTTCCTGTAACGTTTTTCGACAGATGGAGAGACGCCTCCCGTTATAATGGCAACCTGATAGCCGTGTTCTATCGCTATGCGGATGGCATAGCCGTCACGTGCATAATGTGTGCGGAACAGATCGCCGTCAGGCATGGAAATAACACCTCCGTCTGTAAGGACACCGTCAACATCAAATGCAAAAGCTTTGATTTTGTATAGTTTGCTTTTGTAATTACCCATAAATCTGTTTTTTACGTTTAATACGGAGCATAGCCATTAAGTGGGTATATCCGTAAGATTCGCAAAGTTAATTATATTTGCAGGAGTAACAGTAATGGCATGCATACTTTTCATTTTCTGAAGACAGTAGCGACAACCTTGATAGTTCTATGTTCCGGAGTATTCATCATGTCCTGTGACCAGACAGGTACCACTACGACTTTTGCCGGAACAGTAACGGATGCCGAATCGGGGATTCCCCTGAAGGGTGTTTCGGTATCGATAATGCCTTTCAACCTGGGAGAGGAAACAGGCCCCGATGGTAAGTATTCCATAGAATTGCCACGTACCAGCGAGAACGTATATCTGGTTTTCAGCATCCCGGGTTATGACAGCTGGGAAACCGAATATATGTCGCTGTCACCTAAAAAGAAAAATCTGTACACAATAAATGCCCAGCTGAAACAACGCATAGCCAAAGCCGTTCTTTCTTCACAGGAAGTTGATTTTGGAGCTGTACAGAATTCCGTAGCTATCCAACTTTCGAATCCTGGGAGTGACACTTTGCGCTGGAATTTTCTGGAGCTCTATTTTCCACGATGGCTGCAGGTGGAACCATCAAACGGTGTGCTCAATATGGGTCAGTCGCAGACTCTAACCTTTACCTGCGACCGGTCGGGACTTCCCATTGGGGAACAAAATGCCGGTGTACAACTGCTTGGAGGGCAGGCCCCGCTGACTATACAGGTAAGGCTGCTTGTGGAAGGAGCCTTACTGAAGGCAGAGGGTACTCTCTTTGATTTTGGGGAAGAGGAAACACAAGTTTCAACCATCCTTTCGAACCAAGGGAACATACCACTGGAATGGCACCTTGGGGAAGAGATGCCCGTTTGGCTGGAATGGGATCCTGCCCAGGGTAATATTCCTGCCGGAGCCCAGACAAAGGTTCTTATAAAGGTCGACCGTTCCGTACTGGATTACGGGACCCATACTTTCAGTACGCGGCTGCTGTCAAGCGGGGGAGATACCACTTACTTTTTTTCCATATCCAAAACGCAGGATTTGATACAACTGTCCGCCCAATTCCTTGACTTTGGAACGAAGGACATCCAACGTACTGTTAAGGTATCGAGGCTTTCAGGCATTCACCCCGTTTCTTTTACCGTTTCCTGCCAGGACCCGAACATTTCACTGTCTGTGGCACAAGGAACCATAACCTTGGAAGAACCCGAATGCACGATTTTAGTCACCCTTGACAGGAAAAACATTCCCCCGGGATCCTCGGAAAGCGTGATCAGGATCTTCGCGCCGGAACAGGAATTTTCCATTAAGGTCAATTATGCCACAGCGGCTGTTCCGGCCGAGGTCACTACCGTCGGATTTGAACTGGACGATTCGTACCGTCTGTATTTGAAAGGAATACTGCAAAGCAACGGGGGCGGTTCTGTGATCCGGCACGGACATTGCTGGGGAACCATGCCCGAACCCTGTCTTGAGAACGCCTCTTATTCTGATCTGGGAACCATTGCAGAAGGCCGTACATTCGTTACATATCCCCAGCCATTACCTGAAAATGGCACAACCTGGTACTACAGGTCCTATGCGACTACCGAAATGGGGACATTCTACGGTCAGACCATGGAGTTCCTTTATGAGCCTCCCATCCTGGATGATCCCCTTATAGATTATAATGATTTTGCCAACACCCTGACCTTTAGAGAAAGGAAGGCCGGTGGGTTGCCATTTACAGAACACGGATTTCTTTGGAATACGACCGGGACCGATCCAAAACCGGGAAAAGATAACGAGATCCGTCTGGGCCCCAAAAATTCGGGATCTTTTTTCTTCTACAACTTAAGCGATCCGCAAAGGGGAGTGGAATATTATATGCGCAGTTTCGGGATCAATCAATTTGGTATAGCTTTGTCAGAAACCACCTCGTATTACCTGGATATATTAAAACCCACGCCCGAGACAGGAGTCGCAGCAGAAATTTCATATTACTCTGCTGTCCTCCATGGCAATATTGCAGTCCTGGGCTCTGAAAAGATCTTGTCCTACGGACATTGCTGGAGTACAGATCCCATACCTACCATAGAAGATGACAAAACGGACCTGGGAACTGCACAAAATACAGGTGTTTATACATCCAACGCTGCCGGATTGCTCATAAACACACCTTATTATTACCGTGCATATATAAAGACGGCTAAAGGGGTTTATTACGGGGAACAGATGGAATTCAGCACACTGAAAGATGAAAGTGTTGTGGTTCAGGACGGACTCAGATTGTATATAACCACCGATCAAACACCTAAAGCTTATGATTGGACGGGACGCATGTCAGATATAACGATATCCAACGGGGTAACATACAACCGGAATAATAAGCCTGAAGGCACCCATGCCGCCATTTCCTTTAACGGAAGCAGCGGCTATCTGCTAAGCCGCAACGTAAATCCGCTTTCTGGCAAGAACAGGGGCACCATAAACTTCTGGCTCAGATTCAGGCAGACCATGAACAAATCGCTTGTTTATCCGTTCTTCGGTTCTATATCAGAAGGCGGATTCTATGTAGAGATACGCCACAACGGGACCGCCTGGGTGCTGACCCTGTGCATGGGCCCGGGAAAGGATACTTACTCCATTCCCTTGCCCTCTCTTGGCGGGATAGACATATCTACTATGCTGGGGACAGCATGGCATATGATGTCCATTGTATCTAACGGGACCTCTATGACCATATATCTGGACGGGGTCAATCTCTATATCCAGGATATGCAAATGGCATTCGGGATACAGGATGATTTTGTGGTAGGAGCCAATGCCCTGAATGGAACAACACTCAATACTTTTCTGCCGGCCGACATGGCCTGCCTGAGGTTCTATGACCGGGTGCTTACAGGTCAGGAAATTACGCAGATATTTAATACGGGTATGTAGGCAGCGTTAATTTATAGATAATATATAGATAATTTATAGATAAGGTATTCGTTCCAGTACCGGAATATTCTGCTATGTCTTCCTTTGACTAACAGCAGATGGTTTGCTATGGCTTTGTCCAGAAAACTGTCAACAGGTTCTGTCAGCCGGAGTTTCAACTGAGTACGGCACCTGTTATCATAATGATCTGCTTCCAGCGAGATGCCTTCCGAAACAAAGAATCGCTGAAGTTTGCCGCCAAGCCATTTGACAGCAGTGAAATATTCTCCCGGGGCAATATCTCCCTGTACAGCTACACTAATCCCTGATTCAAAGTGGGTATTCAGGCTGTACCTTTCGATCATGGATAAAGGAATGGTACAGTGTGCCATTTCGATCGTATTTTGGGAACGGTCGTAATTAACGGGATTGGCCATAAAGACGGGTGTCTGCGTTAAGCCTGAGGCGATCATCATGGTCAGCAGGGAAGGTACATCTCCTTCGCAGGCGGCCGGTATGCCGGCCCTGTTAAACAGGGATAGTGCCAGGCAAGCCGTTGTCCTGCAATTGTCTATGAGATCAAAACATTTAACGGCAAGGGCATTGCAGGAATGATATACCATCATTTCATCCATTACCTGGTACATACGTACGGCATTGTAAACGTCTTGATTTGAGCAGTTCTTCAGCTCCTTTGAATTCTTGAGGATAGTCCTGCACAGCTGCTGATTCTCCCGGCTCAGATTCGTAAGGTGTTTGAAACTTTCTGCCAGCGATTCAATCTCAATTTCTTGAAATCGCACTCCCAGCATTCGTGTAACAGCATCTGAATCTATCCCGGATGAGAGCAACCAGGGGGATGTATCCCCGAAAAGTGCCACTCTTGTTTTCCTTAATTTGCGGACCGTCAGTTGCATTCTGTGCAGTTGCTCCACTAGTTCTTCAGATAGTTCCCTTTCGGAATATATGAGCGGAGTGTTTAGTTTTCCCTGCGAAAAATAAGTTGCCAGTTCAAGGGCTGCCGGCAGGGAATTATGCTGTTCGTCAAAAAGAAAGAACAAAGGAAGCGGTAATGTAAAACCGAAGCTCTGAAAAATTTCCTCACACCCGCCCGATGCAATGAAAGGAATGTACACTTTACTGTCATCGGAAAAATGTTCAGCTGAAATATTCTTGTATGATATGACAGATATCCTGAAACGTCTTTCCAGGGATTCCAGAAGTGTTTTTCTTGATTCTGCCAGTACATGAAAGTCATGCATGGGAGAATGAAAGAAAACCAGTTCCAACTTAAGCTTCCGGGGTTCCATCACCAAAATGTAAGGGGATGTTGGGCATACCCTTACCCGACAGGTTGATTTTTCCAAAATGTTCTTCGTACTTTCTGAGGTTGTCCTCAAGGGCGTTGAAGAATCGCTTGGCATGTTCCGGTGTCATGACAATCCTGTTCTGCACCTTTGCCTTGGGGATTCCCGGCATCATGCGGATAAAATCAAAGATGAATTCACTGCTGGAGTGCGTTATTATGGCCAGATTGGAGTAGCATCCCTGGGCTACGTCTTCCGGCAATTCAATATTAATCTCTTTCTTTGGTTTTTGTTCCATGGCCATATGATTTATTCATGCAAAAGTAGTATTTTTTATATATTTGTGCCTTATTCCCGTAAAAGTATATGGAACTACCTGCAATATACGACCCTTCTGTAACAGAAGGAAAATGGTACAGTTACTGGCTGAAACACCGCTTTTTTCACTCTATCCCTGACCAGAGACCCAAATACAGCGTTGTGATCCCTCCGCCCAATGTCACCGGAGTCCTGCACATGGGCCACATGTTAAACAACACCATCCAGGATGTGCTGGTAAGACGTGCCCGCATGCAGGGAAAGAACACCTGCTGGGTACCAGGTACGGACCATGCATCCATTGCTACCGAAGCCAAAGTTGTGGCATTGCTGAAGAAAAAAGGGATCCACAAATCGGATATCACCAGGGAAGAATTTTTGCAACATGCCTGGAAATGGAAAGAAAAACACGGCAATATCATTCTGGAACAACTTAAGAAACTGGGCGCTTCCTGTGATTGGGACCGCACGGCTTTTACCATGAATCCGGCCATGAGTCGCGCTGTAGTGGACACTTTTGTGTTCCTCTACAACCAGGGGCTGATATACCGTGGTGTACGTATGGTCAACTGGGATCCCCAGGGAGGTACGGCTGTCAGCGATGAGGAGGTCATTCACCGGGAGGTAAAAGAAAAACTTTATTACCTGAAATATTACTTCAGCAGGAACGGGAAAAGGGATAATAAATACCTGTCCGTTGCCACCACAAGGCCCGAAACCATCATGGCTGACGTAGCTGTATGTGTAAATCCGCAGGATGAACGATACGCTCACCTGGTAGGAGAGAAGGTGCTTATTCCCTTGATAGACAAGGAAATACCGATCATTGCCGATGATTATGTAACCATGGATTTCGGGACGGGCTGCCTGAAGATAACACCGGCTCACGATCCTAACGATTATGAAATAGGACTACGTCATAAACTCCCTGTTGTAGATATACTTAACCTGGATGGCACGCTCAATGCAGATGCACGGATCCTGGTAGGGAAGGACCGGTTTGAGGCCCGCAGAAAGATCCGCCTGATGCTGCAGCAGGATGGCTTCCTGGAGAAAGAAGAACCGTATGTCACCCAAGTGGGCTTTTCTGAAAGGACAGATGCGGTGATAGAGCCGAGACTGTCTCTGCAGTGGTTCGTCAAACTTGACATCCTGGCCGCAAGAGCATTAAAGTATGTGGAAGACGGACACGTAAGGCTCATCCCCGACAAATACCGCAATACTTACCGTCACTGGATGGAAACAGCGCGTGACTGGTGCATTTCGCGCCAGTTGTGGTGGGGACAACAGATCCCTGCCTGGTACCTTCCTGACGGTGAAGTGGTAGTGGCCCCGAACGCTGAAGAAGCCCTGGCGCTGGCACAAAAGAAAAATTTTGCCATCAAGGCGGAGGACCTGAAACAGGACCCCGATGTGGTGGACACCTGGTTTTCCTCGTGGCTCTGGCCCATCTCGGTCTTTGATCCGGAAAAACCAGGCCATCCTGACAAAACGCCCAACAGGGAACTGGCCTATTACTATCCCACCGATGACTTGGTTACTGCCCCGGATATTCTCTTTTTTTGGGTGGCACGGATGATCATGGCCGGAGATCTGTTCTGCGGTCAAAAACCATTTACCAACGTTTATCTGACAGGGATGGTACGCGATAAGATGGGCCGCAAAATGTCCAAATCGTTGGGTAACTCACCTGACCCCATAGGGCTTATGAACGTTTACGGAGCCGATGGTGTGCGTATGGGACTGATGCTTTGCACTTCTGCCGGGAACGATATTTTGTTTGACGAGACACAGGTAGAACAGGGGCGCAATTTCTGTAACAAGATCTGGAATGCTTACCGGCTGGTGCGTTCCTGGCAACGGGACCCCTACCTTCCGGTGGAAGAAACATCCCGCCAGGCCGTACGCTGGTTTAGCCAGTTGCTTGCCCTGACTAGGGAAGAGGTAGAGGACTTGTTCTCAAAATACCGTCTGTCAGAAGTCCTGATGCTTCTTTACAAACGATTCTGGGATGATTTCTGCTCCTGGTACCTCGAGATCATCAAACCGTCCGCAGATGCGGGCAAAAGGATAGATGCCACGACATATGATGCCACCCTTGGATTCTTTGACCTGTTGCTGCACCTGTTGCACCCCTTTATGCCATTTATCACGGAAGAACTGTGGCAGAATCTGAAGGATCGCAAGGAAGGCGAAAGCATTATGGTATCGCCCGTTCCGGAAACAGGCACTTACAATGCTGCGGAACTGGAGGATTTCTCTCGTTTGCAGGAACTGATAACTGCCATTAGGGGCGTCCGGCAAAACAAACAGATATCCCGGCAAACAGAACTTAAACTGTACATCAGGGGATATTTTCCGGACCATCTGTCTGTCGTAGTCATGCGCATGGCAGGACTGAATCAGATCATGAAGGTAACCCAGGCCCCAGGCGAAGGCAACGTATATGCATTCCTGATAGGCACTACAGAGTTTTTCATACCTCTGGGGCACCTTTTGAATACCGAAGAAGAACGTACCAAACTGAATGGGGAACTGGCTTACTACCGCAAATTCCTGGCTGCTGTTGAGAAAAAATTGTCCAATGAAAATTTCTTGCAACGTGCTCCCGGAGAGGTAGTGGCAACCGAACGAAAAAAACGTTCCGATGCAATGGCAAAAATTGCCGCTCTGAAGCAGCAATTATCACTATTACAATGAAATACAGGTGTATTATCCTTGCATTTCTGTTTTTATTTAATCTGTCAAACTGCGTCAAAGTCACTGACCTGGATGACAATGCCACCATTTTTACCTGCAGTATAACAGGAGTTATGCCCGGTGCCGTGATCTTTAACGATCCGGTAGTGGATAAGGGCACAATTGTTTTGCCCATGGATTACGGAAAATATGAATTTCCTGTAACCGTGACCCTGAACATCAAAACAAAACAGACCATAGACAAGATACTGGGCTTGGATGAGGGCAATACCCTTGTTTTTGATAATGAAGGCACTGTACGCAAGATCCATCTGATAGCCCTAAGCGGAATGGTACATACCTACGAGATCCGCATTGAAGTTGCTTCGCGCAGCGACGAGGCTATGGTAAAGACCGCACTATTGCAAGAATACAGTCCCGCCGGATTCATGCTTTCCAACCAGCTGGTTGTTGATATTGTCGATAATTGTATAAATATCTACGCTTTAAAAGGAGAATTCCTGCCCCTGACTGTCCGCCTGCATATAGAACTGAGTGAAGGTGCCAAGATGGAAGATCCCGGATCAGTACATACCTTCATGATAGATGCGTATGATACGGGAATTCCTTTTACAGTCTTTGCCGAGAGCGGAAAAAAGGAAACCTGGTTCGTCCGTCTGACCGGTGTAGAGGAGGTGAAGAATTCTTCCCAGATTGACCGGGATACCTGGGAACGGATGGTGCCTTTGGAGCCTTACCAGGTCATGCTGGAACCCCAGGGATTGCTATTCATGAATATACACTCCGATGAGATCAACAGCAGATTTGTGGCCTCCATACGAAACAATGGCATTCCTTTCCCGTGGAATGTGCGTTTTGGTTTTGATATAAATCCTTATATACTGACGATCAACCTTATTCCCGGACAGAATTTTGTGATCAACGAATGGGAAAACACCCGGACCTTTTATCTGGTGGATATCTTATCGCTCAACGCCCGTGCCTGGGAGTTGACCTGGAACCGCTGGCTGAATCCTGCGAGCCTGGTGGAATCGTTCACTATAAGTGAATACGAATCGCTTAACAACGAGATCCGTCTGGGCCAGCCTGTTGTTGATACACTGCGGTCAGTAGTGGAGATCCCTGTGCCGGAAGGAAAAGATTTTCCGTTGCACATAACAGGCTACCAATTGACCGTTTCTGATTATGCATCGGCCAACCTGGCTTCTGAAATAACATTCGGCTCCTATGACAGCGTGGTACCCTTTATTGTGACTTCCCAGTCAGGGATTCAGCGCCAGTGGACATTACAGCTGGATCCGTGGTTCAAGACAGGTGCAGATATCCTGTCCTTTATGGTGGAAAACTTTCATTCAGAAGAAGGGCTGGTCAGGCTGGAAAGCAATACTGCAAACATTGATCAGGAAATCAATACTGTGACACTGGTGTTGAAGGCAGGCTACGACTTCCCGCTGGTCATTGATGGATTTACCCTGGATTTGTCCCCGGGAGCAACATTACAGGAAAACTATACAGGAGGAATATTCTTCAATACCATAAACGAAACCGTCCCGCTGACAGTAGTTGCAGAAAGCGGAGATACAAAGGAATGGAAATTGCAACTGGCAGATGAACGCATAGAGAACCTGGAAGCCATTGTACTGGATTATCGCATTGAAAGCTATCAGGGAACCAGCCAGACGGCCAACAATATTTTATTGGAGGAACAGGGTCTGATAGATACATTGTCCCGCACAGTCACTTTAGTTATCAACGACTGGTCTGCAAAAATGCCGGTTACAGTCAACGGGATTATGAGCCTGTCCAAAAATGCGCGTTTACAGGGAGATATCTCATCCTTAAGCCATAGTGTGGTCTTCCGGACAACAGGGGATCAATACCATTTTTCGATCACTTCGGAAAGCGGTACAAATAGTACCCACTGGACATTGAAGCTGGAAGACCGCTCTCCTGAAAGACTGTCAGGGGCAGAAGTGGTAAACTTTGTCACCGGCAATCCCTCCTCGGGTTTTCTCTTTGACCAGAAATTCCTGGAGCCCGATACGGGCACTATAGTTCTTTTAGTGCATACAAGACCGTCTCCTGATGCCCGGCTGACCATCAAGCCCGGGATCACTGTCAGTGAACGGGCACGCCTGCTGGGGATCACTTCGGGAGCTCCGCTTACCCTGTCTTTCACCCAACCAGCCACCTTCAGGGTAATGGCCGAAGACGAGACCATCCGGGAATGGGAGATAAGGCTGATCTATGCGCCACAAGTACCCAACAGTGGCTTTGAAGAATGGGGAAATGTGGAGAATGTGATGAATATCCTGCCTTCCAACGGCAAAGGCTGGACAACTGCAAATAATTCCCAAGTTATGGGGACAATGCGTGTTCAGGGAAAAGACAGTCCTTATGCCGCCCAGATGCTTACGCAGCTCAAAACCGTCAACCTGGTGATAATAAAAATAACGAGCCTGGCTGCTGGCGCTGTGTTCCTGGGCAGGTTCAATTTCAGCGTGGATGTGGATGCCGTGATGAATCCCCCCACCATGTCCGATTTCGGGATCCCTTTCGCGCCCGGTCTTAACCCCATAGGATTTGAAATAGATTATAAATACCATAACGGAGGTCAGCGTTATTATACCGAAGTTTACCGTGGCCCGCTGGGCATGCCTGCTTTCAGGGACCCCAAAAAGATAGACGGTTCGGACATGGCCGTGATTGCCACGGAACTGCATTATAACGCTTCCGGGAGCTGGTCCTACGATCTGAAAAACAAACCAACCTTGATCGCCGATAACGAAATCATTACCCAGGGGACTCAAGGCTGGACGCATGCCCGGCTACTGTTCAATAAAGTACCGGGAAAAGAATATCTGAACATGACACACCTGGTGGTCAGAATGTCTTCTTCCTACCAGGGAGATGAATATAAAGGAGCAGACGGCAGCCGTCTGACGGTTGACAATTTCAGGCTGATCTATTATCTTCCCGGTGAAAACACAATAATTCTTGAATGACCATGATGGAACACACTACTAAAATTACAGTCAGATATTACGAAACAGACCAGATGGGCGTGGTACACCACTCCAACTACATCCGCTATTTTGAAACGGCACGGGAAGAGATGATGGTTCATTACGGTGTCCCTTACGCACAGACTGAATCGCAGGGGATCATCATGCCGGTTCGCGCTGTTCACTGCGACTACATCCATCCTGCGCATTACGGTGAGGAACTTTCCGTAGTAACAAGCCTGGAAGAAATGCCGCGTTCACGCATTACTTTCCGGTATCAGATCTTTAATCCATCGGGCGTATTGTTGGCTAAAGGATATGTAACACTGGCTTTTGTTAACGTTTCGCGTGGAGTTCCGGTCAGGGCACCCCGTTTTCTTACGGAAGTATTGGAAAAATACATAAATTTGTAGAAATTAGACCAAAGGGATATGAGTAAATTATTGTTGTTTGGCACACTGGGTGCCACCGAGATCATCATCATTGCCTTGATAGTACTGCTTCTGTTTGGAGGCCGCAAAATACCTGAATTGATGAAAGGCATAGGTAAAGGTGTAAAAAGCTTCAGGGACGGAGTGAAAGGCATTGAAGACGATCTGAAAGAAGAAGAGAAAGATTTGGATAAGGATCTTAAAGGTTAACGGTGGCCGGCACTTCACGGAATAAAGATGAGATGACCTTCTGGGAACATCTTGATGAGTTCCGCAAGGTTATTTTTCGCTCTGCAATCGCCTTGATCATACTCATGGTGATTGTCTTTGTGAACAAGAACTTTGTGTTTGAGACTATCATATTTGCTCCCAGAAGCTCTGATTTTATCCTGTATAAATGGATGGGATCGCTTGCCGCATTTGTTGGGATGCCTTCCCTGGGTCCCAAACCCTTTTTACTGGAACTGCAAAACATTGAACTTGCTGCACAATTCTTCACCCATATAAACGTTTCTTTCAGCATAGCTTTTGTAATCGCTACGCCGTTCATCCTTTACCAGTTGTGGACTTTTATAAGACCTGCGTTGTATCCCAGGGAAAAAAAATCTGTGATGGGTGCTTTTGGTTGGTGTTCCCTTCTCTTTTTCCTGGGAGTCCTGACGGGTTACTTTTTTGTTTTTCCCCTGACCATTAATTTTCTGGGAAGTTACCAGGTGAGCGAATGGGTGGAAAACCAGATCACGCTCCAATCGTATATTCACATGTTCACCTGGCTGGTGATTATCATGGGCATCGTATTTGAGATGCCCGTTCTACTGCGTGTATTATCCAGACTGGGAGTCGTATCCAAAGAATTGCTGAAAAAATACCGGAAACATGCCGCCTGTATCCTGTTGACCCTGGCGGCCATCATTACGCCAAGCGGGGATGCCTTCACCTTGTTCATCGTGGCATTACCCCTGTATCTTCTCTACGAAGTCAGCATTCTGGTATGTTACAGTAAATCGGCGGAAGAAGATGAAAAGGTCGCAGCATAGGTTTCCCGTTCTGGTTTCCGGCATCATCCTGCTCTTTTGCCTGATCCTTTTTGTGATCCCTTTTTTTTGGAAGGGACCCATTTTCACGCTTCTTAAGAGCGATCTTTTTAACGGCTACTACAAAGCGCGGATCATACAACTATATCGGCCTGCTCCCGCAGAGATCATCCGGGAGCATGTGCATCTGTACAACGAAGGATTCAAACCTGCCGATTTCCGCCCAGGACCGGTCATGATCCCCGGAAAAGGATACAATTACAAAGATTCCCTGGGACTGATCCTTACAAAGGATTTCTTTGAAGATGCAGCTCATTTCCGCAATGGCCTGGCCATGGTCAGAAAGAATTCCCGGTACGGAATGCTGGATCACAAAGGCAAAATGGTCTTGCATGCCGAATACGATACCCTGATCCCCGTCTCGGAGGTGATCCTGACCGTACAGGGCAATTCCTACGGGGTGGCCGACAGGCGGGGACGTTTCAGGATCCCGTTGTCTTCAAGACAGATCACCAACAATTATAATGACCTTCACCTGCCTTTCCTGCTGGCTGCCGGACCTGGCGGATCTTTCACGGTCATTGACGGAAAGGGCCGTGAAAAAAACAGGCCTGCTTATGACAGCCTGGATTTCAGGGATGATGTATTTTTCGTTGGCAGGACAGGGAAGTGGGGGGTTATAGATACAAACGCGAATGAACTGGTCCCTGCAGTTTATGATCGAATTGATGTTTACGGCTACGGATATTTCACCGTCAGGTCGGGAGATAGGGAAGGTCTGCACCGTGCAGCAGAACCGGAACCCCTGATCCCGGTTATATATGAAAAGGTTGACTTGTGCACACCAACGACCTTCCGTGTAAAAATGGATGGACATTACGGATTGCTTGACAAAAATGCCATTACGCTCATAGAGCCGGTTTATGATACCATCTATTTCCATCATGCAGCCGAATGGATCGTCACCGGTGATCACCTGCATTATGCCATGCGAAATACAAAGGAATTGGAATACCCTTCCGGTTTTTATAACTGGATAGGTGATTGCCGGGAAGGGATGACCGTTGTACGCAATAATAACGGATACGGAATCTTGTCTGTGGATGGCGTGGAGGTTGTTTCTCCACAGTACGATTCCATTCATAATTACAGTTGCGGCGTTGCCATTGTCTGTAACAATAATCAACTTGGTGCCATAGACCAAAAAGGCGTTTTTACTATAGCCCTATCGCTTAAATTTGTAGAACTATATGATTTTCAATGTGATCTTGCACTTGCCGCACAATTTAACATGATGACCTCCCGCATCAGGAAACAATATGGTTTTGTGGATAAAAAAGGCCATACCGTGATTCCGTTTATATATGAAGATGGCCACCGGACATTCTCCAACGGGCTGGCAGGAATGAAGATCAACGGAGCCTGGGGTTTCATCAATATGGCAGGGGAAAGGATCATTCCTTTCCGGTACGATACCGTATCACGTTTTTCTCACGGCAAGGCACAGGTCTTGTACCACGGCCAGATCATGACAGTCGATTTAAAGGGGGGAACAATTGAATGATTTCGGTTTCCGGCATAAATGTTTCTTTCGCACACATGGAACTTTTTTCTGATGTCTCTTTTACCATCAGTCGCCGCGACAGAATAGCCCTGGTAGGGAAAAACGGAGCAGGAAAATCAACCTTGCTGAAGATCCTGGCCGGTTTGCAGGAACCTATGTCAGGAAATGTGGTGCGCTCGGCCGATACACGGATCGGTTATCTGCCACAGCATATGGGACATGCCAAAGATAAATCCGTTCTGGAAGAAGCCCTTACCGTTTTTTCTCATTTGGACAAGCTGCGGAACCGTATGGATAAGATTACCCTGAATCTTGCACAGCGCATAGACTACGACTCGGATGAGTATAAAAAACTGATGGTAGAATTGAACGAAGTAAATGACCGGCTTCATATTTTTTCGGCCGACAATCCCCGGGGAAATGCCGAAAAGGCACTTACAGGGCTTGGATTCAGATCCGGTGAACTGGACAAGCCTACCAGCACTTTTTCCGAAGGCTGGAACATGCGCATAGAACTGGCCAAACTCCTGATTTCAAGACCTGATATATTGCTCCTTGACGAACCTACCAATCACCTGGATATAGAAAGCCTGCGATGGCTTGAACAGTACCTGGAAACATATCCGGGAGCACTGCTGGTCATATCGCACGACAGGACTTTTCTGGATACTGTTACCGACAGAACCATAGAGATATCGCTTGGCAAAATATATGATTACAAAGCTCCGTATTCGCAATATCTGGAATTACGCCGAGAGCGGATGGAGCAGCAAACTGCCGCATATGAAAATCAGCAGCGGGTCATAGAGAAGACAGAAGAATTCATTGCCCGTTTCCGTTATAAGCCAACCAAATCCAATCAGGTACAGAGCCGCATCAAACAGCTGGAAAAAATGGAGAAGATAGAGATCGATCCCCTGGACAACACGCAGATCCGGATCTGTTTTCCCGAAGTCCGGCGCAGTGGAAAGATTGTTTTTAAATGCCGGCATGTTGCAGTAGGTTATGATAAAGGTCCTATCTTTACGGGAGCAGACCTGGTGATCGAACGTGGGGAAAAAGTGGCTTTAGTAGGCAGGAACGGGGAGGGGAAGACAACCATGATGAAACTGCTTACCGGCCAATTGTCTGCTATGGAGGGGATTTTCGAAACCGGATACAACGTATTGTTGGGGTATTATGCCCAAAACCAGGATGAGTTACTGAACAACGACCTGACCGTTTACCAGACACTGGATGAAATAGCCGTGGGCGACATCAGGACTAAGTTGCGTGATATTTTGGCATCGTTCCTTTTCAGGGGTGAGGATGTAGATAAAAAAGCGGGGGTACTGAGCGGAGGGGAACGATCACGCCTTGCTATGGCCAAACTGATGCTGCAACCTTACAATGTACTGGCATTGGACGAGCCTACCAATCACATGGATATCCGCTCCCGGGAAGTAATGAAAGAAGCATTGAAACAGTACGGGGGCACACTGGTTGTCGTATCGCACGACAGGACATTCCTGGACGGTCTTGTGGATAAGATTTATGAATTCCGGGACGGCAGGGTAAAGGAATATTTGGGGGGCATCAGGGATTTTATGGAACGACGGAAACTGGAAACATTGCAGGAACTGGAGAAAATACAGTTGCCACCCAAAGAAAAAAGGACCGGGAACAATGCAAAGGGAGCAGATGCCTCGGTTCTGTACAGACAAAAAAAAGAACGCGACAAGATGTTGAAGAAACTGCAACTGGTCGTTACACGTTGGGAAAACCGCATTGAACAACATGAAAAGGGTCTTGCCATAATGGATCAAAAGTTGTTGTCTCCGCCACCCGAAGGGTTTAGCAACGCTTTTTACCAGTTGTATGAAAAAGAAAAAAAAGAACTGGATCTGGCCATGAAAGCATGGGAGACCGCCCACCAGGAATTGGATACATTTATTGAAAACAACAGGAATGACTGAAGATCGCATATATGGAATACATCCCGTCAGGGAAGCCCTTTTGGGGGGAAAAAAACTGGAAAGAATATTACTGCGTAAAGGAATGGACAGCCTTGCAGCCGCACAAATCATGAATCTGGCCCGGCAATGTGATGTGCCAGTGCAATTTGTGCCCTTCGAAAAAATTAACCATATGGTTTCCAACAGGAATCATCAGGGAGTAGTAGCTATTCTCTCCCAACTGGATTACGTTTCACTGGAGGAAGCAGTCGCCACAGCACAAACAAAAGGGAAATATCCAACCGTTCTGCTTTTGGACGGAGTGAGCGATGTTCGCAATTTTGGAGCAATTGCCAGAACCTGCGAGTGTGCCGGGGCAGGAGCGCTGATCCTGCCTGCCAAAGGGGGAGCAGCTGTGAACCAGGATGCCATCCGCACTTCGGCGGGGGCATTACTGCGTATCCCCACCTGCAAGGTTTCCAACCTGAGGATCGCCATTTTCTACCTCAGGGAATCCGGTTTTACCATTATCGGAACGGCTGTGGAACAAAATAAAACGATCTATGAGGCAGATTTCCGTCGTCCGCTGGCATTGATTATGGGTGCAGAAGGAAGAGGCATTTCCCGGGGGATCCTGGAACTGTGCGATCAGCTGGTCTCTATCCCACAACTGGGAGAGATAGGTTCTCTGAATGTTTCGGCTGCAGCTGCTGTTGTGTTGTTTGAAGCCGTCAGGCAACGAATGAATAAATAAAACCATGTCTTTTAAAAATTCAGCCATACGACAACTGGCAGGCGAGACTGCTATTTACGGAATGAGTACCATTCTGGCCAGGGTATTGAATTTTCTGCTTGTGCCCATGTACACCCGCGTGCTGACCGATCAGGCAGCATACGGGGTAGTAGCCGAGTTCATGGCTTACATTGCGGTACTGCAGGTTGTTCTGGTAATGGGACTGGAAACGGGCTGTTTCCGGTATGCGTCACTGGCCGGACAAAAAAACGACCATGCCGGAGCTGGCACGGTGTTCTCCACTTCGCTTGCCACCGTTACTATGGTGGCGGGTATCTTTTTTGCAGCTGTTGTGCTGTGGAGAAAACCCATAGCCGGGGCTCTCGGTTACGGCAACAATCCACAGGCTATATTTTATGTTGCGGGTATCCTTTTGCTGGACAGTATCACGGCTATATTGTTCGCCCGTTTGCGATACGAACACAAAGCATTCCGGTTTGCCATTTTCAAAACCATTAAAATATGCTGCGAACTGGGATTCAACCTGCTTTTCTTTTTGTGGGCGCCGCGTTTTCTCTCTGCCAATCCCGGCTCATTGCTCGGGCATTTTATTCCGGCCGTTCCCGATTATAATTACGTACTTTTTGCCATATTCCTATCCTGCATCGTTGCCTTATTGCTATTCCTACCCGATCTGTTGAAAAGAAGCAGTTTCGCTTTTGACTGCAAACTCTGGCCCAAACTCATGATATATTCCCTGCCGTTGATGATCGCCGGTTTACCGGGCATATTAAATGATTTCAGTGACAGGTTATTGTTCCGTTTTCTAATCCCGGATGACGTGTCGTGGCGGGCCCAGATGGGAATCTACCAGGCCGGAATCAAGCTTGCTGTATTGATCAACCTATTCATACAGATGTTCCGGTATGCTGCCGAACCGTTCTTTTTTGGGCAGTCCGCCGATAAGAAGGCCCCCGGTACGTATGCCCGGGTGCTTGATTATTTCACGGCTTTCTCTATGCTCGTTTACCTGGGAATATTGCTGTATATGGACCTCTTTGGGCTGATCCTGGGAGAAAATTACAGGGAAGGGATTGTAGTCGTCCCCATAATGGCTCTTGCCTATGTCATTCTGGGTATATATTTCAATATAAGCATCTGGTTTAAATTATCAGGAAAGACAGGCTATGCCGTACTGATCACTTCTGCGGGCCTGGTGATCACGCTCCTTGTGAACGTTCTGTTCATGCCTCGTTTTGGCTATATGGCTGCTGCATGGGGACATCTGGCCAGCTATCTGGTTATGACTTTGATATGCGCCCTGATGGGTCGTAAACACTATCCGGTACCATACAACTGGTTGCGGAACGGTTTCTATATAATCACAGGTGTTGGACTATATTTTTTCTCCCTTTTGTTCAGCTGGATGGAACTGTTCCCCAAATTGGTGATCAATACAGCCATCATCCTGCTGTACCTGGCTATCTGGGCCGGGGTGGAAGGTTTCTACAGAAAGCTGCACAGACTATGGCAGCGGCGGTAGCCACGTTCAGAGATTCGGAACCTTCACGATAAGAAGGGATATACAGCCTGATTTGAATATGTTCCAGGGCCTGTTCGGAGATGCCTTGCGATTCATTTCCCATGACAATGACTCCCTCTGATGGCAGAAAAAGTGTATTGATATCCGTTCCTCCCTGCAAAACAGTACCCAGGACAGGAAGGGTACAGTTTCCCAATAGTGGCACAAGCGGCGTGTAATGCACAGGGACACGCAGGATCGCCCCCATGGTGGATTGCACCGTCTTGGGATTGTACAGTTCTACACAATCTGGGGATGCATATACAGTCCGGATGTTAAACCAGTCGGCCAGGCGAAGGATTGTCCCGAAATTGCCCGGATCACGTACTCCGTCCAACGCCAGGTATAATCCCCCCGGGTGCGGAGATGCAAACGGTATTTGTGGAATACCCACCACGGCTAACGCTCCGGAAGGAGCAGCCTGGAAAGAGATTCTTTCCATTTCAGAGGCCGTCACATATTTCACCACAGGTGCCCGGGGGGATTCCAGAGCGCCTTCCTGCACATAAAGCCTTTTGATGTAAAATGGTCCGGACCCGGTCATCAGCTCGGCCACCATTTTGGGCCCTTCGATGATAAACTCTTGTCTTTCCTGCCGGATTTTTTTCTGATCCAGGGATTTGATCTGTTTTATGTCGGCTTTGCTCAACATGACGTCAATAGCCCAACACTTTGAGCATGGATTTGTAAGTCTGTTCTTTAGAGAAAAGTTTTGTGTAATACTCACCGTTCTCTTCTCCAATAATGATCATTTTGGGAGCCGGCATAAGGCAATGCTGAACGCCCCCAAATCCCGATATAGATTCCTGGTAGGCCCCGGTATTGAAGAAGCCTATGTAAAGCGGTTCACAATTCTCGTTTTTAGGTAAGAAAACCGCATTGGCATGCGCCTCGGCATTGTAGTAATCCTGCGAATCACAGGTAAGTCCACCTAGGAAAACCCGCTGGTAGGGCTCATTCCACTTGTTGATGGGTAAAAGGATGAAGCGGCGTTTGATGCCCCATGTATCGGGTAATGTGGTCATAAAGGAAGAGTCTATCATATACCATCTTTCGCGGTCATTTTGCTGTTTTTCTCCCAAAACCTGATATATATTTGCGCCGCTTTCACCAACGGTGAACGATCCGAACTCGGTAAATATGTCTGGTTCCTTCACATTGCGGCTTGTACATATACTTTTGATCTGGGCAATGATCTCTTCTGTCATATACTCGTAATCGTAATCAAAAGACAGGGAGTTGCGTACAGGAAAACCTCCGCCCAAGTTCAGCGAATCGAGTTCAGAACAGAAATTTTTTAAATCGCAATACACGTTCACACACTTAGCCAGCTCATTCCAGTAATAGGCATTGTCCTGTATCCCGGTATTGATGAAAAAATGGAGCATTTTGAGTTTGAACTTTGGATTACGCTTGATGTATTTGTGATAAAAAGGGACAACGTCGCTGTAGCGGATGCCCAGGCGGCTGGTATAAAATTCGAATTTAGGTTCTTCTTCAGCGGCAATGCGGATGCCAATCTTACACGTATCGCTAACGGCCTTGTCCAGTGCTTCTACCTCGGGCATATTGTCCAGAATGGAAATGGTATTCTTCCAGCCCGACTTGATGAGATTGGCAATATTATCTATGTATTGCTGCTTCTTATAACCGTTACAGATAACGTACAGGTCCTTATCCACGATCTTCTGTTCGTATAAGGCTTCTATTAAGTTGATGTCAAAGGCAGAAGATGTCTCTATGTGGATATCGTTCTTGAGTGCTTCTTCCAGAACAAATGAAAAATGAGATGATTTGGTACAATAGCAGTAGTGGTATTCTGCCTCGTAATCGACCTTGGCCATGGCAACATTGAACAATCTTTTAGCCTTTTGTATCTGTTTGCTTATTTGTGGTAAATAATAGAACTTCAGGGGTGTTCCATATTGATGTATCAAATCCATAACGGGAATATCGTGAAAGAGAAGTTCTCCGTCTTCCACCCTGAATTCTTCCTGCGGAAAGTCAAAACTTTGCTGAATCAGATCGATGTACTTGTTTTTCATTGGCCAGATGTAAGTAAGTTGCTTTGTAAAAAAAATACCGATGTAAGTGAATCAGGCTGCAAATATAGACGAATATTTATTTGTTGTATCGCATTCGTCCTTTTTTTCTACATTTGTATTATGCGCAAAGGCAATATTTTTTTGGCCATACCGGTCATTGTACTTATGATCCTGTTCTTATCCGGATGTGCCGCCACGCGTTATGTTCCCCGGGAAAAGTATCTGTTGAGAAAAAACACCATTGAGGTGGTTCCTCAGAGAATAGTATTGGCTTCTTCGCTAGAGCCGTATATACGCCAAAAGCCCAACACAAGTATTGTCTTCGGATGGAAGGCATTTTTGAACATATACAGCCTAAGTCCGGATAAGGATAACGGATGGAGCCGGTTCCTGCGCCGTTTGGGTGAACCTCCCGTGATTTTTGATCCGGAACTGATAGAATACAGTAAAATGAACATGGACAATTACCTGACTTCTCTGGGGTATTATTTCAACCATGTATCCGACTCGGTTGCGTATAAAAACAGGAAGGCAACAGTCCATTACACTGTCATGCCAGGAAAGACCTATATTATTGACACCATACGGCTGGGAACAGCCGATCCTCATCTGGCTTCATTGTACGAACACAATAAGGACCGTTCGCTGGTCAATCCCGGTAGCCGGCTTGCCTCCTCCGTTCTGGAACAGGAAGCTACCCGTATAAGTTCTGTCATGCGGAACAACGGGTATTACAATTTTAACCGGAGCCATGTTTCTTTCCTGGCCGATACTTTGGAACAGGACGGAACGGCCACACTGGAAATCCAGTTACCTGGCGATGGTTCACAGAAACCATACCGGATAAGGGAGATCAATGTATATCCGGGATTCGATCCCATCCAGGCTGTTATGGACACCGCCTATTATGCATCTATGGATACCCTGGACAATGACGGGTTGAGGTTCCATTATCGCGGTAAACCCATCTTGCGGCCACGCGTGATACGGAACCTGAGCTATATCAGGCCCGGCGAACTCTACGACGAATCAAAAGTCAAAACGACTTACGACAGGTTCTCCAGTATCCGTATGCTGAACAGCGTGACGCTGCTGTTTGACGAGGTGCCGGCTTCGCTTTCCAGGGATACGGCAGAGGTGGATTGTACCATTCGCCTGAGCCCCGGAAATTCCCAGGGTTACAAGCTGAATCTGGAGGCATCGAGCAATTCCAACGGTCTTATTGGTATCTCACCGGCCCTGTCCTATTACCACAAGAATATCTTCAGGGGAGGGGAGGGGCTTACCCTGGGGTTCATGGGCAATTTCCAGTTCAAGGTAAATGATCCGATCCGGGCTACCGAACTGGGAGCGTCGCTGTCCCTTTCGTTCCCAAAAATGCTTTTTCCGGTAAGTGAAAAAATCTTCCGTAACAGGGTGCCCCGCACCGACATCTCGGCCAGTTACAGCTACCAGTCAAGGCCTGAATACACCAGGAACATCGCCTCGGGCACTTTTGGATATACCTGGAGCATGGGAAACAAATTCCATTACACAGTGAACCCTGTCAAGCTAAAACTGGTCAAACTGTACAATATGAGTCCCGGATTCCTGCAATCCCTAAAAGATCCATTTCTTATAGACACCTACCGAGACCACATGGATCTGGGCCTTTCTTCCATATTCTATTATACGAGCGACAATTCCCCGGTCCACAGAAAAACATGGCATTACGTGAGGGTTGGGGTAGAAGCGGCCGGAAACCTCTTGAGTGCTTTCAATTCAATGATGAAGACAGACACGACCGGTAGTCACACTATCGCCGGAATCGCTTATTCCCAGTATATAAAGGCCGATATCAACACCGGGTACACGTTTATAAGAGGACGTCACCAGCTTGCCGGACGTTTCTATGGCGGTGCAGGTGTTGCCTATGGAAATGCTTCATCGCTGCCGCTCGAACAAATGTTTTATGCCGGAGGGGCCAACAGCCTGAGGGCTTGGCAGGCTAGGACAGTCGGACCCGGTTCCATGCCCATTGACTCGACTTTCACTATCCCCAACCAGGCAGGCGATATCCGCCTGGAAGTGAATCTGGAGTACCGTTTTCCCTTGTTCTGGAAATTGGAAGGCGCATTGTTCGCCGATACCGGAAACATCTGGACATTGCGCAGCGAAGAACCTTCCGATGCCGGAGTGTTCCGTTTTGAAGATTTTTATAAAAGCATAGCCATGGATACAGGACTGGGACTACGGGTAAACCTGGATTTTGTGATCTTGCGGTTAGATCTGGGCATGATCGTAAGGGACCCGGTAAAACAGTCCTGGATTCCGCTTTCGCGATGGCTCCGGCATGACAATTATACTTTCCAATTTGGGGTGGGGTACCCGTTCTAGAGTTTCATTCCTTTCCGGTACAATCTGAACATTTCTATGGCCTGGTATTCTGCCATGCCCAGTTTGTCGTAAAGCACTGCGGTGTTGTGGTTGCGTTCCTCGGCTCTTTTCCAGAATTCCCTCGGGTCATTCCCGGGGAACATGGCGGGATCTTTCTGGCTTTGATGGCGGAAGATGGCATTGCGCTTGATGATGACTTCCTCGGGGCTCAGAGGTACAGCCATATCCACATCGGCCACGTCCCATTCCTGCCAGGCTCCCCGGTAAAGCCACAGGCGGCAATCGTTGATCCAGGGCCTTTCGTTCAGTCTATCAAGTGCTTCCAAAATGGACATATAGCAGATACGGTGTGTACCATGCGGATCGCTCAGGTCGCCAGCAGCAAAGATCTGGTGGGGTTTTATTTCTTCCAGCAGGTTGCAGATGATGTTAACGTCTTCTTTGGATAAGGGTTTTTTCTTGACGCCCCCCGTTTCATAGAAAGGCATCTCCAGAAAATGAACATTCTCTTGTTTGATACCCAGGTATTCACAGGCCGATTTGGCTTCTCCGCGCCGGATCAGGGTCTTTACCTGGCGGATGGCAGGAGAGTCGGGTTCACCCGGTTTCTTCCTGTTCAGATCTTCCCTGGCCTCCAGGAAGATGGCACGGGTTTTTTTCTGATCCAACCCGTAAACGGGAGAAATTTCTTGCAGAAAATCCAGGAAACGGGTCACTTCGTGATCGAAAACGGCAATGTTCCCTGAAGTGTGATAGGCCAGATGCAGGATGTGGCCCTGTTGCGAAAGACGGGCTACAGTTCCGCCCATCGAAATCACATCATCGTCGGGGTGGGGACTGAAAACGATCACACGCTTGGGATAGGGGAGCGCCCTTTCCGGACGGGTGGAATCGTCGGCATTGGGTTTGCCGCCGGGCCAGCCCGTTATGGTATGCTGCAGGCTGTTGAACGTATCAATGTTGATCTTGCTGAAAGGACCGCGTTCTGTGATCAGGTCACTCATCCCGTTGTCATTGTAATCCCTTGCCGTCAGCTTCAGGATGGGTTTGTCCAGGTGGCGACAGAGCCAGAAGACCGCTTTGCGGGTAAGTTCTTCAGTCCACACACAAGGTCCTGTAAGCCAGGGAGTTGCAATGCGTGTGAGGTCTGCAGCGGCAGCACGGTCGATGATCACTTCTATCTGTGTATGGTTTTGCAGAAAAGTGGAGGGGTGGGTCTCATTGACCTTTCCTTCAACCAAGTCATGTATGGTTTTGGATTCGCCTTCTCCCCAGGCAAGATAGTAGATGGTCTTGCTTTCCATGATGGTCTGGATACCCATGGTCAGGGAGTAATTGGGAACATAATCCACACCAAAAAATTCACTGGCCGCAGAGATACGGGTGTTTGTATTGAGGGTAATCAGGCGGGTACGGGAGCTGTAAGGGGAACCGGGTTCGTTGGATCCCATGCCCGACGTGATCATCACGTCTATTCCCCCGTAGGAGGCTATCTTCTTTTCAAAATCGGCACAATGACGCGCTACCTGAGAACGGGGAATATCACCGTCCAGACAATGAATCTGTGTGTGGGGAATGTCCAGTACATCGAATATATACTCTTTTAAAAACCGGTAATGGGACTGTATTTCATCCTTGTGCAGGGGATAAAACTCGTTGATTCCGAACACCACTACATTCTTAAAGCTTCTGCCCCTGCCACAGGCGCTGGCAAAAAGTTCATAAACCGGTATCATGGCCGGCCGGGCAGACAAGCCCAGAACTAGTTTTTTATTCTGGGATTCTTTCTGTGTTAAAAGGGTCAGAATATTATCCACCAGGTACGACGAGGCTTCCACCTGGTCATCATAGATGAATACCGGCAAATTTTCGTACCGTCTGCTAAAATCGTGATTCAAAGTCATTTGAATGAAATATTTGTTTCTTTATGGATGCTGATATATGTTTGACGTAAAGCAATTATCGTGCGTATCAGGTCTTCCATCTTACTTAAATTAAGCATATTGCTTCCATCGGAAAGGGCTTCCTGTGGCCTGGGATGTGTTTCCACAAAAATGCCGTCTACACCACATGCCACTCCGGCAGCAGCCATGGATCCTATCAATTCCGGTTCACCTCCTGCAATGCCTCTTTCCTGGTTCGGTATCTGAAGGGAATGCGTAATATCAAGTACCACAGGTACGCCCAGTTTTTTCATTTTGGGGATGCTGCGCACATCAAAGATCAGATCCGAATATCCAAACTGAGTGCCTCTTTCGGTCAGGATAATCTTATCCTTTGTGGCCCCAAACTGGAGCAATTTTTCCACCACAAACCGCATCTGGTCCGGTGCCAGAAATTGACCTTTTTTTACATTGACCATCTTTCCGGTTTGTGCGGCTGCTTTCAGCAGTGAGGTCTGACGACAGAGAAAAGCCGGTATCTGGATAATGTCAATACCATATTCGGCGGCCATCAGTGCCTCGTTGGGTGTATGCACGTCGGTAGTAACACGGATACCGTAATACTGCTTGATTGTCTGCAGGATCTCCAGTCCGTTCCGGTCACCAATACCGGTAAAGGAATCTACCCTGGTACGGTTTTCTTTCCTGTAGGAAGACTTGAATATCAGCGGCAGATCGTATTTTGCGGTCAAAGAACAGAGCCTTTCGGCAATTTCCATGCACAGCTTTTCAGATTCGATGACGCATGGTCCAGATATTAGAAAAAAACCGTTAAGTTCCATGATATATAAATTTTCTTGGTCAAAGGTACTATTTTTTATTTCCTGCTGGAATACTTGTTACCCCACCGTGTAAGAAATTTCTGGATCTCTTTCTCCCGGGGATTATCCTGCGGTTCATAAAAAATAGTACCGCTGATCTCTGGAGGAAGAAACTCCTGTTCCACAAAGTTGTGTTCGTATTGATGGGCATACTTGTAATTTTTGGCGTATCCCAGTTCTTTCATCAATTGGGTAGGGGCATTGCGCAGATGGAGCGGGACGCTCAGATCTCCCTTGTCCCGGACAATTTCCATGGCTGCTTCAATCGCCATATAGGCCGAGTTGCTCTTGGAGCTGGTGGCCAGGTAAATGGCCGTCTGGGACAGCGGTATACGTCCTTCGGGCATGCCGATCTTGTGTACCGCATCAAAACAGACGTTGGCCATCAGGAATGCATTGGGGTTGGCCAGTCCGATGTCTTCCGAAGCCAGAATAACCATCCTGCGCGCTATAAAAAGGGGATCCTCGCCGGCAGCGATCATCCTTGCCAGCCAGTAAACCGCCCCGTTGGGATCGCTCCCACGGATGCTTTTAATGAAAGCTGATATGATATCATAGTGCTGTTCCCCGTTTTTGTCATAAAGTACAATATTCTTCTGGAGTCTTTTCTGTACTTCATCGTTATTGAAGAGGATTGTTTCGCCTTCATCGTAGCTGGAAATAACTATTTCTAAGATATTCAACAACTTACGGGCATCCCCGCCGGAAAGACGGAACAACGCTTCCGTTTCTTCCACGCGAATATCCAACGAGCGAATATATTCATCTTCCTTAAGTGCACGTTCAAGCAAAGTATTTAGATCATTGACAACCAATGTTTTAAGAACAAACACCTGGCAACGTGAAAGTAGGGGAGCGATCACTTCAAAGGAAGGATTTTCCGTAGTGGCACCGATCAGAACAATGGTTCCGTCTTCCACGGCACCCAACAGGGCATCTTGCTGGGATTTACTAAAACGGTGGATCTCGTCAATAAAAAGGATTGGACAGTTTTTCTGGAACATTTTGTTGGAACGGGAACGTTCGATCACCTCACGGACATCCTTTACACCTGAACTGACGGCAGACAAGCTGTAGAAGGTGCGTTCCAGGTTCCGGGCTATGATCCTTGCCAGCGTTGTCTTACCAACACCGGGAGGACCCCAGAGAATGAAAGAGGCCAGGTTACGGCTTTCGATCATCTTACGCAGCACGGCGTCGGGAGCCACCAGGTGTTCCTGTCCCACGAATTGGTCAAAAGTAGTGGGGCGCATCCGTTCGGCCAGGGGGATATTGCTGTTCAACATGAAATAAAACTATTTAACATAATATAAATTGTGTGCATTTTAAACTAAGTAAGTTTGTAGTGTTTACCGGCGGCGGCGCTTCAGCTGTCGGATTATACGCGATATGACGGTCTCTATGGACGACTCGGGCTCTATGACATTGTAGTCCTCCCAGAATCCCGGGTCTTCAAAATCTGCCACGCGGTACAATGTGATATCCGTAGTCTTGACACGGCTCTCCTGCGGGATCCTGTAAGCCTCCCGGCTGTATTCCGTTATGGCCATCTCTGATGTGATGGTATAGTTCTGCCGGAACAACTTACGGTCCCATTTGGCGTTAAACTTCAGGTCAGTCCGGGAATAATCGAATATCCATTGTCCTTCCGGTATCTGACGGTATTGCACCATATAGGCTGCATATTCCACCCGTGCTTTCAGTCCGGCCGGTTTACGGCGTATGAATATGGCTGTAGCCTGTTCCCGTTCCTCTACGTTCATATTGAATTCTATACGCGTTATGGCCATAGTCTGAACGTCAATATAGATCCTCCCGCGGAACAGGATGTCTTCCAGGTACGGTTTCTGGTCAAAGGACACCACGTAGTTGATCCTGTCGTTCGTCTGAATGGGATGTTCCATCCTGAAATCGTAAAATTTTTCCACTTCGGTCACGTTGACGCCCATAAAAAGGTTTTTGACTACATCTATGTCGAGCGCCGAACGGATACCGCCCTGAAATTTAACGAAGACGGTATCTATCCGGGCCCAGTCAATGCTTCCGCGGCCTTTGTAAATACCGACCTGTTCCACGGCAAATGTTGGTGAATACGGCGGTTTATGCACATCTATCACAGCTTCTGACAGTGTGACATACGTGTTGCCCTTGCGGATCATTTCGCGGTAAAAACCGGTCATCTGCATCTTTTCCTGTGGAAAGTTGTTGCGGATGCTGCGGAAGGCTTCCTGTACCAGTTCCTGCGGGTCTAGCGGCTTCACCGTTGTCATGGGTATAGGCAGCGCTGCCTGGATCAAGGCAATGGTCAATGGTTTTACCTGTGCCAGAAACTGACTTATGGGAATCACACCTGTGTGATACCCTAAATAACTGATCGATATAGATTTATCTGCATAATTACGGGGAAATTTCAATGTAAAAAAGCCTTCCCCATTGGTTACAATGCTTATACCTATATCCTGTATGCTCACCGATGCAAATACCATCGGACGTTTTGTCTCGGAATCCACGACCGTTCCGGAAACGCTGAGCGTATTCTCCTGGGCCTGTAATGAAAACACAGCTTCAGCAGTAACTAAAATACTAATAATGAGTATTTTAGATATCTTTTTTATCATCATTTCTGATTTCATAGTCTGGCTGTTTTTATGATTCTTCTAATTTACGCTTTTTTTTTCGCATTTTTGCCTTTTGTAAAAGACAGATATGGCGAAAAAAGACAAAGAAATACTGGAAAATATACGCATAGAAACGGTGGCCGCCGAGGGCAACGCGTTAGCCCATGTCAACGGCAAAGCACTGTTTGTGCCCATGGCCATACCGGGTGACATTGTTCGTGTACAAATCACCCATAAGAAGAAAAGTTATATGCAGGGGTATATGCTGGAGCTGGTTACCCCGTCGCCCATGCGCCTGAAACCGTTCTGCACCCATTTTGGAAATTGCGGAGGTTGTCACTGGCAGTCCATACCCTATGATAAACAATTGGAATTCAAGCAACAGCAGGTTATAGACCAGTTGACCCGTATAGGCAAACTGGACCTCCCCACCATAATTCCTATCTTGGGCTCGGAAAAAACCGTCCGGTACCGCAACAAACTGGAATTCACCTTCTCCAATAGCCGGTGGGTGCCGATTGAAGAGCTCCGGCTGGAAGAGGGTGCTCCCCTGCCCTCGCCTTCTCCGCTTTCTCTCCGGTTCCCTACTCTGGGATTCCACGTCCGGGGCCGGTTTGATAAGGTGCTGGACATTGACACCTGTTACCTGCAGGAAGAGCCATCCAACGCTATCCGCCTGGCAATCAGGGATTATGCCATTACCAAAGGGCTTTCCTTCTTTGATCTTCGGCAACAGACCGGATTCCTGCGCACACTGATGATCCGCACCACACTTACCGGCCAGGTGATGGTGGTGGTGGTCTTTGCCCACGACAACCTGCAGGCCGGGGAAGATCATGCCGCCCGCAAGGCACTGCTGGACCACCTGCAGCGAACCTTCCCGCAGATCACCTCGCTGCATTATGTGATCAATACCAAACGCAACGACAGCCTCGGCGACCAGGAAGTGATCCATTACGCCGGAAAACCCTATATTGTGGAACAAATGGAAGATCTGCAATTCCGCATCGGCCCCAAATCATTCTACCAGACCAACAGCCTCCAGGCCTTGCAGATGTACCGGAAGATACGTGAATTTGCAGATCTTCAAGGAAATGAAACCGTTTACGACCTCTACACGGGCACCGGGACCATCGCGCTTTTCCTGGCACATCATTGCCACAAGGTGACAGGCATTGAATATGTCCCCGAGGCCATCGATGATGCCCTGAAAAACGCCTCGGCAAACCACATTGAGAACGTACGTTTCTTTGCCGGGGACATCAAGGATGTGCTAACGGCGGATTTCATTGTGGCGGAAGGCCATCCCCGTGTGGTGGTGCTGGATCCCCCACGCGCCGGGGTACACGAGAATGTGCTAAAAGTACTCCTGGAAACGGTCCCTGAAAAGATCATTTACGTGAGCTGCAACCCCGCTACCCAGGCACGCGACCTGGGACTGCTGCAACCCATGTACCGGATCACGCACGTACAGCCCGTGGACATGTTCCCACACACGCATCACGTTGAAAATATTGTAGTTGCCGAAAAAATATAGTTAATACTTCCATAAACAATGAACACAGAAGCACCCATAACAGGCACCTCTCACACCTCGGGCCTCGTTAATGCGTCGGACAGCACCATTTGTGCGCCGGACAGCACCATCTGTGAGCCAGCCACCACCATTTGTGCGCCGGCCACTCCACACGCCGTATCGGCTTTGGCCTTGATCCGCATGAGCGGGCCGCAAGCGCTGGAGATTGCCAGGAAAGTCTTTCGTTCCAAAGCCTGTCCGGATTTGACGCAAAGTGAAGGCTACCGGACGTACTTCGGACAGGTGACCAACTCGGACGGGGAACTGCTGGACGAGGTGCTGCTGAGCGTTTTCCGCGCGCCTCATTCCTACACGGGCGAAGACAGTGTGGAAATCTCGTGCCATGGGTCTCTGTACATCCAGGACGCCCTGCTCCGCACCCTGGTGGAAAAAGGCGCGGTACTGGCCGGTCCCGGGGAATTTTCTCAACGTGCTTTCATGAACGGCAAAATGGACCTGGCGCAGGCCGAGGCTGTGGCCGACCTGATCGCCTCGGAAAACCGCACCTCACACAAACTGGCCATGGACCAGATGCGGGGCGTTTTCTCGCAGGAACTTTCCACGCTGCGGTCGCGTCTGCTGGAGCTGGCCTCGCTCATGGAGCTGGAACTGGACTTTTCCGATGAAAATGTGGAATTTGCAGACAAAAAAGAGCTGCGTTCCCTCGTTGAATCGCTGCTGGAAAGCATCGGCAAGCTCTGTGATTCTTTCAGTATGGGAAATGCCATGAAAAAAGGCGTTCCGGTGGCCATTGCCGGATTGGTGAACGCCGGGAAATCCACGCTGCTGAATGCGTTGCTGGACGAAGAAAAGGCACTGGTCACACCGGTGGCCGGGACTACGCGCGATACCATAGAAGATGTGATGGTGCTGGAGGGAATACCGTTCCGATTCATAGATACGGCCGGGCTCCGGCATATTGGCGATGTGGATGAAATGTCCCAGGAACATGTTGAAAAGTTGGGTGTGGAACGTTCCCTGGAAACCATCCGTTCCGCAGCCATCCTGATACTTGTCCTGGACGCTACCCGGCCTGAAACCTACAAAGAAAGCCTGCAATCGGTAGAATCATTTAATAATGAACACATCTTGTTCATTATTAATAAAATTGACTTGGTATATAACAAAGACGTTACATTAAAGGAGTTTATGAACACCATATATAACACATTTGTTATATTGAGTAAATCCAACACTTCTGTCTTGCCGGTGTCTGCAGCTAAAAACACTGGTATTGAGGATATTAAAAAAACCTTAGTAGCCAGAATCCGGCCGGAATTGGACCGGAACGCCATCATACTGACCAACCTGCGCCATTACCAGGAATTGCGGTCTGCGGGAGAAGCTTTAGAACGCGTCCGCGAAGGTCTGGATTATGGTTTGAGCACCGATCTGCTCACCCCGGACCTGCGCCAGGCCCTGCACCATATGGGCAGCATAACCGGTGAGATCACCCCCGACGACATCCTGGGTGAGATCTTTGGGCGTTTCTGTATAGGAAAATGATGATAACCCCATCACAAATGAGAGTTCCATCTCTTACTTATAGTTAAGGTAAAGAATTCATTGGAGCGTTTTGTGAGATGCAGTCAATAATTTGCTATTGAACCAACGGTCTTTCCTGTTTTCTTGCTAAATTTGAATAGCCATGGGCCACCAAGGGCAGTTTTCCCGGATTTTTGCCCGTGGTCAGCCCTAAAACATATCCACCATGGGCAGTTTCCCAGTGTTTTTGCCCGTGGTGCATTTTGATAGCCTTAGGGATATTTTATAAAGTCCTCATTATGTGTTGTTTGTGAAAATTAACGTTCTTTGAAAATTATGACCATGAGCACTTTCCCAGTGTTTTTGCCCGTGGTCAGCCCTAAAACATACCCACCATGGGCAGTTTCCCAGTGTTTTTGCCCGTGGTCAACCTTTTAATAATCTCCGGAGACTTTTTTGCATAAGCCTGACTCTCGTTTAGCTTTATTTATACACCCGGTAAAATTTTATGTTATGAACAAAATGTATCATGTATTCAGTGTGGGAGAAAATGTGCTGTTCAGGGAGAATGGTGACTACATTTTCTTCAACAACAAGTTTGCTTCTTCAACGTTCATGTATCAACTGCAGGTTCTTGCAGAAACTACAATGTCCACACATTTTCACTCTATTGTGGAAAGTGCAGACGAGAAGGCGGTTGATGATTCCATCTTAAAACTACGTAAAGCCTACTCACTTTATTACTCCTCAAAGTATGGCTTTTCCATTGGAGATTCTTTCAAAGTATCCAAAATTGAGGTTTCGGGCAGAGAATCTGTTTTGAACGAATTAAGATACGTAATGAAGAATCAAGTCCATCATTACGTAGTTACTTATCCTTTGGCATATCCCTATTCAAGTGTCTCCTATATATTTATGGACCAGCTTATGCCTCCTGTTTTTATAGAGGCTCTAAATGCTAGAACATCAAAATTTTGCGAATTAAACTATCGTCAAAAGAGACACATAGCAGGAGTTGATAAAGTTCCTGATAACTGGATGGTATTGGATAACAACATGATCCTACCCTCCTCATATATTAATACCACAAGGGTCCGTGTTTTCTGGGGCAATAATGTAAAGTCATTCATGTTCGACATCAATAAGAATCAGACAGATGCCAGAAAGGAAATCATTATGGCCGATAATCTTGATATCAGGGTCGCAGGGTACACCGACATAGAGGTATGCAGGATCATTGATGACTTCTCCGCTCAGTGTAGCCGAAAGAGTTTCCACTTCCTGGAAACTGATGAAAGAAAACTCATGATCAGAAACCTAAAACAGAAAACCGTGAACGAAGAGCAGATCAAGAGGTGTTTGTGGTTATGAATGATTTGGCGAACTAAGGTTCAACCTTTTATTGTAATACCTATATTTGCGTCCGTTTTATGACAGGGGTATAGGAGAAGCAATGAATAATGCCGCAGAGAGCCCGGAGATGCTCTGGAACTCCAATTATAGAAAAATATGGATCGCCACATTCATGATGTATTTTGCATTCATGCTGCTGGCTCCTTTGCTACCGATCTATCTGAGTGACAATTTTGGGGCTGACAAGAAGGTGATCGGGGTAGTTCTGAGCGGATATGCACTGTTTGCACTTATCACCAGGTCTTTCAGCGGTTACATGGTGGACCGTTTCCCGCGCAAAGCTTTCCTGATGGCCAGCACGATCGTCTGTGTCACTTTTTTTGCCGGTTACCTGATAGCCGGATCCCTGGTTTTGTTTGCGATAATCCGCACCCTTCATGGATCTCCATACGGAGCTTCTACAGTATCATTGAGCACCGTGGCCGTGGACGCTCTTCCCTCTTCAAGGCGTGCAGAGGGCATTGGATACTACGGTCTGAGTATTAACATTGCCTCGGCCATAAGCCCTACAGTAGCCATTTGGATTTACCACGCCACGAACAACTTCAATATGCTTTTTGTGCTTTCTATGGCTATAGCACTGGCAGGATCGTTGATCCTGATCCCGGTACGACTAAAATCAAGGGAGATCATAACCGAGAAAAAAGCCTTCTCCCTGGACAGGTTTTTCCTGGTTAAGGGCTGGAGTCTGGCATTGGAAATTGTTCTGTTTTCCATAGCCTATGGCGTAGTGAGTACGTATGTGGCCATTTATGGCCGTGAAGAACTGGACATTGAGGGAGGCTCTGCCTTGTTCTTCCTGTTCCTTTCATCGGGACTCATCATTTCACGCCTCACCGGGGCACGCAATCTCAAAAAGGGCTTTATCATTCGCAATGCCGTAGAAGGTATTGTTATCGAATGCCTGGGGTTTCTTCTTTTTGCCCTGATAAAAAACGAGATAGGATATTATTGCGCTGCCTTGATCATTGGATATGGACACGGCCATATGTACCCCGCTTACCAGAATATGTTCATTAACCTGGCTCCCAACACCCAAAGAGGCACAGCCAATTCTTCCATTCTGATTTCATGGGATACCGGCAACGGTCTTGGAATCCTGTTTGGCGGCATAATAGCCGGGCAATTTGGATATACTGCTGCGTTCCTTTGCGGGGTAGTCTGTTATATTGCGGGAGTTGCAGGATTCTTACTCTATTCCCGCAGGCACTTCGAAAAGAACAAACTCAGATAAATATTTCAGCGCCTTCTCCAGGACTACATCCTTCTGGTCTAAATAATCCTGCAGCGTTCTTTTTACTGTAATATGCGGTACTATGCCGTAACCTACAAATTCCCTGCCGTCCTTGAATACATCCTTTTTAGTGCATACTATGGCAAATCCCCCTCCAGGCAGATCAAATACAAATGGTTGTCCCGTACTTCCGTAAGTTTTCTCCCCCATCCTTATTATATGTTCCTGATTGTCTGCAAATACCAGAAAATCTTCTGCGGCCGAGGCTGTCAGGTGTCCGGTGAGGATAACTGTGGGCTTGACAAATCGTTGGGATTTGGGCCCGCAAACCCACGGGGAATAATCGAATGTATAATACATTTTATCCTGGTAGTAAAGCAGGCATTTTTTTCTCCAGTCGTTTCTTGTCGTATCCTGTGGCCGGACAGAGCTTCCCCAAGCCTTGAAAACGGGTATGTGTTCCCGGCTCATGGATACGGGACCGTAAAACAGCGTGTCACTGGTTATATATTCCAAAATGTTAACTCCAACATTGGTACTGCCCCCGCTATTCAGACGAAGGTCTATGATCAATCCTTTGGCATTGCTCAGTTGTGGCAATATTCCGGCAAAGAGGGAATCCAGTCCGTTGTTTCTGAACGAATTGAGAGCCACATAAGCGATTTGATCATACATTTTAAAATCCATCAGTTTATCTGGCTCCAGGGACGGATACACCTCTTTTTCCATAGATCTTTCATGCTTCAGATCAAGTGTAGCAGGAGTGCCGTCGGGTTTCTGGATTTTTATTGTATAGGTAGCTCCAACCGGCCCTTCCAGCAACCTCATCACGGCCAGGTCTTTCAAAACATATTCTGTTGAGGATCCTATGTTAGGAGCCACATATTGGTCAATATAGTCCCAAACCGGGATCCTGTTTACTTCCAGGATCCGGGAACCAACCGGCAACTCATCTTTCTTACTTTGATTTACCCTTACAATGATCGCCTCACCTTCAACGTTTTCCAGGAACAGCCTGTAATTTCCAAAATCAGAATTATATATTAGTGTATCTATTCTTTCCGGTAAATACACATTCGTATGTCCGTCCTTAAGTAAAGCACAGAATTTTTGCAACTCCCTGTAATACTCATAGTCATTGGTTGTATGCATTACTGTCTGAATGGCAGATTGGTAAGCCTTATTCCAACCTTCCCTGTCGACCTTGTCCAGGTAAACAAAATTGTAATTCACTTCCTGCCATAATTTTGACAGACCGTAAATTTTTTCGCCAACCGTCATATTATCCGGCAATTTGTAATTAGCTGTAATCTGCTGAGCAGTAATGAAATTCAGGGAGCAGCAAAAAATAGAACAAAACATCAAAATTTTTAAAGCTCTCATAATCATCGATTTTAATAATAACAATTTTTTGACGCTATTCTGAAAGTAATGTTACAACATACCATTATTTTTAGCAGGTTTGCATTACAAACATGTGTCTGCAATTGAGGAATATTTCAACCAAACAAAAAAATAATCATGAAAAAAATCACAGTTATCATGCTTGCATTGTTGCTGACAGCATTTGCCTGCAACAACAACCCCAAAGGGAATGAACCAATAGTATCCTTCGGCATCTATGAGACGGTAACGGTTCAGGATCTTCCGGGCTCCGCGATTGCCGGGCAGCCGGGGCTCAGCAACCTGATCCCGAATACCGATTCTCTTTCCGCAATCGTTGCCTATGTGCACATTGACTCGACCTTTACCATTGACGCCCCTGTAGAACAAGAGGTGAAGTTTTTGCGTACCGCCTGCCCGGTTGATCCTGAAAAACAATATTATGGCATAGTGGCGGTTAGAAAACAGCCAACCATGACCAACATTGATTTGAAAACCACAAAGCCCGACAAAGACGCAGTGAAGATCACTTTCACTATGGAAGGTTCAAAGAAATGGGCAGAAATGACACGGAACAGCATCGGGAAAACGATTGCCATTACCATTGATGACCAGGTCTATATCCTACCAAAGGTCATGGCTGAAATCCGTAAAGGCAGGGCCATGATCAACGGGCTGGAAAATGAGGAAGCGGCCGTAAGGCTCTCTGCTGCACTCAATGGAGGCCGATAGCTAGAATGCTCCTTTCAGAAACCTTTTACGTTTCGCCTCTTCCATTCTTTCTATGGCGTAGCGAAGTGTGGTGCGGGGAAGCTGCGGGTAGTGCCTTATGAGGAAAGCCTCTGTTGCAGTGGCATCTTTTTTCCAAGCTTCGCGCAACATCCAGCCTACGGCTTTGTGCATCAGGTCCTGGTCGTCGCCCAGAAGCTTTTCAGACAAGCGGAAAACATGCTCCAGTTGCCCTTTCTGAATGAAATACAGGGTGGAAATGATGGCTATGCGACGTTCCCATAGAATGTCCGAAACCGCCAGCCGGTAAAGGATCGCAGCATCCTGGAGACCGTCGTGAATGGCGCGTCCCAGGATCTTGTGTGCCGAGCAGTCCACCAGGTCCCAGTTGTTCACGTACTGCCTGTTACGCAGGTAAAAGTCCAGAACGGCCCGACGTTCCCTACCTGCAGGTCCATTCCCTGCGGCTGTGGCAGAGGATGCCCGACGTTCCCCACCCTTTTCAAACTGTAGCACCAGGATGGTCAGGGCGCAACTGCGTTCTTCGTGGATGGGAGAGGCAATCAGTTTCTGCAGTTCCTCAAAGGGAAGGCCGCGATATTTGAGGGAGATCCTGCGGGCATTCGGAGTGGACACACCAATGAAAATATCCCCCTCGCCATACTGTCCTTTTCCGGTCTTGAAATACCATTCCACCGCTTTTTTGCGTTCTGCCGAGGCATGGGCCCTAAGTTCCTTTTGGACGTTTTCTGCTATCATATGAACATTATGTTGAATTACTACTCTGAAAATCACTTGGATTCCCCGTCTTCCTTAAATTGGGCGATGTCGGATTTCAGGCGTGCCCAGTAGCCGTAGGTGCGGTCTATGTTTTCCACCGAAAAAAAGCAGATGCCGGCAGAGCCTCCGGTTCGCGTATAGAGCATGAATTCCATGATCCTGTCTTGCGGGACGTGCCCCACGAACAGGCCGGAGCAAAGGATTCCGTTGTTGCCGGCTTCCCTGAGTTCCTGCACTCCTTCCCGGGTTGCCGTTAGGACCTGGTAATCGTCCCAATTGTAGAACTTATGGTAGATCATGGGAAAGAAAATGTCCACGTTGCGGAAGCGGGGCCAATCCTGGCGTACCAGTTTGCGGGATTCTTCGGGAGAAGCAAATACGGCCACCGAAGCCACTTTTCCGTATTTTTTGATCTCGGCGCATACCTCGCTGGTCACTGCCGAGAGGGCGTCCCAGCGGTATTGCATCCAGCGCTCATCAGCTGTAGGATCTTTCAGGTCAAGCGGATCCACCCCGGTCAGGGCTTTGAAGCAGGCCCGGCAGGTATCGCAATAACAAAAGTCCCACTGCGGGTACACCCGGTCCTGCACCACATTGCGGGATTCGTGCAATCCGTAAGGCAGGATGGCGTCGGGATAGCGGATGAAATCCAGGTGTACGCCGGCAAGGCCTTTGATCTGCGCCAGCTCGGCAACCCGCTCCTTGAGGTATTGTACGGTTTCGGGACGGGACGGGCAAAGCCAGCGATAATGCTCCCTGTTGTATAGTTTTATATCCAGACAGGACTCTCCCAGGGCATTCACCTGGTACCAATCCGGATGGGCGTTGCGCAGGCTGTGCTCGGTCCGGTTGATGGCCCAGATCCAGGCGTGGAGCTCAATCCCGTATTTCTGCGCAAATGGGAGTGCATTTTGAATGATTCGGATGGCCGCATGGTCGCGGAAATCCGGGGCCGGATCAGTGCCTGCCGGATTGGCAGCAGTGGACACATTTGACGTGGCTGACGGTTCCTCCAGCACTTCGGGGTAGCCTCCGTGACATTCCAGCAGAATGGCGTCAATCCCCGCATCGGCTGCTTTTTCAAAATAATAGTCCCATTGACCTTCAGTCATGGTTGTTTTGCCGACCATCCAGGCCCAAACTTTCTTTGTGTTGTCCTGGCGCGGTGTACAGGAAATGAGTGCCATAGCTAGTATCAGGAATAATTTTTTCATGTTCAAATGTAAGAAATCAAATGTATTTCTGCTCCATAAAGTATTTCAGGTAGACAGGCAATAGGTGTTTTCTGAGAAGGGTTTTCTGTATTTCCGTGTCTTTCAAAAAATTGTTCGTGTTGGTCATGTCATAACGGGGTTGCAATGGCCCGAAGCGGTTCAAGAGGTTTTCACCGGCTGAACCTATAGCACCAGCAACACCTGCATCACCTGCAACATCGGCATCATAAGCATCACCAGAGGCAACTGCAGCATAGTCAGGACCGGCAGTGCCGGAACCTTCCGGGAACAAAGAGGCCAGCACCCGCAGGGGGTTTTCCCTGATGTTGGTCCTGTGCAGCTCCTCTCTCCAGCTTTTGTAAGGAACGGTCCGGATCTTATATCCCATGCGCCGGACAGCCTTAACCATGTTTTTAATGGTGAATGATTCCGGGTTCAGGATATTGAAGGCCAGGTTGCAGGCACCTTCCTGCCGGGAGATATGGGCTATGGCTTCACTTACATAATCAACCGGTACTGTAAAGAGCCGGGTCTTGATGTCCGGGGCCTTTTGCATGTGAATGCACCCCACGATCAGCCGGCTGATCAGATCCTTCATTTCCCATATGCCGTTGACGGTATCCCCGGTTATATCTCCGGGCCTGTAAATGCAGGCTTTCAGGCCACGATCCCGGGCTATTTGGACCAGTTTCTCCGACACCCACTTGGTTTCTGAATAGCCCAGCAAATAGCCCTCTCCCGAAACCAGGGGATCGGATTCATATACTTTTTTCCCGAAATGGGAAGGATTGTCATACACGCTGTAGGACGAAATGTAATGGAAATATTTAGCCCTCCCGGTACAGGCAAAACGCAGGCATTCACGGGTCCCGTCCACGTTGCTCGCCTTCAGGAACTGGTATGGGAAGAGGAAATTGAGCATGGCTCCGTTATGGTAAACCGCATCCACATGCAGGCTCAGCTCCTGGTAAACGTCTTCCCTGATCCCCAGCCGGGGTTGGTCAAGAGACCCGGTAACTACGTGAATGTGTTGGGCATATTCGTCTTTCCAGCAACGGTAGTGTTTCATGTTGCTTATGACACGTTCCCGTCCCGTTTGTTCATCCTGTGCCCGGACGTGACAATAGATGCGGATGTCTTTCCCGGTATTTTGTTCAATGAGTGACCGGATGAGAAACGCTCCCAGGAAACCGGTACTCCCGGTCAGAAACAAATTCTTGCATGCACTCACAGAGTGGTCATACGGGGCATCGGGGGCAATGGACGGATCCAGCGTGCATTCGTCCTGTAGGTTGATTTTTATTGCTTTTCCATTCCCTTCCAGCAAGTTATGCTGTATAAGTTCCGCAATTCCGTTCACAGAAGCATTCAGGCCTACCTGGGTGACATCCAGTTTGATATGAAACACTTCTTCCAGCTGGCAGGCACATTCCACCAATTTGAGCGAATCGCCTCCCAGCTCCAGGAAACCGGTGTCCAGGTCGTAATCCTGTCTCTCCAACAGGTTGTCGAACACGGCCTTGACTCTTTCATGGACACCGTCCAGCGCAATTTCGTGTTTTGTTGTCGTTTTCCGGGCCGAGGCATCCTTCCTGCTGCTGAACAACACTTGGGGCATTCCTTGTGGCGAAAGCTCTCCGTTACGTCCATTAAGTGGCTTTTGGGCACCCTGACTTAGTTTTTCCTGCAGATACAATTCCCTGACCTTATGGGTGCGGATTTTCCGGTTGTCGGTCCGGGGAAGGCTGTTCTTTTTCAGGAACACCACGTCGTAAAACGAGAACTCAAAAATGCGCGCAACTACCTGGTTGACCTGGGCAGCCAAAGCAGCAAAATCCAGATTGGGCCTGTCAGTTTCCAGGCATGCCACTACGGCCTCCCTGTTATTTGCTTCCACGGTAAAAAAGACGGAAGCGTCTGCGGATAAGGCGGGTATGTTCTTTTTGAGTGCGGCTTTGATGTCTCCCGGATACACATTATGCCCGTTGATGATGATGATTTCCTTGATCCTGTCGGTCATATAGAAATTCCCCCTGTAAAGGAACCCCATATCGCCCGTCTTGAAAAAATAACCCTGGTAACCTTCAATACGGGCCCGGAAATTCTCATTGTCCCTGACGCCTCCCCAATAGCCTTTGCAGACAGTATCCCCCTGGATGTACATCTCCCCTACCTGGTCTTCTTCACAAGGTTTTCCCGTTGCAGGGTCCACGGCGATCATGGTTACTCCACTGACAGGTTCCCCCAGGCTGACCAGTTCCTTTCCCTGATCCGGTTCACAAGGGACGAAGCGGTTCCTGCTCAAGGCATCTTCCGATACCCACAAGGTCTGGTGATTCTTGTGCGCTGCCGTTACCAGGCAGACATTCTCGGCCATGCCATAACCACAGGCGAAAGCCTCGGCCCGTATCCCAAACAAATCCGCAAAGGAACGTATGGTGACCGGATCGATAAACTCGGAGCCGTTCATGAAGTGGGTGACGTGCGAGAGGTCAAATGCCGCGGCTGCCTGAGGGGTCAGAATGTTCGGGAACAAGGCATAGGCGCTGTTGGGACCAGCGGTGATCTTGACCTGGTAATCGGAAAGAACCCTGAGCCAGAGGGTGGGTTTTTGCAGGAATTGCAGGGTTTGCAGGAAATATGTCCTGCCCTCCAGGGCCGTTATGGGCAGGAAAATCCCGAAAAGCAATCCCAGGTTATGGAAAAACGGGACCCACATGGCCAGGCTGTTCCCGGTGGAATAATCATATAGTTCCTGCACCTGGCCTATGTTGGTCATCAGGTTTTTCAAGGTGACCATCACCCCTTTGGGGTCGCTGGTTGAGCCCGAGGTATATTGCAGATAAATGACATCTTCGGGTTCGGCCGAATGCATTGGGTATTCCCGTGTGGTGGTTTTAATGCGGTCCGTATATATCCTTTTCAAACGGATTGCCTGAAAAAAAGCCTGCTTCAGGAGCTGTTTCTTCAGATCTGATTTCAGCGACCTCCCATTGGACTGTGGCGACTGTGGTGGCTGTGTCAGCTGTGGCGGCTGCGCTTTTGAAAGCTTCTCGTGTTCAAGGGTGTAATTGGAAATGATGAATTTTGGCTTGCAGGATTTGACTACCGATATGAAGCGTTCTACTTTTCCCTCGTCTATCGGGGGCGGGATGATGGTAAAAATGGTCCCTGCCATCATGGCTCCGTATACGGCATACAGGGTCCCGGGGTCCTGTAATGAGAGAATGACTACCCGGTCTTCCTTTTTTGCTCCCCTGTCCAGCAATTCCCCTGCAATGGCTTTGGCGTTTCTGAAAACCATGTCTATGGTAACCTCTGTAACAGTTCTTTCTTCTGTAGAAAAATCCAGGAAATTGAATATTTTTCTGTCCGGACAATCTTTGGTCCTTTCCAGGAGTATGTCAATAATGCCTTTCATGCTTCTTTGACTGGAGATTCGTCTATTAATTCCTTCATGTGTTTTTTCATCCGGACGAAGAGGTGCAGTATCTTTTCCCGGTCCTTTTCATTACCCCGGACCGCTGTTGTGAAATCCAACGTGCTGCTTACCGTGTGAATATAAATTGTAATATTTGGTTTGAACTGCAAGGGACCCACCAGCATAATATCTGATAATCGGAGATCTCCTAGTTTCAACTGCCCTTCCTGAATAATACCCAGGTTACTGAATCCCAGTACCGGCGGGACAAACCAGCGTAGAGTCCCCGGTTTGACCAGAAAAAAGGGAGAAACATAGCCCAAAGTGATAAGGGGTATCCCTTGAAGCCCGAAGAACCGTTTTGTCTTTTCCCGGGTTGTGACTTCGTGAACTCTTCTTACAGTATCTCTTATGGTTGATCCGCAGCGGTCAAGCCTCACCTGTAAAAGACCCACGTGATTGGTCAAACCTATTCTTGCTGACTGTCTGATATGCCTCCTGTTATCAACCATGCAGGTAATGGTCAACGGTTTCTCTGCCGGGAAATCACACGTTTCAGATAGGGCTTGTATGTAACAGGCGAGAAGCATGTCATTCACTGTAAATCCTGTTCTTTTTGCGGCTTCACGCATTTTTACATAATCTACGTCTTCCCATTTTTGTCTGATCATCTGCAGGTGGTCAGAGGGGTCTTCCCTGGTGTAGGCAAATGTTCTTTTTTCTTTCAGGCGCGTGATATTCCTTAGCAGCAACCTGGCCCTTATCCTGTCCCGGAAAGGCAACCCGGAATAGATCATGGAGTGGGCACGGCTCCCCGTTTCCAAAACGGGCAATTGCAATCCTTCGTGTAACCTGTTGTAGCAAAGGGCAACCTGGTAGAGAAAAGTATGCAGGGCCCTGCCATCCAGGCACATATGGTTGAACATGACGCAAAACAATGATCTCCCATCATGGTTGATGACCGCTGCCTTGTATTGCACGTTGCTGTCTGCAGGTATGACCTGGCTCATGAAATCGTCCCGGACCTGCCCCGGATTATCCGTATGGAATACCGTCAGGATATCGTCTATGGAGTATGCCCTTATTTCCCAGTACGGATATAAAAAGCGGTCCCGGAACGAGCTGTGCAGCACGGGATGCGCTTCGGTGACATGCAAGAGGGCCTTTTTCAATAGTTCGGTTTGTATCAGCCCGTCGTATAGCAACTCACCACGCATCATCCTGTCTGTCGAATGACCCAGGATGAAATGCAGTTTATCCCACAATTCGGCACGCAAGGTACTATGCATGCGGCAAAAATAGCGAAACTCCGGGATTCTGCATAAGGTCTCTCACCAGGATTATACCTGTGCAAAGAGTATCAGGTAATTGTGTCCGAATTTTTTGGCGCATTTTGGACAGTAGGCATAATGCACATAGTAGTCCTTCGCCTTCAGTCCCTTTTCTTTAAGGGATAAGTCCATTTCTTTGATGAATTGCGGAATGGCGTTGTATTTCCCGTCAAAGACGCGTGCCTCGAACGTCCCGGAGATGAAGGTGTTATTTGCACCCTCCACTTTTTTGGTGACCGAAAGGTAAATCTCGGACCGGAAAGCCGAAGGATCCCGGAAAAGAATCAACGCCTCGGCAAGTTCGGTATAGCAGGCGTCAGATTTCCCGGCCAAATCCATCATCTTTACGATCTTCTTCCCGATGGACGGGGGAAAGGGGATGTGAAAGCAGGTGGGAATCGTTTCCATGATGAAAGGTCTTTCCACCCATGTAAATGTCTTATTGTCCCACTTCTGTACTTCGAATTCAGGACAGCAAACAGGTTCTGCAGTTTTCATGATAATAATTTTAGATATTCTGTAATAAAAACCATTTCAAACATTTCAGGAACAGGAAGATTTAAAGATATAAATTTATGAATATTATAAATTTATGAATATCTTTACGAAAACTACCTGAAATGAAAAAATCTCAAATTCTGATCCTGGGGCTGGTAATCACACTGGTCATCTTTGCCCTTGCTACAGTAGCCGGAAGGTATTTTTCTCTGGAGAGCTCTTTTTTCCCTGATTCATTCATCACACACACGGTGATGCTGGTCCTTTCAGTAGCCGTGATATTCGGATTAAAAAAATACGTTCCCTTCCGGATTGTCCTGCCCCGGTTTAAAACCATATGGAAACCGGCGCTGTTCGGCATCCTGTCAGCCATTATCGTGAACATCCTGCTGACCGTCATCACCAGAATGGCCGGAGGAAATATCGAAGCCCATCCCTTGATGGCAGCCTCTACCCCACTCCAGACCTTCCTCTTCATTTTTATTTATGCGAGTATTGCCGAGGAGTTGCTCCTGCGAGGTTTCCTGCAAAACGTGCTAAGCCCGCTACATGACCAGGGGATCCGCTTTTTTAAAGTCAGGCTCAGCCTGCCCGTGATCCTGAGTGCCGTGGTCTTCGGGCTGATACATCTGATCTTGCTGACTGCAGGTGCCGGAGGTTTACTGCTAGTCCGGATTGTGATCTTTACGACTGTTTTAGGCCTGTTTGCCGGCTACTACCAGGAAAAATACAACAATTTCTCCTACGCCGTCATCGTCCACATGGCCGGAAACCTGATGGGCTTGGTATCAGCGTTGATTTCGTAAAGCATAAAATTTCCCGCTAAATATTAATTTATTATGAAAATGAAAAAACTGCCGCTTGTTGTTTTGCTCATTCTTTTGGGACTGGTCAGCGCCTACATCGGAATGTATTCCAACATTACCTGCAAACCTTCCCAGGCCGGATTCTGGATCATCATTGCACTGGGAATGGCCATCGGGGTTTCCTTAACCATGGTAATACAAAGGATCAGGGCAAAGAAAGGAGGGCAAACCCGGAGTGCCGCGCAAGAAGAAATGTTGAATTTTTAAGTGCCTGAAATACAGGCGTATATTTTTGCCGGAAACGGCGTTGCGCGGTAAACCGGGTTTGCTTGCGTTTTTTTGCTTTTTTCCCCCGAAAACAGTAAATTTGAACACAATGTCTATTAATAATTTAAGTGAAGTGAGATATGAAGGGAAAATTATGGCATGTTTGTGTGCAGGGAAATGGCGGGCAGAGTATTTTTCTAGATAAAAGTGATGTTCTTCACTTTATTGATCTTCTGGGAGTTTATAGTTTTTATTATGGGGTTAAAATATGGGCTTATGATATTTTATCCAATCATTTTCATTTGATTCTGGAGTGTGAAAATCCGCAGCGGTTTATACATGCATTGAGAATTAGTTATTCAAAGTATTATCAGACTGTTCACAATACAATCGGCTCGGTAGGCCGGAACGGATATAGTATTGGTTTGTTGAATAGTAAGGAGAAGCTTGTAGAAAAGATAATCTATGTTATAAGAAATTCAGTCAAACATCAAGTGTATCCACATTCTTTTGTAGATCCTTACAATTCAGCCAAATACTATTTTCTTTCAAATCATGAGGACTCATTGATGACTTTGAAGCCTGCCGGACAAAGATGCAAACTTTCTTATTCAGAAAAAATAATCCCTGAACATTATTTTTTAGATGCCAATGGAAATATTTACCCACGTAGCTTCCTAAAAATTAGTAGCATAGAAAAGGTGTTTGGAACATACGACAATTATATGAGACTGATAACTTATCCTTCGCAAAAAGAATCTGACGAACAACAAAAGAATAAAGATATTTTGAATAGCGGAGTTGAACCTAATTTTGTCAAAGTAACCGATCTTCAATTAAGTGAGTTAATTTTAAAACAAATAAGACCAAAGCAATTTTCATCTCTGTCCGAGGTAGAGATCGTTTCCATAGCTGTTCTCTGCAAAAAAAGGTATCCGGTTTCGGTAAGGCAGTTGAGTCGTGTATTCGGTATTCCGGAATCAACCCTCAGAATGCGAATGGGGCGGCAAACCCGGAGTGCCGCGCAAGAAGAAATTTCGGATTTCTAAGTGTCTGATATACAGGCGTATATTTTTGCTGAAAACTGCCTTGCGCGGCAAACCGGGTTTGCCTGCGCAAAACACGAGCATTGCCTCGGCAAAAACCCCTATCTTTGCAAGCATCCAAGTAACCTAAAATATCAAAACCCCTATCTTTGCAAGCAACCTAAAATATTAGCATCCTAGTAACCTAACCTAATATTATAACCTTATTACAGCCATGGAGACCCGGACAGCCAATAAATACAAGCCTGTTGCCATTTTTCTTTTGATCACTTTTGCACTGAGTGCCGTTTTTTATTTTCTGATTATTTATTCCGGGAGTCTGAGCAGCGGATGGGGATATTATACCATAGGGCTTATGTGGTGTCCCGGAATTTCGGCGCTAATCACCATGAAGATACTCAAGAGAGATATGAGAGAACTTGGGTGGAAATGGGGCAAAACAAAATATCAGTTATGGAGTTACCTGGTTCCTCTGTTGTATACGCTTGTTGCTTACCTGGTTATCTGGGGATTTAAGTGGGGGGAATTTTATAACAGGGATTTTGTGGAACGGTTAATCCAAACTGTTGGGATTGAGGAGATTGGCAGTGGGGCTGTTATTGTGTTTTATTTCATTCTGGCAGGGATTTTTGGCATGGTGAGGAGTGTGGCAAGTGCCCTGGGAGAAGAGATTGGATGGCGAGGTTTTTTAGTTCCCGAATTATATAAAAATCTGGGGTATACCAAAACCTCGTTGATATCGGGCGCTGTCTGGGGCATTTGGCATTTGCCTATTTTGCTCTTTGCAGATTACAACAGCGGAACACCCATGTGGTATGCCATGCTGTGCTTTCTGGTAATGGTAATCAGCATGAGTTTTATCTATACCTGGTTCCGCATGAAATCCGGAAGCCTGTGGACGGCAGTATTGCTTCATGCCAGTCACAACTTGTTCATACAAAACATTTTCACCCCTTTAACCCAGGATACGGGAAACACAGCTTACTTTGTAGATGAGTTCGGCGCTGTGTTACCCATTGCAGGCATTGTACTGGCTGTATATTTCTGGACCAGAAGGGATAAGTTGCCGAAACAGCAACCGGAAATGTCCAGGCAGCTGCCCGCAAACAATTGAACATGTCGCAGGCGCAGTTAGTCGGGATTTTCGTACCTGGTCAGGCTTATAAGGTTACCGAAAATGTTTGAGGATCCGTTGCCGATCCTCATTCTCTTTTACATTTTTGTGATACAATTCAATAAAAACAATTTTTTGTTCATCGCAGAAATAAGCATAAACTAACCTTAAGCCCGAGTTTACACCACGTCCTTGATTTACATGCAATTTTTTTAACTTTTATAACACAAGTGGACAGGCCGAGGTTATCAATTCTGAAGCTGAAAGGAGACCTTTCATCCGGGAAGATTTCCAGTACCTGTTTGACAACCCGTAAATCATCATTCAGAGTTCTGTACTTTTTCAACAAGCATTTTAGATCCTTATCAAATTCAGGCAATTGATCGAACTCCATCACGACTCTGCATCCTCTTTGTAGTTTCTTACAGTATAGGGTGTTTCACGGTAAAAAACCAATTCGTAATCAATATCTTCTCCCTCTTTGGAAGCCACCCAGGGCATGTCTTTGTGGGAATAGTTGCTGATAGCTGTACCCGACCAATCGCTCATCTGATCTATAACCCTGTCAATGACCTCTTTCTCACTTGCCTTGAGTTGGGTAAGGTCACTTTTAATCAAGGGTATGTAACGGGTTTGCGGCAAACCAAAATAATTGGTTTTGACCCGTTTGAGTTCTCCTTTCCGGACCATTTGATCTAAAACAGAGTCCATGTTTTGCGGAACGGGACCGTATGGCAATTTTCGATACAATGCTCCGGTCAAATGCTCCTCATACATTTCGTAATAGTTGAAATCAGAAAAATAAAGCAGCTTATTCAACACAGTTTCGCCCACATTGGGTTTGCCGGCACATTTCTCTAAAATATAGAGCAGTACGTATTTAAATTTGTTCACATGCAGTACAGGCACCGAAATCCGCTCTTCCAACACACTCGTCTTTTCAATATGATCCGGATTCGATAAATTATACAGAGAGAAATCCGGTGCTATTAATGCATCTATGGAAAAACCCAGAGCCAGGGATAATCGTTGAAACTCAATGATATCAATACCCCTGTTGCCCAATTCGACCTGAGTGAGTGAAGGCCTGGACATTTGAATCAATTTAGCCAGATCTTCCTGCGACAGACCCTTACGTTTACGCAAGGCTGCAATTCGTTGTCCTATTTCCTGTTGAGATATGGTGGTATTCATATTATTCATTTAACAATTCGATACAAAGATACAAAATGTTTTAAATAGCAACAATATATTGTTGCTATTTAAAACATTCTAGGAGGCAAGGGTGCAGCTTTGAGGTGGTTTGGGGGCGGCAAACCCGGAGTACCGCGCAAGAGTGAGGGCAAACCCGGAGTACCGCGCAAGAGGATTTTGCCATTTTGCAGACCGTTGATATTCTGACACTTATATTTTCACAAATGGGCCTTGCGCGGCAAACCGGGTTTACCCTGCGCAAAACGGGCTCTGACCAACGCAAAATCAGCTCGGCCCAAAGCAAAAGCGGCTATGCCTGGAACAAAACCGGCCCTACCCTACGCAAATGGCCAGGGCCTGCCTGCGATCGGACGCAAAACCGACTCGGACCCGGCAGAAAGCAGACTCGGCTCGCTGCAAAAGCGTCCCTGCCCGTTGAAAAGCAGCACCACCTTACGCAAATTGGCCCGACACGTTGGATGGTGTGGATTTTTTAGGACAATTTTTGCATTTCCCTCGCGTTTTGCTTTTATGTTCAATTTTAAGTGATTATCTTTACAATCATTGGATGTAGAAGAGTCAGCCCATTCGAATCCATCCAAGTTCCACCAAGTTTCCGCCATTTCCATATAATTCCAAGTTCCTCCAAGTTCCCATTATTTCCATATAGTCCATATACCTGTTAAACTTATGAACGATTACGACCGCATTATCAAAAAACTTATTGAATTCCGGAATGAACGGGACTGGGAGCAGTTTCACGATCCCAGGAACCTGGCGCTGGCACTGATGCTGGAGGCTGCCGAACTCAACGAATTGTTTTTGTGGAAGAAAGACCACGAAGTTGAAAACATAGACATCGGGCGCATCAAGGAAGAACTGGCAGACGTGCTTACCTACTCCTTTTTCCTGGCCCACAAATACAACCTGGACATCTTCCAGATTGTGGAGGAGAAGATGATCAAAAACGGACAAAAATACCCCCGGGAAAAAGCTCGTGGAACCGCAAAAAAATATACCGAACTGTGAGAATAACTGTGAGAAATACTTTGAGAAACACTAAGCTATGATCGTTTACCAGTCCACAAAGGAAGGTTTTCTGGATGATGTGCTCCGTAACGAAATTGATACCAAGATCAATCAGGCCTTTTTTGACCACCTGGGCAGGCACACTTCGCCCAACGAGGTCCTTTCGTGGACAAACTCCATGATGCACATGAGCAACGTGCTTATGGACGGGGAAATAGCAGCTGATGCCGGCATTTCCATCGAGTTCCAGATACCTCTCACTTCCAACCGTATAGACTTTATTATCACCGGCCTGAACGAACACCAGAAAGAACAGGTCATCATCATCGAGCTCAAGCAGTGGTCTTCGGCCCAACTGACAGACAAGGATGCTATGGTGCGCACCCGTTTCCAGCATGGGGAAACCGAGACTGTTCACCCCTCCTACCAGGCCTGGTCGTATGCCGCATTAATTGAAAGTTACAACCAGACGGTCCGGGAAGAACAGATCAACCTGATTCCCTGCGCCTACCTGCACAATTACAATCCGGACAACGTAATCACTAATCCGTTTTACAGCTATCACACAAGCAAGGCTCCGGTTTTTCTGAAAGCCGATGCCGTAAAACTCCGGGAATTCATCAAGAAATTCGTTAAATACGGGGACAACAAAGATATCCTGTACCGGATAGAAAACGGCCGCCTGAGACCGTCTAAACAACTGGCAGACAGCATCGCATCCATGATCCGGGGCAACCGGGAGTTCATTATGATTGACGAGCAGAAAGCTGTCTATGAAACAGCGCTTTCCCTGGCCGCCAAGGCCCGCAGTGACAAAAAGATGGTTTTGATAGTGGAAGGCGGTCCGGGAACCGGAAAAAGCGTGGTGGCTGTGAACCTGCTGGCCGAACTTACCCAACGCGGCCAGGTCACACGATACGTTTCCAAAAACGCAGCGCCTCGGGAAGTATACAAGGTGAAACTCACCGGCACCCTGAAAAAGCGAATGATTGACAACCTCTTTGGAGGCAGCGGCGATTACTGCGACATACAGGAGAACACTTTTGATACACTTATTGTAGACGAAGCACACCGCCTGAACATGAAAAGCGGACTCTACCAGAACCGGGGCGAAAACCAGGTAAAAGAACTGATACGTGCCGCCAAATTCACCGTTTTCTTTATAGACAACGACCAGCAGATCCACATTAAAGACATTGGCGAATCCAACCTGATTGCCCGCTGGGCAGAAAAAGAAGGCGCAAAAGTGCAACGCCTCAAACTCAAATCTCAGTTCCGGTGCAACGGATCTGACGGCTACCTGGCCTGGCTGGAAAACACTCTCCAGCAAAAGGAAACGGCCAATATAAAGCTTACAAGCGAGGAATTTGATTTCCGCATAGTGGACAACCCTTCAGAACTCAGAGACCTTATAAACCAGAAAAACGAAGTCAACAACAAATCCCGCCTAGTGGCCGGCTACTGCTGGGACTGGGTCAGCAAAAAGAACCCCTCGGCCTACGACATCACGTTCCCCCAATACGATTTTGGCATGCGCTGGAACCTGACCAAAGACGGCAGCACCTGGATCATTGCCGAAGACTCGGTCAACGAGGTTGGGTGTATCCACACCTGCCAGGGCCTGGAACTGGACTACGTTGGCGTTATTATTGGTCCCGACATCCGTTTTGAAAACGGCCGTGTAGTGACCGATGTAACAAAACGTTCCTCGATGGACCGCTCCATATCCGGAATCAAAACGATGCTCAGAGAAGATCCGCAAGAGGCATTGCAACTGGCAGACCGCATCATCAAAAACACTTACCGCACCCTCCTGACCCGGGGCATGAAAGGTTGCTACGTCTACTGTTGCGACCAGGCGCTTCGCGACCACTTTGCAGCACAACTCTCCCCTGCCCGTCCGCAAACCTCTGCAGGTTCGGTGGAAACTGCCCATCTGCAAAACTCTGCAGGTTCCGGGGATACTGCCCGTCCACAGGCCCCTGCGTTGTTCAGAGAACCTGAAGTTCTTCCGGGGCCGAGGATAGAAGCCGAGGTAAACGCCTCGGCACAATTCGTGGAATTTCTTCCTCTTTACTCGGTGAAGGCCGCCTGCGGCGCTTTCGGGGAAGGACAGTATGCCGAGGAAACGGGCTGGGTGAAGGTGGAAGGACTGGGGCGCCTGAACCGGAATATGTTTGTGGTTCAGGCCAAAGGGCATTCCATGGAGCCGAAGATCCCTGACGGAAGCCTGTGCGTTTTCAGGGCCAACGTGGTGGGATCACGCCAGAATAAGATAGTTCTGGTGCAACACCGCGGGCTGCACGATGTGGACTACACCGGCAGTTACACCATCAAGACCTACACCAGCGAAAAATCATTTGACAGGGAAACCGGGCAATGGCAGCACGAGCGCATAGTCCTGAAGCCAATAAACCCTGCATATAGCTCCATTGTTTTAGACCAGGAAGACGATTTTACGGTTGTTGGAGAATTTATAGATTTTTTGCGATAATTACCGAAAAATGGTATCTTTCGCATAAATATACTCTCGATGGACAGAAAAAAAGAAATACGGATTCTTACATGGATTGAACTTCTTCAATCGAAGGGTGATTTCTCTTTTTCTATTGAATCTGCCAAACAGGCATTGCCGGCTTATAGTGAGATTGCTTTAAAGCGAGCCTTAAGCCGCTTGTCGGAGAAAGGGAAAATAGTTTCTATTTACAAAGGGTATTATCTGATTTTGCCACCTCAATATGCTATAAAAGGTGTTTTGCCCCCTCCTCTTTTTTTAGATGCATTCTTTCAGTTTCTTGAAAGGCCTTATTACATATCTCTTTTGAATGCTGCCGCATATCATGGTGCATCGCACCAGCAACCACAGGAATTTTATGTAATGACTAATTTCCCGACCATGCGTGCTACTCAAAAAAAAGGGTTAAAAATCAACTATATAAGCATTGACAAAATTCCAGATAAATTTTTGGAGAAACGCAAAACCGAAGCCGGGTATCTTACCATTTCCAACCCAGTGCTTACTGCAACTGACATTATACAGTTTGAAAGACGTATTGGAGGTATAAACCGAGCTTCCACTGTTTTGTTTGAATTAATGGAAGTACTTAAACCATCTGATTTTAACAAAGAACTCCTTGCATTTGCCCCCGTTACCACAATGCAAAGATTAGGCTACCTGCTTGAATTTGCCTGTTCAAATAAAGAATTGTCAGACAGCTTATTTCATACTATGGAAAAATGTAAGTGCAGATTGTTCCGGATTCCGTTAAAAGCATCGCTGCAAACCAAAGGCTTTTCTTCTGGCAATCGATGGAAAGTGGTAGTAAACACACCTGTTGATATTGATTTATGATTCCAAAGGCATATATACTAGAATGGAACCAGCAAGTACCCTGGCATACCATGGAACAGGTGGAACAAGATCTTGTTATTTGCCGTGCCCTTGTAGAACTGTTTTCTGACGATTTGTTGGCTAGAAGCCTTGCTTTCAGAGGAGGAACAGCTTTACATAAATTATATATCAACCCTCCGCAACGGTATTCCGAAGATATAGACTTGGTCCAGATAACTGCTGAACCATTTGGCACTATTGCGAACAGAATCAGGGAACGACTTTCATTCCTGGGTGAACCCAAGCGAAGTCCGAAAGCCCACAATTTTACCATGTATTTTAAATTTGAGTCTGATATTCCACCAACTACAAACCTAAGACTAAAGGTAGAGACCAATACACGGGAACATTTCACAGTTAGTAATTTAACTAAAATGCCTTTTGAGGTCAATTCAAAATGGTTTAACGGTAGTTGCAACATTAATACATATAAACTAGAGGAATTATTAGGTACAAAATTGCGTGCGCTATATCAGCGTAAAAAAGGCCGTGATTTGTACGATTTATATATTGCACTTACTCGTTACCCTTCGCTCGATAAAGGTCTATTATTAAAATGTTACCGCGAATACATGAATTTTTCGGTCGACAATCCGCCAAGTAGGAATGAGTTTATTCTGAATATGGAAGCTAAGATAAACGACCCAGAATTTTTAGGAGATACAGCAGGTTTGCTCCGGAAAGGAAAATCATATGAACCTTTACTCGCATACGAATTGGTAAAAACGGAGTTGATTGAGAATATTTGATACAACGTAAACATTACAAGATAACAGATGATCCTCCAGGTAGATAAACACATTGTACTCAGGCAGCTTGAAATTTCAGATGCCGAGGATATTTTTAACACCATTGACAGCCAGCGCGAACACCTGGGGCCCTTTCTGCCCTTTGTGGAAACCACCAAACAACTTTCAGACACAAAGGCTTTTGTGGAATCGGCAGTCAATGCTCCCAAAGACCGCATGGAATACACCTTTACCATCCGCGTGAAGGACCGGTTTGCCGGCCTCGCGGGTTTTAAAGACACCGACCGAGTCAACAAGAAAACCGAGATCGGGTACTGGCTCTCCCGGGATTTTCTGGGCCGAGGCATAATGAGCCGCTCCGTGAACACCCTCTGCGACTTTGCCTTCCGGGAACTGGACATCAACCGGATCCAGATAAAATGCGCCGTCGCCAATTCCGCCAGCCGCAGTATCCCCCACCGCCTGGGCTTTCAACTGGAAGGCATTGAACGCGCCGGGGGACTGCTAACAGGAGGCGTTTTCACGGATTTGGCAGTGTATAGTAAGTTGAAGGGAGATGGGTAGGGTTCCTACCCTTTTGATTGTTTTGGAGTTAATTGGGATGACATTGAATATTATATAATACACAAAAATTTGAAGCTATACCTGAATTTTGGGGTTATAGAATCACGTTTATTGAATATATAAACAAGTTGAACTAAACCGCCCCCAGTCGGAGGCGGTAAATTGATGGTAAATTCGAAGTAAAAACTTCAAAACAAACCATCATGAAAAACATTCACTCACAACTTATTGAGCGGTTCATTCAAGAGATGGAA
>Ga0334889_1000152_pt1 | contig 115351 bp, 108 predicted proteins | sample GraSluR1_MG_2_FD_207222 | JGI IMG/M metagenome (GOLD analysis project Ga0334889, IMG submission 207222) | Sludge microbial communities from methane-producing bioreactor in Wageningen University, Netherlands - Granular Sludge_8_08-R1 | ecosystem: Engineered > Bioreactor > Anaerobic >...
ACGTGAGCTGGGTTCAGAACGTCGTGAGACAGTTCGGTCCCTATCCATCGCAGGCGCAGGAGAATTGAGAGGATCTGTCCCTAGTACGAGAGGACCGGGATGGACAGACCGCTGGTGTACCAGTTGTCTCGCCAGAGGCACAGCTGGGTAGCTATGTCTGGGACGGATAAGCGCTGAAAGCATCTAAGCGCGAAGCCAACCTCAAGATGAGTTCTCCCATTCCGTCAAGGAAGTAAGATCCCATCAAGAACAGGTGGTTGATAGGCCGGAAGTGTAAGTGCAGCAATGTATTAAGCTGACCGGTACTAATAGATCGAGGGCTTGACCTAAAAGAAACGCAAAACCTTCTAATATGCAGTTTTGAAAGAACTGAAGTAAACAGAATAATGAAATTAAATTTCCTGGTAACAATGGCGGAGAGGCCACACCCGTTCCCATCCCGAACACGGCAGTTAAGCTCTCCAGCGCCGATGGTACTGCGGTTTCCGTGGGAGAGTAGGTCGTTGCCAGGATTAATTTATTTTCTGGGAAATGTGGGTACTGCGGTTTCCGTGGGGTCGAAGCTCAGGCTAACGCCTTCGATCCTTCGACACTAGGCGAGACAACGTCGCCGTCGAGGTAGGTCGTTGCCCCCCTACGGGGACTACTGATGTTCGCTAACGCTCACAATTAAGGTTGCAGGATTAATTTATTTTCTGGGGAACTTGTCGCAGAAAACAAGGGGACGGTTCTTTTGTTTGCTGGTGTGCAAGCAAACAAAAGAACCGTCCCCTTGTTTGGTCTCTTCCCCTTGGCTGCTCTATAGAGTATAATCAATAGGAATTAAGATGGGGCGCCCATACGGATCATATTACTTAAGTTAAAGCTCATGCAACAGAAGAAGCCCTCTTGTTACAGGAGGAAAAGTGCAAAATAGAAAACCGATTTATACAGCTGTACAAAAATATACCGAGGAGATGGGACTGCGTTTGCACATGCCCGGACATGGAGGAGGCTTCGGGTTTGATGATGCTGCCTGGCGGCAGATAGCTATGTTTGACGTGACGGAAGTTCCCGGAACCGGCGATCTGCATGTAATGGAAGGAGATATGGAGGCGGCCAGGATGCTTCTGGCCCAGGCATATGGAGCCCAGGAGAGTCTGTTTCTGGTAAATGGGGCCAGTTCGGGCATTCATACTCTTTTCTTATCTCTAAACCCTGGCAGCAAGGTGTTGGTGCCTCGCAATGCTCATCGTTCTTTCTTTTCCGGGCTGGTTTTATCCGGGCTTGATCCGGTATACATACCAGGTAAGATAAACTATTATTATGGATTTACCATGTCAATTCAAAGCAGTGATATAATGGCTTTGCTCAGGCGCCATTCCGATGTCCAAGCTGTTTTTATTACCAGTCCTAATTATTTTGGTATAAACTGTGATGTGGAAGGGATATGCCAGGGGGTTAGCAGCTTAAATGAAAATACATTGGTTTTTGTGGACGAAGCTCATGGGGGACATTTTCCTTTTCACCCGGAATATCCTGCCCCAGCCCTTCGAAGTGGAGCAGATGCTGCAGTAAATGGATTGCATAAAACCCTGCCGGTTTTGAATCAGGGGGCTTGTATGCATTTGCAGGACAAAAAATTCTTCTATGACCGGGTTCTCCCAGCCTGGTCTATGATTACTACCAGCAGCCCTTCGTATCCTATACTGGTTTCCATAGATGCAGCGCGGTGCTTGATGATGACGGAGGGAGAGGAAATTCTGGATAAGGCGCGACAACTGTCACAGTGCTATAAAAGTAAAATTGGAGAAATAGAAGGGTTATCGGTATTTACTGAAGAAGATTTAAGTAGTATTCCCGGCCCGTTGGAACTGGACCCGTTGAAGATTTTGATTGGGACAAGGGATCTGGCTCTGAGAGGCGAAGAATTGATGTCCGTATTGCGCAGGGAATATGCGATTCAAGTGGAATTGGCGGGATCGAATTACATACTGGCTATGATGTCGATGTTCCACCAGCCCGGAGAATGGGAAAGGTTTTATTTGGCTCTGAAGGCCATTGCAGCCAGATACCGGGGAGGAAGCAGGGCCAAACCATGCATTAGGATTCCGCCTCAGCCAAACCTAATATTAACTCCGCGAAAGGCGTATTTCTCTTCCGGGATAGAAGTTGATTTTTCTGACTGCCGAGGCAAGATAGCGGGAGAGATGATTGCGCCCTATCCGCCCGGGATACCCTGTTTGCTTCCGGGTGAATTGATCAGTGAGGAAGTATATGAATATCTGCAATACCTTAAGGATGAAAAGGTTTCCCTGCAGGGTCCGGGGGATAGATATTTGAACAGAATCAAAATAATAGATGTATAGCTTGAAGGCATAAATCTGGATGGGATGGATGCGTATGCATGGTAGTGGGGTTTTTATTAGCCTGGAAGGAATTGATGGCTGTGGCAAAAGCAGTATAATAAGTTATTTAAACAGTTGCCTGCCAGCGGCTGAGGTGGTAAATATAAGAGAACCCGGGGGGACGATAATTTCCGAAAGTATTCGGAACATGCTCTTAAATGATGAGCGCAGTCAGGATATGGCAGCGGAAACCGAGGCTTTGCTTTATGCGGCGGCTCGCAGTCAGGTGGTCAAACAAGTTATCAAACCAGCCCTGTCCCAGGGCAAACTGGTTCTGGCTGACCGGTTTATAGATTCTACTATTGCCTACCAGGGATTTGGCAGGAGTTTAAGCATCCCATTTCTTAAAGACATGAACGATTTTTGCACAGGTGGATTAAGGCCGGATCTGACTATTCTGTTAGATCTAGAGCCGGAACAGAGTTATGGTTACAAAAAGGCTGGGGTTCCAGATAGAATAGAAAGGGAAGGCCTGGCTTTTCAAAGAAAAGTTCGGGAGGGATACCTGCAGCTGGCGGCAGATGAGCCGAATCGCATTGTAACGGTGGATGCCGCACGGGATTTCTCTGCGGTGAGTCAATCAGTATGGGGTCATGTACATCGGCTTATGTATGAGTACAGGAGGAAGATATAAATGAGAGTGGAGCGTGACAAAGGACTGCGGAACCCTTATCCATCCAGGGAACCGGTGAATTTAAACGATGTTCGCCGGGGAAAGGGAAGTGCCTTTGAGCAGGAACTAAACCACCATAATCAGAAGCAGGTGCAGGAGCGTATGAACGAGATTCTCAAACAGATTGATGCGTTGAACCTGCAAATAAAAAACCAGCTTACCATCGGCAATCTGGTACTTTATAGCAACTTGGTTAAGAAATTTCTGAAGGAGGCCAGTTTGAGAGCCTATCAACTGACACAAGAAAGAGGCTTAAACCGCAGGGGCCGATTGATGCTGGTCACTATTAGCAAAATTGATATGGAAGTAGAGCAGATGATCGACGATTTTGTGAAAAGCCAGAGGGAGCCTTTTGATATACTGGCGGTCATTGATAGAATAAGGGGGATGCTTGTAGACTTGATCGCATAGAGATGGAATACAGGGGCAGAGGACAAGATGGATTATTTTAGCAACCTGGCAGGCCAGGAAAAAGCAGTTGAATACTTAAGGAAAGTGATAAGCAGCGGGGAGTTTAAACATGCCTATCTTTTCTGGGGGACAGCAGGGATTGGAAAAATGCAAACAGCCCTGGCTTTTGCCTATACAGTCATTGCCGGGGAGGATGAGAAAGCCCATATATATCTGGACCAGCAGATCCATCCTGATCTAAAGGTTTTACAGATACTTGAGGGGAAAACCAGAATATCTCGGGAGCAGATAGTTAAAGAACTCGAACCCTGGTTGGGCATAAAGCCATATCGTTCCCGGCACAGAATAGTCCTGATCAGAGATGCTCATTTGATGACCCCGGAGGCATCCAATGCATTGCTTAAGACCTTGGAAGAACCACCGGCTTATGCCATTATTATCCTAATTGCGGATAATAACAATCTTCTGGAGACTATAGTCTCCCGCTGCACGGTAATTAATTTTGTTCCCCCGTCTGCCGGCCAGGTTGAGTCTTTCCTACTGGACCAGGGTATTGACCAGCAAAAGGCTGCCGGTATCGCCTTGTTGGCTCAGGGCAGTATTGCTAATGCCCTTAAATTAGCTGAGGGAGAAGATTTCAGACAAATCTGGGTCCGGGCAGCAGACATATTGCAGGCTATTTATAACGGTGGAGTTGAAAAGGTAATTGAGACTGCAGATGCTTTGGGTGATGACTCGGAATTACTAATAAGTACGGTTGAAACTATATTAAGAGACCTGCTGATCTATGGCAGAACCAGACAGGAGGAATACCTTTATTTCCCCCATAGTATGGAACTGATCCGAATACTTAAGAATATTGACTATAATAATCTGGAACAGGCTATAATAGATATTGGCTCGATGAAAAGCTATTATAATAGTAATATTAACAAACTAGGACTCAATATTAATCTATGTTATAAAATTCGCCATGCGCTAAAATCTTCATAAATACAAGGGGGGTTATAACATTGCCATGGGTTGTGGGAATAAGATTTAAGCCTGCTGGTAAAATATATTATTTTGACAGTGAAAATCAGGAGTTTGAGATAGGCAGCAAAGCCATTGTGGAAACGGTTAGAGGCGTAGAATGCGGAACTATTGCTATTGGCAATCGAGAAGTTCCAGAAGCTAATTTGGTAATGCCATTGAAAAAAGTGATTCGGAAGGCCAACCCGGCTGATTTGGAGACCTATGAAACCAACCAGCAAAAAGAAAAGGAAGCTCTGGAGACATGCCGCAAGAAGGTGGCGGAGCATAAACTGCCCATGAGGTTAATAGATGCCGAGTACACTTTTGATATGGGCAAGATTATTTTTTATTTCACTGCTGAAGGAAGAGTGGATTTTCGTGAACTGGTGAAAGATCTGGCCGGTATTTTTAAAACCCGGATTGAACTCCGACAGATTGGGGTGAGAGATGAAGCCAAAATGCTGGGCGGAATCGGATCCTGCGGGCAGGAATTGTGCTGTCATTGTTTTCTGGGTGAGTTTGAGCCCGTTTCCATTAAAATGGCTAAAGAGCAGAATCTATCCCTTAATCCAACCAAGATATCGGGCATCTGCGGCAGACTGATGTGCTGTTTAAAATATGAATCAGAACTATATGAAAACCGGGCAAATGGGGAGGGTGGCAATGGAAAAAACTGTCCGCGAAATAGCAGCGATTGTAAGAGAACTGATTCTTGAGGTTGGGGACCTAAAGGCCAGATTGGACTTACTGGAAAAAGCGGTTTGGCCGGAAGAGACCAGTGGTTCATTGACCGGGACAGCCTATCCCTTGCTCCTGGAAGGTGAATCCTATGGTAATATAGGCCGGATTTACAATGAAGGATTTCATGTTTGCCCGGAAGCCTATGGCCAGCCCCGGTCCGGGGAGTGTCTGTTCTGCATCGCTTTTCTGGAAAAGGAGTAAGGCTGCTATAAATGGAAGATTTACTGGTTCATGAGCATGAACGGCTGGATGATCTAATACTGGGAGGTATGAAAATAATTCAGCCCCGGCAAGGATATAGATTTTCTATCGATGCAGTACTGGTTGCTTTTTTCCCCCGCCTGGAGGGAGTAGGGCAGGTTGTGGATCTGGGTACCGGCAGCGGAGTGATCCCTCTGTTGCTAGCCTACAGGAATCAAAATATTAGAATAACTGGGCTGGAAATTGGGGAAGCAGCAGTGCAGAGGGCTAGACGCAGCGCCGAGTATAACCGCTTGAGCAAAAGGATTACCATATTACAGGGAGATATAAAGAATATTGGAGGGCTTCTGCCTCCGGGGGAAGCTGATCTAGTAGTAAGCAATCCCCCCTTTTGGAAAAAAGGAGAGGGGAGGGTGAGCAAGGATCCGGAACAAGCCCTGGCCAGGCATGAGCTAGAGATTGACCTCCCCGGGATAATAACTGCAGCAGCTTATCTGCTGAAGGCCGGAGGCAGTCTGAACATGGTACACCGGGCGGACCGGAGGGAAGAAATCCTGTCCCATCTGAGCCGGCAGGGTTTTCATCAGGTCCGGATACGAAGAGTGCAATCCTTTCCCGACCGCCAGTCTCACCTGCTGCTGGTGGAAGGGCGGAAAGGCCCGTATATGGAATTATTGGAAATGGAGCCACTGATAATATATCAACAGGCAGGGGAATATTCAGAGGAAATCAAGGGGATATATGGCATGAGTCCCAACCTGATCTGTTAATATTGCCGGCTGAGGAGACCGTTACTATGGGCACACTTTATATATGCGGGACCCCGATTGGGAATCTGGAAGATGTCAGCATCAGATTGCTTAAAACGCTGCGGTCAGTTGATCTTATTGCCTGCGAGGATACCCGCCATACCATAAAATTACTGAACAAATACAAGATAAAAAAGAGATTGCTAAGTTACCATGAACACAGTGACCGGAGTCGGGAAGATTATATCGTGGAGCAGTTGCTGGCCGGCCAAAACATAGCCCTGGTCTCAGATGCCGGCATGCCGGGGATATCCGATCCGGGGGAAAGATTGGTGCAAAAGGTAATAGCCCATGGGCTGGATTTGGAGGTTATTCCCGGTCCTTCAGCAGCCATTTCGGCCTTAGCGGTATCTGGATTGGATGCAAGTGCTTTTATTTTTGCCGGATTTTTGCCCCGGCAGTCCAGCAGAAGAATAGAATTGCTGGAGAGCAATAAAGAGGAAAGCAGGACCGTGATATATTACGAGGCGCCCCACCGTCTAATCAAAACTCTGGGCGATCTGCAGAAGACATTGGATCGGGAAAGGCCTGTGGTACTGGTACGGGAGCTTACCAAAAAGCACCAGGAGATTATCCGGGGGGATATCCAGGAAATAATCAATGCCTTTCAGGATCGGGAGCCCAGAGGAGAGATATGCCTGTTAATCGGAGGCAAAAGGGCAGAACCGGGAGCGGTTACTGTTGAACAACTGGTAGAGGAAATCGATGAGTTAATTGAGCAGGGTATTGATAAAAAAGAGGCCTTCAAGATGAAGGCCAGGCAGTACAAATTACAGAAGTCGCTGGTTTATAAATATTATACTAATCCGGACTAAGTTCCTTACCGTAATGATGTAGATATATTAAGCTAACCTCTGTCAAAGCTCTAATTTACAGGGATTAACCTACCTGTTTGACTAATTCGGTTAAACAGGCTCTACATAAGTTTTTGCCCTTGTAATTGATTACCTCTTCTGCATTACCGCAAAAGATACAAGCCGGCTCGTATTTCTTAAGTATAATTTTTTCATTGTCAACATAGATTTCCAGAGCGTCTTTTTCCTCGATGCCCATGGTCCTTCTTAATTCAATTGGAATTACGATACGACCTAATTCGTCAACTTTTCTTACTACCCCGGTAGACTTCATCATATGGCTACCACCCTCCTCTGCAATAACATTTATCTTGTCCCACCACAAAGTATACCAACATTGGCAGATTTAGTCAAGGATTATTCTACATTTTTGGACAAAATATGGGGATTATTGGAACATAATAGGCTTTTTAGCCTACAGAACTGGAGACGACTGAAATATTTGTCGTTAAAACAGGAGAAGATGTTTTAGATGTCGATTGTACCGGTTTTCATATGAATAAACTGAGCAAAATATGGTAAAATATAAAATACTGCTATTAGTATCGTAAAAAACACTGGCTGACTTTAGCCTTAATTGCCAGTGCAATTAGATAAATCCGGGTTAGGAACTTGAGAGCAGGAGGGACGTTTTAGATGACCAGGAAAAGCTATTATATTACTACCCCTATTTATTATCCCAGTGACAATTTGCATATAGGGCATGCCTATACCACGGTGGCCGCCGACTGTATTGCCCGGTTCAAGCGAATGCAGGGTTTCGATGTTTTTTATCTGACTGGGACTGACGAGCATGGTCAGAAAATCGAAAAAGTAGCTTCAGAGAAAAATATGACCCCCCAGCATTATGTGGACGGCATAGTAGCTGGTATAAAAACCTTATGGGAAACATTGCTCATATCCAATAACGACTTCATACGCACCACCGACGGGAGACATGAGGCGGTAGTGCAAAATCTGTTTCAGAAAGTATTTGATCAGGGAGATATATACATATCAGAATATGAAGGTTGGTACTGTACCCCCTGTGAAACCTTTTTTACCGAAAGACAATTAGAAGAAGGAAAATGTCCGGATTGCGGCCGTAACGTGGAGAAATTAAAGGAAGAAAGCTATTTCTTTAACATGGCCAAATATGCCCCCCGGTTGCTGGAGCATATTGATGCCCACCCAGACTTCATTCAACCAGAGTCTCGCCGCAATGAAGTTGTCAACTTTATAAAGAGCGGGCTGGAGGATCTGTGTGTATCAAGAACCACATTTAACTGGGGAGTTTCGGTACCTTTTAATAAACGTCATGTAGTTTATGTTTGGTTTGATGCCCTGATTAATTATGTGAGTGCCATTGGATACCTGGATGATCGGGAGAAATTTGATAAGTACTGGCCGGCTAACGTGCACATGATGGCCAAGGACATTTTAAGATTCCACGCTATAATCTGGCCCACAATGCTAATGGCAGTGGATCTGCCTCTGCCGGAGAAGGTTTTTGCCCATGGCTGGATAATGCTGGAAGGCGGGAAAATGTCGAAATCCAAAGGGAATGTGATTGATCCCAGGGTGCTGGTGGATAGATACGGGGTAGACGCGGTGCGTTATTATCTAGTTAAAGAATTAAATTTTGGGCAGGATGGAATGTACTCCGAAGAGATGCTGATAAACCGTATAAATTCAGATCTGGCCAATGACCTGGGAAATCTTATCAGCCGAACGGCAGCCATGATAAAACGCTATTTCGATTCCCTTATTCCAGAGCCCGGTGAGGAAGAAGCTATAGATGGAGAATTGATTGCCGCAGCTTGGAAAGCTTACCAGGAATCCGAAGAAAAACTGGAAAAACTGGATTTTGCCGCCTATATACAATCGGTAATGAGACTTGTATCAAGGGCCAATAAATATATTGATGAAACCCAGCCCTGGCTGCTGGCTAAGGATGAGGATAACAAGAAGCGGCTGGGAACCGTGTTGTATAATCTGGTTGAGACAATACGTATAGCATTAATAATGCTGGCCCCTGCTATGCCCACCCTGCCTGCTCGGGCCAACCAGCAGTTGAATATCTTTGATGATCCCAAGGTTCTCAAATGGGAGGAAGCCGGTACCTGGGGGCTTACCCCGGCAGGAAGCAATGTGAGTCGGGGGCCGGCCTTGTTTCCCAGAATAGAATTGAAAGAGCCGGAGGAAGAATCCGCGGCTGAAAAGCTGCCCAAAGAGCAGGAGGTACCGGCAGAGGATTATTATATAGACATAGAAGATTTTGCCCGGGTAGATCTTCGAGTGGCCACCGTTATTGCCTGTGAAAAGATGAAGAAAGCTGATAAACTTCTTATACTTACCCTGCAAGTAGGAGAAGAACAAAGAACCGTGGTATCCGGAATAGCCAAAGCCTATGAACCGGAACAGCTGATTGGCAAGAAAGTAGTGCTGGTGGCAAATCTTAAACCGGTTAAACTAAGAGGGGTCCTATCCCAGGGAATGATTTTGGCCGCCTCTGATCTCCAGGATGACATCATTGAGGTGTTGACGCTGGAGAAAATAGAGTCAGGTAACCGGGTAAAATAGCATACCAATTGTCAGTAAGAATGGTGTAGGGGGATAAATCAACAACCCTTACACCATTTCCATCCCGGGAGATTGGCCTGGGCGGCTCAGGATAGGAGGGGTAATTTTGTTGATAGATTCCCATGCGCATTTGCAGGATAAAGAATTCAGGAATGACCTGGATAAAGTTCTGGCTCGGGCAACTCAGGCCGGGGTAGAAAAAATAGTATGTATAGGGTTTGATTATTCTGCTTCCCAGAAGGCAGTTGAATTAACCAGGAAAAGCCAGAACATATACGCAACAGTAGGTATTCATCCCCATGACGCCAAAACCCTGGATGATCAAACCCTGGAGAAAATATATAATCTGGCTTTGAACCCACAAGTAGTAGCTATAGGGGAAATAGGCCTGGACTATTATCGGAATCTGTCTCCCGTGGAGCAGCAAAAAAAAGCTTTTGTAGAACAAATCAAAATAGCCCGGGAATTGGGAAAACCGGTGGTAATTCATGACCGGGATGCCCATCAGGATGTCCTGGATATCATAAAAAAGGAGAAAGCCGGGATTAACGGGGGGATAATGCATTGTTATTCGGGACATTTGCCTCTGGCCCTGGAATTAATCAAGGAAGGTTTTTATATATCTTTCGCCGGACCCTTGACCTTCAAAAATGCTAAAAAAACTCATGAGGTTGCACAGAAAATTAATATTGACCGTGTTCTGGTTGAAACCGATTGTCCTTATCTGACCCCCGAGCCTCATCGAGGTAAACGCAATGAACCGGCCTATGTAAAATTGGTTGCCCAGAAACTGGCTGAATTAAGAGGAATGACCTTGGAAGAAATTTCCCGGATAACCAGCGCCAACAGCAGGAGAGTATTCCGGATGGACTTCTGAGGAGGATGTCAAGATTCCAGGAAAGCAGTCAGATTTATGGGTATAATAATTAAATTGTACTGCGTTATTTCTGCAAACCTTGTACCTGTGAAAGGAATAAAATATTTTTATTAGGACAATAATTTAGAAGAAAACCATGCAGCAGGATTTGATATGAATACTCAGGTACCGAGCGCTGTTCTTTATCAGTATATACGGTCAGTATCATGAATATCTTTCCCGCTGGCAGTTCACATGTACCAATGGTTGAGTAGAAAGCGAGGAGAATTATGGATTATATTCAGGACAGGAAAGGCATAAGTCTTAAGGTTGCCTGGGTGTCAGGGATAGCCGTACTATTAGTAATAAGTCTTTTTTATGCCTTACTGAAACCAGTTGCAGTTGCTGTTGACGGAGATTTGATAGAAACCCGGGTATTCTGTGCCACTACGGTAGGGGAAGTACTGGAAAACCAGAACGTCCAAATTGGAGCCTATGATAAGGTGGAGCCGTCAATGAACTCCATTGTGAGCAGGGATGAAATGATTAAAGTGACCCGGGCGGATACGGTTACGGTTATATGCGGAAACAGCCGGAAGGAGATAATCACCACCCCGGTTCCGATTACTGAAGCCATAGAATTGGCTGGTTTTGAACTGGGACCCAAGGATATTATCAAGACTGTGGCGGTGGAAAAAACTGTAGCCGACCAAGTTATCGAGGTTATACAGGTAAGCGAGAAACAGGTGGAAGTAGAAGCTAGTATTCCCTATGAGACGGAGAAGACGACTGACAACACTTTGGAAAAAGGACTGAGCAGAACCATACAAGCAGGCCAACCAGGGATTGCTGTAAATACGGTAAATATCACCTATCATAATGGAGAAGAAGTTGCACGGAAGGTAATCGATAGTGAAACCAAAACATCTCCTGTAAAGGCAGTAGTTGCTATGGGAACTATAACTTCAGTGTCCAGGGGGGGGTTAAACATCAATTTTGACCACGTCCTGTATGCGAGCGCTTCAGCCTATACTTATACCGGAAGGAATACTTCCTGCGGAATGAAGCCCGCTGTTGGGCTGGTAGCCGTTGACCCCAGTGTAATTCCGCTGGGAAGCAAGCTATATATTGAAGGGTATGGTTATGCCACAGCTGCTGATACCGGAGGTTCGATCAAAGGAAATCGCATCGATGTGTTTATGGAGGACAGGGCACAATGCCTGTCCTGGGGTAAGCGTACCGTAAAAGTGTATGTTTTGAATTAGATTAATATTTTAGTTTCGTTATAAAATCTGGCAGTTCAGAGCCCGGCTTAAGCCGGGCTTTTTTTTTCCACTCATTCCCTCGTTTTTAATTTAAGTAAAAAACAAAAAATTAAACAAAGGAGGTGATTTGATGCCAAAAAGATGGACTGACGTTTTATTGCTGCTGATCCTGTTAATGTTGCTGGCAGGCGGATGCCAGACGGCAGAGAAGAAACCACTGGAAAACCAGCCTCAGGAACAAACGGGCATAACTGCCAGTGATCGGCGTATTTTGGCAGATCAACTGTCTCGCCTGGCCACTGAGGTTGAAGGGGTTCAGAAGGCTACGGTGGTAATATCAGACATAACCTTGGCCGAAAATGGAGGTAATGGCAGTAATGGCAGTAATAATAACGATACCATCGGAGCTGAGGCTGATATCAGCGGGATGATAGTAATGATAGGTATAAGTATCAATGAGCAAGCTGACGCAGAGCAAGTGAAGCCAAAAGTACGCGATAAGCTCAGAAATTCAGATGAACGTATTTCTCAGGTACTGGTAACCTCAGACCCGGAACTGGTTAAGAAAATAAATGAAGTCGCAGCCGGAATCATTAAAGGAGAACCTATCACAGAACATGAGATGAATATTAAACAGCTGGGCAAAGAATTCAAAGCTAGTAATCCAGCCTTTTAAATTATTGGCTGAAATTATGATTTCAGGGAGGTATAAAATGAAGCGAACAGCAAGTATAACCATTATATTATTATTCTTTACCATGATAATGGGTTGTCAAACCACAGCTAACAGACCATTAAATCAAGATCAGAATCAGACCGACAACATGCAAACCGGGGAAAATACTCAGGTTATGGTGGATAATTTTGAAAGACTGGCCGAACAAGTAGCAGGGGTAAGAAGTGCTTCGGTGGCTATTTCCGGTATGAATGATGCCACCAACGAAGGAACCGGCACCATTAATACTAATCCCGGCACCAATGCGCCCGGGACCAATACGACAGGAAACAGAACCAATATAACCGGGACAGGAATTGGGACTACACCCAACGATCAGACGGTCAATGAACGTCAACCAGTGGGAACCAATAACCCGGGTGTGGTCAATGACACCTTTATTGATTCCGCTGCCGGTAATAATATCGTGGTTCTGGTAGGATTGACCTTGGAAAATCAGAGCGATGTTGCCGATACCAGAAATATTGAGAGCAGCGTTGAGAGCAAGATAAAAAATGCCGATAATCGGGTAAGCCGGGTAATGGTCACTACTGACGCGGGAATAATTCAAGAGATAAAAGATATCAACAGATCCCTCAGGGATGGCACTTCGGCCAATACTGTCCAGAGGAATATTAATAATCTTACTAAAAGATTAGGCACCAATCCGTAATATAAGAGCCAGGCGAACCGAAAAAATGTCATTTCACGATGCGTAAATACAAAATCCAAAAGGGCTCGGGACGGCTTTACCTTTAAACTGGTAAACCACAACCGTGCCTTTCTTTTCTTTTTTCTTTTAGTATAATGATAGAAAAGAAACCATGAGGTAAGAGCATTTGAATCTATCATCAAAAACGGCCATTAAAGAGATACTGAAGCGATACCAAAAACACCCCCGCAAAAAGTGGGGGCAAAATTTTTTAGCGGATAAAAATATTTTACATAAGATAATAGATTTGACCGGATTGAATGAAAAAGACTATGTTATTGAAATAGGTCCGGGGATAGGGGTTCTAAGCAGGGAAATTGCCCTTCGCTGCAAAGGCGTACTGGCCATTGAGATTGACCCGTCCATGCAGGAGGTTCTGTCTGAAACCATGGCGGATTTTGATAATTTTTCCCTGACTATTGCGGATGTATTGAAAGTCCGCTCTGAACAGGAATTATATCGGGCTTTTAAGCTGAATCAGGCTGAACCCTATAAGGTTTGTGCCAATATACCCTATAATATTACCACCCCAATTATTTTTAAACTCCTGGAAGAAAGCCCCCATTTGGAGTACGCGGTGCTGATGATGCAGAAGGAAGTTGCTGCCCGGATCAAAGCAGCTCCGGGCAGTAAGGATTACGGGTTGCTGACGGTTATGATTCAGTATTATGCTGAGGTGGAATACTTGACGGACATATCCAGGAATTGCTTCTTCCCCATACCTGAGGTAGATTCCGCCCTAATAAAAATCACTCCTCATACCTGCCGCCGACAGTTGGTGAATGAGGAGGGGTTCAAATCTCTGGTGCGCAGAGCCTTTCAGATGCGGAGGAAAACGGTTTTAAATATTTGTTCGGCAGAATTTGCCGAGGAGAAGGAAACCGTAAGAAGGTATCTTGAAAGCATGGGGATAGATAGCAATAGAAGGCCGGAGACGCTGACTTTGGAGGATTTTGTAAGCCTGGCAGAAAATTGGCTGGGACCAAAAGCAGAGCAGAACTAAATTTAAAGCCGAAACAGTATTTATTGGTTGACAACGAGAGGCTTTTTTAATATACTATTTATTTAAACTTGACAAACATTAACTTTTATTATAAACTTAACAAGATAAAAGAAAGAAGGTGGTACAATGAGTTCTCCAAGGGCCATATCAGATATAAAGAGAGATTTAGAGTCTTTTGTGGGCAGCAAAATAAGGTTGAAAGCAAATAGAGGCCGTAATCGAATCATAGAAAAAGAGGGGGTACTCGAATCGATATACCCCAATATTTTTGTTATCAAGATAGATGAGAGAAAAGTTGAAAGACGGGTATCCTACAGCTATGCGGATGTTTTAACCGAAACAGTAGAATTATTCGTCTATGATCAGCAAAATTCGGAGATACGCATTCCTTCGGCCAGTATGTAATTAACCTTCAACATACAATTGATTTTAACCGCATGATAAATATCATGCGGTTTATTTATATTTGCCGGGGGCGGAGGACCCCGTCTGAGTATTACCCGGGTAACATCAGGCGCAGAAGTTGAATAAGTTAGTCTAGGCAGCAAGCAGCTTTAGAAGGGGCTTGTATCGATGCGAATACTATTTGTCAATACCGCGCCAATAATAATCCGTGGATTGGGACCGGCTTTTTTGGATAAGGGGGAGCAGGTCAAGTACATCAATCTGGACCTGGGTGACTCACTGGAAAAGGCTATTGATGAATTTCAGCCTGACCTGGTCTTTAACGATGGCGGTATTAACCGTATGGAGAAACTGTTCCCTCTGCTGAGTGAAAAGGGCATACCTCATGTTTACTGGGCGATTGAAGATCCCTCTTCTTACCAGCTCTCAGTACCTTACGCCTTGAAATCATCTCTGGTATTGACTCCTTGTCGGGAGTCAATTGCCGAATATGCCAAACTCGGAATAAAGGCTCATCTGATGATGTTTGCCTGCCATCCGGCCTTTCATTGCCGAACCCGCCCTCAATCCAGCTACCAGCATGATCTGGTATTCGTAGGCAACAATTACGATTATCATCCGGCTCGAAGAGAAGGTGTAGAGTCGGTATTAAGACCGGCTTTGAAGCATTACCCTACCATAGTTTACGGAAACGAATGGTGGCTGGGAGAAGGGCGGGAGCTTAAATTGTCCCCCGAACAATACGGAGGATATTTGCCCAATGAATGCCTGCCGGCAGTGTGTGCTTCGGCTGCGATTATGCTAGGGATTCATTCTGCCAATGATTCTGAGACCATGATGAGTATGAGGACTTTTGAGATTTTAGGCAGTGCCGGCTTTTACTTAACCCAGTGGACCAAAGCCGCCGAATGCCTGTTCAAGAATCATCATCACCTGGTATGGTCCAGGAGTGAAGCAGAAACCCTGGAGTTAATCGATTTTTATCTGGCTCGACCGGAATTAAGAAAAAAGATTGCCCTCCAGGGTCAAAAAGAAGTCTATGAGCAGCATACCTATCACAGACGCATCAATACTATCGAAAATCTGTTGATTGAGCTCAACCAGCAACAAAGCTCTCCATCTGCTGTTGGCTTCAACCTTGGGATGAACAAGCCGCAGATAAAATGTCGGAGGGCAAAGGCATTATTTATATCCGGCAATAGCAGAGCAAAAACAGCACCATAGCAGCATAATGGCACCTAGCTGCAATTATATGCATAGCATATATGAAGCGTATACTCTAAGATCCATGAAAAGTCAGGGGGTAACCATTTGTCCAATATCAACTGTATTCTTTACCCGCCCACCCTTGAGTACCATTACCTGATTCAGCGTCCGCAGCACCTCATGCGGAGCTTCTCTGAGCTGGGTATTCCAGTCTTTTTTCTGAATAATGGCAGCGTCTATTCTCGGGAAGCAAGAGGGATCAGAAAGCTCAACGACTATTTTTATCTATTCAATGATATAGATCCCGTACCTTTCCTGGGAAACAATAAGCCGGTGGTGTATTACACTGCTGCTGCCCATGTTGATCTGGTCAGAAAATATAACCCGGAATTGATAATATTTGATAGTGTAGATGAACCCAGTGAAGAATTTGAATCCTGGAGGCCCAGTTACTACCAGGCCGTAAGCAGTGCAGATATAGTATTGACCGCCTCGGATAAATTATATGAAATGGCCTCAGCCATAAATCCCCGGGTGTATCTGCTGCCTAATGCGTGTGATTATGATTATTTCTCGGGCAACAGCAACTCTCTGCAAGCCGATGATGACCTGGCCCAAATAGGCAGTCCCATAATCGGCTATATAGGAGTGGTAGCCAGCTGGTGCGACCTGGAATTAATCACGGCCACGGCCGATCGCTTTCCCCACTGCAGCCTGGTTATGATCGGGCCATTATACAATATCTCCCAGGTCCCTCATCGGCCCAATATTCACTGGCTGGGATTCAAACCCTATGAAAAGCTGGCAGACTATGCGAGAAGATTCGATGTAGGGATAATTCCCTTCAGGAATACCAGTATGACCGAGTCGGTAAATCCCATTAAAATGTGGGAATATATGGCAGCAGGAATGCCGGTAGTAGCCACCGCTCTGCCCGAGGCTAGAAAACATGGAGATCTGGTTTTGTACTCCCTGGATCAGGAACAGTTTATGAACAATATCAATCAAGCGCTATACGCGGATTCCCAGGAGAAAAGATGGCAGCGACAGCAGATAGCCCAGCAGAATTCCTGGATCGAAAGAGCGCGGAGAGTAGTGCAGATAATTGAGGAAGAAATGCAGCGTCGCCAAGTTTTCCCCGCTTTTAATCCGGTATCCATAGATCAGGAAGTATTGCTTAATACTTCCTGGGAAAACCTGAATAGCTACCGGCAGTATATAAATTACGGCCCATTTAACAGCCGGGTAAAAGTAAGCAACAAAACAAGCATCCAGAACCTGGAGGTCCGGCCCCATAATTCCGGGGGGCATCTTATCGGCGGTCCCCGGTACAGCCAGGCAGTACCCGCGGTCCGGCCAGGGAAAAACAGTGTAACTCCTGCCGTTATAGTTAAAAGGGCCGTAAGGATTTAGAAGGGGGGCAGCGGGTGGAAGGAGTGATGATAGGATGCCCGGTGCGGAACCGGGCCTGGATATTGCCTGAATATTTGCGATGTTTGGAAAACCTGGATTACCCTGAGGATAAAAAGACCTACTGTTTTATAGTAAACGACTGCCAGGATGAAACCCCGGAAATCCTAATGGAATTTGCCCAAAGGCAGCCAGGTCAAGTAAGTTTGGTAGTGGATAATTCCGATACCGGGGGTTATCTCAGAGGCCATTATAGTTTCCGGCGCCTGGCCTACCTCCGCAACCTGCTGCTAAGGGAATTTCTGCGCTCAGAATGCGATCTATTGTTTTCAATAGATAGCGATATACTGGTGCCGCCGGATGCCTTGAGGGTTTTGAACAGCCACAACTGCGACATCGTTTCCTGCCTGGTATGCAACGGGAAAGAAATAGGGGACTTATCCATATACAATGTACTATGCAAAAATGAAGCAGGTCATTATATCCATATGAAACCCGTTCCCCGGGACAGGTTGTTTCGGGTTGATTGTACCGGAGCCGCTTATCTCATCAGGCGTCAGGTTCTGATGGGCCCGGATATCCGTTATTCAGATCTATATGGAGCAGAAGACATAGGCTTTTGCGAGAGCGCAGCCCGGCAGGGGGTAGAAATTTACTGTGATGGGCGTTTGGAAGTTACTCATGTGATGAAAAGGTTGTAATAATGAAGTACAGAGTAATCACATTCTACCCCCTTCTTTCATAATATATCCTAGGAATTTGAACTCACAAATTTCTGCTCATAAAAATAAATATTAGATAAAAGGAGGGGAGAGCAGCATGGCTGAACTTAAGTGCGAATTTCCGGAAGGTTGTATGCTGGACCTATGGGCGAAAGTCATCAAGGCCAAATACGTCGAGAGACAGGTAAAAGTACTGGATACCATGTTTTGCGTGCCGGACGAACAAGTTGGAGGTAAGATATCGACCGTTGACGATATCAAGGTTAAAGTCATTCAAGCTTACGAAGAATTGGGGTTAAACAAAGTCAAAATCTTTATAGAATTTGAGGTAATATTGCTGGTAATAGTCAACAATGAATACCAGTTGATAACAGTCACCGATAAATATGACCAGGCCATTGAACTGGATGAATTTGATCCGCCTTTGACCGTAGAGGAATTCAGGGAAGAAATCGAAGACTCCGAAATCATATTGAGGAATTGGACTTTTGACTTTGATATCAAAGGTAATTGTGAAGACCCCCATAATCCCTGTCATTTAACTACTCCGGTATCCGGAACCTGTATAGGGTTAAGAGTGTATGTGGATATTACCGACAAATTAGGCAAGATGCATGACGTTATAGTATATGGTGAGCTGGAACCGGAAGGTTTCCAAGTAAAGTAGATCCAGGCTGTCCAAATGCTCGTAGTTAAGTACTACGGGCATTTAACTTTCCTAAGGAGTTGAGACAGAGCCTACCATGAGCGGCAAAATAAGAATCGAACGTCAACAAAAGAATATAATGAGGTCTCAGCTGGAAGAAATACTGGCTATCCATCGCACTCTGGAGAAAAAGATTGATCTCTACAGGAAAGAGAGTACTCATAGTGAATACAGTAGATTTTGGAATGATTTAAGAGCCAATAATAACGAGAATATTAAAACCATCTCCAGATTTATGGTCTTAAAATGCAATCGCTGAATATAGCAATGGTTGAGCTGGATGCTCGACATATACTGAAGGGGCGGATCATCACCTGGATAGCCGGGCTGCATACGAAATCCGCCCTTTTCATGGAACCTGGGGGGGATTATAATGAAAAGCCTGGGTTTGGCTCTAGGGGGAGGAGGCCTGCGAGGATTAGCACATATTGGCGTCTTGCAGGTGTTGGAAGAAAATCATATCAAGGCAGCCATGTTGTCCGGGACCAGCATCGGGAGTATTATTGCCAGCTTGTATGCCTGCGGCAAATCGGCTGATGAAATAGAAGCTATAGCATTGAGCCTGAGAGCTTCAGATTACCTGGATTACAATATTGCCGGATTCATTAAGTACGTAGCTGCGTTCATCCTGCCCGGATGCAAGGCTGAGCTTAATGGCGTATTCAAAGGATGTAAATTGGAAAGGCTGCTATACCGGCTTACAGAAGGAAAGAGGCTTAGCGACGTAAAGCTGCCCTTAAGCATTATAGCCTGTGATATAAATACCGGCTTGGAAACGGTCTTTACCAACAGCCAGACTCTGGCTGGCAGCCATCGAATCATAGTGATACGAGATGCTTTGCTCAGTGAAGCTGCGCGATGCAGCAGTTCCATACCCGCTACCTTTGTTCCACGTCGGTTTAAAGGCCGACAGATGGTGGATGGGGGAGTCAAAACAATTGTTCCAGTTTGCATTCATAAATTAATGGGAGCAGATTATATCCTGGCGGTGAACTTGGGCCAGAAGGAATACCAGTCCCCGGTAGCCGGCCTGCCCCAGATTATTTCCAGAACAATCAATATCCTGACCTATGAAACCTCAGATACCGAGGAAAAACTATTTGCAGATATGCTGATTTTTCCTGGGGCGGTGGATGTTCCCATAGATGACCTAAGCCAGGCCAGACGCATAATCCGTCAGGGGAGAACAGCCATGCAGAAACGCATCCCGGAATTAATAAAAGCCTTAAAATGATCAATTAAGTAACCGAGAACTAAAAAACTACATATAATATCCACTAGGAAGCACTATCAGCCGAAACATCAGTACAGGGCAGGGAGGAGGTTCAAATGGCTACGGATAAATTTGAGCACGCAACTTTTTACCTGACTAAAAATCAGGTTGGCGATATAAAAAGATTAGCCCGGGAAAACCAGATATCCAGAAGTGCCCTGGTTAGAATGATAATCAGGGAATATCTGGCCAGGCAGGAGGTTAAGCAGGAGAAATAGCGCGACATGGAAACCGCCCCGATGCATTCATTCTGGCTTTAACTGAGGCCCTGGTGATAATGAAAACCAGGGCCTTTAGCGGCGTTTGGTGACTGCATGGGTGGCTGATCATATGAACTCCTTATTCGAGAAAAATCTTGGAAGATTTAATATGGAATGGTTCTGAAGAGATAGGTGAAGGTGAGCTGCCGATCAGCCAAAATGAAAAGCCTATTGCCGGAATACCCCTTCAGGCACAGCTAAACATAAGCCGCTGCTAAATTTTTTTAGCATATATTGTTGGTATAAAATTAAGGACTCGGGAAAAAATGAAAACCAGAGCCTTCTTTAAAGGATAAAGCCGGCGATTTGGCAGGATAGTTAAGCTCGGCCCGACTCATTTAAAAATAGGATCAGCATCTTTTGATCAGGTTTAGAAAGAGAAAGCGATGGGAATGATTTTAGCAAGGGAAGGGGGAACCGATCTTGAATAAATGGATAAAAGGCACCTTGTGGATACTGGTATTATTAGTAACCTTCTTAGGCAGCAGCTACTATTATGCGGAAAATGATTCACTGAATGACAGTGTATTCCGGCTGCATGTCGTGGCCCACAGCGACAGTATTGACGACCAAGCATTAAAGATGGCGGTAAAAAATGAAGTGGTAGCCCTGTTGAAAGATGATTTTTCCCGCCAGGGTGATGTGAAAGAAGCCCGTAAATTAGCGGAGGAAAATATTGCCTTGATTAAAGAAACCGCCCAAAGGGTAATTCAGAGTCAGGGTTATGATTATCCGGCAGAAGTGGAAGTTGGCGAATACATGTTCCCTACCAAGAGCTATGGCAACCTGGTATTTCCTCCGGGTGAATATCAAGCTCTGCGGATAATAATCGGAAAAGGAGAAGGGAAAAACTGGTGGTGTGTGCTGTTTCCGCCCTTGTGCATGGTCTCTGATTCTGATCGAGGGTTAAGTTTTGACCAACAGGAAGAAGCCCGGGTCAGTTTTAAGTGCTTGGATCTGCTGCCCAAGGGCGTGAGACTTAAAATATCCAGTCAATAACACACATAAAAAAAGACGGATAGCCAAAGGATTGGATAAGGCAATAGCAGTAGTTTGTCAAACAAATATCATAGCAAGTAAAAAGGTGATTTCAAAAAAGCCAAAGGCCGCGATTGGGACGTACACAGGCAGGGGTGAAGGAGCGGCTTTTGAGTAATTACAGAAATCACCTTTAATTTATGTTTGGAGAATAGCCGCGGAGCTATTTTTTGGTTTTATCGGAGTATATTGGCAACAAAACAAGCAAATGTCAGCAATAAATCCTGGTTCAGGTGGTTTTTGAGCAGAAATAAATATATAATTTTAAAAAACAGGAGAATAGTATGAATGCGATAACAATTGAAGCACCGGCTAAGATAAATCTGCTGCTGAATATCAAAGGCAAACGGAATGATGGTTATCATGAACTGGAAACAGTTATGCACCAAATCAGTTTGGCCGACCGCATCCATATCCAGCCTGCTGCGGATATTTCGATGAGCAGCAGCAGCAGACAAATACCTCATGATAGCGGCAATTTGGCTTACCAGGCCGCAGAATTAATCCTTCAGACTTATGGCAGCGGTCAGGGGGCCGCTATATATATTGATAAAAATATTCCGGTGGGAGCTGGTCTGGCCGGAGGAAGTACCGATGCCGCTGCGGTGTTAAAAGGGATCAATATTCTATATAATTATAATATACCCCGGGAAGAACTGGCACATATGGCGGCCCGCATCGGGTCAGATGTTCCCTTCTGTTTGGAGGGTCATCCGGTTATCATATCTGATGCTGATGCTGGCCAGGAGAGCAGTATCGATTATCAGGTGAGGGGAGCAACCTCTCTGGCTCGGGGCCGGGGAGAGCGGCTCAGCCCATTGCCGGAGCGTTACCTTCCCTGGATGGTACTGGTTAAACCTGAGTATCAATTATCCACCGCAGAGGTATATGGCAGGTTTAAACCGGGGCAGTCAGCGGGAGGGCCAGATGTACAAGCTTTTATCAAAGCCTGGGAGATTTATGATATTATAGGAATATCGCATCAATGCGAAAATATTCTAGAGAGTGTAAGCGCAGTTCTCTGTCCAGAGATATTGCATATTAAATTCCGACTGGAAGAACTGGGGGCCTTGAAGGCAATCATGTCCGGAAGCGGACCTTCTGTATGGGGAATTTTTGAACATTCCGAGACGGCAGAAAAAGCGCATAATATAATGAAGCAGGATTATCCTGAGGCCTATAGAATTTCATCATATGGCAAAGGTGGTTAATATAATGGAAAACAGGCGATTGACCCCGGTGAATCTTGACTCCTACAAACCATTGAGGGAACTGGTTTTGGATGCCATTCGGGAAGCTATTATTAATGGAAATCTGAAGCCACGGGAACGACTAATGGAGATCCAGCTGGCTGAAGAACTGGGTGTATCCAGGACTCCGATCAGGGAAGCGCTGCGAAAATTGGAATTGGAAGGCTTTATAGTCATGATACCTCGAAAGGGAGCCTATGTAGCCGATATCTCCTTCAAGGACATCACCGATGTTTATGAGATAAGGGCTGCTTTGGAGGGTCTGGCAGCAGGGCTGGCGGCGGAAAGGATAACCAACGAAGAACTGGATGAGTTAGAAAGATGCCTGGTAGGGAAGGCAGAGGCCATAGCAAACAACGACATGGATAAACTGGTAGATGTTGATACTCGATTCCACGAATTAATCTACCAAGCCAGCCGCAACGAGAGGCTGTCAAATATCATAAACAATCTGCGGGAACAGATCCAGCGCTGCCGAGCAACCTCATTATCGGTACCGGGCCGGATGAAGCAATCCCTGTATGAACATCGTGCTATCGTAGAAGCTCTCCAGGCCCGGGATGCAAATTTAGCCCGGCAGCTATCTCACGAACACATAGAGAATGCTGAAAACATTATGATGGAGTCATTAAAAAAAGAAGGCTTGCCCAGATAGGAGATTAATAAATGGTTTACGATGCGGTTATACTGGCGGGGGGGACCATCTGTGACGAGCTTAAAACAGCGGCTGCCTATGATAACGAAGCGTTTATTACTATAGCCGGCCAGCCGATGATTATGTATGTTTACCAGGCTTTGCGTCAATCTCCATTTATAAGAAGGATAGTAATTAGCGGTCCGACTGAGGAACTTAAGAATATAATCCCTGAAGATGAGAGTCTGCTGCTGGCATCTGGAGGCGACAATGCCATTGCCAGTTTGTCCAGTGCGGTACAACTCTTGAATCAGGACACCATAAGCGACAGCATACTGGTTATGCCCACCGACATCCCCTTTATTACCCGGGAAGCGATTGAAGATTTTATCCAACAGGCAGAAAGCATGGAGGGAGACTTCTTCTATGCCCTGACTCGAAAAGAAGTAAACGAAGCGAAATTTCCGGGAGTTATGCGTACCTATGTGCGCTTGCAGGACGGGGTGTTTACCGGGGGAAACCTGTTCCTGATGCGCAGTAAGATGATTGAGCCGGCACTGGATATGGCGGTACAATTGACAATGAGGAGAAAGAACCCCTTGGCTATGGGAAGAATGTTTGGCCTACGCTTGGTTTGCAGTTATTTGTTTAAAAAGCTCAGTATCGAAATGGCAGAAAAGAGATTCTATGAAGTAATGAAAATAAAAGGAAGGGGCATTATCTCCAGTTATGCAGAAGTAGGAGTGGATGTAGATAAGCCCAGTGACTTGGAACTGGCCCAGAGATACCTGAGTAATGATAAGAAATCGCGAGTATAATAGGTTTTTATTTTCTCAAGCAGTGATTAGAGGTATAATAAAAATCTGACCAAACACAATAAATCTGCCTGGATGACTGGTCAAGAAATTGGCAGCAGGTTTAAGAAGGTGAGGGTGAATTTGAAAGTATCTGCAGTTATTCTAGCCGCCGGCAGAGGAGTTAGGATGTGTTCCCAGCTGCCCAAGGTAGCCCATAAGGCCGCCGGCAAAGCAATGATAGTTCACATTGTAGAGCTGGTCGAACAGGCCGGCATTGATGACATTAAAGTAGTGGTCGGGCATGGAAGGGAAACAGTAGAATCTCTGTTACGGGATAAAAACGTGGAATTCGTTATTCAAGCAGAGCAGTTGGGAACCGGACATGCTTTATTACAGGCCGAGGAATATATAGATCCTCTTTCTGCAGTACTGGTATTAGCAGGGGACACACCCTTATTGAGGCCTCAAACCATTCAGCGACTAATCCAATTCCACCTCAAACAAAAATCCCCGGCGGTTATCCTGTCAGCGGAATTAAGTAATCCAAGCGGCTATGGGAGGATAGTCAGGCAGGCGGATCAAGTCTTTTCCCAGATAGTCGAAGAAAAGGATGCCACCGAAGCTGAGAAGAAGATTACAGAGATTAACACCGGCATATATTGTTTTCAGGCTTCCCGGGTTTTTCCATTGCTTAGCCAAACAAATACCACCAATGCCCAGGGTGAATACTATCTGACCGATGTGCTGGAACTAATCAACCGGGAAGATAATTCGGTGCAGGTTATAAGGATTGAAGACCCGGAAGAGATATACGGAGTTAATGATAGAGTTCAACTAGCTTATGTTGAGAAGATATTGAGAAAGAGAAAGAACCTGGAGTTGATGAGGTCGGGAGTAACCATGCTCGACCCCGATTCGACCTTAATAGATAAAGATGTTCAGGTAGGAGAAGACAGTGTATTATTCCCTTTTACTATTATAGAAGGGGATACTCATATTGGCTGCTCATGCCAGATAGGGCCCTACACCAGAATAAGCAATTCCCACATTGGAGATAAGGTCATTATAGAGAGCTCCCGGATAAACCAGGCTATAATCGGAAACAGCTGCACTATCGGACCTTATGCCTACTTAAGACCCGATTCGGAACTGCATGAAAATGTTAAAGTAGGTGATTTTGCGGAAATCAAAAAATCAATTATCGGTGCCAACAGTAAAATTCCGCATTTAAGCTATGTCGGGGATGCAGTTATAGGCCAAGGGGTTAACATAGGCGCAGGAACCATAACCTGCAACTATGATGGCCAAAATAAATATCAGACGGTTATCGAGGACAAAGTATTCATAGGCAGCAATACCAATCTGGTGGCTCCGGTCCGAGTGGGGGAGAATTCTACTATTGGCGCAGGTTCTACCATCGCTCGCGATGTTCCGCCCGACACGCTGGCGGTAGAACGGGCTAAACAGAAAAATTTCCCCAATCGCGCTAAAAAGGGCGATTAAGAAATTAATAGGAGGAGTTCGAGAAATGAAAGCATCCAGGTGGAGGATGAAACTATTTTCTGGCAATGCCAATCCGGTGTTAGCTGGCGAAATCGCCAAATATCTCGGGATTCCGGTAGGGAATGCCAAGGTTTCCAAATTCTCGGATGGTGAAATCAGCTGTGCCATTGATGAGAGTGTGCGCGGGGTGGATGTATTTGTAGTTCAGCCCACCTGCACCCCGGTTAATGAAAACCTTATGGAACTGCTGATAATGATCGATGCTTTTAGAAGGGCATCTGCTTCGAGAATCAATGCGGTTATTCCCTATTATGGTTACGGTCGTCAGGATCGCAAAACCAGAGCCCGTGATCCCATTACCGCCAAGCTGGTCTCGAATATTATTGTAGAGGCAGGTGCTCAGCGGGTAGTAGCAGTAGATTTGCATGCCAATCAGATCCAGGGTTTTTTTGACATCCCGGTGGATCACTTGCCTGGAGTGCCAACCATAGGTGAATACTTTAACAACAAGAACTTAAACGCCGATGCAGTAATTCTGTCTCCTGATGTGGGTGGGGTTACCAGAGCACGGGACCTGGCCGCTAAACTCGGAGCCCCGCTGGCTATTGTTGACAAAAGGAGACCGGCACCCAATGTATCCGAAATCATGAATGTAATAGGGGATGTTAAGGATAAATCGGTGATAATAATTGATGACATCATAGATACTGCCGGAACTATATGCACCGCCGCTAAAGTAATGATGGAAAAAGGCGCCCGGGAGGTATTCGGCTGCTGTACCCATCCGGTGTTTTCGGGTCCGGCTATTGAGCGGCTGGCCAAAGCCCCTTTTAAGGAAATAGTAATAACCAACACCATTCCGCTGGCTGAAGACAAACTGCTGGATAATATGACGGTTCTGTCCATTGCCCCGCTGGTAGGAGAGGCCATCTTGAGAATTCATGAGGATCTGTCGGTGAGCAAGCTCTTCGAAGGGTAGGCATTTTGGACATACATATTATTGGATGTTATAATAAAACCCAGGCATAAAACTTTTATTTATAGAAAAGGGGTGAAATTATGACCTTAGCAAATGCACTGACATGTACAAGCAGAGAAAAAAAGACCAAGGGATACTTAAGAGAAATTAGGAACCAGGAGTTAATACCCGGCATAGTATACGGCCAGGAACAAGAGCCCACCTTAATTTGTCTCAATCGCCGTGATTTGTATAAGAAGATGGGCAGCCATGGAACCCGGGGGATATTTACTCTAGAGATTGATCAGGCTGATAAACCTGTAATGGCATTGGTTAGAGAAGTCCAGAAGCAACCTTTAACTGGACATATAATTCATATAGATTTTTTAACCATCAATATGTCAGAAAAGATCTCCAGCAAGGTAGGAATCTCCATAGCAGGAGAAGAAGACCTGATCCATAAAGGCGGTATACTGCAGGCAGGAATCAAAGAGGTGGAAGTATCATGCCTGCCCAAAGATCTGCCGGAGGTATTTACGGTAGACGTATCAGGGCTGGAAATCGGTGATCGAGTTGTTCTGGGCGACCTGCTTCTTCCGGCGGGAGTAGAATTAAACGAAGCAGAAGATGCGCTTATATGTTCCGTCCTTCCGCCTGCCAAGTCAGCTCTGGAGGAGGAACCCAAAGAAGCTGAAGGCGGCGAGAATCAGGAATAAGCTCAGATCGGCAGGTGATGAATAAGCATTCCGAACATTGAAACAACAGTGTTTATTACATCGGTTGCCGAGGATGTAAGCGGCAAAAACATACGAATTAAAAGCCGTCCCATAGGGGCGGCTTTTTAAATGGGCAAAGATAAAGCATAAAGAGCAATAGATGACTGAGTTCAGGCAGAGGGGACTTTGCATGGGATAATATGGTAGAATTGGGGAGAAAAAAGGATGCATTTTTAGTATAGCTCAGGTGCGTGCGACAGTATTAAACGCTGTCATGGATACCTATACCGACTTTCGATTTATTAAAAATACATCCCGGGAAGAAACAGCAATATTTACTAGAATGGGTGAGATCTAAAAATGTATTTAACCACATGCGACAACCCGTCAGACCTTATAGCCTTTCTGAAGTCTGACTATGCCAATAATCTTTATTTTTTTACATATTTAAGTGAAATGCATCATAATCCTGCTACTAAAATATTGATTGCTAAATTAAGGGGAGAAATTGTAGCTGCAATTTTATTAACTTCTGTCCATTGTTGTATTTCAGCGTCCAATACTAAGATAATACCCTCACTTGCAGATCAATTACCATCTGTTGATAGTATTCATGTGGTAGGCCGAAGTGATTTGGTTGAATATTTATTACAAGTGTGCAAAGGACCGGAACGCGATAAGCACAGCTATGCCCTTTGTGAATATTCTTGGGTGGCAGCTCCGGAGTACTTGAAAACTGAAAGCCGAAAGGCCTCAAAGACTGATCTGAATGATCTTATAGATTTTTATAACAGAAATGATATGCTGATAGATGCTGAGAACAGGCTGCCTGCAATATTATCCTGGGGTAGAGTCTACCTGGTGGAAAAGGATGATAAAATGGTATCCTGTGCTTTGACAACTACAGAAACAGATGATGCTGCCATGATCGGATCGGTTTATACCATTCCTGATTTTAGAAATCAAGGGCACGCAAGGGACTGCGTTTTTAATCTGTGCCAAGATCTTATATCAAACCGTAAAAGGCCCTATTTGTTTTATCGAGAAGATAATAATTCACTTAGAAAATTATATTATTGTTTGGGTTTTAGACAAATAAACACCTGGATTCTTGCCACTCGTATTAACTGATGCTCTTATTGGACGGTTAATTTAATTATCAGAATACAAATATAACTAGCAAATAGCCACTATTGTATAAATGCTGCAAATGCAAAGGAGGACGGTTTTTGACTTGCATAATATTGCATATTTTCTGCTATATGGTGCGTGGAACAAATGTTTGCTGCAATAGGTGTTAGAGTTATAGGGGGAGCCCCTGATTGTTGATCAGCATGAGGGGGTGATGGTGTGAATATATATGTGAAATCATTCTTTTCTTAACTATTGTATTGTTCATACTGGCTCTCATAGCGAAGTAGAGCCGAACATCCTTTAGGGACGTCGACTCTATCAGCAACGAATAATTCTTGCCGGTCGCTGTCGGGGCTGTCACATCCCCTATAGCTCCTGTTTATCTATATATATCACAATATTTAGAATATGACAACGTTACCGTCACTGTCGGTACTTAGGTCGGTACTTAGACCACAACCACCTATGCTTCATTGAAACAGGTGCTATTCAGAACCGCAGCCGATAATAGCTAGACTTCTATCTATTTGAACTGGAGTTGAGCAGTGAATACAAGAACGGACCTGCTTTTGTTTCTGGGATAATGCAGTCCTGGCTGTTATAATAATAGCAGTATGGTCAGCGAGAAAAAACGAGGCGAAAAGATGTCCTCCGCTTCTTTAAGCGGTCGGGTTCCGGTTGACAAAACGGCAGCGGGTTTTAATTCCCTGTCTCGTTGAAGAAGTGGGTTGAAACCGATCCGCAGTTTCATGCTAAAAGGGGAAAAGCTTAAAAATGAAGATAATTGTTGGCTTAGGCAACCCGGGTCAGAAATACAAGAACACCCGGCATAATATGGGCTACCGGGTGGTTGAAGAGATAGCCGGGCGATATAGAATAGAAAAAGAAGAAAGTAAGTTTGATGCCATAATTGGGCACCTTAGAATAAACGGGGAACGAGCTTTAATAGTCAAGCCGCTGACTTATATGAACCTCAGCGGCAGGGCAGTTCAGCCCCTGCTGCGTTTTTACAAGCAAGAGCTTTCCGATTTAATAGTAGCCTATGATGATATGGATCTGGAACCGGGGCGAATTCGGCTTCGGGCTGCTGGCGGGAGCGGGGGACATAAAGGGATGGCTTCTATCATTGAGCGACTGGGCAGCCAGGAATTTGCCCGGGTTCGCATCGGCGTGGGGCGGCCCCCTCAGCAATGGACGGTTGAATCCTGGGTTTTGAGCCAGATAGAGGCGGAAGAACAAGCCTCTATGGAAACCGCAGTGCAGCAGGCGGCAGATGCAGTCATAGAATGGATAAAAACAGGAATAGTACAGGCAATGAACAAGTATAATTAAGCCAGGAGACTGTTTTTGGAGAAACCAAGGGGACGGTTCTTGCGGTTAAGTGAAGATGGGTTAGTTTTTAATGGCATGATTAGCAAACAGGGCTAACCGAAAGAACCGTCCCCTTGGTCATGCCAAAACCACATACCATGGACCCAGTCGGGTGAACCTTGCCCGACCCTTTTACGTGCCAGATTATAGACATGCAGATATGGGGCTGCAGGAACAGGATTATATGCTGCGGCCCTAAGTTAGGGGATTGTAAGTGAAAGCAAATACCAGAATAATAGAGAAAATGAATCAATGCCTGGAGCAGGGTGAAAACGTAATATTAAGCGGATTGTCAGGCACCGCCCGGGCTTTTTTTCTCCAGGAATGGTTCAGTAGCAGGCCGGGAAAATTATTGTGCCTGGTCTCGGCAGAAGAAAAAGCCTACGATTTGTGCCAGGAACTATCCCCGTTTATAGGACCAGAGCATATTTTCATGTTTCTGGGCCGTGATTATGTGCCCACCAAAGAAAACTATACCCTGGCTGAAAAGGAACGTATGTCGGTCCTGCAGGAGTGCATCCTGCATCCCCAGCGGCGCAGCGTCATTATAACCACCCCGGGGGGCATAATGTATAAATTGGACTCCCCGGCTCTGATGAGAGGGCAGATGATCCGGCTGGAGCAAGGCCAGGAAATCATACTGGAGCAAGTGCTGAAACAGCTGGTGGATAATGGCTATTCCCGGGCAGATACTATAGGAAAACCTGGTGAATTTGCGGTCCGGGGCGGTATCTTTGACGTATATCCTCTTGGTCATCCCCATCCCTGTCGGATTGAACTATTTGGGGACACCATTGATTCCATACGGCTCTTTGACCTGGACAGCCAGAGATCCATTGATCAGGAATCCTTTGTACATATCAGTCCCGTCCGGGAATGGGGCGGGACACCTGATCACACCTTGTTTGATTACCTGCATGAGAAGGTCAGGGTATTTGTAGATGAGCCCCGGGAGATTATGGTCAATTTGGATAATCACCTCCGGCGCTGGCAGGATTCGGTCAAAGAAGCAGGGGACAGCGCCCGCCAGCTAAAAGAACTGGCCTTAATAGATAAACAGGAAGTGCACGATCAGCTGGAAGGCAAAAAGGCCGTCTACCATTCTTTTTTTCCCGGCAGTGTTGCTCAGATAAAGGCCGGCTTCATTGAGCATATCTCCCAGAAGGAGATGGAGTACTTTATCAATGAATATGACCGGCTTTTTAAAAGACTGAGAGAGTGGCAGGACAAGGACTATTCCATATACCTGTGTGCCGATAGCAGGGCGGCCCGGGAACAGTTGAAGCGGGACCTGGTCGATCATCATATCAGTGGTATCGAGATCATAAGTAAAGGCCTGAGCAGCGGGTTTGTCAGCCATACCCTGCAGACTGCGCTGGTGACCGGGAATGAGATATGGGGCAGGAGAGGCCGGGTGAGCAAGAAGAAAAGACGCCCGGAACATAGAATACTGCTGGAGAACATGAAGCTGGGAGATTATATTGTTCACGAGAATTATGGGATAGGAATCTTTAGAGGCATATCCCAGGTTGAGACCGATGGCCTTATCCGGGAATATATACTGCTGCAATATGCCGGGACGGATCGATTGTATCTGCCCCTGGATAAACTGGATAAGCTCTATCCATATAATGTGTCCGAGGAGAAAAGACCTCGTTTAAGCCGTTTGGGAGGGAATGACTGGGAAAAAACCAAAAACAAGGTTACCCGGTCCATACAAGAGATGGCGGAAAAATTGCTGGAGCTTTACGCTGCCCGGCAATCCCAGCCCGGCCATGCCTTTTCGGCCGATACCCCCTGGCAGCAGCAGTTTGAGGATGCATTCCCTTATCAGGAAACTCCCGACCAGCTGACTTCCATCCGGGATATCAAAGCAGACATGGAACGCCCTCAACCCATGGATAGATTAATATGCGGAGACGTTGGCTACGGCAAGACCGAAGTAGCCATGAGAGCAGCCTTTAAGGCGGTAATGGATGGCAAGCAGGTAGCCGTCCTGGTTCCGACCACAGTGCTGGCCGAACAGCATTATCATACCTTTAGGGATCGTTTCCGCAACTACCCGGTAGCCATCGAGGCATTAAGCCGGTTTCGTTCACCCGGGGAACAGAAAAAAATCATTATGGATTTACATAAGGGCGCCATAGATATAATTATCGGGACCCATCGCCTGCTGTCCAAGGATATTTCTTTCAGTGATCTGGGTCTTTTGGTGATTGACGAGGAACATCGCTTCGGAGTTTCCCAGAAGGAAAAAATCAAAATGCTTAAAACCATGGTGGATGTCCTCAGCCTATCGGCTACTCCGATACCTCGAAGTCTGCACATGTCTATGACCGGATTGCGGGATTTGAGTGTTATTGATACACCTCCTCCGGAGAGGTATCCTATCAAAACCTATGTGCTGGAATACAACGAAGAAATTATTACCGAGGCTATTCTGGCCGAAATAGAAAGACAGGGACAGGTGTTTTTCGTACATAACCGCATCGAGGATATATATGCGGTCCGGGAGAAACTGCAGGAACTCCTGCCTCAGGTGAGTATTGCGGTAGGACATGGGAGGATGCAGGAAGATGAATTATCCCGGGTAATAAGCGCTTTCTTAGCCGGATCATTCCAGGTATTTCTCTGCACTACCATAATCGAGTCTGGGTTGGATATGCCCAATGTAAACACTATCATCGTAGACGAAGCGGACCGTATGGGCCTGGCCCAGTTGTATCAACTCCGGGGAAGAGTAGGTCGTTCCAACCGGATTGCCTATGCCTATCTCACCTATAAACCGGATAAAAGCATTAACGAAACCGCTCAGAAGCGCCTTAATGCCATCCGCGAATTCAATGAACTGGGAGCCGGGATAAAGATAGCTTTAAGAGACCTGGAGATAAGGGGAGCGGGCAACATCCTGGGCCCGGAACAGCACGGTTATATTCAGGCGGTTGGCTTTGACATGTACTGCCGCCTGCTGGAGAGAGAGACCGGTCGCTTAAAGGGGATTGATCAGCGAGAGAAAGCGGCCCCCTTGCTGGACATTGATGTGGACTATTACATTCCCGACAGCTATATCCGGGATTCAGGTACCAAGATAAGGATATACCGGAGATTGATGCTGGCTCAGGAAGAATCCGAGATAGATGAAATAAAGAGTGAATTGCGGGATCGTTTTGGAAAACTGCCCCAACCGGTAGCTAATTTTCTGCAGTTGGCTCAATTAAGGATCGCGGCGGGCAATAAGGAGATCAAGGCATTGCGCCGAAAAGGGAATAGATTGGAAATACAGCTGGCAAGGCCCCTGTCTCCAGGAGCTGCCGGTCAAATCGCCGGTATCAAAGAAAGTCGTTTCCATGAGAACACTATCTCCATGAACTTTGATGGTCAGGTCTCTCTGGACCGGTTGCAGCAGGTGCTGGAACTCATATAGAACGTCCCGGGCAGGGGGTAACGCCCGCCAGGTAATTTTCCCTGCTCTTTTCAACCTCCCTATGGCGGTATAGTACAAAGCTGTAGAATTTTGTATTTAAAAGCCCGAAAATTTCAGATCCAGGTCAGGAACTCCCCGAGATCAAATAAAAATTAATCCCTCTATGGCAAAAAGTGAATAAAAGGGGATTCTCAGTTATATACTATCACTGAGAAAGAAAACTACATTTTCAAATTATGAAAAAAGGAGGGATAAATGTAAATTGAAAGCAACAGGGATTGTTCGACGGATTGATGATTTAGGCAGAGTTGTTATCCCCAAGGAAATACGAAGGACGCTGCGTATACGCGAAGGAGACCCGCTGGAAATTTTTGTTGACCGGGAAGGCGAAGTTATATTAAAAAAATATTCTCCCATAGGAGAATTGGGGGATTTTGCCAAGGAATATGCAGATTCGCTGCATGAGACTATCGGCCACATTTCTATGATAGCTGACAGAGATGTAATAATTGCACTCTCGGGAGCGAATAAACGAGAGTTTTTGGGCAAAAGCATCGGCAAAGCAGTAGAAAGAGCTCTGGAGGAACGAACCACGCTGGTGATGAATGACCTGGAAGCTCCGGATGATGAGAACCTGCATGTGATACAGAACGATGATCGGGAATATACTTTGAAATCACAGGTCATTGCCCCTATTATTACTCAGGGAGATCCAATTGGGGCAGTAATCCTGGTCAGTAAGGAGGCCGGGATCAAGCTGGGTGACATGGAAATCAAGCTGGCGGAAACGGCAGCAGGATTTCTGGCCAAACAAATGGAACAATAACAGCAGTTCATAACAGCCAGGTGGCCAGACAGTTCTGGCATCTCTGAAGCGATCTTATTCTTAAGATCGCTTCAGTTTGTCAAACACCCTGCCCGGTGATCCCCAGGTTGATAAGTCGGAGCGATTTTATTACCTTTTCAGTGGAATCTGGGTAAGATCGCTCCTTTAATTATGAATTTTTATTTCTGCTGGGCAGATAAAAGTAATACAATGTATATTGATACTATATTAGCCAAACAGACCTGTCGACAGTGGTGATGGTATCAAAGTTTTATAGATATTGGGGAGGAAAGATATGGATAAGAGGCAGAGCTTTCTCCGGGGGGCGGTAATATTGAGTATCGCCGGAGCCATAAGCAAAGTTCTGGGTGCCGTATACCGAATACCATTGGCCCGGTTGCTGGGCGGAGAAGGCATGGGTTTGTACCAGATGGCTTATCCCATATATACTACTATTTTGGCTCTGGCCACTGCGGGGGTGCCGGTGGCCATATCGGTTCTGGTATCCCGCAAAGAAGCTGCCGGATTGAGCGGCGACAGCCAAAAGATCCTCCGGGTGTCGCTGGGGATACTGTTCTTCTTTGGTCTCTTCTTAACCATACTGGTGATGAAATCAGCCGGTTTTATCGCTAATAATATACTTATGGACTCTAGGGCTTACTATCCCATCATGGCAGTTGCTCCCGCTATACTATTATCTGGTATGATGTCAGTATTCAGGGGCTATTTTCAGGGACATCAGTCCATGGGGCCAACTGCCGTATCCCAGGTAGTGGAACAGCTGTTTCGTGTAACTGCAGTATTGATCCTGGCCTTCTACCTCTTTCCCCGGGGTCTGGCCTATTCAGCCGCCGGAGCTACTTTCGGGGCAGTGGTGGGAGGAGTAGCCGGTCTGGGAGTACTATCCGTTGTCTACCTGCGCTTCCGATCCAATCAAAAACGATCAATGCCGCTGCTATACAGCGGCGCATCCTCAGCCGAACTGGCCCGGGAGATGGTTGCCCTGGCGGTACCAGTCTCTTTTGGAGCGGTGGTTTTGCCTCTGGTGCAAATGCTGGACGCAGTTATCGTTCCCGGGAGACTGATGGCTTTAAACTATACCACATCTCAGGCCACCGCATTATACGGCCATCTGTCCGGCATGGCAGCAGTCTTGATTAGTCTTCCGACCATTTTTACTATAGCTATAGCTACCAGCTTGGTGCCTGCGGTCTCGGAGGCTCTAGCCCGGCAGGACAGCGCCCTGTTGAAAGAAAGAATCAATTATGGTATTAGAGCCGGGATGCTTATATCATTGCCGTGTGCCGCCGGGTTGTTTACCCTGGCTTTTCCCATCTGCGATCTGCTCTACGCAACTCCGGAGGCGGGCATACCCCTGGAACCCCTGGCTTTTTCCTGCATTGCCCTAGCCGCCTTTCAGCTTTCCAGCGCCGGTCTGCAGGGTATAGGAAGACCGGAAATAGCCATGCGCAACCTGATCATTACCGGTATCCTTAAAGTAGTATTCAACTATACTCTTACCAGCATCCCCCATCTCAATATACAGGGAGCAGCTATTGGCACGGTGATAGCATTCATAGCCGGCTCCTTCCTTAACCTGCTCTATTTAAAGAAACTAACCGGTATCCGATATGAGATCAAACGACTGATAAAACTGTCCGTTATAACCGTTATTATGGGGATAGCTGTGAAGCTGATATTTGCCGTTCTGGTGGGAGGAGACATCAATTCGCATATTGCCACTGGGCTGGCGATTATGGCCGGAGTGGCTGTATACGGGGTATTGCTTATCCTGATGAAAGAATTTGACTTGAACATGATAAAAAGAATGATCCGGGTTTAAGGCTGCTCAACTTTGGAGCGGTTGGCAGAAAGGAGTAGATCATATGCATAACAGCGCCGGCGAGATAGAACGGCTCCTGGGGATAATGGACAAGTTGCTCAGCCCCGAGGGCTGCCCCTGGGACCGTGAACAGACTCACGAGTCCCTGACCAGGTACTTGATCGAGGAAAGTTATGAGGTGATTGAGGCCATAAAAAGACAATCAATGCTGGATTTGCAGGAGGAATTGGGCGATGTGCTGCTGCAAGTGGTATTTCATGCCGCCCTGGCCCAAAGATCAGGCCATTTTGATTTTGCCTCGGTAGTCAGAACCGTATCCGATAAGATGGTACAAAGGCATCCCCATGTATTTGGGGCCATGAATATAGAAAGCAGCGAAGAGGTAATGACCCACTGGGAGAATTTTAAGCGGCAGGAGGGCAAGAAGACGGTGCTGGCCGGAATACCGACTATGCTGCCGGCCCTGATGAGAGCTGAAAAACTGCAGGACAAGGCTGCCCGGGTGGGCTTTGACTGGCCGGATCCACAAGGGGCAATAGAAAAATTCCACGAAGAAATAGAGGAATTCCAACAAGCTAGGGCTCAGGGGGACAAAAAAGAAGAAATGGGCGATATCCTGTTCGCGATAGTAAATATAGCCCGGTTATACAATATTGATCCGGAAGAAGCCCTGCAGGATTCCAATGAGAAGTTTATACGCCGGTTTAATTACATCGAGGAAAAGGCAGCAGGCTCCGGAGCTGTGATGGGAGAATTGGATCTGGAGTTCATGGATAATCTATGGGAAGAGGCCAAGAGCAAGGGCTTATAGCGAGGCCGGAGGCTGGTTCCGGACCCTGCCTCGTTGCGGCGGTTGGTTGAAACTGCCGTGCATATTCCTCCGATGCCAAAATCAGCCGGGGTCGCCCTGGCAATATTTTCTGGTCCTAAAGCAGGAAAAATCAGGATGACAGCGAATAGCCATATTATAAAAGCGAAGGAGGGATAGTTCTTGAACAAGACAGACCTGATTAGTGAAGTAGCGACTAGGACAGGAATGACGAAAAAAGATGTTGAGAAAGTAGTTAATGCGTTTTTTTCCACCATAGAAGGAACTCTAAAATCTGGTGATAAAGTTCAATTGATAGGATTTGGCACCTTTGAAGTGAGAGATAGACAAGCAAGAAAGGGCCGCAATCCGCAAACAGGTGAAGAGATAAGTATACCTGCCGCTAGAGTACCAGCTTTCAAAGCGGGTAAAGCGTTAAAAGATGCCGTAGATTAATGAGATTGGACAAATTCCTGAAGGTATCAAGAATAATTAAGCGAAGAACCGTGGCCAAAGATTTTGCCGAACATGAAAGAGTAATGGTCAATGACCGGGTGGCCAAGCCTTCTACCATGGTAAAAAAGGGAGATATCATATCTATCGTAATAGGTCAGCGTAAAACTATGGTTGAAGTTATTGAGATAAAAGACAATGTTAAAGCGGCAGAAGCCAAAAACCTTTATCGCGTACTGGAATAAGTATTCTAAGCCCCCGGCTTTACAGATTATAAGGTGAACAAACCCGTTTTTGGACTGAATAGTCTAAAATCGGGTTTGTTATTTTTATCCTGGTTTAGGCATAAACCAGCGTTTGTAAAGCATATTTTTAATTAGCCAATCTTATCTCGGGATTTATAACAGCCGAAAAAAATGAGTGGAGGAGATAAAATGTCTGAGCATACGCTATTATTATCAGATCGGAAGACGCTGGAGATATCGGGGGTAGAAAACGTTAATACCTTCGATGAAGAAGAGATCATCCTGGAAACCGTGATGGGTTACTTGTATGTGCTGGGAGAGCAGCTGCATGTCAGTATGTTGAACCTGGATCAGAGGAAAGTCATAGTAGAGGGCAATATAATAAACATTGAATACAAAAAAGAAAGTAAAGACATGAAAACCCGGAGCAAAAACATAATATCCCGACTGCTAAAATAAGGTTATCCCTCGTAAAGGGATAAAAGGAGGAAAATTTTGCCTGGTATATGGTTTCAGGTACAGGCCTTCTTTTTTACTATGGTTATGGGCTGTTTCGCCGCATTAATACTTAATTTCTATCAAATTTTAATCCGGAAGGCCGGGGTAGCCAGATGGATGCTGTATTTTCTGGACCTGCTATTCTGGGTTTTGATGGTGATGCTGGTATTTATAGGCATGTTATGCATTAACCAGGGGGAAATGAGATATTATGTATTGATAGCCTTGATCAGCGGGGGAGCAGTCTATTATCAAACTCTGTCAGGCCGGTGTGCGGCTTCTTTGTCCCGCCTGGCCGAAGGCACCATAGCCGGGTTTGCCCTGCTAACTAAAGTGCTGTATTATTTCCCCCGAGATATTATGTATCGGGTTAAAAAGATAGCAGTAATCCACCGGCGAAAAAATGAGGATGAAGACGAAGAAAAGTAGAAAAAAAATAAAGCTTTTTTATCGTTTTTACAGTATACTTATATAACAATTATGTACCTAAATTGTCTATAAAATATCTAAAATTTGTGGATGCTGCGAGAGTTATGAGAATAGAAATACGCGGAGCAGAAAAATTGAGTTTCCGGGAGAAGCAGGCAGTAGTATTAAAGGAATCGGGAAAAAGCAGCAGTGAGATTGCAGCGGCGCTGAACCTGAGTTCAGGTACGGTTTCCACCCTGCTTAATCGAGCCCGGAGCAAAGGGTATGAGGTAGTAATTGTCATACCCGGAAGCGTACTGGGCATACCCGCAGGTGAGGACGATGATAATGAGTAAAAGCAGGCCTCCAAAAACACGAATAAGGTTACTGTTGACCGGACTGCTGGCTTTGTTTCTGATGATTGCCATAATACCCCGGGCCCAAACCGTGTATGATTTGAAGCAGCAAAAAAATCAGCTGGAACTGCAAAAAGCCCGGCTGTCAGAAGAAAACAGCAGGCTGCAGGAGGCCATGCTGGAAGCCAACTCTCCGGAAACAGTTGAGAGGATTGCCCGGGAAGAGCTGGGATTGGTGAAAAAAGGCGAGACCATTATTATTCCGGTATTGTCTGAATAATAGGGAGACCTTCCGCTATAAACAGGCGAAAAGATGTCCTCCGCTTCTTTAAGCGATCAGGTTGCTTTAAAGCCTTTACGCCAGCGAAGCCAAATTATTGTGCTCGCAGAATTGCGTCTGATGCTTAATTGTTCGTGATAAATATTGACTAGCGCTTCTTCATCTAATAAAATGAACCTATCAGATAAGAGGAGGACTATCATTTTTATGCCTACAGAACAAGCGAATATTGTGCCGGGGGAGATTATCGACGGGAAAGTACAGGGCATAACTAATTTCGGAGCATTTATTGAGCTTTCCGGAGGAGTAGTGGGACTGGTTCATATATCGGAGATTGCCGATACTTATGTTAAAGATGTGAGAGACTTTATTCAGGTGGGAGATCAGGTTAAGGTAAAAGTACTTAATATAGCCGGAAATAAAATTGGTTTATCGATTAAGCAGGCTGTGTCCTCCAAACCTGCTGAGGTTAAGCCTGATCGACCCAGAAGACCAAGTCCTAATCCCGGCCGGCGAAATGTTTATGGGCAGGATCATCGAACTAAGAATGAACCGTTAAGTCTGGATGACAAGATCAGCAAGTTCTTAAAAGAAAGTGACGAAAGAATGCAGCCGATCAAAAACAGGCTGGAGCAAAAGAAAAGAAGAAATAATCCCTAAGTCATATAATATGATAGGGTCTAAAAGCACTTCAACGAAGTGCTTTTAGTTTGTTTGGCCAGCTGCCAGGATTTTTTTTATTGTTAGGCCCATTGGCAGGATAGAAATGACAGCAGCAGGAGGAATAAGAGTGAAGTTTGCCGCCGTAGATATTGGAACCAATTCCTGTCGTCTTTTAATCGCCGAGATAGATGCCCATCAGCGCCTGATCCCGTTACACCGAAGCTTAACTCAAACCAGGCTGGGGCAGGGATGGCATAAGAGCGGGAGCATAGGTCAGGAAGCTATCAACCGAAGCATCGCCTGCCTGGATGATTATGTCCGGATAATAAGCCGCTGTCAAGCTGCATGCTGCCGGGCAGTGGCTACCAGTGCCCTAAGAGAAGCAGTTAACCGGGATCAGGTAATTCAGATTATGGCCAGTCATTTTCCCTGGCCCATAGATATTATCGAAGGGGAGCAAGAAGCCTGGTTAACTTACCAGGGAGTCAGGAAAGGCCTGCCGCTGTCGGGACATCCGGTAGTTGTTGATCCCGGCGGGGGCAGCACCGAAATCATCTTGGGCTGGGAAGAAGAAGTATATATCCGCTCACTTCCCCTGGGAGCTGTCAGAGCAACGGAAAGCGGTATGAGCCGGGAAAATATGGAGCATATACTTCGGAAAGGTATGGGAGATCGGGGAATCTTGTCCGGACACCCGCTGGTATTCACAGGAGGAACAGCCACCAGCCTGGTTTCCATAAAATTGGGCCAGGGGGATTATAAGCCTGAATTAATCCACGGGCAGGTTTTGAGCATAGATGAAGTTAGAGAATTATCGGCCCGACTAGCGGTTGGCCTGGAAGAAAGAAAAAAAATACCTGGTTTACAGCCGGAACGGGCAGATATTCTGCCTCAGGGGGCCAGGATAATTGAACTAATCATGTCTGCTCTGGAAGCAGCAGAGATGACGGTGAGTGAAAGCGATTTACTGGAGGGGGTAATTTGGGAGCTTTATGAAAATCAGGTCCGGTTATGATAGTCTTGCGATAATTAATTCATAATATAATGAAACGAAAAGATAGCCCTTTTGTTTTTGTCGCGGTCAGGTTCCTGATAAGGAAACCGGCGGCGGGTTATAATTCCCCCGCCTGTTGCAGCGGCCTTGCCCTGTTGCGGCAGCCTCATGAAGATACCCGGCCCCCCCTGCATAGGAATCATTGACCCAAATTCCTTCCTCGACAACTATTCATTCCCCAACCTCTATACTCTGTTGAATGAATGCAGATAGTGTTAGCTGGCCCACATTTTAATTGAATTTTGTATTAAACTAAAAAAAACCTCCAGCATAAATGACAATTTTTACCAACCGCCCCTGATATAATTTATGGACAAGCAATTGGAGATGGGGGTATTGATACTTATGGAACGAATAGATGTCTATCCTTTTCAGAGGATTAAAGAAGCTCCGATTAAAAGATGGCTGCAGAAGAAAGGGCAAGTTATCAGAACCTTGAAGCAATCAAAACAGCTGCCCCAGCCTGCTCAGATCAATCTCAACCGGGTATGGGAAGTGTTGTTGAGTACCGAAGTCCTGGTACTGTCCTTGATGTCCTTTATTATGGCCCGGGCTTCGGTACTAGGTGAATTACTGCCATTCATGTTTGCTTTTGTGGCAGCCTTCAGCCGCAAAAGGCCGGTTGGCGGTATGTTCATAGCCGCAGCCGCAGCCGTTGGCCTGCTCAGCGTAAGCACCGGTGGAAATATATATGCCAACCTGCTGGGTATTTTATCGCTGATAATTATCCTCAATCATATCAGGCTGCCGGCCGACAGGTACTGGTGGGGGGTTCCCTTCATCTGTGCCGCGACTATCTTTCTGGTTAAGAGCCTGTTTCAATTGATGGGGGGTATTTCTTTCTATGGTGAGATGGTGGTGGTGTTTGAAGCTCTACTGGCTGGTATATTGACCTTTGTATTCATTGTAGCCAGTGATACTTTGAAAAAGAAGAAAAAACTAGCCCTGTTTGCCTTCGAAGACATAGCTGCTTTTATTATTATAGGAATTGGGCTGGTGATGGGATTAAGCGGGTTTGAACTGGCGGGACTGAGCGTCAGCGCCATATTATGCCGCCTGGGAATACTGGTGGCGGCCTTCTTCTGGGGACCCGGGCAAGCTACCATAGTTGGGGTTATGACAGGGTTAATTCCCTCCATCTCCTCCAGCATCTTTACCTTTAATTTGGGACTATATACGGTTTCCGGTTTGTTGGCGGGAATGTTCAGAAGCCTGGGGCGCCTGGGAATAATAATAGGTTTTATGCTCGGTACCATGGGTTTTTCTTTGTTTATTCCCGAGACCAGTCAGACAGTGCTGGGAATATGGGAAACTGCCATTGCCTGTCTGATATTTTTCCTGTTGCCGGAATCCTTAAATAGTACGGTAAAAAGAGTACCGGCTCTGATGGTGCTGGCCAATCGCGAGAACGCCCTGCCTTTGGCCTCCGATTGTCTAAGGACCGAAGCCCTGGATCGCATCAGGGGCTTTGCTCGGGTCTTTGATGAAATTGCCGGTACCCTGGAGCAGCCGGGTCCATCCAATCCCATAACCCGGGAGAATTCTTACCTGAACTACCTTTATGATGAGATATCCACCGGGTTTTGCCATCAATGCCTTCACTATGAAAAGTGCTGGGAAAAATACTGCTATAAAACCTCCAAAGAGATATTGGATTTATTTACTATTGCCGAAAAAATGGGATGTATAGCTTATGAAGACTGTTCGCCGGAATTCCGGAGATCTTGTCTTTATAGCCGGGATATCGTGAACTTGATCAACTATTTGTTCGCCAGCCTGCGTCTGAATGAATACTGGAAAACCCGGCTGGACGAGTCCTGCGGGATGATTTCCCAGCAGATACAGGGGATAAGCCGGGTGATTGAGAACCTGGCGGATGATTATGATGATAATACAGTTGTAGACTATACTCTAAAAGAAAAAATAAATAGAGCTTTGAAAAAAATGAATTTGAAGCTGATTGATGTCTCACCTATACGAACCGCTGCTTCCGGCTTATATATCAAGGTAATAATCCCTTCCTGCACCGACGGACAATACTGCGAAACTCATGTAGCCCCGGCGGTATCTGCTGTCCTGGGGGAGAAAGTGGAAGTAAGCGACCGAAACTGTCCCTGCTTTATGGGCAAAGGCAACTGTGAATTTATGCTGAGCCGGGCCTGTACCTATCGAATTCGCAGCGGTGTAGCTCAGATAGGAAAAGAAACCATATGCGGTGATAATTATACCATAGCTACCCTGCAGGATTGCCGGGAATTAATCGCCCTGAGTGATGGGATGGGAGTGGGGGAGGAAGCCTGCGCCCAAAGCCGCTCGGCCATCAGGATGCTGGAGAGTCTGCTGGAAGCCGGGTTTGACAAGTCAGTGGCACTGAATACCATTAATTCCACTTTGCTGCTGCGTTCAGCCCGGGAAAATTTTGCCACCCTGGATATAGCTATGATTGATCTCTATACAGCCGAAGTGGATTTCATTAAAACGGGCAGTGTTCCTTCATTCTTGAAGAGGGGCAGCCAGGTGGAGGTTATCAGCGCCAGTTCACTGCCGGTAGGCATAGTGGAAAAAATAGAGATATTCTCTGACAACCGGCGCATGGTGGCCCGGGATTTACTGGTAATGATAAGTGACGGGGTCCTGGATTTCTCCAGCAGCAATCAAGAGGAGGACAATACTCTTTGGATTCAGGAGCTATTAAAAATGACGGATAGCCGTGATCCCCAGGTAATTGCCGAAATGATTATCAATCGGGCTTTAAGTATGTGCCGGGGAAACCCCCATGATGACATGACGGTTATCTGCACCTGCCTGGATTTGAATCTTCCTGACTAGGTGATGGGTACCAAAGCTGCCGGTGGGTCAGAACCAGAGCCGGAAATATTGACAAATCCAATAAAGAATATATATAAAGGAGATAAAGGAAATACATACACCTGGGAGAATGAATCAATGGTCTTGTCACAAGTGGAGGATTTTATTAAAAAACATCGGCTTTTCAAACCCGGCTCAACCGTTATTGCCGCGGTGTCAGGAGGACCGGATTCGGTAGCCTTGCTGCATATATTGAACCGGCTGGCTCCAGAGCATGGGTTCAAGCTTGTGGCCGCCCATGTTAATCATCAGCTGAGAGATGAAGCAGATGCCGAAGAAAAATTTGTGCATAATTTGTGCCGGGAATGGGGAGTACCCCTGTACTATAAAAAGGTGGAGGTAAAAAAGAAGGCTGAAGCAGATAGAAAAGGAATTGAAGAAACCGCTCGGTACTGCCGCTACCAATTCTTTGCGGAATTAAGGGAACAAGTTCCAGCTGATTATATAGCAACCGCTCATCATCGCAATGATCAGGCCGAGACTATTTTAATGCATATCCTGCGGGGGACCGGTATCAAGGGCTTGCGGGGCATATTGCCTGCCAGCGATAATCTGGTTCGGCCGTTGCTGGGCGTCAGCCGGGTTATGATCGAGCAGTATCTGGACCAAAACTCGCTGTCTTATTGCCTGGATAAGAGTAATTATGATACCCGCTTCTTGCGCAATCGAGTGAGGCATGAACTTATACCCGATCTGGAAAAGCAATATAATCCCCGAATAATAGAACACCTGAACACACTGGGGGATATAGCCCGGGAGGAATACGAAGCAATGGACCGGGAGACGGAGAAAATTCTCCCCCAGGTATTGTTGAGCCGGGATAAGCAGCGGGCAGTCATTAACAATCAGGTTTTTTTATCCCTGCATCCGGCCTTTCAGCGCCGGATTCTTCTGAGGGTCTTGGGCTGGCTGAGAGGCGAAGAAGGCTGGAGCGCCCTGGATCTGTCCTCCATCCTGGACCTGGCCGCCAAAAGCGGATCAGCCAAAAGGATAAAACTGGGACAGGGCATCTGGATACACAAATCTTATGACCAGTTGATTATTACTGAGCGCCTGGAAGATGAGGTGAGTTACTTCTATCCGGTGGCCGTGCCCGGAACGGTTTATATCGAGGAAACGGGAGACACCTTTACTTTCGAGGTGCTGCCGCGCCAGGCATATCAGCTCAGGCTCGGGGAGACAGGTCTGGACTATGACAGCCTGGCGGGGCAGGAGCTTTGTCTTCGCTCCCGGCAGAAGGGAGATAGGATCGCCCTGCCTGGAAGGGCGGGACGCCAGAAAATTAAAAAATATTTTATCGATAAAAAGATCCCCCATGCCATGAGAAACCGTATTCCGCTGCTGGCCAGCCGGCAGGAGGTATATGCAGTACTGGGATACTGCACCACTGCTTGGGCTGAGGTTAAGGAGACTACCGGGAACATTCTGGTTATAAGAAAGGGGCGGGATGAAGAAACTAAATAAACCAGGGCAAAAAACCTCTATTTATGGCGCTTAATTGAAAAGGAGCCGTGTTTATGCTACAATATTACGGATATTTTCAATATTCCAAAGGGGAGGAAAAAATTTGGACAGGGCCCTTAAAAATATAGCCATATATGTGCTGATCGTAATGATAGCCGTATTTGCGCTCAAATTGACGTCGGCTCCCGTGGAACAGGCCAAGACCTTGTCTGAGCCTGAATTTTATACCAAAGTATCCCAGGGACAGGTAGCCGAGGCCGTAGTAGAGGTAGATGAACTGGTTTATAATATAAGCGGCAAACTGGCTGATGGGAGCAGCTATGTAGCTACTGTTTCCCGGGAAACAGACATCACTGCCCTTCTGAGGGAAAAGAAGGTTAATTATGCTGTCCAACCGGTTCCCGCTCCATCAATATGGATGAGCCTGTTGGGGACTTTGCTGCCTATTATTCTGCTTATTGCTTTCCTGATGTTTATTATGAACCAGACCCAGGGCGGGGGAAACAAGGTAATGCAGTTCGGCAAAAGCCGAGCCCGTTTAATGACCGGCGAAGATGTAAAACTAACCTTTAACGACGTAGCCGGAGCCGAAGAGGCCAAAGAAGAAATGCAGGAAGTTGTGGAATTTCTCAAGAATCCGCATAAATTTATTCAGATTGGGGCCAAAATACCAAAAGGAGTATTGCTGTTTGGGGCTCCGGGTACCGGGAAAACCCTGATGGCCAAAGCGGTAGCAGGAGAAGCGGGGGTTCCCTTCTTTTCCATCAGCGGCTCTGATTTTGTGGAGATGTTTGTGGGTGTTGGTGCTGCCCGGGTCAGGGATTTGTTTGAACAGGCCAAGAAGAATTCACCCTGTATCGTATTTATTGATGAAATAGACGCGGTAGGCCGTCAGAGAGGTGCCGGCCTGGGGGGCGGACATGATGAAAGAGAACAGACCTTGAACCAGTTGCTGGTGGAGATGGACGGTTTCAGCACCAATGAAGGAATAATAGTTATGGCTTCCACCAATAGACCCGATATACTGGACCCGGCCTTGTTGAGACCGGGCCGTTTCGATCGGCATATACTAATTGATAAACCGGATGTCAAAGGACGGGAAGCCATTTTAATGGTGCATATCAAAGATAAACCGGTAGATGAAGATGTGAACCTGGAAATATTGGCCAAGCGCACCCCGGGCTTTACCGGAGCGGATCTGGCCAATATGGTTAACGAAGCCGCCTTGCTGGCTGCCCGTCGGAACAAAACCAAGATCAGCATGGAAGAAATGGAAGAATCTATTGAACGGGTTATCGCCGGACCGGAAAAGAAAACCCGGGTCATATCGGAGAAGGAAAAACGACTGGTAGCCTTTCATGAAGCCGGTCATGCGGTGGTAAGCTATATGCTTCCCAATACCGACAAACTGCACAAGATATCCATTATTCCCCGGGGAAGAGCCGGAGGCTATACTCTCCTGCTGCCGGAAGAAGACCGCAATTACATTACCCGAACTCACCTGCTGGATGAGGTTACCATTTTGCTGGGAGGCAGGGTAGCCGAGGCCCTGGTGCTCAATGACATAAGCACCGGAGCCCAGAACGACCTGGAGCGGGCCAGCGGGATAGTACGCAAGATGATCATGGAGTTTGGTATGTCTGAGGAACTGGGACCGCTGACCTTTGGACACAAAAGCGAAGAGGTGTTCCTGGGCCGGGATTTTGCCCGGGACCGGGATTATTCCGATGCTATAGCCTATGCTATAGATAAGGAAGCCAGCAAGTATATACATGATGCCTACGAAAAAGCCCAGCGACTCCTGACCGAGCAGATGGATAAGCTGCATCAGGTGGCCGAGTTTTTGCTGGAGCATGAGACCATGGAAGCCCAGGATTTCCTGGAAATCATGGAGGGGAAAAAGCCCGAAGCGGAATCGGAGGATGCCGGGGAGGCCTCAAACCATATTCCACAGCCATAAATATTATTTTATTGAGCAGGAGGAATATTTTATGGAGCAGACTTTTGTGATGGTCAAACCCGATGGAGTGCAGAGATTACTGGCAGGGGAGATATTTACCCGGATAGAGCGCAAGGGCTTCAAGTTGCTGGCCATGAAGCTGATGATGATCGATGAGCGGCTTGCTCTTCAGCACTATGCCGAGCATGAGGGAAAGGCATTTTTTGAGGAGCTGAAGGCTTTCATAACCTCGGGTCCGGTAATAGCCATGGTATGGGCAGGTGACGGCGTTATTGCCGGTATGCGCCGGTTGATGGGAAACACTGATCCGGCCCAGGCAGCCCCTGGCACTATAAGAGGGGACCTGGCGGTAAAGGTGAATCAAAATCTTATTCATGGTTCAGATTCTCATGAAGCTGCCCGGCGAGAAATAGGATTATTCTTCTCCCCGGGGGAGATACTGGATTACCATCGAGAAGTAGATCGGTGGATACTTTAAACTAGATCAGACCGACCCGGGCACCAGCTGCCCGGGTTTTTTATTTCTTATCGCCGGCTGGCAGGGAGTTTTTGTTCCTGATGGGGAAGCAGAACCAGGATGGACGCTCCTAGGGTATATTACAGTTGTATATGCAAATAATGTCGACTATAATAACCTTACCAATAATAAACTCAATTACGAGCCATTGGCAGGATTTTTAAGGTGATCCTTTTACATAATATAGCTATCCGGGTATTATCCAGGTTGACTGATCAAAAAGCTTTAAGAGCAGAGCAGAAACACTGGCTAAGAACAAATATTTTCCGGAATATCCCTTCAGAAATCTTGAAGCTGAAAGGGAAGCGAAAATGGATTGGAACAGAATGATAAATGATAGTGAATTAGCAGGATTCACTATCTGATCAGAACGGAGGAGAATAATGCCGGGGCATCATGCGGTGCATATCACCAACCAGCAGGAAGCCATAGCTTTTCTACAGGAAATAGGGTCCGACCCGGGCAGTTATGCCTATATGGCACCTAAAGCAGTACACTTGGCGATTAAATTAAAAGATATTCCTGCGGTTACCGCCAACATTATCAAGCAGGAGATGCTCTCCCGGGGAGGCGAGGCCGCTATTTCCAGGTCAGCCATTACCGGACACCATAGCACCGATGTTTTGTTAATGGCCACCTTGCGGCAGTATGCTTTACTGACTGATAAACTTAAGCAGCAGCCCCTGGGCTTGAGACGTTTAGCCGGAGAGATTCAAGATATTATAGAGAACCTGGCCCGGGGAAACAGAATCATTAAATTGGCTCATGGCCGGGAACTGGAGGTCGGAGGCCGGACTATAATAATGGGTATTCTAAATGTAACTCCGGATTCATTCTCGGATGGAGGCAGATATATGGAACCGGACCGGGCTATAGCCCGAGCCGCTGAGATGATAGAACAAGGTGCGGATATTATTGATATTGGCGGGGCATCTTCCCGCCCGGACTCAGTCATGGTCGGGGAAGAGGAGGAACTGGAAAGGGTTCTTCCGGTCATCAAGGAACTAGCCGCCCGGGATATAATCATATCGGTGGATACCTGCAGGGCCAGTGTAGCCCGGGCAGCATTGGATAATGGCGCCCATATTATCAATGATATTGGCAATCTGAAACTGGACCCTGAGATGCTGTCTGTGCTGACTGCTTATCAGGCACCGGTAATCCTGATGCATAATAGACTGCAGTTTAACCGGGGACAAACTTACCAAGATCTTATCTCTGACATAGTAGCTGAACTGCGGGATTCAGTGGAGAGTCTTGAGCAGTCGGGACTGGACAGAAGCAAGATGATGGTAGATCCTGGGATAGGCTTTGGAAAAAGCGTGAGCGAAAACCTGCTGATCCTGAAGCAGCTGCCGGCTTTCAAGGGCATGGGTTGTCCGGTGGTGGTAGGGGTTTCCCGGAAGTCACTTGTAGGCAAGATTCTGGACCTGGAGGTAGATGAGCGGCTGGAGGGCAGTCTGGGTCTGGCTGCCGCCAGCATTATGAAAGGGGCGGATATCATTCGGGTCCATGATGTCCAAGAGAGCAAAAGGCTTGCTTTGGCAGTGGACAGGGTGGTACGCTGAAATGGATCAAATAATTGTCCGGAATATGGTTTTTTATGGAAGACACGGGGTGCTGGCAGAAGAGAAATGCAATGCCCAGAGATTTGAGATAGATATCATTATATACAAGGACCTGGAAAGAGCAGCGGCCACAGATGACCTGGCATACAGCGTGGATTATTCCCGGGTCTTCACCCGGGTGCGGGATATAGTTGAAAAGGAGTCTTTTAATCTGATTGAAACCCTGGCGGTTCACATCGGGGAAATGATACTGGCTGAATTTTCAGCCGAGCGCATCCAGGTTACCGTTTGTAAGCCCTGTGCGCCAGTTGATGGGGAGTTTGAATATTTTGCGGTAAAGATAGAACGTAGTCGAAAATAAAATCTTTACAAGTTTAATAGATGATATTAAGATACAAGCTAATCATAACTTTTTTAAAATTCTGCATTAATTAAGTTGCTTATGGACTGTAGGGATGGTAAGGTGAAAAAAAGACAGGCTTATATTGGTTTGGGAACTAATATGGGGGATCGGGCCGCTAATTTGCGGCAGGCAGTTGAAATGATGCAGGGAAGGCCCGGAATCAAGGTTGATTCGGTGTCATCAGTGTATATAACGGAGCCCTGGGGCAACAGGAATCAGGATGATTTTTACAATCAGGTGGTCAGGATAGAGACTGATTTAAGTGCCCGGGAGTTATTACACCAACTGCAAAAAATCGAAATTAAAATGGGCCGCCAGCCTTCTGAGAAGTGGGGCCCTCGGATTATAGATCTTGACATTATCCTGTACGGGGACCAACTGGTACAAGAGGAAGATCTGAAAATTCCTCACCCGTACGCGCAGCAAAGGTTGTTTGTCTTAATCCCTCTGGAGGAAATCGATCCCGAGATCGTTTTTCCTGACAGTGGGATGAGCATCAGGGAGGTGTTGATTAGAGTTTTAGGGCGAGAAGAAGAAAATACAATCAAGAGGATGGAATAATGGAGTCTCCCGCCGGTGCTCCGTAGATTCGCTTGTATCCAATAACGGGACAAGACGAACAATCAACCAGGACCAGGTTTGGGTCAGCCCAAAGGAGGTTTGGAGTGTGAGTAAAAAAGTTGGCATTATTGGGGCGGGAGTTGTAGGAACAGCTATTGGGGTGGTACTCCACGACAAGGGGTATGAGATTACGGGTGTACATGATAAACAATCCGAATCTACAAAAACACTTGTGGACCGGATAGGATGTGCCACTTATGCATCGCCTCAAGAGGTTTCTCGCTCAACGGACATATTATTTATAACAACAACGGACAGTGCCATACCGGTGGTAGTGGATGAACTCGCTGACCGCCGGGCATTTAGGCCAGGACAGGTTGTTATTCATATGAGCGGTGCTCAATCATCCGAAATACTTGGTAAAGCCAGGCCTTTCGGGGGCAGGGTTTTATCATTGCACCCCCTTCAATCGTTTGCCAACCTGGATATGGCAGTAGAGAATATCCCCGGTTCTATCTTCAGCCTGGAAGGTGACAGGGATACTTATGAGATAGGAATCGAAATGGTTACAGCGTTGAGGGGAGAATATTTCTTTATTGACCAGGAAGCTAAACCTTTATACCATGCAGGGGCTTGCGCAGTCTCCAATTACCTGGTAACGGTTATCAACTTGGGCATAAGGCTGCTTCAGGTTACCGGGGTACCCCGGGAATTAGCAGGAAAAGCCTTATTGCCATTGATAAAAGGTACGATTAGGAACATCGAGACGGCAGGAATACCGGGTGCTTTAACCGGTCCCGTTTCTCGGGGAGATATCAGCACAGTAGTCAAGCACCTGGGCTGCATGGAAGAAAGTGCGGCTGATCTGCTCAGTTTGTACAGTTGCCTGGGTTACTATACTGCGCAGATTGCACAGGAAAAGGGAACCATCGATAAGGCAAAGATGGAACAATTCCAGGATGCCTTTGTCCAGGTCATGGCCGAACATAAGATGGGAAGGTAAGCCGATAGTATCCTCCGGCTCTCAACCAGAGCTGCCAGGGCAGCTCTTTAAACGAGGAGCGTGGTGAAAATGGCAAGAATTACAACCACTGTATTAAAAGAAAAGAAACAAAAGCAAGAAAAAATTTCCATGCTGACAGCCTATGATTATTCACTGGCCAGCATGGTAGATGCGGCTGGTATTGATATGATCCTGGTAGGCGATTCGCTGGGAATGGTAGTGTTGGGTTACGAGAACACTCTGGCGGTATGCATGGAAGATATGCTCCATCATACCAAAACCGTGGTTCGGGGGAGCAAGAACGCCATGGTGGTAGGCGACATGCCTTTTCTTTCCTACCATATCTCCATCAAGGAATCAGTACGTAATGCCGGGCGCTTTGTTCAAGAGGCAGGTGCTCAAGCGGTAAAACTGGAAGGCGGGGTAGAGCGGGTAGACACCATCAAGGCTATCCTGGATGCCCAGATACCAGTTATGGGGCACATTGGCCTGACCCCGCAGTCGGTCAATCAGTTGGGGGGCTTTAAGGTACAGGGAAAAGACCTGGAATCGGCGCGCAGAATAATACAGGACGCCCAGGCCCTGGAAGCCGCGGGAGTATTTTCCATAGTACTGGAGGGTGTGCCCACCAAGCTGGCCCAAAAGATAACCGAAGAAGTAGGGGTTCCGACTATTGGCATAGGAGCGGGACAATATTGCGATGGACAGGTCCTGGTTATCAACGATATGCTGGGGATGTTCACCGGACATATTCCCAAGTTTGTCAAGAAGTTCGCCAATCTGCAGCCTCTGATTATAGAGGCCTTAACCCAATATAAAGAAGAAGTCCAGGCTGGGGTTTTCCCGGCTGAAGAACATGGATTCACTATACAGGACGAGGTATTGGAGCGCCTGTATTAGGAGAGAAAAGGAAGATGTTATGCGGATATTTAATGAGGTCAAGACTATACAAAACTGGTGTAAAGAGCAGAAACTACAGGGCAAAAAGATCGGCCTGGTACCAACCATGGGTTACCTCCACGAAGGGCACCTGGCACTGGTCCGGGAAGCGAGAATTCATTGTCAGGTGGTAGTTGTAAGCATATTTGTTAACCCGACCCAGTTTGGTGTAGGTGAGGATTTTGAAGTATATCCCCGTGATTTTGAGAGAGATTCTGCATTGCTGGAGCAGGAAAAGGTTGATGCCCTGTTTGCTCCTGCCAATGAAGAAATGTATTCTTCCGAAAGCAGCACCTGGGTGGAGGTTGCCGGCGAAATTACGACCAGGCTTTGCGGGGCTTCCCGCCCTGGTCATTTTCGAGGGGTGACCACGGTCTGCTCCAAGCTTTTTAATATCTGTCTTCCTGACCTGGCTTTCTTTGGTCAGAAAGATGCCCAGCAGGTAATGGTGCTTGAGAAAATGGTTAGAGAGCTGAACTTCCCGCTGGAAATCATCCGGGTACCGATAGTAAGGGAGGCCGATGGCCTGGCCATGAGCTCCCGAAACGTATACCTGGCCCCCGAAGCCCGACAGCAGGCCCTAGTATTGAACCGGGCTCTGAGTGAGGCGGAAGAGGCGATAAGGAACGGGGAAAGAGATGCGGTCAGGGTAAAGAAACGGATGAGAGAAATCATTGAATCCAGTCCCCAGGCCCAAATCGACTATGTGGAAATATACGATGCATATGATCTGGCCGATGTTCAGACCATAGATAGAAAAAGTCTGATGGCATTGGCGGTAAAATTCGGGAATACCAGATTGATCGATAACCGGTTGGTGGAGGTGTAAGCGATGTTGCGTTATATGTTGAAATCCAAGATTCACAGGGCGGTTGTTACAGAAGCCAATTTAAACTATGTGGGCAGCGTAACTATTGATAAAAGCCTGATGGAAGCTGCTGATATCCTGGAAAACGAAAAAGTCACCATAGTCAACATTAACAATGGACAGAGATTTGATACGTACGTAATAGAAGGTGAAGCAGATTCAGGATTGATGTGTTTGAATGGCGCTGCAGCAAGGTTGGTGGAGGTTGGCGACTTAATTATCATACTGACCTACACCCTGTTGGAAACCGAGGAGTGTATAAATTACCAACCCCGGTTGGTGTTTGTGAATGATAAGAACCAGATACAGCAGATTACTTGAGATAAACCGGGGGGTTTTTTGCTTTGCTGAAAGATAATGTCGGGGAATATATAACAGTCCGTAAGAAAGAATTGAATGCGCTTATCATGGCTCATTATTACCAACCGGCAGAAATACAGGACATAGCTGATTTCGTCGGCGACTCTCTGCAGCTTGCGCGTCAGGCTGCAGAGAGTGCTGCTTCGGTGATAGTATGCTGTGGGGTCAAATTTATGGCTGAAAGTGCCAAGATACTGAGCCCGGATAAAACCGTGATTCTGCCCAACTCTGAGGCTGGTTGTCCCATGGCAGATATGGCAACCGCCGGAGAATTGCGCCGGAAGAAGGAAGAGCATCCCGAGGCCCTGGTGGTTTCCTATGTTAACACTTCAGCCGAGGTGAAAGCTGAAAGCTATATATGCTGTACTTCCTCCAATGCCCTTGACGTGGTGGCTTCCATACCGGCCGATAAACCGATCATTTTTGTGCCGGACAGGAACCTGGGCAGCTATATACAGGGTCAGACCGGTCGGGATATGATCCTGTGGGACGGATATTGTCCCATCCATGATCGATTAAGCATCGATGACATCAATCGGGCGCGGAGTCTATATCCGGGTGCCCTGATTACGGTTCATCCCGAATGCCGGCCGGAAATAACCCGGATAGCTGATGCAGTAAGGTCAACCGCCGGTTTGCTGGCATATATCCAGGAAAGCCCGGCCCGGGAGTTCATTCTGGGCACGGAAGCAGGTTTTGTTCATACCTTGAATAAACACTGTCCGGACAAGAAGATATACCTGGCTTATGAGCAGTTTAACTGTCCGGATATGAAGTTGATCAATCTGGAGAGACTAGCCCAGGCCCTGGAAAACCTGGAGACCAGGATAGAGGTTGATTCCGTGACAAGCAGCAAAGCTCGGGAAGCGCTGGACAGGATGCTGCAGATTTGCTGACCGTTGGCCTGTAACCTGAACCAGGGGACAGGCGAATAATCATAAGATAGAGAAGTGCGATATGATTGTATCCAGATACATAGGCCATTTGAACCTGAACACCCCCCTGCACAGCAGTGATTTTGTTATTATAGGGAGTGGAATTGCCGGTCTTTTTACCGCGTTGAAAGCTTCGGAATTCGGTCAGGTTATTATTCTAACCAAAAAAGGCATAGAAGACTCCAATACCGGTTTAGCCCAGGGTGGAATCGCCGCCGCAGTTCATGAAGAAGATTCTCCTTTTTTGCATCTGGAGGATACTCTTGAAGCCGGAGCCGGTCTGTGCAATATAGAAGCTGTTGATGTCCTGGTCCGGGAGGGACCGGATCGGGTCCGGGAGTTGATTGCGGCCGGGGCTACTTTTGACATGAAGGACGGGAATATTTCCCTGGCCCGGGAGGGTGCTCACAGCAAAGCCCGTATCCTGCATGTAGCGGATACTACCGGGGCTGCTATTCGAGAAGCTCTGGTACAGAAATGCCAGGATTGCCCTGACATACAGATTATGGAGGGGCAATTTTTAATCGATATCATAGCCAATGACCGGACTGGTGAATGTTATGGAGTGCTGGTTTTCGATCAAGGCAATCAGATGAATGTCATCTATCAGGCCCGGGCAGTTATCGTAGCCACCGGCGGAGCCGGTCAATTGTACAAGTATACTACTAATCCGGATGTAGCTACTGCAGATGGTATGGCTGCCTGTTTCAGAGCGGGATGCCCATTGGGCGACATGGAGTTTATCCAGTTTCATCCCACCGTCTTATTCAGTCCGGATGATGACCAGCGTTTCCTTATATCAGAAGCAGTCCGGGGAGAAGGGGGCCTGCTGTATAATCTCAGCGGCAGCAGATTCATGGGCAAGTACCATCCCCTGGAAGAACTGGCTCCGCGGGATATTGTGGCTCGGGCCATACTGAGTGAGCTGGCCCGGGACGGCAGTGAGTGTGTTTATCTGGATATGCGGAATATCGAGGGGGTCACCCGCCGATTTCCTAATATATATCAGACCCTGCTGCAAAAATCCATTGATATAAGCAAGGATTTGGTACCGGTTTCGCCTGCCGCCCACTACACCATGGGAGGTATTGTCACCGACACTTACGGTCAGACCTCGCTGTATGGCTTATATTCCTGTGGAGAGGCTGCCTGTACCGGAGTACATGGGGCTAACCGCCTGGCCAGCAACTCGCTGCTGGAAGGTATTGTTTTTGGGCAGCGGATAGTGGATAAAGTGGAAGAGATCATGTACCGGCGCCGGATCAAGACCGAAGAGATATTTGCCCAATACGATCCGTCCCTGGTTTATCGGCCCCAGAAAGAAATAATTGAGCCCCTGGCCGCCAGGCAGCAGCTGAAAGATATAATGTGGAACCAGGTGGGAATAATCAGAAATGAGCAGAGCTTGAAACAAGCCCATGCCATGGTGGAAGATATTTATAACCAGCTGGCCACAGGGAATTCCAGGCTGGATTATTATGAAGCAGTTAATATGCTGATAGCGGCCCGGATAATTATCCAGGCTGCTCTCTGGCGCAGGGAGAGCCGGGGAGCCCACTGGCGTACCGATTATCCCCAAAGAGATGATAGACGCTGGATTAAGCATCTGGATTTTATTAACTGTTAGCCAGTTGACTGATCAGCCACCGGAAAATGAAGACTGGGAGGACCATATGAACAAGTGGGAATTGGAAGAACTAATCTACCGTTGCCTTAAGGAGGATATAGGCCATCTGGATATGACTACTGCTCACCTGATTCCTGAGCGGCAGCAATCGACCGGGAAAATATTGTCCAAGGCCAGTGGAATAGTGGCCGGGATTGAAATAAGCAAGGCCGTATTTACTCTGCTGGATTCTTCGGTTAGTTTTGAAATCATCAAAAACGATGGGGAACATATTGAACCAGGTGATACTATTGCGCTGGTAAAGGGAAAAACCGCCGCACTATTAAGCGGAGAAAGACTGGCCCTGAATTTCCTGCAAAGGCTATCCGGAATAGCCACCAAGACCTACAGTCTGGCAGAAGCTATCAAGTACTATAAAGCCGAAATCGTTGATACCCGGAAGACCACCCCCGGTCTTAGGGAGCTGGAAAAATATGCAGTGCGGGTGGGAGGCGGACGGAACCACCGTTTTGGACTGTATGACGGGATCATGATCAAAGATAATCATATCCAAGCGGCCGGAGGGATAACCAAAGCGGTTATCACCTTGAGAAAAAAAATACCCCATACTCTTAAGATAGAGGTAGAGGCAGAGAATCTAGTCCAATTGAGGGAAGCCCTGGACGCCGGGGCTGATATTATTATGCTGGATAATATGAGCATTGAAGATATGAAGACCGCGGTAGAAATCACCGCCGGAAAAGCATTGCTGGAAGCCTCCGGAGGAATTAACGAGAGCAACATTATCGACGCCGCCCGCACCGGGGTAGATTTTATTTCCACCGGCGCCATCACCCATTCAGTATTCAGCCTGGATATCAGTTTCGATATAATTCACCTTGAGAGCGAATAAATAACATGAATGACAGCCCGGCGGGAACCAAGGGGTTGCCGGCGGCAACGGAGGTATAAATATGATTTTAGTGTTTGATGTAGGCAACACTAATATGGTTATTGGCGTTTACAAGGGCAAAGAAATGCTTACTCACTGGCGGATTAAAACCGATGGCGGACGGACCAGTGATGAATATGGAATGTTGTTAAAAGATCTGTTTGCCTTTAAGGGACTGGAGATTAGCGGAATCAAAGCGGTGGTAATTTCTTCAGTAGTTCCCAGCCTGATGATGGAACTGGAATGGATGAGCCAGGAGTATTTTTCCTGCAAACCATTGGTAGTGGGGCCGGGAGTCAAGACCGGACTGGCTATTAAGTACGATAACCCCAGGGAGGTAGGAGCCGACCGGGTAGTAAATGCAGTAGCCGCCTATCACAAATATGAGGGACCATTGATAATAGTTGACTTTGGAACTGCTACCACCTTTTGCCTGATAAACGAAAAAGGCGAATATTTAGGCGGAGCCATTGCGCCGGGAATAAAGATATCTACCGAAGCCCTGGTCTCCAAAGCAGCCAAGCTGCCTCGGGTGGAATTGCTCAAACCCCGGAACATTATTGGAAAAAATACCATCAGCAGTATGCAGTCCGGGGTAATATATGGTTTTGTAGGTCAGGTAGAAGGGATAATCAACCGTATCCAGAAGGAAATCGGGGGGAGAGCCAAAGTAATAGCCACTGGAGGTCTGGCAGCCACTATTGCTGGGGAAACTGATGCTATTCATATAATCGATGATCTGCTCACCCTGGATGGCTTAAGGATCATCTATGAACTGAATCGGAGTTAAGATGTTCAGTATAGGAACAGTGAAACCAGGAAATCGAATTATAGCAGCCCCCATGGCGGGAGTCACCGATAAAGCCAACCGGATAATCGCCAGTTCCTTTGGCTGCGGCATGACCTGCAGCGAAATGATAAGTGATATGGGACTAATATACGGCCAGAAAAAAACCGCCAACATTGCAGATACCCGGGGTGAAAAGGGACCGGTAAGCGTGCAGATATTTGGTTCAGATCCGGAGAAAATGGCCCAGGCGGCTCTGATAGTGGAAAAGATGGGGGCCGACCTGATTGACATTAATATGGGCTGCCCCACCCCCAAGATAGTTAAAAATGGTGAAGGTTGCGCACTTATGTTGAATTTGCCTCAGGCTCGGGAAATAATAAGAAGAGTAATCCGGGCGGTACAAGTGCCGGTAACGGTAAAAATGCGCCGGGGCTGGGACGATGACAGCAAAACCTTCCTGGAACTGGCCGGCACTGCTGAACAGGAAGGAGTCAAAGCCATAACCCTGCATGCCAGGAGTCGTACTCAGTTTTATTCCGGGCAGGCTGACTGGGGTTTGATCAAAGAACTAAAAAAGAGGAGCACAGTGCCCATTATTGGCAACGGAGATATCTGGAGCGCCGAAGACGCAGTCCGAATGCTGGAAACAACCGGCTGTGACGCCGTGATGATAGGTCGGGCAGCCATGGGCAACCCCTTCATTTTTCGGGAAGCCGCCGAACTGGTAGAGAAGGGTATTAAGATTCCTCCTGCCAGTCCGGAGGAACGCACCCAAACCGCCATTAGACACCTGGATCTGGCCTGTGGGTTCAAGGGCGAGGCAGTAGCGGTTCGAGAAATGCGCAAGCATTTTTCCTGGTATATCAAAGGCCGCAGCGGAGCAGCCAAAGTCCGCCAGCAGATAAATTCCGCCCAGACCCGGGAGCAGCTCATTCAAGCCCTGCAACAAATGCCGGGACCAGGCCCGGTGCCTGCCCCCCCAGTGATTTAATTGATTTTCCGACAGGATGATGCTAGAATAACATTGGTTGTGTACAAAATTGTGCTCAAGAGGTATGATATGGATTTTTATCGTATACAGGACAAGATAATCAGCTGGGAAAAAGTTGAGAGAAATTTGCAGAAAGCCCTTATGCTCAGGTCAAGAGGTTTTTCTCAGCAGGAAGTTGCTGACCGATTAAAGATGGACAGAACTTTCATCTCCCGTCTGGAAACCATCGGTGAATTACGCAAAGGTCAGTCCGTGGCCTGTATAGGTTTCCCCCTCTCCAACAAGGAAGAGATAGCCGAGATACTGGAGAAACAAGGGGTAGATTTTATATTGCTGATGACTGAAGTGGAACGAAGGGAATACGCCAACTGCCGCAATGGGAACCAGATGCTGAATGAACTGATGGCTTTAATCAGCCAAATTCGTAGTTATGAAGTAGTTATTCTGATCGGTTCTGACAAGAGGCTGAGGCTGATAGAAGGGATGATTGACAGCCAGGTGATATCAATAGTAATAGGCACTTCCCCTATTACTGAAGATAAATGGGTAGATCCGGAAGAATTGCAGAAAATTCTTCGAATGATCAAAGAGGCCCGATAAGACTGACATAAGCCGGGATATTTCAGAAAGCTTATTATTGCCGTTTTTACAATCAACGCTGGGAGGTATTTTTTTGAGACGCATAGTCAGTGTAAGCCTGGGTTCATCCAAACGCAATCATGCCTTCGAAACTGAGTTTATGGGGCAGCAGTTCAGCATCGAAAGAATAGGGACTGATGGTGATTGGGATAAAGCCATAAAACTCATTCAGGAACTGGATGGCAAAGTAGATGCTTTTGGCATGGGCGGAATAGATCTATACATTTATGTAGCCGGCAAAAAATATGTAATCAACGACGCCAAAAGATTGCTGGTAGCCAGGAAGACTCCCATGGTAGATGGCAGTGGTCTGAAAAATACCCTGGAGAGAAAATGCATATTGGATGTGCAGCAGGACGGCATAATGGACCTGCGGGGCAAGAAAGTACTGATGGTGTGCGCGGTAGACCGCTTCGGGATGGCGGAAGCATTTGCCCAGGCAGGGGCCAGGCTCACCCTGGGGGATTTGATCTATACTCTAAATATTCCCATTCCCCTGCATTCTTTAAACGCGTTGAAACTAGCGGGAAGAACCCTGGCTCCTTTTGCCGTAAGAATGCCTTTTGACAAATTATATCCCACCGGGGAAAAACAGGAAGTCATAATTCCCCGGCATGCAAAATATTATTATGATGCAGAGGTTATTGCCGGTGATTTCCTGTATATTAAACGCTATCTGCCGCAAAAGCTTAGTGGACAGGTGATTATCACCAATACCACAACGGCAGAAGATATGAAAATGCTTAAAGAACGGGGAATCAGCCGGGTTATTACTACTACCCCGGACATGGGGGGACGTTCTTTTGGCACCAACGTTATTGAAGCTTTAATGGTAGCGCTGATTGGCAGACCCCTGGAGGAAATTTCCCCGGAAGATTATTACCGGGTGTTGAGTGAACTGAATATGAAGCCCGGGGTGGTTGATCTGGAGACATATGATGTATGATTGACTTTGCCTTTTTTAATTTAATAAACCGGGATAAACGGGGGGTGCTCTACCAAAAAGGTTTTTTGGACAGACTAACCCCCTATGTTTTTTCCCCCCGGGTTAAAAACCTGATCGAAATACCGGACATCCGTTGTCAGGGATGCAATATTGTTTTGCCTCTGGGTTCAGGTAATGTTCGTTTGCTGGAAGAAGATAAACAGAAGATGCTGTTCCAGCGCTCCTGTGCAGTAGCCCGGGATTTTGATTTACAGGCTCTGGCGGTAGATCGGCGTTTAAAGCAGCTTTTTATGGTCGAGGACGGATTCTCTTTAGTTTTTGGGGATAATTTTATCAAGGCCCTGGCCTATGCCTTTATTAAACATGCCCTCTCCTGCCGCCATATCAACAAGCTAATTCTGGTGGGAGAGATTCCCGGTTTAGACCGGTTTGTGGAGACCGTCAGCCACCTGTCGGTGCCGGTTTCCATCCAAAATACCTGTCCGGCCAGGTATGAAATAATGACCTACCGGCTGATGTATGAAAAAGGCCACGCGGTTAGCAACAGCCAGATAAATCCTTACAAATGGGAAAGGGGCAATCTGGTTATAATATTTGACAGCCGCTATCAGAACCTGTCCATGGGGATAGCGGATCTCCTGCTGCTAAAGCTGACCAACGATACTCAGGGACTGGCTTCGAAATTGGAAATCAGGCTGGAAAACAGCCAGGTGCATCCTTCTTTGAGCACTTTGGCACCTATTTTGGAGTCATGTTTGCTCAGACAGGAAGGATTTTCTAGCCGGGGTAGAGAACAAGATATGCTTATGGGGAAAGATGAATACTTTCAGCAGCTGGAGGAAATAGGAAATCAGGCTGGTCTGTGGCATCTATTCCTTGACAAGGCGGCATGAGTTTTTTAAAATACCTTAATAGGTTAAATACGGTCAATTACGGTGTATCTTAATACCAGGAATTCCAAGCGAGGGGGAACTCGCTTATTAACTTTATAGGTTAGGAGCGATTGGATGGCGGAAGTAAAAGATATTTTATTAACCAAAGAGGGCTTGGCTAAGCTGGAAGCAGAATTGGAGCATTTGAAATCGGTAAGAAGGGAACAGGTGGCGGAACGTATCAAGCAGGCCATTGCTTTTGGAGATATATCGGAGAACGCCGAGTACGAAGATGCCAAAACCGAACAGGCTTTTATTGAAGGGAAAATAATAAGTCTGGAAAACACCCTCAAGAATGCTCGTCTGATGGAGGAACGGGATATAAGAACTGATGTGGTATCTCTGGGCTCCAAGGTTACTCTGCAGGAGATGAAATCCGGCCGGGAGGTAGTAGTGACCCTGGTTTCATCAGTTGAATCAAAACTCAAGGACGGCAAGATATCGGATGAATCCCCGGTAGGAGCAGCTATACTAGGCCAGGCAGTAGATGCAGAGGTTAGTGTTGAAGCCCCTGCCGGTACCATCAAGTACAAGATAGTGAAGGTCGAGAGGTAGTCAGCCTGAAAGCTGGAGTCGGATCTAATAATGCAGCCTGCTCAATAAGGCAGTAGAGTTGACGGGCCCGGGCTTACAGTGGTTGCAGATCAGCGTTATAAGCATAATATTAAGGAAGTGTTATCATGTCTGGGCAGGAACAGAATATTAACGAATTAAAGAAGGTTCGGCTGGAGAAGCTGCAGGAATTGAGAGATATGGGTATAGATCCTTTCGGCAGTAAATTTGAACGTAATGCGATGGCGCAGGAAATCATAGATAATTTTAACGTCATGGAGGGACAGCAGGTTGCCATCGCGGGAAGGATAATGTCCAAACGGCGTCATGGCAAGGCAGGATTTGCCAATATTCAGGATTTATCCGGCCAGGTGCAGCTGTATTTCAGGAAAGATGATATCGGAGAAGAGAAATACGAGTTGTTCAAAAAGTTGGACATGGGGGATATCCTGGGTATAAAAGGAGAAGTATTTCGCACTCAAAAAGGTGAAATCAGTGTACATGTAAGGGACCTTACTTACCTGGCCAAATCCCTCAACCCGCTGCCGGAAAAATGGCATGGTCTTAAAGATGTGGAATTAAGATATCGGCAGCGTTATGTAGACTTGATTGTAAACCCGGAAGTCAAGGAAGTCTTCATAAAACGCTGCCGCATTATCAAAGAAATCAGAAATTACCTGGATAATCGGGGATTTCTGGAGGTAGAGACGCCCATGATGCAGCCCATCGCCGGCGGCGCAGCTGCGCGTCCTTTTATTACCCATCACAACGCCCTGGACATGGACCTGTATCTGCGTATAGCGCCGGAGCTTTATCTGAAGAGGCTTATTGTGGGCGGTTTGGAGAAAGTCTATGAAATAAATCGCAGTTTTAGAAACGAAGGGATATCCACCAAACATAATCCGGAATTTACCATGCTGGAGATTTACCAAGCCTATGCCGACTTCGATATGATGATGCAGCTCACAGAAGATTTGATATCCGCGGTAATGCTCAAGGTCAACAGCAGTATGAACGCAGAATACGAAGGACATGTTATCAATTTCATGCCTCCCTGGAAGCGGATGACCATGCTGGAAGCCATAGAAGAATATACCGGATTGGATTTTAAGGCTATTATAACTGATGAGGCAGCTGTAGCTGCGGCCCGGCAGCTGGGAATGGAGATATCCCATCAGAGCACTCGGGGAGAGATCATAAACGAGGTTTTTGAAGAATATGTGGAAGAGAAACTGATTCAGCCTACTTTCATCTATGGCCATCCGGTGGAAATATCTCCCCTGGCCAAGCGCAACGCAGAGCATCCGGAATTGACCGATAGGTTTGAGGTTTTTGTTATGCAGCGGGAGATCGCCAATGCTTTTTCGGAATTGAATGATCCTCTGGACCAAAAAGAGCGGTTTCAGAAGCAAGTGGAAAAGAGAGCCGGAGGAGATGCCGAAGCCCACATGATGGATGAAGATTACATAAATGCCCTGGAATACGGCATGCCGCCAGCCGGAGGGCTGGGTATAGGAATTGACCGGCTGGTGATGATAATGACCGGCATGGCTTCCATCCGTGATGTTATAATGTTTCCTACCCTTCGTCCCCGGGAACAATAACTGCGAGAACCGTAGTGGACATCTTTGGGCCTGGTTATGGAACAGATTATGAACACCCAATGGCAACAGCAGGAGGGGAATTCCATGTTTAGACACAGTCTTTTTTACCGGCTGCTCAGCAGCAGCCTGATAATGGGATGGCTGGTTTCAGATCCGGAAGAAGAGCGGGCGGATTATATCAGTTCATCTTGCCTTTATCATGTCAGCAACCGGGTCCTGGAAGCTGGATTAAGGGTCTTGTATAAAATCGGAGACAGCCTGCGCCAGATAGCGGCAGGAGGCATAGCCGGCCGGGACCTGGCCGGATTTTTGGGCATCCTGATATTCTTTTATCTGGTCATGGATATAGCTTTCCATGATTACAGCCTGCGCCGGAACCTGATTGAAACCGCCCTGGCTCTGGGCGGACTCAGCATACCTTTATGGCGCAAAATTCCCGGCCTCTGGTCGGGAAGTCTGGTGGTATCCTTCTTCCGATGGTGGGGAAATACTGATTGATCAGGGCAGTTCCAATCAGATTGTCTTTGGCCATCAGGGGATATTTCATGCTGGAAAGGGCAGCGGCGGCTACCTTTCGGGAAAGGATCAGGAGTCTTTATGAAACAAGTTGGGGATAAAAAACGCATACTGCACTTTATAGGCGGAGGAGAACTGGGAGGAGCGGAGGAGCTGCTTTTAAGCCTGATGAAACTCCTTGATAAAGAGCAGTATGAAGTCCAACTGATATGCTTGTGCCAGGGACCTTTTGCTGAAATGGCGGCTCGGCACGGCTTCAAGGCAGAAGTAATTCTCATGCGGCATAAGTTTGATTTGAATACCATTAAACCCATCCGGGAATACCTGTTGAGTAACGAAATCGATCTGGTTCACACCCATGGGGTCAGGGCCAATCTGGTGGCCCGGACCGCAGCCTTCAAAGAGGGGCTGCCGGTTGTTACCCACTTCCATAGTGTCCTGCGTTATGACTACGATTCCATTTATAAAGCCATGATGGCCAGGTTTCTGACCAAGACCACCAACAAATATACCAACCGGTTTATCGCCATTTCCAGAGCTATCAAGCAGGAAATACTGGCTATGGGAGTCCCCGAGCAGATAATTGAAGTAATACATAATGGCCTGGATACCTCCAGGTATGCCCGGCCGCGTCAGGCCCAGGAAACCAGGAGAGAACTGGGTCTGGCTCCGGATAAGCCCACAGTAGCCATGGTAGCCAGGCTGCATCCGGTCAAGGGACATAAATACTTTTTGCAAGCAGCCCGGAAGGTGCTGGACCAGGGGATTAACGCCCAGTTCTTGATAATCGGGGAGGGGATATACCGGGAAGCCATAGAGAACTGGATTAAAGATCTAGGGTTGGAAGGGCAGGTCATTATGCCCGGCTATTACAGCCCTATCGAAGATATTTACGGGGTAATGGATTTGCTCTGTGTTCCTTCATTGATGGAGGGATTGGGTATGGTGGTACTGGAAGCCATGTATTTCCAGGTGCCGGTGGTGGCCAGCAATATCGGGGGGATTCAGGAAATCATTCGGGATCAGGAAAATGGGCTGCTGGTGGAGCCGGGCGACACAAAGGGATTGGCGGCAGCAATTATAAAGCTGTTGAGAGATCCCAAACTGGCCAGTCAGCTTAGCACTAAAGGGGAAGAAACCCTCCAATACTTTTCCCCCCAGAGAATGGCCCGACAGGTGGAAGATGTCTATCAGGCTTTGCTTTTACCTTAGATTCTCCCAGAAATTGCTGCTATCGGCTCCAGCCAAAGGCCCAGCCGCAAAAGACTTCAATTAATCAGTGACAGAGCCAGGCGGGCGTTATCAATTGCCCTCAGGCGCATATCCCGGGCCCGTTCAGATATATTCTCCTGGATTCGGGGGTCGTGCAGCAGGTCTTCCAATGCAGCTTTCATAGCCTCAGCCTCCTGGGGTAGAGCTTCCAGGCCAAAGGACTTTAAAAATGCATCAACTTTAGGGTCATAAGAGATTCCGGCAAAAGGCACGCCGCGGGTGGCAGCAAAGATTAAGGAATGCAACCGCATACCGATCAACAGATCCAGTCTGGATATTAAGGCGATATGTTCCCCGCTGTTGAGGTGACCGTCGATAACAAAACTGCGCTGCTTCATCATCCGCGCCACCCGGCGGGATTCTTCCCCATCCCGGGGATAATCCATAGGGATAAATATTATCTGGTAGTCGTTCTCCGCCATCTGATCAAGGACCCGGGCCAGATTACCCTGGTATCCCTCTAAATCTTTCCAGTGACGAACTGAGACGCCCGCCTTTTTCCCCTCAGGCGCCAGGCCCAGTTCCTGCAGCAGGATTTCGGCCTGCTTATAATCTGCCTCGGAGGGCTCCAGGGCAAAGACCGGGTCGGCGGTAATCTTGATCGGAGGTCGGGTTACCCCCAGTTGCTTCAGCAAGAGCCGGGAATCTTCGTCCCGCAGGGTAATCAAATCCACCCTATTAGCTATGGCATGCATGAGGGTTTGGCTGATTTTGCGGTTTATAGGACCAATACCCTGGGCATAGAATATAACCGGTTTATTAAGAGCCTTGGCCAGGGCCACGATGCTGATGTAATAGGGCAGGGAACGAGGCCCGGTCACATCCTGCAGAAGACTGCCACCGCCGCTGATCAGCAGGTCACAGCTTAATAATTCCCTGATAACCTGCCAGGGATTTATCCGGTTGACTGCGCGCAGACCATGCATCTGTAAGGTTCTGTCCGGGGAGCCCGAAAACACTACAAAATCAGCCCGGGGCTCAATGCTTTGAATGGTATGGCATATGGCCGATAGCAGGGCTTCATCCCCGGCATTGTCGAAACCATAATAGCCCGAAAGTGCTATTTTCATGATCAGGCTCCTTTCTGTAAATTTCCCTTTGGCTGGCCATGCGGCTGTTTAGTCTCTCTTGAACCCCACCGCAATCATACCTCACAAATTAAGCAGCTCTCCTGGAGCGCAGGAAGTTAATAATCCTATGCTTAATATAATCAACTTCCTCAATCCGCATCTGCAATACTATTGCCCCGTAGGTAAATATGCCCAGCAGCATGCAAAGGCCGACCTGCATGATCTGGTTTTTCAGATAACTGCTGTCCCAGAATCCTCCCAGGTAATGGTTGGATATATAGACTGCTGCACCCATCACCAGGGATGCCAGTATTATTTTGCCCAGGGTGGAGAAAAGCTGTTTCTCCGGCAGAGCAGGAAGCCGCCGGCGCAAAACATAATATACTATGATCATATTACAGGTGGCCGCTATAGCGGTAGCCAGAGCCAGACCTCCATGGGCCAGCGGTCCGATCAAAATAAGGCAAAAAACCAGATTAAGGAATACGGTAAACAGACTTATTTTCACCGGGGTCCGAGTATCCTGCAGGGCAAAAAAGGTCCGGTTCATCATATTATAAGCCCCCTGGGAGTAAAGTCCCAGTACATAGAAGTGGAGGGCAAAAACCGTCATCTGAGTAGAGCGGCTGTCAAAAGCACCATGCTCGAAGAGTAGTCTGACCAGAGGTTCTGCCAGCACAAACAGACCTACCGCCGCCGGTATGGTAAAAAAGGCAATTAAATTCAGACCAAATACCGTGGTGCGTCCCATGGCCTCATAATCAGTTGCTGCCGCCTGTTCGGAGAGAGTGGGAAAAACTGCGGTGTTGATGGCCGCTACAAAAAGGTTATAGGGCAAAAACATCAGCCGATTGGCGAAATTCAGAGCAGAGATGCTGCCCTCCACCAGTCCCGAGGCAAGTATACGGTCTATGGTTATGTATAACTGATTGATGGAAATACCTACCATGGCCGGTGCCATCAATTCCCATACCCGTCGTACCCCCGGCTGGGAAAAATCCATCTCCAGGCAGTAAGTGATTTCCTGCTTCTTCAAGGCGGGCAGCTGAATCATAACCTGGGCCATGGTAGCCAGCAGGGTGCCGACAGCCAGTCCGAAGATACCCCAGGCCGGAACCAGAATATATACCGCAGCAATGATAACCGTTGAGAAGGCTACCGAAGTAAAGGCCGGTATGGCAAAATTCTTGAGGGCATTCAATATTCCCCCCAGCAGCAGCGATAGAGCCATAAAAAGTATACAGGGAAACATGATGCGGCTGAGTTTGATAGTCAGCAGGCTGGTTTCACCCGAAAAGCCCGGAGCGATTCCGGCCACCAGTACCGGTGCCGCCCAGATGCCCAGGGCACAGAGCAGGAGCATGCCCAAAACGCTGGAATTGATGATGGTGCTGGCCATGCGTGAAGCAGCAGTTTTCCCCGATTTCACCATTACCTCGGTAAAAACAGGAATCAGAGCGGTAGCCAGCGCTCCTCCGATGATAACGTATATCAGGTTGGGCAGGGTAAAAGCCATTAAATAGGAATCAGTATACATGCTGGTTCCAAACCGGGCCGCTATCACCTGTTCACGTATAAAACCCAGCAGCCGCCCGATAATGCTAATGGCCAGTATGACCCCGGCCGCTCTGGCAACAGTCTTCTTAGAAATTATACTCACCCTAACCAGTCTGCTCCCGCGAAGCAGTCCGTTAATTTTAACCCCCGGCTGGAGTCCGGGCCGGCTATATATCCGGGGTTAAATTCTTTCCAGCCGGAATCCCTTATCCCGCAGCAGGACAGGTTCATAATAATTTTTTGTATCTACGATGAAAGGCTGGGAATTCGAATCCATAAGTTCCCGCAGCAGGTCCAGGTTCATTAAATCAATGCCGTTCTGCAAAGCCAGCAGGACCATGCCATGGGCACCTGCTGCCGCTTCATGCAGGCTGTTCACTTTAAAATCATAGCTGGCCGGGACTGCCGGGTCAAAGGCTTTAACGGTACAGCCCGCGCTTTGCAGTGCCTCGATCACTCCCAGGGCCGGGCTCATTCGATCATCATTGGAATAGTCTTTCATAGCCAGGCCCAGTACCGCGATGCGAGCCTGAGAGGGAGGAACCTTAAGATTACGCAAAACCAGATCCGCTACATAGCGGGGCATGGCCTCGTTAACCTGGCGGGCAGTGGCTAGAAGATTAAGACTTACTCCCACCTCCTCGGCTTTGGGCAATAGATAGAAAAGGGCATTGGGCAGGCAGTACCCGCCCACCCCGGGTCCCGGATTGAGCAGATTAACCCTTTGATGGGTGTTGGCGACTGCTACTACCTCGAATATATCTATACCCATGCCTTTGCAAAAGCGGGCAAATTCATTGACCATAGCGATGTCCACGTCCCGGGAGATATTTTCTATCACCTTGGAGGCTTCCACCACCTCCATGCAGCTGGCCTGGGTAATGGGAGCCCGGGTAACTATGGACATTAAATCAAACGCCTTTTCGGTGCTGGCAGGGTTAATTCCGGCCAGAGCAGCGGGCATGTGTTCAAATTCATGAAAGGCGCGCCCTTCCGCGATGCGCTCCGAAGAATAAGCCAGAAAGAAATCCTGGCCCGCCTTAAGACCGCTTTCCTCTTCCAGCAAGGGCAGGATAATATCCCGGGTAGTGCCGGGTATGACCGTACTTCTGATCAGCACCAGGTCCCCTTGCTTAAGCCCGGCGCCTACGGTACGGCAAACCTCGAGCAGAGGAGTAATATCGTGCTGATGACTCTCTACCGGGATGCCAATGGTTACAATTATATGGTCACACTCCCCCATAGCCTGCCCACCATCGATTATAGCCCGAAAACGGCCCTGATCCAGCTGAGTACGGAGTATATCCTGTATGTTCCGGCCCTCGTAGGACTCCAGGTGATGAGTTATGCCCCGGCTAAGATCAGATACCAGTTTTTCATCGATATCTACCCCGGTTACCTGACACCCTCGCATGGCGAAACTCAAGGCCAGGGGAAGGCCCACGAAACCCAATCCAAACATGCATACTTTTTTCATATGGCAACGTCCTCCAATAATAGTTAACTAGCAGTACTTTTCATTATAATATCGTTCTATGGTTTCTATCATAAACTCGGCTCTGCTTTCCCAGGAATTCTCCTTCGCCCGTTCCAGGCGGGCGGTCTTCCGGGAGGGGGTATCTGCCAGGGCCCGGTTTATGGCGGCAGTAAAGCCATCCACTCCGCGTCCGAACTCAACCAGTTCGGAAAAGTCCGATATTTCCGGCATTGGCACCGAAGCGATCGGACGTCCAGAGGCCAGGTACTCATAGAATTTGAGGGGGCTTACGGTAGATGTAAGCTCATTTTCACGAAAAGGGTTGAGGCATACATCAAAGCCCTTCAGGTAACCGGGCAGTAGCTGCCTATCCCGGTGACCCAGGAAATGAATGTTGTTTTGCTGTTTAAACCTGGATATATCAATATTTGCTCCTACCGGTCCCACCATGACCACCGATCCCTGCGAAAAATTACGGGCTATATGGCTGATGAGCTCCAGATCAATCCATTCCTTTATGGCCCCGACAAACCCAAGAATGGGATGGGGCAGATGCCGGAGTTCTTCCGCCAGGGGAGTTTCAGCCCCATCAGCCTGGCCAAAATGCTGGATATCGGCCGCATTAGGGGAAAGGAATATCCTCCTGGCATAAGCCTGCTTGCTTTCATACAAGCCCCGGGCGGTACAGAAGACCAGGTCGCAGCTTTGCAGGAGTTTTCGCTCCATGGCCTTGACCAGCTTAGGGTTAAAGCCCGCGTAAGCCGAGTGCTCGTCAACACAATCATAAACTCGATAAACCTCGTCCAATCTGCCCAGCAAATCACAGCTGGTGTGCAGGTAAGTCCATAAAATGCTGCGGCTGAAACCCAGCTGCTGCATGGCGGCCTTGACGGATCGGGCTATTTTTTGCTGATTCAAAACATTTATTCCCGCCCAGCGACTGCCAAAGGGCCATACCACCGGCGGAGAAAGAAGCCAGATGTTGTCATTTAACGGTCTGATTCCTGACCGGGCTATTTCTTTCTTAAAAGCTACCCCGGGGTCCTTGTACGGGGAAAGAAAAGAAATAGGCGGTTCTACGTATAATATCCTGTGATTTTTGGGCAGACGGGACATGATCTGCTGCTTTCTGGTCCACAGTGGTTCCCAATCTACTGATGAAATACAAACAATATCCAAAAAACTTCCTCCGGTCTTATACCTTTATATGATTAATAGGTCCTGGCTGGTTACATAAAAAATCATTGGCGCAAAAGCCATTGATTGGGCCTCATTCATGACTGACTGCCGATTATGCTTCCTCCCGGGGTGGGGATGAAGCGGACAAATATGGCAGGGCCATTACCAAGCCCAGGAAAAACCAAAAATAGGAGGCCATCATAGGTACCTCAAATACATTTTCTACACAGTTGTGAGCCAGGACCCCGATCATACCGATCAGAATCCCCAGTCCCATATAGCGGATATAATCATCCCGGGTTATATCCAGGGACCGGCGAGCCTTTCTCAAGGCCAGCACCATCAGGGTCAGGGTAGCCATCAAGCCTACCCAGCCGGTTTCGGTCCCTACTTTTAAATACCAGTTGTCAGCATAAAAACTATCCTCGGGATAATAGCGGGCAGCAACTGCCCCGCCAAATTCTCCCAGTCCTACCCCTACCGCCGGAGAAGTCTGCCAGTAATCCAGTGCTTTATCCCAGCGGCCCAATCGGCCTCCTCTTTCGGAAGAAATGAGGTACTCAGGACTGGTCATGTAAGCCAGACGGTCGTAAACAGTAGGCATCAGGGCCGGAGTTAACACCGCCAGAAGCACCATGGCGATGATAATACGCCGGTCCACCCATAAACCCAGCAACACTGCCTCCAGTATAAAGGCCAGCCAGGCACCCCGGGAAAAAGTGAAGACCAGACAGGCGGCCAGAACCAGAAGCAAGCCGGCATAAACCAGCTTCTTGAAGGCGCTGCCGCTGGTAAAATACATGGCAAAAGCCGGGGGCAAAGCCAGTACCATCAGACTCCCCAGTATGTTGGGACTGCCTATGATGGAAAAAACCCGGGTAGTGATCGAGGTTTCTTTGCTGTCGACCCAACCTAGGGGTATCTCCACCCCGGTAAAATATTGATAGATACCATATAAAGCCACCAGGGCGCAGGCCAGCAGAAAAACATCTACCAGAGTTTTGGCCTGTACCCGGCTGAACAACAGGTTGTAACCCAGGAAAAAGAAGAAAACGTACTGCAGCATGACCCTGATACCCTCCAGGGCTACCACATCATTAGGAGAATTGATCAAAAAAAGGCATACCATTACCGCCCCATAGACAAGTATCGGCAGCAACAAGCTGCTGCCCTGGGGGCGTAATCGTTCCAAGGCTGTCCGATAGATCCAGATGCCCACTATAAAAATAAACAGCAGTTCGTCCCATATTCCCTGCAGTGAAGTAAAGGCCACCTGACGGAAAAACCAGTCCATGATAACATATAAGACCACCAGGTAGAGTTCCAGTCCCCGGCCTTTGGCTTTAACTTGATCCAAAATCCACTCGCCTCCAGCGTGAAATCAAAGTATAATTGGCTCCGAAAAACTAGGGCTCTACCGCAACTGAAACAACTGTAGATATCAGGGAAACCTTCTGGGTATTAACATAAAAATCTTCTTTCCCCGCCCGGACTTTTTGTCCGGCAAAAGTTATTTCAGAGGGAGATACCTGGGAAGTTGTGGTTTCCAGGGTAAGAAAAATATCTTTGCGAAACGGGTTTTTGGATAATATCATCTGACCGGCATCGTCAGCCGCCACCCAGTTGGCCTGTTCCACTTCCATTTCCGTAATCTTAACTGCAGTAAGAGCACCGCTGGCCACCAGGGTATCCCCCACCTGCAGGTTGTCTTCCACCCCGGGATATACGTTGGGACAGACCACCTTAACCACAATGGTTTTAGCTTCAGAACTGACATCGGCAGCCCGATCCTTATACAAATAAGCAAACACCAGAGCCAGTACTACCAGTAGAATGGCCAGGTCTACTATACTCACTTTGCCAAATATTCGCCCTTTTTCGTCTATCATTCGGGCCATCCCCCTCTACAAATTTTATACTTTCCACAGTATAGCAAAGATAAACTGCAAATACCACGTACAGCTTGAGAATACATACAAATTTATCCTTAAGCTATAGGGCAAGTTTTTGTATATAATTAGTATAAACTCCGGGGCCAAGTCTATAGGAGGAGGATCAGCCCGGCCTGTTATATAGACAAGCTTGGCAGGCGGTGTTAGAATAATTCTAGCGCAGGATCGGGGAGGATGTTTATTTATGTTGGAATTTCCAGCATTTTTGGTTATATTAGCAGCTTTTGTCGTTACCTTAGTATCCATGCCATGGGTGATTAAACTAGCTTTTAAACTGGGAGCCATAGATCAGCCGGATGAGAGAAAAGTACATCAGGATGCCATGCCTCGACTGGGCGGTATGGCTATTTACATATCCTTTTTGCTTGCTATGCTGTTCTATGTTGGTGTAAAGGGACCCTTCACGGGCTTGATTATCGGTGCCAGCATAGTATTTATAGTGGGTATGCTGGATGATATGTACGGACTCTCCGCTTGGGTGAAACTGCTGGGCCAATGTGCTGCAGCCGGGGTGGCCATGTATTTTGGGGTAATGGTGGAGTTTCTGACCAATCCCTTTGACGGAATGTTGTTTCTGGGTTACTTCAGCTTGCCATTGACCCTGGTCTGGATTGTAGGGGTCAGCAATGCCATTAACCTGATAGATGGGCTGGATGGCCTGGCCGGAGGGGTATCAGCCATAGCTGCTGTTACCATGGGGATAGTAGCCCTGGTAGAAGGACAGGCACTGGTAGCCGTGACCGCGTTTATATTGGCTGCGGGAATCGCAGGTTTTTTGCCTTACAATTTTTATCCGGCTCGGACCTTCATGGGAGACGGAGGCTCCAACTTCCTGGGTTTCGTACTGGCCTGCATCGCTATTATGGGCACAGCCAAGAGTGCTGCCTTGATATCCCTGTTTATACCTATCGTGATCCTGGGCATACCCATCTTCGATACTTTTTTTGCCATATTGCGAAGGATTCACAAACAAACTCCGATATTTAAACCAGATAAAGATCATCTGCACCACCGCTTAATGGTTCTGGGGATGAGCCACCGGCGGAGTGTTTTCACCATATACCTTATCAGTGGGTTTTTTAGTGCAGTGGCTATTACACTAACTTTTATAACCGATCCTAAAGCCATGCTGGGGTTGGGCTTGCTGCTGCTGATTATTGTTATGGGAGCTGATAAAGTAGGGTTGTTGACTGGGGAGAACCAAGAAGCGGAGAAGGCGGTTTTACCCAAGGGTAAGCCCAGCAAAGCAGAGTTGTAGAATCTGGAAAGCCGATTCAGGGGTGGAATTAATGAAAAAATCTGTATTATATGCCAGATATATTGCTGGCGCCATGCTGGTGTTCCTACTGTTTTTCGGTATGGGCTCCGCTATCAGCGCCTATGTGAAGGCCAGCAACAATGGCACAGATTCAGCGGATGCTGACCAGGAGATGATGCTGGAAGAGCAGGAGGGGGAAAGGACCAATATTCTGGTGCTGGGTGTAGATGCCCGACCGGGAGAGGATAATTCTCGTTCCGATACTATGCTGCTGGTTTCCATCGACCCCCATCTGGACCAGGCGGTAGTGATTTCCATACCTCGTGACACCAGGGTTAATGTTCCCGGCAGTCCCCTGGATAAGATATGCACCGCCAATTTTGTCGGCGGCCCGGCATATGCAGTAAAGATAGTAGAGGAATTCATGGATCTCAATATAGATTACTATGTCGAAGCAGATTTTAACGGTTTCAAAAACATCATTGACACCATCGGAGGGGTTAGCATTAATGTGCCCCAACGAATGTACAAACCCAGTGAAGGAATAGATTTGTACCCCGGACTGCAGAAACTGGACGGGTATCAGGCCCTGGCTTTTGTTCGCTACCGGAACTACCAATTCGGAGACATTGAACGTACCGCTCATCAGCAGGAATTCCTGGTAGCACTGGCCGACGAATTGCTGCAGGCTCGGACCATACCCAAGCTGCCGGCCCTGCTGAAAGAGACCAGGGGCTTTGTGAATACTAACCTGGGCATCCGGGATATGCTGAGAATAGCCAGTTGGGCTCCGGGATTTACGGCTTCATCTGTTACTGCCCAGACTTTGCCGGGATATTTTTACGATGTCTATAACCATGAAGGCGTCATGGAACAGAGTTATTGGGTCGCCGACCGTGAGGAGGCGACAGGCTTATTGGACCGATTATTTGAGGGTGAAACTGTAGCAGTTATCCAGGCTTCCCCTTTGCCCGCCTATGTACCGCCTTCCAATGAAGATGCCCTAGTCGATGAGGAAGATCCGGAGGATGAAAGGTCCGGTCTGCCCAGTCCCGGCAATAATGATATTGATACCGGGTATGATACTGACCGCGATTGGATTTATGATTCCGGGGATGAAGAGCGAAAAGGTCACTGGGAAGATGAGGACTGGGATGAACGCCAGGAAGACCCTGAGAGCCAGGAAGAATATTACAATTCGGTAGAAGAATCCACTGGTTCAGAGCTATAAATACAATGCAATTTGAAGGCCGGGGGGCCTTTTGTTTTTTTGCAAAAATTTGTTAATTGACTGCAAGATTTGGGTTAAGATAGAAGTATATATACTATTATCAGGAAAAAAGTGGCCTGGATGGTTTTGTCAGCCCGAAATGGGAGGACTGAGCCAATAACTTGTCGAATTAGATGGGATGAGGAAGGGCAGAGGAAACTACCATGCCGCCTATTTCTGGAGTTAATCGGCAGCGGTTGACCCTCAGAGTCGCATACGCACTCATTTCCCGATAACCACAGTAAAAGTATTTTCAATGGCCTGTCGATAAAAAAAGTAGACCGTCTACAGGTGCAGTGAAGGGTAAAATATAACGCTTATGGTTTATACTCGCCTCTGATGCTTGCGCCCGGGAGTTTTTATGGAGGAGAATGTTTATGTTGGATAAAATGCCTGTCTGCAGGATAAGAAACCTGCTTATATTATCTCTGATAACGGTGATGCTTCTATTGGCCTGGAGTGGATCAGTATCGGCTTCCACTGCGGTAATTACCGGGGGAGTGGTTAATGTAAGATCAGGCCCCGGCACCGAGTATACCGTGGCCGGAAATCTGCTTCAGGAGACGGAAGTGCAGATACTGGAAATTCAGGGTGATTGGTACAAGATCAGCAAGGGCAGCTTGACCGGATGGGTCAGCAGTTCTCTGATGGATTTGCAACAGACCGAACAACTTAGAGTTATCGGAGATCCGGTTAATTTGCGCTCCGGACCGGGCACCAGCTACGATAGAGTGGCTCAGGCCCAGAAAGGCGAGCTGTTAACCTGCCTGGGCACTTCCGGGGAGTGGTACCAGGTAAGAAATGCGGATGGAGTTAATTGTTACGTAGCGGCCTTCCTGGTGGAGAAATTCAATGCCGCCGGTACTGTCGGGAGCAGTAGTTCAGGTAGTCAGTCAGCTGAAACAAATAAACCCGCAACTACAGTCAGCGCCGGGAACCCGGTGGTTTATCTGAATGGTCAGAAACTGAGTTTTGAGGTAGAGCCAGCAATAGAAAATGGACGAACCCTGGTGCCCCTCAGGGCGATTTTTGAGGCCATGGGAGCAAGTGTAGAGTGGAATAACAGTACTCGTACCGTAACCGCAGTTAAAGGCGATACTACCGTGGTACTGCCTATAGGATCAACCCAGCCCACAGTTAATGGCCGAGAGTGGCCCCTGGATGTTCCGGCTAAAATTTATCAGGACCGGACCCTGGCTCCTCTGCGATTTGTAGGGGAAGCCTTTGGCGGCACCGTTGCTTGGGAGGCGTCAACCCGGACCATTAATATCACCAGCGCCGGGACTGCCGGCTCTGGCACTTCGGGCAGCAGTGCATCCGGAGAGGTTAGGACAGTAGTGGTCAGCGAGTCAAAAGTGAACCTGCGCAGCGGGCCGTCCACCGGGTACAATTCGGTTGACAGTGCCTTACAAGGAGAGAAGCTGGCTGTACTGGCCGAAAAGGATGGTTGGTATCAGGTCAGCCGTTCCGGAACCACCGCCTGGGTAGCGGGTTGGGTAGTAAATGTAGCCTGGGAAGCTGAACAAGGAGAAAGCTTCGCTAATACTGAAAATACCGATACAAATACGGGATCAGTAAAGCCTATATATATTCCGGCCGAGAAAATATGGATATCTTCCAGTCGCAGTGATGAGGGTATCAAAATAGTAATGGAATCAGGTTCAGTGATAAAGGCCAACCTACAGGAAACATCCGGCCAGATAATATACGAAATAAGCAGCAAGACGGTTATAAATGATGATGGCCTTACAGAATCAATAGGGTCAGGCAAACTCAATCTTACGGCAGTCAACGAAAGCGGCCATACCACAGTCAAGATTACCCTGCCGGCCGGAACCAAATACCTTACTGCCAGTGAAAACGGCGGGAAAAAGGAAGTCCTGACCATTCCCAACCAGATTGTCAGGATCAGCCGGGAAGTAGCCGGGAGCAGCGAAGATAATATCATCATCTACACTCTGGGAGCATGCGATTTCAGCAGCAGCGCAGATGGAGATACCCTGGAAGTCCAGCTAAACTCTACGGCTATGGGTCTGGAACGCACTGAATACACCTATAGCATCAGCCCGGTGTTGGAGAAGATGACCATCAGCCAGAGGGACAGCGCTGATCCCATTACCACCTTAATAATAAAAACCAAGGGGATAGAAGACTACCGGGTATTTCAAACCCCGGACGATAATGCCCTTAATATCAGCTTGACTTCCGGCAAGAAAAGCCAGACTCCAAGATCCAATGTAGTAGTGCTGGATGCCGGGCATGGAGGAAAAGATACCGGGGCCATAGGCTTCGGGACTTACGAGAAAGACATCAATCTGGCCATTACTCTGAGGGTTGGTCAGATCCTGGAGAGCCGGGGGGTTAATGTGGAATATACCCGTACCAATGATACCTACCTGACCCTGACCGAGCGGGCCGAATTCGCCAATAACCTGAATGCTGCATTGTTTGTCAGCATCCATAACAATTCAGCCACCAATGCGGAAGCCCATGGAACGGAAACCTATTATTACGCCCCCATAACCGACTCCGATTTATTCTGGCAAAAAGCCGAACGTTCCAGGCTGGCCAACTGTATACAGGATCAGCTGGTAAAGAGCCTGGGCCGCCGGGATCGGGGAGTGAAACAGGATAACTTCACCGTGCTGGTTAAGACCAAAATGCCCTCGGCATTAGCTGAAATATCTTTTCTGAGCAATGCGGAAGAGAATGCCTTGCTGGTATCCAGCAGCTACCAGGCTCGAGCCGCTCAGGCCATCGCCGATGGGATACTGGAGTATCTGGGCAAATAGCTGAATAATAACCACAAGGGGCGGCCCTGCTGGCTGAATCTGCCTGGGCAGGCCCCTTTTGTTTGGGTAAGGCCAATATGACATCAGGCTAATAATGTCTGGACTAGCATATATTAGCAGCAGATTTTGGCAGGATAACTGTAAGAAATTGGCGAATATAACATAGAAATTAACATATGGATACTTTTACGATGAAATATAGGAATTATAGAAGACTAAAATACTTAACAACCTGATGAATACAGGGAGCGTTTTACATATGAAACTCAAGATCAGCCGACAGCAGCAAGCAGCAATATTATTATTTGCTGCGATACTAATCTATTTGGCTTGCTCACAATTATGCCCAATATTATCCAGGCAAAGAATAGAATTCCTCAATGATCGCTCGGCCGAGATAATAAATGCCCTGCCATTATCGGCCCTGGATTTACTGAATTCCGGCAGATTGACCGGAAAGGGGCAAATTATAGGTATTGCTGACAGTGGACTGGACAAGGGCAGCCTCAGTGACATTCACCCTGATTTGCAAAGCGAGTCCGGCAAAATGCCCCGGGTGGCTATGCTTAAATCATACAGCGACCGGGAGTTGCCGGACGATCCGGTGGGACATGGCACCCATATGGCAGCTACTATCGCCGGGAGCGGGGCTGCTTCCGACGGGCAGTACAGCGGGGTAGCTCCGGGGGCCAGCATCTATTTTCAGGCGCTCCTGGACAGCAACAATCAATTGCAGGTGCCGGATAGTATAGAAACCTTGTTCCTGCCTGCCTATCAGGCCGGAGTGAGAACTCATGTCAACGGGTGGGGAAGGACCGGCAATTACTATGCCGGTATCAGTGCGCAGATAGATAAGTTTGTATATAACCACCCGGATTTTCTCCCCCTGTTCGGGGCCGGCAACAGCGGACCCGGGACGGCTTCCCTGACCAGTGAAGCCAACAGCAAAAATGCCCTGACCATAGGCTCCAGTCAGGTTCCTCGTCCCGCCTTAAGCCCCGATGCCGGCTTTGCGGATCAAGTCTCCTCTTCGTCCAGCCTGGGACCGGCGGGAGATGGCCGAATTAAACCGGAACTGCTGGCGCCAGGCTCGGCGGTGGTTTCTGCCTGCTCCAGTTTAATCGACAGCAATTATGCGGCCAATGATAGCTACACCCTGATGGGGGGAAGCAGTATGGCAACTGCGGTAACTGGAGGTGCGGTTGCCCTCTTGAAGGAATACCTGAAAACGGATATGAAGATAGATGCCCCTTCGGCAGCACTGGTTAAGGCCTTGCTGGTGAACGGAGCCCGTTTGGAGGACAGCATGCCCTCCACAGCCCAAGGATTTGGAATTCTGGATTTAGCCGGTACAGTCTTGGCCCTGGAAGAAAAGACCTTTATGCTGCAGGATAATGCCAGCCTCCAGCAGGGTGAAATACAGCAATTCAGCGTGGTTGTCAGCAATTCCAATCAGCCCTTCAAAGCCACTCTGGCCTGGAGCGATCCCGCTGCCGCAAGCGGTTCCAGTTCAGCCCTGGTAAACAACCTGGACCTGATAGTAGAAGGACCCGGGGGGACGGTATATCATGGCAACGATTTTCTGTCCCGGGGTCAAGCTGATACGATAAATAATATTGAGCAAGTATATATACCATCTCCACATCCGGGAACATACATTGTAAAAGTTCGGGGAAGCAACTTGGGGCAGGGATACAGCCTGCAGAAGTATGCCCTGGTTTACGGTCAGGCCCTGAAACAGGCCACAATAAACAGCCTGGACGAAAAGCAAATAACTCTCGATGACTCCCAAAGCATTGAATGGCAGGAGATACAGGTTAAGAGATTTGTACTGGATGGCCAGAAGGCTTCAGCTGAACATATTAAATCCGGCAGCCAGCTGTATTTGGCTGCCAATGGAGCCGCTTACATCTTTTCCTCCAGCTGGGCCTCTTCTTCCGTACAGATGGTATCCACCTCTGAGGGCAAATTGATCATGGAAGCCAATAGCCAGAAGCGGGAGGGCGGTTTTTACCTGGATTCCAGGGGAGGGGCGGATAGTCAGATCCTGGTCAATGGAGAGACTTGGACAGAAACGGACAGCTTTCCCGCCGGAGCAGAGTTAACAGCCAGAGTAAACCCGGTTTACCAGACTTTATGGCAGCTCAGCGCAGCCTATCAGGAGGTGAGCGGCTACATAGCCGGTTATAACTATGATTCTGGGAAATTGACCTTGATACATCAAGAGGATAGCTATCTGCTTACCAAATGGGCGGCGGTAAATTTAAGCAACAAACTGGTGAACTGCTCTGTCCAGGATTATCCCTATGGATACGGAGAAACAGCGGATTTGAAAGACCTGATGCCGGGAATGAAAGTGACTTTGATGCTCTCTCCCGGCAGCAACCTGGTGAATTATATAAAAGTGGAACGGGAACTGGTACTCGGTGTAGCAGCAGATATAGACACCCAATCTGAAACAATACAATTAAATACCGGATTCATTTATAATGTCTTTCCGGGAACGCTGATTAAGCGGGACGGAAGGAATGTCGGTCTGGATGAACTGCAGGCGGGAGATCATATTGCCGGGCTGCTGCTGCCGGGCAGCAGTAATCTGCTGCAGATTGAAGTCAGCAGCACCATTAAATACGGCAAAGTTATTTACTTCAACAGCAGAGACAACTCGCTGTACTTTATGGATAACCAGAACCGGGTGGACCAGTACAGGATAGATGAGGATACCGGGCTGTTCCGGCGGGGCAGCCTGGCGGATCGCAGTATGCTGGTTCCAGGCTGCTGGATACGTCTTATCTGCCCATCGGATGATGATCTGGTCTGCAGGATCGATATAGCTGAGGTTGATAAAGAAGAAGAAATGAAATTCGCGGTTTATTATCCAGGGACCCAGACCATAGAAATGACTGACGGAACCCAGTATTATTATACCGGGGCTACCCTATTGAGTAAAAACGGCTATTGTCTGCAGCCGGAAGATCTGCTGTCCGGGGAGAAGGTTAAGGTAACTACCCTGGCGGCCGGAGCTTCCGACCGGGTCAGCCTGGCTGCCCTGGAAGCAGTATACAGCAAGGGAGTGGTTTCGCCCACCCTGCAGCTAAACCTGAATTCACTGAACGGAGCCCTGATCGTACAGGGAGAAAGCAATGCTGACCGCGTTGTCCTGTACCGGGAGGATAACAGCCGCCAGGCTATTCAGGTTGACCCCGGCGGCCACTTCAGTGCAGTATACAAACTCCTGGACGGGGAGAGCAGGATTCAGGCCCTGGCTATAAATACCCAAACCGGCGGCATCTACGGTTTGGAAAGAGATATTCAGGCATTCCCGGTTATAGCCGGGTCCATCTCATTTTACGATATACAAAACCACCCGGCCCGGAGCCAGATCGAAGAACTAGCCGGCCGGGGAGTGGTAAGAGGGTACGAGGACGGGACCTACAAGCCGGACCGGGCTATCAGCCGGGTGGAACTGATAAAAATACTGGCCCTTTCCCAGGAATGGACGCCCTCAGGGCGCGGGGGGATATTTTTTAATGATTACCAGGACATCCCCTGGTGGGCCTTGGGCGCAGTTAGCGCAGCAGTTGAACAGGGGGTTGTTAAAGGTTATACGGATGGTACTTTGCGCCCCCAGGCAGAAGTCAGCTGGGCCGAGATGGTCCTGATAATGGAAAGAGTCTACCGTCCGGATTACCTGAGCATTCGGGTTAGGACCGCCATCTCCCGTGGATATCAGCAAGGATTGATGGGCACTGGCAACGCCCCGGTCACCCGCGCCCAAGCCGCCGCCTTCATTATCTGGATGGAAACCCAACTTTAAAGACCAAACAAGGGGACGGTTCTTTTGTTTGCTTATGAGCAAACAAAAGAACCGTCCCCTTGTTTGGTCTATCTGCTTAGTCTATCGAGTTCCTGCCAGAAGCCGGGGAAGGAAATATCTACTGCCGCCGGGTTGGCAATGCAGGTTTCACCTTCAGCCAGCAGAGCAGCCACAGCCAGGCTCATAGCTATCCGGTGATCTCCATGGCTCTCAACTTTAGCACCTAATAAGGGACGAGAGCTTCCTTCTATGATAAATCCGTCTTCTTCAGCGGTGGCTTTTACCCCCATCTTGCATAACTCGCCGGTGATGGCAGCTATGCGGTCGGTTTCCTTGACCCTCAGTTCAGCGGCATCCCGTACGGTGGAAGTTCCCTCGGCTACGGCCATGGCTACTGCCAAAACCGGTAGCTCATCTATCAGCCGGGGAATGATCTCGCCGGAAATGTCAACCGCATGAAGCTGAGAACCGGAAATCAGCAGGTCCGCTACCGGCTCTCCGCTAACGATTACCTGGTTTTCAATTATTATCCTGGCTCCCATCTGTAGTAAAACCTCCAGGATTCCAGCCCGGGTAGGATTGATGCCTACTCCCCGTATCATTACTTCAGAGCCCGGGACGGTTGCTGCAGCTACCATAAAGAAGGCCGCAGAAGAGATATCGCCGGGTACAATAAACTCCTGGGGATATAAATCAGCCCCCGGCTCCAGGGTTATTTTATTCTTATCTTCGGAGATATGGGCTCCCATAGCCTTCAGCATCCGTTCCGTATGATCCCGGGATTTTTCCGGTTCAATAATACAGGTGTTGTCCCGGGCAGTCAATCCCGCCAGGAGAATAGCGGATTTAACCTGGGCACTGGCTACCGGCAAAGTATAATCGATTCCATCAAGATTTCGGCCCTCCACTGCCAGGGGCGGATAATTCCCCTGTCTGCGGGCTGATATGACGGCACCCATTGCGCTTAAAGGAGCTATTACTCGTTTCATCGGGCGGTTGTTTAACGAAGCATCCCCACTTAAAACGGAGAAAAACGGCCGACTTGATAACAAACCGGTCAGCAGACGCATAGTGGTTCCCGAGTTTCCGCAGTCGAGAACATTGAGGGGTTCCTGCAAACCTTCTATGCCATTGCCCTTCACCCTTATAAGGGATTTTTCACGAGTAATTACTGCCCCCAGCTGCTCCATACAGCTGTATGAAGACATGGTGTCAGCCGCCCCCAGGAAATTTTTAATTACTGATTCACCCCGGGCCAGAGCCGAAAATATGACCGTTCGGTGGGATATGGATTTGTCCGCTTCTGCTATAAGTTCACCCTTTAATGGGCAGCTGGCTTTGGATATTCGTTTCATTACTTACCTCCTGAGATGACTGCGGCGAGAGCCCGAGGGTCATCTTCTTAATCTTTTGTTAAGTTTGTTGAATAATGGATTCTGCAGTTTGGTATGATTCCTTTATCTTTATTTTGCTGCCAATAATTGAAAAAACTCTGGTGGTAGAATTACTATTTACAGCAGCTCATTATACTGGCAAATTATAACATTTACTTGATCAATAATAAAGACGACTGCAAATAGCAGAGTCCAACGAGTTTATACAGGATGATTCCTTATAAATTCCAACCTGGTTTATTAAGAACCAAGCAGTGCATTATGGTCATGGGATATATGCCAGCGAAACCGCCCCCTCGTTCATCTCTTCCAGGCTTTGATGGCATGATCATTGAGTATGGCCACCGCTTTACAGGCATCTGATTCTGAGGGTACGCCCAGACGGATAGTTCCGCCATCTCCTTCCCGCACTCGCAGTATCTCTATATCAACTATATTAATATCTCCCTGGCCCAATATCAAACCCAGTTGCCCGATAATACCGGGCTTATCGGGAACGATGCAGACTATATCATGAAAAGCCGGCAAGAGCCCCCGGTGCACCCGGGGAATCCTGTCCCGTATCTCCTTGGCCTGACTCAGTTCCTGACCAATATAGGCAAAATCATGTTTGGCCAGGGCATCCCTTAAATGCTGAAGACCTGCTATTAACCCGTCCAGCTTATCCAGAATATGGCTGCGATTAAAGAATACTATATCATTCCATATTTCCGGGTTGGAGGAGGCAATGCGGGTAGTATCCCTGAATCCCCCGGCTGCCATCATCAGGTTGTCCTCGCTGCCTTCGGTTAGATTAACCAGGGCCACCGCGGCCAGATGCGGTATATGACTGACGGTTGCCACCAGTTCATCATGTATCCCGGCCTCCATAATCCGAATCCGGGCCCCGGTCACACTCAGTATTTCCAGCAGCAAGTCCAGTGCTGCCTGGGGCGCCCGGCTATCCGGGGTGATACAGTAAACAGCATTCTCAAACAGGTAGCGGTCGGCTCCCTGTATGCCCTTTATCTCCGAACCGGCCATAGGATGTCCGCCAATACCCCATACCTGCTCAGGTAATTCCTGAAAAAGCCTCATCACTTCTTCCTTGGTACTGCCAACATCGGTAACAATAGTTCCGGGGCGCAGTTCTGACCTTATTATGCCCAAGAGTTGGGAATAAGAGCCCAGAGGCGAACATAAAAAAACTATATCAGCCAGCCCGGCTCCCCTTTCCAGGCTGGCAGAGCAGTCGATAATACCAATATCCACCGCTTTTTGCACAGATTCCGGATCTCGGTCAAAACCCAGTACCTGTCCCACCCGGGGGGAATCTCTCAGGGCCAGACCCAGAGACCCCCCGATAAGGCCTAACCCTATAATAAAAACCTTTAGTTCTTGATCCATGAGCTTATTCTCCATTCCGGGCCGAACTCAGTATTTCTTGTATGTTGCGTACTTTGGTGACCAGCCGGCGGAAATTGTCCGGGGTCAGAGACTGGGGCCCATCGGATAAGGCTTCGGCCGGATTTTGATGCACCTCTACCATCAAACCATCACAGCCGGCTCCAATAGCCGCCAAGGCCATGGGCTCCACCAGTTTCCATTTACCGGTGCCATGGCTGGGGTCGACGATGATGGGCAAGTGAGTAAGCTGTTTTATTAAAGGTACAGCACTCAGATCCAGGGTATTGCGAGTGTATTTTTCAAAGGTGCGGATGCCTCTTTCACACAGGATAACCTGGCTGTTTCCGCTGGATATGATGTACTCAGCTGCCATCACCCATTCTTCTATGGTAGCCGAAGGCCCCCTTTTCAACATTATAGGCTTATTTATACGGCCTAGCTCCCGCAGTAAAAAGTAGTTTTGCATGTTGCGGGCGCCTACCTGCAGAACATCGGCATATTCAGCCACTAAATCAATCATCCGGGGATCCATGACCTCTGTGACTACCGGCAGCCCCGTCAGTTCCCGGGCTTCTGCCAGTATCTCCAGGCCTTCCTGCTCCAATCCCTGGAAAGAGTAGGGAGAGGTACGGGGTTTGAATGCGCCTCCCCGGAGCATGGTGGCACCGCTCTCCTTAACCATGGCGGCTATTTCCAGGTATTTTTCCCGGCTCTCCACCGCACAGGGTCCGGCTATGATCTGAATAGAACCGTCGCCGATCACTGCGCCGCCGGCATTGATTATAGTTGGCTCAGATTTGAATTCCCGGGAGGCCAGTTTGAAGGGCTGGACAATGGGGACAATCTTCTCCACCCCGGGAAGCACCTGGAAGGAATCCATCTTTTCCTGTATTCCTTCTCCAATAGCTCCGATAATGGTTCTCTGAACCCCCTGAGACAAATGCACCTGGAATCCCTGCTCCTTAAGCCGGGTGCTTACCTGTTCGATCTCTGCACTGAGGGCAAAACGCTCCATAACAATAATCATTAGTTATTCCTCCTTTTCTTTCAGGAGGGTGAGAAAAGACCAAAAAAGCCATCAGCAAGGAATCTCACCGACGGCACACTAAAACCACGTGTCGATATTCCCACCATCCTACCATACTACCATTTTTAACTTATGGAACCTACCTTACTACATTAATTAGATTAGCTTATAAACGAAGATTTTTCAAGGGGTGAAATTATAGAAAGCGTGTTTTGGTAGTTCAAGCTAAGGGTGTTTTAAATGTGTCTCAGGTATAATACATTTAGATAATTAGATGGGAGTGAAGTACTCCATGATAGATAAGAAAAGATTAAACAAATGAGTCGATCAATTAACTGAAGATGAGGAAAAAACGTATACGATTTCGTCCAGTATTTAGTACATCGACACCAGCGCAACGAGGTACAAGCATATTACGATACCATTCCAGAAGTTAATGAAGCCTGAAGCAGTGAGGAATTGCGTCAATTAAAAGAAAACTCAGCTTGGACGGAATGGGAGGAACTTGAAAGTGAGCTATCGAAAGATAGTAAGCCGTCAGGCTGAAAAGTTTTTCGTAAGCAGCCTGAATTAATACAGAAGCGAATAATAACAGCAATTAATGGTTTGCCAATGAGCGGTGATGCCTATGATTACTATTGCTGCAGCCACAGTACTATAGTAACCTTGGCCGCCTGCTGCTGAAAAGCCACCAGTTTGTATTCCTGGGATTTTATCTCGCTTTCCAGGCGGCTGATTTCCGCCGCATCATCACTGCCGGCTCGATCCTGAGTCAAATTGTAATACTGATCCAGGGTATTCTGGTAAGCGGTGGAAATATCCTTATAGTCATCCTGTTCGGTGATTATATCACCCAGGCTGCGAAGACTTGCCATCAGAGACGCTTCATTATCCCGATTCACCACTATTTTGACCTGCTGATAAGTTATTTCATCCTTGCTCTGCTGCCCCAGATTTTCGATTTGGGCTCCAAACCCCTGGGCAACGCCAACTGCCCTATTATATGAGGAGGCCATATCGGTCTGGATCGCAACCTTTAACAGGGTGGTTTTAATATTCCGCTGATCTTCACTTAATAAAAACGGCAAATTTTCCCCAACCGGGGGAGCGGGGTCATCACTTGTCTCAGGTTTCACGGGCTCCTGGGAACCGGATAGGGCCTCGGGGGGAGTATTATTATTATTATCCTGGCTGCTTATCTGTGAATCCGGGTCGGCAACGCCAGGATCATTATTTACAGGTTCCATATCCGAACCACTATTCGCGGCCGGGTTGCTGCTGCCGGCATTCTGGCTGACCATGGGGGGCTTCTCATTACGTTCGGCCAGCTGCACCAAAGGGGGCAGGGCATAAGTATAGGAAGTAAAAGCCAGCAGCGCGATTGCGGCCGCACTGGCCGCCGCCTGTTTCCAACTCCGGCCCAGGCGGACCAAAATCCCCGCCCGTCCATGGCCGGATTTGCCGACTATGCGGTCCATGACCGAATCCTTGAAAATCTCGGGAGCAGGAATGATGTTCTTGCCGGCTGACTGGAACAAGCGAGAAATCTGCACCATTTCCTGATAACTCTGATGACAGCTCTCGCATTCCTCCAGGTGAGCGGCAAACTCCTGGGCCAGGCTGCCATCCAGCTCACCATCCATATATGGAGATATATAGTTTTTAGCTTCCTTGCAATTCATAGGTGATCACGCCTTCGTCATTAATTATCTATCCAACGACCTCGCGACAATTCTTTTTTCAGGGCTTTCCGGCCCCGGCTGATTCGTGATTTGACCGTACCCAGGGACCAGCCGGTAATGCTGCCGATCTCTTCGTAGCTGTATCCTTCCAGTTCCCGGAGCACCAAGGCAATCCGGTAATCGTAATGCAGTCTCTCCAGGGCTGAGTTCAGCATATCTTTTAACTCCCGGCGTTCCATTTCATCCAGGGGACTTTCCTGACTGGCCGCCAATTCTCTGAACAACAGACCTTCAGTACCGGCGAATGGCTCATCCAGGGACAAGGCAACCACTTTCCGATTACGGCGCAAATGATTGATCCATAAATTTACCGCAATTCTATGCAGCCAGGTGCCGAAATCTGCACTGAAGCGAAAGGACCTTATTTTGTTGTAGGCCTGAACAAAAACGTCCTGGGCCAGATCCTGAGCATCATGTTCATTGCCGGCCAGATGGCAGCAATGGGTAAAAACCCGATCCTGGTACAATAAAACCAGTTCCTCAAAAGCCTGCAGGTCATTCTGCTGAGCTCTTTTTATCAATTCCTCGACTGGAGTTATCAAAACTTAACCACTCCTGGTCTAATCGGAAAAAACTCCGACTAGTTATTAGACAATGCAGTTAATGAAAAAGTTCCCGTTATTTAATAAGCAATAAAAAATATTTTATTTCATAATTCATAATCAGTTAAATATCTCAGTTCAAATAAATACCTGCCTCATAAAGGCTAGTAGTAATTATATCATTTTATGCTGTTTTAAGTGTTAAGAGGAAGGATTTATCTTCATCCAAGCCTTGCCGTTTATGGCTGGGATTGGACAAAATGACAATCACCCACCAAGGAAGGGGACGACTCTTAAACATAAATAGGAAGAAAGACAGGATTATCTCTCCGATGGAAAAAAAATTCTGTTTCCGGGAACTTTTTTGTAATTAATGTTGTCTAACAGGTTGTATAAAAATACTGGTGCCTGATGGCATAATTGCCAGACAGGCCAGACTAAGGAAACCGGTACAAATTTATGATAAACCCGAGCCGGTAGGAAAAGGAGGGGAGACGGCAAAAGCATCGGGGACGGTGAAATACCGTTGATTACCTTTCAGATAGGGCTTGGCCCTGATTACCTCAAGAAATTATCTTATTTATTTTCAATAAGGAGGGAAAAAATTTGCTAAGAAAATCAAGTAAAAAATTAGCACTAGTATTAGTATTAACTATGCTGGCAACCATGTTCGTAGGCGTAGGTGCAGCAAGTGCAGCAACCACTTACAGTGTGGTTTCCGCTCCTACTGTAGCTAAAGGTACTAATGATGATTTAGGAACGGTTCTTATTAATATTGATGTGTTGCAGGGAAGAACTTCAGCAAGCTCATTTCTGGTTACTCTTCCGCAGGATTTTGTGTTTCCTGGAAACGTAGGTGACACCTGGAACGCATTGACAGTATCCAGAAATGACGATGAAACTGCCGGTGCAAATGCATGGTATAGGGGTAAAGTCGTTGGTGTAGCAGAAAAACTGAACGATCGTGAAATACGCGTAGATGTAATCCCGGTTACTGATGACGGTTTATCCGGTGGTACTCCGGTTGACTATGATGATGTAAGATTGGCTCTGGCTCTGGCTAGTATTGATATTCCTGCTGATGCTGACCAGGGTGCAGTTGAGGCTATTATTACTGCTATAAGCGGCCAGTTCCCAAGCGGAACAGTTACTGTAGCTAATATTCCCGGTGGTGAAGTAACTTTATCAGTTTTAGATAAGATCACCCTAGAATTAGGTGGAACCGAAACTATACAGATCACTGTTAAAGAAGATTCACAAGCCGGTCTGGAAGAGGGCAACAAGACTCTCAGATTCAGACTCCCAAAAGGCTTTGAATGGGCCGCTGACGGCACCGTGACCAATATTGGAGCTACGGGAGTTGACACTCTGACTGCAACCGTTGATGGCAGTGATGCTCGGTACTTAAATATTAACCGTAGCGGAACAACTGATGCAAAAGCTGTCTACAGAGTTTCAGCGGACATTCGTGTTTCTGATGACGATGATGCCAAGTTGGGCGATATTGTTGTAGCTGTATCCGGAAGCAGCAACTACAGCCCGAGTACTCTGACTATTGGAACCTATGCGGATTATGGATATACTATTACAGTGGAAGAATCCGATAAGATTATACTCGCCGGAAGAGTTGATGAGGACGCCGAAATTTCCTCCTTCCGCATCAAAGAAGCAATTGGACATACCTTGATTGACAACAGAACTGTTATCATGGAATTGCCTGATGGTGTATATTGGGATGACACTAATGAAGACGGCACAGGTACTGCTCTTATTGATACTACCAACAAGTCTGGAAATCTGAATTTCGGATCTCCATATCTGTACTCCAACGCTCGCAATAAAGTGAGACTAACCGTAAGTAATTCAGGTTCAAGTAAAGGTGATGTTGAAATTGAAGCTAAAGTTAGAGTGGCAGTAAACTACACCGGACCAATTACTATTAAATTCAGCGGCAGTGCAGGAATCAACGATGAGATCACTGTAGGGGAAGTAATTGCTCCGATTACCGCTGCGTGCAACTCTGTAAATGTTATTATCGGTGCCCAGGATCAGCCTGGTGCTGACATTGTGATAACCGAATCTCAGGGCGAAGCCTTAATAAGCGGGCAGGACCTTGTCTTAACCGCACCGGATGGTGTAAGCTTCTCCAAGCTTCCCACCGTTGAGGCAGAAGATTTAAGCATTGGAACTGTAACCAGAGCCAGCAATGATGGAACCAGAAATAACAAATTGTTTATCCCCATTCGCTCTCAGAGCGATAATGGCGGAACCATTACTATTAGCGACCTGTATTACACCGTAGATCGTACTGTTGCTGAAGGAGCTATGAAAATAACCATCGGCGGCGATGCAGTTGACCAAGCTGGAATAACCAACAGAACAGTTGCTGCTACAGTAGTAGCTGCCCAGAACGTAACTTCTGCTGGTGCATCCGAAATCTATAGTGGTACTTTCGTAATCGGATCTACCACTTACACCTTAAACGGCGTAGAATACACCATGGACGTTGCTCCTTTCATCTCCGGCGACAGAACTTTCATGCCCATCCGCTATGTTGCTTATGCTCTGGGAATCTCCGAAGCAAACATCATGTGGGATGGAAGTGCTAATTCTGTTACCCTGATCAAGGGCGACAAGGTTGTACAGCTGACCGTTGGCAGCACGGCAATGCTTATCAATGGCGCAACTGTAAACATGGACGTTGCTCCGGTAAATGTTGCTCCTGGTAGAGTTTGCCTGCCTATCCGCTTTGTAGCACAGGCATTCGGCGCTGAAGTTGGTTGGGATGCTGAAACCCAGACTGTTTCAATTAACTAATCGCTAAAATACCTAAATATATAAAAAGGCTGTCCCTTAGGGGACGGCCTTTTTCTCTAAAGCCAATGTTTACAAGTAATATCAGCTTAGAAGAGAAGCAGGAAATAACCAAAGGCAGGCTAGATCTTTATAAAATCTTGATAATTGGGTGGATTGACCCCGGAGTCGGTTCAGTATATAATTAATTTGGTTATAATGAGGCGAAAAGATGTACCCTGCTTTTTTAAGCGGGTTCTTATGCCTAAAATAATAGTAAAGGAGGTTGCTATGCCTAAATTCGAGAAAGCAATTATAGTTTTCCTGACTGCTTTTATGCTGATGTGCTTTATACCAGCTGCTCTTGCCGGGGAAACGGTAAACGATGAAGGTTTAACTATAGAACAGGCTATAGAAAAGGCTCTGTCATACAGTAAGACCTTGCAGCAAGCTGATCTGGATATTGAGAAGGCTGAGGTTCAGCGGGATTCTCTGGCCGATACGGTAAAATTCATTCCCCTGGAAGCTTCCGGGTCTGCTGAGGCTGATCAGGCTTATACTGCTCTGGTATCTGCAGACATTTCCTGGTCAATGACCAAGAAGACAAAAGATATCAATGAAGATAAGATAGCCTTATCTGCTTTTAGTGCCTATATCGATGTACTCAAGGCACAAGAAAACTTGCAGTATTACCAGGAGGCTTTGAGCAAGGCTCAGACCGAATGGAAAGTTGCCAATATTAAATACCAGCAGGGTTTGATCAGTTCTCTGGAAAAAAGTTCGGCGGATGTACAATATTTGAGTGCCCAGAAGGCAGTGAGTTCAGCCGAGGATCAGCTTACCACAGCCTACCAGGCACTGAATAAGCTTATAGGAAGCAGAGTGGATGACCGCCTAATTTTGAGCCAAAAACCTGCATACCAGCAGCTGGTTATTGATGAACTGGAAGCGGCTGTAAATAGAGCTGTTGATGCTAATCCATCCATCTGGCTGGCAGGACAGAATATAGATCTGGCTAAACTGCAATTATCTTTATTTGACTGGACCTCTGGCAATTCCAATTCCTATCGGGCTTCAGAGATTACCATAGAAAAGGCGGAATTAAGCGCGGTTGAGGCCCGGTCCGAGTTGCGTCAGGCGGTAAGGAATATTTATTATAATATCCTGGCCTTGGAAATTTCATATACCATGCAAGAGGAAGCGGTAAAGCTAGCTGAGGATAATCTAAGAGTAAAAACCCTTATGAATAGCGTGGGAATGGCTACAAAACTGGACATACAGACAGCTGAACTGGACTTGCAGAAGGCCAGGTATGATCTTGATGCTATTGTTTATCAGCATGAATATCTAAAACTGGTGTTTGAAAAGCCCTGGGCGGCCATGTAAGCTTAATACTGTTTAGAAGATAAATAATACTAAGAACTGAGAAACAGCCCGGATATCTTTAATATCCGGGCTGTTTCTTTCCTTCCGGTTGACTGGACTTACAGCCTGCCCTCCGTCATTTCCAAATCTCTTGAATAGGTAAAAAGCCGCAGCCTTTCTCAGGGGTGCTTTATTATTCAGGAATTTCGCGGGTAATTATGATTTCCCTGCTTAATTCATCCCAATCTACCGTGCACCCCAGAGCCTCTGCCACAAATCTCAAAGGCACCATGGTTCTCCCCGGGGTTATAATCTCTGGTACCACCTGAGAGTTTTCCCCATCGACCGGCATATTTGTACCATTTACCTTTGCCGTGGGTTTGCCGATCCAGAGTTGAATATCTGTGTCATTCAAGACAATATCAACCCTCTGCTCCTCGGCACTCCACTCCACCTGTGCTCCCAGGGACTCAGCTATGTAGCGGATGGGCAACAAGGTTCGGGACTCTTTTATTATTGGAGCGGCATCCATCTGATATGGCTGATTGTTCAAGTAATAGGCAGAGCTGCCCACCTTAAAAATCAGTTCATCCATTGGCTGCTGCTGCGGGGGTTCAAATGTTTTGGCGCTGGCAACATTGCTGGGGGTGGAAGTGCAGTTTTCATTGAATGCTTGAACCAAAAAGGAATAACTGCTGTCTGGACTCAAGTCGGCAAGTGAATAACTGACTATGTTGGAGCCAACTCTGGTTAATTCTTTATGGGAGTCGCTGCCTGCTTGCTTCATTAGGATGATATAGCCATCTTCATTGATGGCATTGTCCTGCCAGGCAAGGTCAATCTGGGTTGCGGAAACTGCAGTTGCTTTCAGATCAGTGGGCGGGAAGGGGCAGACGAAGTCATACCCGGCTACCGATACTTCACTGCTGGGCCATCCGGACCCGGACATGGAATCAAAATAAATTCTTACCGATCGGTATTCATCAGCTACCGCATAGGCTTCATCAAGGTAAATTAAAAACCGGTTTTCGCCAAAAGTGCTGTCATAGTTTTGCAGGACCATAACTACTTCATTATTATGAAGTGAATTAAGATAAAAGGGATCATGGCCAGCGGCATTAAACAAATCATTGGCATTGCCTCTCACTCGTTCCGGAATAACGATCCTCACTTGCCCCTTCTGGTCTCCGGCAATAGTATAGGTGATTTGCTGCCCGGAAGAGGTATCACTGACAACTGGGCCGGTTATTAAAGAGGCGGACTCATGAAATTTGCAATTACTGGATAGCCGAAACATTAAAAGGTCTCCATTGCTTAACGCGCCGGGTTCGGCATCGACAATAACTGTCCCCAGCTGGGCCCAGGTATTATTGCGCACGTCGGGTACAAGTATGACGTCATAACCGCTGGCAGCTAGTACTAACGACGGATACAGCAATAACGCCATCAATGAGCTTATGGTGATAAATACAGTCTTGTGAATCCGTTTTCGGATAGACATTCTTTCATCTCCTTCCCTAAGATAGAAAATAATCAGCTCCTGCGGCAACAAGACTATTCGCAGTCAACACTCGCATATTGACTGCCGGTGCGGCAGTCAAGCAAGCCTTGCCCACAAGCAAGTATTTATGCTGCCGACACTTTAAGTATAACGTAAATAGGACAAAATTTGCAGCTGATCCTGTAAGAAGATGGGAATAATGTGAAGATCGGTTTCATTCTTAACTGCTATATTAAATAAAAGGAATTTAGTGTTATTATATGGAATATTTATGTGTATTAATTAACTTCGGAGGATTGCCAATGACCAATAAATTAAGAATCGTACTGCTGATTGCTTTACTGGGACTGCTTTTACTGCCAGGACCTTTACTGGCCGCTTCCGACCCGGTATTTGATGAGGTTAAGGCCTTGGTGGAGGCGTTCTATGTGGACCCGGTGGATGTGAAGCAGTTGAATGTGCATTCTTCACAGGAACTGCTGGCCAAGCTGGGGGATGAATACAGCCTGTATATGACCGCGGCCGAGTTTGAAGAGTTTATCGGAGTTCTTGAGGGCGAGTATGCCGGAATCGGAGTGTATTTACCTAACCAGACTCTGGAACGGGGTATTGAGATAATCGGAGTGATAGAAGGGTCACCGGCTCAGAAGGCGGGTTTAAAGGCCGGAGATGTGATCGTTAAGATAAACCGGAAGAATATAGCCGGGATGGACTTGGATACAGTCTGCGGAATGCTGCTGGGACCGGCCGGAAGTAGGGTGCAACTAGAAGTTGAGACCGGTGCGGTCAGCAGGGATATTGAACTGACCCGGCAGATCATCAATATACCGGTGGTTGATTCCACCATGCTGGAATTCAATATTGCCTGGATTGACATCGCCAGTTTCAGCGAAGATTCCCATCAAGAGTTGCTCCAGGCTATTTTGAGCAGCCGGCAGGCGGGAGCTGACAAGTGGATTATAGACCTGCGGGGTAATCCCGGCGGATATATAAATGCTGCCATTGAAATGGCGGGATATTTTATCGGATCGGGCGCAGTTACGGTATTGGAGGAAAGGGATTACATCACCCGCTATCATCCGAATCAGCCGGAAATTCTGGTAAATGATCCTATAATACTGTTAATAGACGAGAATAGCGCCAGTGCTTCGGAAATATTGGCTGCCGCATTGAAGGACCACCGCCAGGCGGTACTGCTGGGTGAAACCACCTACGGCAAAGGAACCGTACAGGAATTATATCCCCTATCCAATGGGGACTGGCTGAAATTGACTACGGCCAGGTTTTATTCCCCTCTGGGAATAGCTATCAATGGGGTTGGGGTTGATCCTGACTTCTGGCTGGAGGACAGCCACATGATCAAGGCCGCCGAATTGCTCTTGTCCGATCCCTCGGATGGCAGTGCGGGCAGTTATGAACTGCTGGCCAACGGACAACGGTTTGTGGTGGATCTGGCCCGGGCCCGTAATACGGAATACTGGCAGGCCTGGGGCGATATCACTGATGAACTCCAGTATTTACCGGCCTATAAAGGGGCAGGGGAAGATAAATACAGTCTGCTGACTCCGGCCCAGGTCCGGGAAAGAGCGTCTCTTTATTATCCCGGCGTCGGCGAACTGGGGAGCATAAACAACTTCAGCGACAGCCGGGAGATAGTCTTGTATGTATCCCGGGCTTCCGATTCCAGTTGGAGTTCAGACCGCTTTCAACTGCGGCATGCCCTGAGCGGGGAAGAAATGGAAGTTGCAGCAGTAATAGCGGGGAACTTCATCAAAATCAGGCCGCAGGGAGAACTGATTCCGGGTGAATACTGGCTGGTATTCGATGATGGGCAGCAACAGGAATATCTGGTCCGGATTGGAATTGGGCAGTAGCCTGGGGAGCAGTTTCAATCCACCGCTGCAGCCAGGCCGAGACGAGATAAGAGTTCAACGTCTGTTTAGTTATAGGAAATCGACCGCTTAAATAGACGGGGGACTTTTCCACGCCTGGTCTTGCTCGACAGCCAAACTGCTTAGCCGGCACAGGAGCCTTTGTCCTGTCCATCCCAGTACAGCAGGCCTTGCGCCCATATCTCATAGCTATGTTTATATACCGCAACAATATGGTTGACCACCTGCAAGCAGCGAATATATAATTGGATTAGACTGACCAGCCGGTCGGAAATTATATGAAAAGGAACTGGGAGGTTACAATTGTGAAAGACAAATACCAGTTTGTCAGCCTGATGCTGGCAATACTACTGATGCTGACTCTGGGCCTGAGCGGCTGCGGCCAGGAAGAGGAAGCGGTGCAGGAATCTGAACTTACGGTGAAGACCGCAACTGCCAGAGTGCAGCCTATCGCCAAAACTTCTCAATATTCGGGCAGTATTCGCGGCATAAATGAAGTATACGTTATACCCAAAGCCGCCGCCCGGGTTACGGCCATTAATGTCAAGCCGGGGGATTATGTGCAGGCGGGGCAGGTCCTTATAGTTCTGGACAGAAGCGACTATGAAGCAGCGGTTAGGCAGGCTGAAGCAGCCGTGGCTATGGCGGAAGCCGGCCAAAAGGCTAACGACGCTCAAAAAGCCACTGCTCAGGCCAATTATGAGCGAACCCTGGTTTTACATGAGAGCGGAGCTGTTTCGGACAGCCAGCTGGAAGCGGCCAAAGCTCAATATGATGCGTTGAACGCCGGCAGTGCCGAAGCTGCGGTAGAGCAGGCCCGAGCGGGGTTGCAGCAGGCCCTGAACAGCATCGGTAATTGCACCATTACCGCGCCTATCAGCGGGGTGGTTGGGAGCATCGGGCTTTCTCTGGGAGAAATGGCCAGCATGCAGTCACCAGCCGCCATTATCAGTGATACCTCCCAGCTGGAAGTCGAAATACAGGTAAGCGAATCGGAAATATCCTATGTACAAGAGGGCAGTGCGGTGCAGGTGATGGTCAGCGCAGTGCAGGCCGAACCTTTCCCGGGCCGAGTGGAAACTGTATCGGTAGCGGCTGATCCCAGCAGCAGGAATTATATAGTTAAAATAAGCCTGGATAATCCGGATAGGATCATTAAATCGGGGATGTTTGCCCAGGCAGCTTTGTCTACTCTGTCGGAGACTCAGGCCCTCTGTGTGCCCCGCAACGCGGTAATACCCAAGGGCAGCCTGTCGGTAGTATACATAGTGGATGAAGAGAGCCGGGCCCGGATGGTGGAAGTTGAAACTGGGATCGAAAACAGCAGCTTAATCCAGATAAGTAAAGGCCTGAAGGAAGGACAGCAGGTAATAGAAAAAGGCAATACTCTGGTGAGCGAGGGCAGCAAGGTCAGGGTGGTCACCGGAGGTGAAAAATAGTGAAGATTGTTAATTTCGCTACCCGCCGACCGGTCAGCATTACCATCATTGTATCGGTAATATTGATATTAGGTTTCTTCTCTTTCTCCCGGACTTCGGTTGATCTGCTGCCGGAAATGAACTTTCCTATAGCCGCAGTCATTACCAGCTACTCCGGAGCCGGACCCGAGGAAGTTGAATCTCAGATTACCAAAACCATGGAAGGCTCGTTAAACAGCCTCAGTGGTACTAAAAGCATACAATCTGTGTCCAGTGAAGGCAGTTCGGTGGTATTGATTACCTTTGACTGGGCTACTAATATGGACAGTGCCATGCTGGATATCAGGGAGAATATTTCCTTCATTGAAAGCTTTTTACCCTCCGGGGCCGGCAAGCCCATGGTGGTAAAAATGGATGTAAATATGATGCCGATTATTCAGCTCGGGGTCAGCGGCGGAGACCTGGAACAGCTCCAGGATATAGCCGAGGAGATCATTGAACCCCGGCTGTCCCGTATACCGGAGATCGCATCAGTATATATAACCGGGGGCAACATTCGTGAGATAAGCGTGGAGGTGGACCCGGTAAAACTGGAAAACTATGATCTCACTCTGGCCCAGGTTACCTCGGTGCTCCAGGCGGAGAACTTCAATATGTCCGGAGGGCAGTATGAGCAGGGGCAGCGCAAGTATTATGTGCGCAATCTGCAGCAGTTTGAGTCCATTGCCGATATTGAGGATGTCCGTATCCTGACTTCTTCCGGGCAGGCTGTTCGTCTGGGCGATATTGCAGTTATCAAGGATGGCTATGAGGAAACTACCCAGTATACCAGGGTCAATGGGCAGCCGGCGGTGGGCATCCACTGCATGAAGCAAACCGGAGGCAATACGGTATCGGCTTCCAAGCAAGTTATGGCCGAGCTAAAAAAGATCCAGCAGGAATTGAACCTGGATTTGGAGATCGATGTGGTTATGGACCAGGCCGACTATATCCGGCATTCCATTCAGAATACGGAGAAGATGATTCTGGAGGGTGCCCTGCTGGCCATTCTGGTTATCTTTCTTTTCCTGCGCAACTGGCGCAGCACCTTAATTATTTTTGTTTCCATACCGGTATCCATAATTGCTACTTTCATACTGATGTACTTTACCAACAGTACCGTCAACCTGATTACCATGGGGGGGCTGGCCCTGGGGGTGGGCCGGATAGTTGACGACTCTATTGTGGTATTCGAAAACATATATCGACACCGGCAGATGGGAGAACCGCGTATGCAGGCAGCTCAGAATGGAGCTTCGGAAGTGGGAGGGGCGGTAATCGCTGCCACTCTGACCATTATCGCGGTATTTGCTCCTATCGCTTATGTACAGGGATTGACCTCCATACTGTTCAAACCACTGGCCATCACTATTTGCTGCGCTATCCTGGCTTCATTGTTCGTATCCCTGACTATAATACCTTTGCTGGCTTCACGGATGCTTACCGATGAAACCATGGAGAAATTAAATAAGCTTAACCTGGGAGAAGGCAAGAAACCCACCGATAGATTCAGCCGCTGGCTGGACGGACTCAGTGAGAGATACAGCCGGTTGCTGCAGTCAGCTTTAAAACGACGCCGCCGGGTGATAGTAATCGTAACCCTGATGATGGTAGCTTCCCTGGCCCTGGTACCCCTGGTAGGAGCCGAGTTTATGCCTTCCATGGACACCGGCGAGATATCCATTAGTATCGAGATGGATAAGGGCAGTACCATTGAAAGCACGGATGAAGTCAGTGCTGAGGTGGAAAAGCGGCTGGGCAGCATCCCCGAGGTAGAGCTGATATTTGCCAGTGTCGGTTCCTCATCGGTTATGCTCATGGGCTCGGGATCAGCCACCGACATATCCACTATGTATGTGAAACTATGTCCCCGGGCTGAGCGCAGTAAAAATGTAACTGAAATGACCGAGGATATTCGGCTGTTGCTGGCTGACATACCCGGGGCCAAGATTGAGGTAAGCGTTAATGATACGGTAACCATGATGGGGAGCAGCAGCGCTATTACTGTAGAAGTAACCGGGGATGATCTGGATGTATTAAAAGATATTTCCGGCCAAATAGCAGAAGTAGTCAGGAATGTACCGGGGACCCGGGAAGTGGTGTCTTCACTGACCGATGGTTCACCGGAACTGCAGATTCATATAGATCGTGATCGGGCGGCTGCCTACGGCCTGACTCCGATCCAGGTATCTTCGGCTATAAATTCTGCCATGCAGGGTACAGTGGCTACCCAGTACCGGGTGGAAGGGAATGAAGTGGATGTCAGGGTGCGCTATGCTACCGATCAGGTTCAGGATATCGACTACCTGAAAAATCTTACCATAAGCAATAGCATGGGGATGAAATTTAAGCTTTCGCAAATAGCGGTATTTACCGTTGAACAGGGTCCCATATCCATAGATCGTCAGGATCAGGTAAGGATCGCCAGCATAAGCGGATCACTGCTTAACCGGGATTTGAAGAGCGTAATGGATGACATTAAAGTTGAAGTAGACAAAATCCAGCTGCCGGCTGGATATGAGGTAGAATATTCCGGGCAAAACCAGCAGATGACGGATACTTTCGGAGATCTGGCCCTGGCGCTGCTCCTGGCCATTATACTGGTCTATGCAGTAATGGCCGTTCAGTATGAGTCTTTTTTCAATCCTTTTGTCATCATGTTTTCTCTGCCCACGGCTTTAATCGGGATAATACTCTCCCTGTTCATAACCGGTCGGGCTTTGAGTGTTCCGGCCTTTATAGGGATAATTATGCTGGTGGGGGTGGCAGTGTCCAATGCCATAGTATTTGTTGATTACCTGAAGCAGCAGATCGAAAAGGGAGTGGACCGGGATGAGGCCATTATTGAAACCGGGCGAGTGAGGCTGAGACCCATACTAATGACGGCCTTCAGTACCATCCTGGCCATGGTTCCCCTGGCCCTGGGGATGGGCGAAGGCGGAGAATATCAGGCGCCACTGGCTACCGTAGTTATCGGCGGACTGCTGATATCTACCCTGATCACCCTGGTCCTGGTGCCGGTGGTATATTCCATTTTGGATGATATAGGGCGCAGGCGCCGGCAGAAGAAGGCTGAGCGCAAAGGAGTTTCCGACGAACTGAGTTTGGAATAAGCTGGGATAGCATGGCTGCTATAGTCAGGTGGAGCACTTTCCTGGTATTGATCAAAAATCCGGGCAGACTATGTGAGTCTGCCCGTAGTTTTAGTATTCAGGCGGGTTGTTTCGCTTTATGCATATGAATAATAGGTCAGGAGGAGCATCATGAAGGATATTATTGAGAAAACCGGGGATAAGAGGGAGCGAATTCTGCTGGCGGCGGTAGAAGTTTTTACCTGCCGGGGCTATAACCATGCCAGGATGGAGGAGATAGCTGAGACGGCCGGGATTGGCAAAGGAACTCTGTACGAATACTTTGACAGCAAACTGCAGCTATTTAATGAAATGATCATCAGGTCCTGGGAAGAGTATTCCGACTCAATAACTGCAGATGTAATACACGAGCTCAGCTTCGAGGAAACCATAAGGGAAATAATCAAGGGACATTTTACTTTCAGCCGGGAAAAACAGAAATTGGCCCGGATATTGTTCTGGGATATGGAAATAATGGATGAAGAATTAAGAAATTGGATGTACAACCGAAGAAAAGAACAAGAACAACTGATGGGAAAAATTGTGGATAAGGCAGTGGCAGCAGAAGAGATAAAACCGGTGGACAGTAAGCTGGTATTTATTGTATTAGGTGGATTGATAGGCTCTATCTGGGCCGTTAACACCCTGGAAAACTGGGAAATAGATCCGGAAGATTTGGCCGATCAACTCACCGATGCAGTTATGAACGGCATCCGCAGGTAACAGTGGAACTGTCCCTGAAAGCAGCTTTATACGGGACCGGGGGGAGACGGTGGACCTAAATATTTTGACTTAAGCATGGTAATATATTACTATGAAGCTAGATCTGCAGCTTAAGGGAAAATAAGGAGCGGACCATGGATAATAATTTGCTGAGTAAAGCCCGGGATTTGATCAATGCCAATTATATATCTACCACCCTGAGTACGGTTGACAGGGAATATAACGTGAATATTGCGGTAATTACCATCCTGGAGATGGTTGACGATGATACCATCATCTGTGCTCGTTTTGGAGCTGACAAGACCTATGCCAATCTGCAGGAAACCGGTAAAGGCGTTTTCCTGGTCTTATTAACCTCCGATAATAGGACCAAGGATGGGATAAGGGTATATGTGGAGCTTCAGGATGACCAGCAGGAGGGGCATTACTTTGAACGGATCAAGGAGCGCCTGGAGCATACCGCTTATGCATCTTTTCCGTTAAAGAACTGTCTGGTATTTAAAATTGTCAAGATATTGCCGGTTTCCCTGCTAAAGAAATAATCAGGCCTAAGAATTGGAATTAACGTTGCCCGGGAAGTTGGTTTGTGTATGGGAATAAGCAGAACCCTTCCCGCTGTCATCATTAGGAGGAATTTAGTGTGTATTTGGGGAAAGTATTAGTAGTATTTGGGACCAGGCCGGAAGCGATAAAAATGGCTCCGGTAATTAAAGAGCTGAAGCAGGTAAAAGATATCGACACTAAAGTGCTGGTCACTGCCCAGCATCGGGAGATGCTGGATCAGGTCCTGCAGCTTTTTAAGATAGAGCCTGATTATGATCTGGATCTAATGAGGGAACAGCAGGATTTATACAGCATTACCACCGGGGTGCTGAACGGGGTACAAAAAGTACTGGATGAAGAGAATCCAGACCTGGTAGTAGTTCATGGTGACACTACCACTACTTTTGCTGCTTCCCTGGCATCCTTTTACCATAGGACGCCGGTAGCCCATGTGGAGGCTGGGCTGCGCACCCACAACAAATATTCTCCCTATCCGGAGGAGATGAATCGTGCCCTTACTGCCCGGATGGCGGATCTTCATTTTGCTCCTACGGATATAAACCGGGACAACCTGCTGCGGGAGTCAATCGGGGATCTGAAAATCTGGGTGACCGGCAACACAGTTATAGATGCTCTTATGCAGACGGTAGGTCCTGAATTTGAGTTTGGACCCGAACTATCCCAGGTAGATTTCAACCGGCGTATACTGCTGGTTACTACCCATCGACGCGAGAATTGGGGCAGCCGCATGCAGCAGATTTATGAGGCATTATTGGATCTGCTGGATGATTTTGATGATATAGAAATAGTGTTCCCGGTGCATAAAAATCCGGTAGTGAGCGAAGTGGCTGCAGCCATACTGGGCGGACGGGACCGGGTGCACCTGATAGAACCCCTGGAATATGAGGCTTTCGCTCATTTGATGAACCGGTCTTACCTGATTCTGACTGATTCCGGCGGCTTGCAGGAGGAAGCCCCTTCCCTGGGCAAACCGGTCCTGGTGCTGCGGGACAGTACCGAGAGGCCGGAAGCAGTTAAAGCGGGAACGGTGAAACTGGTGGGAACCAATCGGGACCGGGTGTATAATGAAGCGCATCGCTTGCTGGCCAATGAACTGGAATATCACAAGATGGCTCGGGCTATCAATCCCTATGGTGATGGCAAAGCATCGGCCCGGATCGTCAAGGTAATAGTAGAATTTCTTTACGCCCGTCTGGGTGCGCAGTAGAGGATAACCAGGATTATTATTGTTTTTCTTTTATAAGCAGGAGAGAAGATCAGCCCGGATACAAGTGCTTAATGGGGTTCAGGCATGCCAAGGTCTTTTCCGGCCTGCCGGGAGCAGGCAGAAAAGCTGGTTAAATGCTCCCCGGGTATAATTACTGCTATATTCTTGATCCTAAACCATCGGCTAAGGAGGATTTTGATGTCACGTATAAAATTCGGCACCGATGGCTGGAGAGCCGTTATTGCCAGGGAGTTTACTTTCGCCAATTTTCGCATAGCAGTTCAGGGTATTGCAGCCTATCTTAACTCGGTTAAGCTGAGCAAAAAGGGAGTAGTAATTGGTTATGACAATAGATTTATGTCCAGAGATTTTGCCGAGGAAGGCGCCCGAATCATGGTTGGCAACGGAATAAAAACATTTCTTTTAAAGAAGGTCAGCCCAACTCCGGTTACCGCTTACGCGGTATATCTAAAAGAGGCAGGAGGAGGGCTGATGATTACTGCCAGTCACAACCCGGCCGAATACAATGGCATCAAATATATACCCTACTACGCAGGTCCGGCTCTGCCGGATATAACCGAGGCCATAGAAGCAGAAATCAACCGGGCTCAGGAGAGCGAAAAAATATACCAACTGGATCTGCCGGAAGCGGAGGAACTGGGACTGTACCAGGAGATAGAGGTCGACAATGACTATGGCCGGCATATTTTGAAGCTGGTGGGAGTTGACTATTTTAAAAAAAAGAAGATAAGGGTGGTAACCAACCCCATGTATGGGGCTGGGGTAGGATATTTGGATAAAATCCTAAGCGAACTGGGTTGTGAGGTGCGAGCCATTAACAATCACCGGGATGTACTGTTTGGAGGAGCCATGCCCGAACCGGTCAGCCGGCTGCTGAGTGACCTGAAGAGAGTCGTAGTAAGCTACAATGCCGATATTGGCCTGGCCCTGGATGGTGATGCCGATCGTTTGGGGATCATAGACAGCGGCGGTGGTTTTATGACGGCCAACACTCTCATGTGCCTGCTGCTGGATCATCTGCTGAATACCAGGAAATGGCGGGGAAGTGTATGCCGCTCGGCCGGGACCAGCCACCTGTTGGACCGGGTAGCTGCCGGTTATGGTTTGAGTGTGATTGAGACCCCGGTGGGATTTAAATATGTAAGTGAAGCACTGCGGGAGCAGGGATGCATTATGGGCTGTGAAGAGAGCGGAGGAATGAGTATCTACGGGCATATCCCGCAGAAAGATGGCATACTGGGCTGCCTGCTGGCAGTGGAGTTGCTGGCCTATACCGGCAAAAGTCTTCAGGAATTGACTGAAGAATTCGAAAATAAATATGGAAGCAGCTACAGTGAACGAATAGATATACCAGTGGCCCCTGGGGATCAGCAGACTATTTTGGAGAAAATAAAGGAGTATAATCCCAAATCCCTGGCCGGAGTCAAAGTGTCTTCTCTGTATGAGATACAAGGGCGGAAAATAGTCCTGGAGGATGGCAGCTGGGTATTGATACGCTATTCAGGCACCGAACCGGTATTTCGGGTTTATGTGGAAGCTGAGAATCAAGAGCGCCTGGGCCTGTTAAAGGAAGAGGTTCTGAGCAATCTGGGACTAAACCCGAATCCATAAAGAACGGGCCTGAATTAGCAGGAAATACTAATAATTATGAGAGGGGACAGGCAGGATTTTAATGAATTATGACGAAAGTAGTATAATTGATGAAAATTTAGGAAGCGATGAGTTTCAAATACTTGATGCGGTCCTACTCAACGTAATAGCTGCCCTGGAAAAAGGTCGCGAAGATATTTTTGATATAGCAGAGGAGAGCGGCAATCAAGCCCGGCGCATAGAACTGGAACTGCGGGAGATAAGCCTGGATACCAACCTGCTTATCGAGCAGGTACAGGAGCAGGAGAAAAAGGAGAGATTTGCCCGCCTGCACCTGATGGAAGTGAGCAATAATTTCCGGTCTTATTCAGAAACTGACATACAGAAAGCCTATGATATGGCTCGGGAATACCAGCTTAAACTAATTGATCTAAGGCAGGCCGAAATGCAGATGCGGCGTCGAAGAGACGAGATGGCCCGCCAGTTAAAAAAATTCCAGGAAATCAACCGAAAAGCGGACAAGTTTATGAATACCACCGGGATGGCCCTAAAGGTTCTCCAGGGCAACCTGGAAAAGATAAGTGACAGCCTGGAGGATGCGGCCAAGAGCAAACAGGTTGGTTTATGGATACTGCAATCCCAGGAAGCGGAACGCCGCAAGATTGCCCGGGAGTTGCATGACGGTCCTGCGCAGACTATGGCCAGCATGTTGATTAGATTGGATTTTGTGCAGCAGCTGTGGGATAACGATATTAGCAAGATTAATGAAGAACTGCATAATATCAAAAAGATGAGCCGGGAAAGCCTGGATGACATCAGGCGGATAATGTTCGATCTAAAACCGGCCCTGATACATGAAGAAGAATTTTACTATACCCTAAGAGATTACTTTCGGGATTTCCAGACAAAATATGACTTTAATATAGATTTTGTAATGTTCGGCGATAAGAAGAAATATGATATTGCTCTGGAGAGCGCAATTTTTCGCATAGTCCAGGAGGCCATTAACAATATCCGCAAACATTCCGGGACCCAAAAGGCCATGGTCAAATTGGAGGATAATGGCAGGAATTTGACCCTGATCATCAAGGATGAAGGGATCGGATTCAATGCCAGGAATCCAGTCCCGGAGGGGGAAAGCTATGGAATTGTAGGTATGAAGGAGAGAACGCAGTTGCTGGGTGGGAGGCTGGAGATCAATTCCCAGCCGGGAGAAGGAACTCAAATAATTATAACAGTCCCACTGGAAGGAGAGGCTAAGAATGGATAGGAAGATACGGGTTATAATCGCCGATGACCATGTTCTGGTAAGAGAAGGGCTTCGAAAGCTTCTGGAATTGGATCACAGCATAGAAGTGGTCACCGAGGTTGGAGATGGCCAGGGGGCTATTAATATTGCTCGTAAACAACAGGTTGACGTTATCCTGATGGATATCAATATGCCAGGAACCAATGGGATCGTTGCTACTCAGGTAATCAAGCGGGAGATACCGTCGGTAAAAATTATTGCCCTGACTATTTACGAAGATGAAGAAGTAGTGGAAATGGTCAGAGCTGGAGTTTCTGCCTATGTACTCAAGGACGTGGCGGGAAGTGACTTGATAGATACTATACATAAGGTGATGAATGGAGAAATAGTAATTCATCCTCGGGTAGCCAACCGTCTGGTTAGCGAATTGACCAGAGCGGAACAGGAGAATGATGACGTAAAACTGACCAAAAGGGAAAAGGATGTACTGGCTTTGCTGGTTAAAGGAAATTCCAACAAGGAAATGGCGGAAAATATGTTTATCAGTGAGAAAACAGTGAAAAATCATCTGACCAGCATCTTCCGCAAGCTGGGAGTAAAAGACCGTACTCAGGCAGCCGTATATGCCCTGAGAAACAACATAGTTGCTGAGGAATAAATTAAAGCAGTAATCAACCGACCTCCAGGCCGCATATTATATATAAACTGGCTAAAAGGAGGTCCTTTTTGTGGCTGTTTGTCTAAAAATCTTGTGTTTTGCTATTTGGATGACCATTATGGCGGTCCTAATTAATGGGAGCAATCAGAGGAAAAACGCTGCTTCCAACCAGCAGCTTGCTTTGTCGATAAGCGAAGAAGAGGAGATTGAACGCTGGCGATCAAGGTATTATGCCAGGTGGGCCCACAGGCCCTGGCTGTCTTGGATGCATTTTGCCGCCTGAATGTACAAGCAAAAAGCGGGGCGCCATAAAACTTGCGGCTGGATCAGGAAAAAGATGAAAACTATTAGCCTGCTGAGCAGCGTGAAAAAAGGCATCATATGGGGTATTATTAAAGCAGAGAGAAAAAAATGTCGTATGCAAGCTGGAGGGGAGCTTTCATAGGATTTTGGCTTAGATAGAAATACTGTATAGGGTGGGGGAAATGGAAAACATTTTAATGGACATCCTTTTCCCGGTAAATGAATGCAGCTTGTGCCGGGAAAAAGGTAGATACCACAGCCGTCGTCCCTGGTGTGGCCGATGCCAGGATGAGATTATGAATGCAACGGCCGGGCTTCCCCTTTGCCGGCAATGCGGCAAATACCTGGAACAGCCGGGGGAAAACCTCTGCCAGGAATGCCGGGAAAATCCGCCGGAATTTAAAATAGCCCGGGCGGTAGGACCTTATTGTAATGATAAATTGCGTAAAGCGATAAAGGTTTTTAAGTTTTTATGCCGTCGTTATATGAGCATTAAAATGGGAGAAATGATGGCTGCAGTAGTTATAGAAGAGCCCGATTTTTGGCCCATAGATATGATCATACCGGTGCCTATTTCCCAGGGCAATCTAAAGCAAAGAGGGTTTAACCAATCGGAATTGCTGGCCAAACAGATCGCAAAAATCTTAAAAAAACGCATGTATCCCAAACTTTTGCGCCGGGTGAAGGAAACCCAGTCCCAGAGGGAATTGACCCGGGAAGAAAGAGCCGAGAACCTTTTATGCGCATTTGAAGTAACTGCCCCGGCGCAAATTAAGGGTAAAAATATTCTCCTGGTTGACGATGTATATACTACAGGATCAACTATCCGGGAATGCACCCGCACTCTGATGGAAGCAGGTGCAGAGAGTGTCGCCGTGATAACCTGGGCCATCGGCACCGGATATTAAGATTAAGGGGTGAGAATATGGCGGCTGATTTGAGGAATTGCAGTCAATGTGGCAGAGTCTTTGCTTACCGGGGTAATAGCCTGTGCAGCAAGTGCCTGGATAAGGCGGAAGACGACTTTGTTCTGGTTAGGAGATATCTGCAAAAACATGCCGGGGCAGGGATCAAAGAAATAGAGGAAAATACCGGGGTGGATGAACAGATTATAATGAAATTCATGCGGGAAGGCAGGCTGGCGTCTGAAAGCAGCGCTGACCTGTTAAAATGTGAGAACTGCGGCTGCAGTATAGCTAAAGGACGGTATTGTGAAAAATGCCTGTATGATCTGACTTATGGTCTGAAGGCAGTCTTGCCGGTTCCGCCGGCTAAGAAGGACAATGATATCAGCCGAAGGATTCGCGGCACTATGTACACCCGCAAAAGCTAGGACGATTGGGAAGAAAACTGTAGGACAGAACCCAATGTGGGCAGTATTTGCGAGAAAAAGAAAGAAACAGCTTAATAAAGCTTAGAAAACCAAGCAGGAGGCGTTAAGCCTCCTGCTTGCTTTAAACGAAAACCATAATACATAAGCATTTTATGAGGTGAAGATCATGATAATATCAAAAGCTCAGGTTCAAAACATAATGAAGATATACGGCAAAGAAGGTACTTCAACTTCAATAGACAAGGTGAAGGCCCCTTCTGCAGCTGCCAAAACCGATGAGCTGAGCCTTTCCAACACTGGCCGGGTGATGCAGAAAGCCATGCTGGCGGCCAAACAATCCCCGGATATTCGCTGGGACAAAGTTAATCAACTGAAAGAGAAACTAGCAGCGGATACCCTGGAAGTTTCAGATCAGGAAATTGCAGAAAAGATTTTGGAAGAAGCCTTGATGGATATGGATATTTGATAAATGGAAAGTGGTGTATGCAGTGGAGAAACTGCTAGAGAATTTTATTGATTATTTACAGCAGGAAAATCAGGTAATGGACAGGCTCTGTGAATGGGGCCAGAAGAAGAAGGATCTGATCATCCTGGGCCGGGTTAAGGAACTGGATGATTTGATAAAGCAGGAAAGCCTGGCCATTAATGAATTTCAGGGATTGGAGGAAAATCGCTTCAAGCTGCAGCAGCAGCTGGCCGACGGATGGAAGATGGACATTAAGGACATTTCTGCCCGGGAAATCCTGAAAAGGGTGGAAGAGGATCAGCCGGCGTTATTTGATTCGCTGCAGCAGTCGGTTAATCGACTGGACTTCAATCTTATCCGATTGAAGGCGATAAACGAGCATAATAATGAACTGCTGGAAGAGTCGCTGGATTATATAGGAGCTATGGAGGCAGCTATCCTGGGAGACAAGGCAGGATTGTATTCGAATTCCGGTGATCAGCTGGATGAAAAGAATATTCTCAGCCGAAAAAACCTCCTGGATAAAAAAGTCTAAAATATGCAGGCGGGAAATGGGGTAGAAAAGTGAGCATTATGATGGGACTGGAAACAGGGAAAAGAGCCATTGTGGTTCAGCAGCTGGCCTTGCAGACTACCGGCCACAATATTTCCAATGCCAACACGGTTGGTTATACCAGGCAGATGGTGAACATGGAAGCCGCACGTCCTTTTTGTACGCCGGGTATCCCTAGCAGTTCAGGAGTAGGACAGATCGGTACCGGAGTAGCCGCCGGCAGTATAAACCGGATAAGAGATGAATTTATTGACCTGCAGATCAGAAAAGAAAGCCGGAGTTTAGGTTATTGGGATACTATTCTGGATGGCATGGAACAGATCGAGATTATTATCAAGGAGCCTTCCGATACCGGTTTAAGATCGGTGATGGACCAATTCTGGCAGGCCTGGCAAGACTTAACGGTCAATCCGGAGAGTGAAGCGGTCAGATCAGTAGTAGTGGAACGGGGGACTGCCCTGGCCGAAACCTTTAATCACATGTATCAGCAACTGACTGATCTCAGGTCGGATACCAATGCCAACCTTCAGGTCAAGGTTCAGGAGGTCAATTCCATGATCATCCAGCTAAGAGACCTGAACAAGGAAATTCTGGCGGTGAGCGTGGCCGGGCAGCAGCCTAATGATCTAATGGACAAAAGAGATCTGCTGCTGGATCAGCTGAGCCGGATGGCTAATATAAGCATAAGTGAAGATGCCTATGGGATGATCACCGTACAGATGGGAGGGCGTTCCATTGTTCAGGGCAGCGAATGTACTACTTTATCTACTGCCACCGATTCCAATGGCATGCATATGATTACCTGGGCCGATACCGGCATCAAAGCCAATATATCCAGCGGAGAAATTGGAGCCTTGCTGGATCTGCGGGGGCAGACTATCCTAGCCCAGGAAAATGCGGTTTCCGAATACAAGGAAATCATACCCGCTGCCCTGGAGCAGCTTAGCACCCTGGCCCAAACCGTAGTGGTAATGACCAATGAATTACATCGCAGCGGCTACAGCTTGAATAATAATTCCCATCCTGATTCGGCCTTTCCCGACGGGACTAATTTCTTCAACCTGCCCGATGATATCAACGATGTAGCCAACTGGGCAGCATACATCAAGGTGAATAGTTTAATAACGGAAGATGCCAATAACATTGCAGCTGCCTCCAATCGCACCTGGGATGAAAACGATCAGGAAAGCAACTTCGGCGATGGATCTTTGGCCTTGTTAATAGCTCAATTAAGACAGAGTATTAATATAACTCGCAGCCAAACCTGCAGTGACAGCTTGAGCGCCCTGGATATCTCCAGTGTCTCAGGCAGTCTGACCGTTGCCTACAATGGCGGAGCAACTACGACTATAACCCTGGCGGCTCCGGCTGAACCCTATCAGGACCTGCAGCAGCTGGCTGCCGCCATACAGGCTCAACTGGATGCTAACACAGACCTGAGCAGCAGCGGCATAAGCATAACGGTAAAATGCGACGGAGACCGGCTGGCATTTACCAGCGCAAACAGTGGTTTTGAAGGCATTGCTGACGTGGATCTGCTGGGCGGAACCGCCTTTTCGGCCCTGAGTAGTATCGGGGGGGGGATCGAGAATGTCACCTGCGACGACTACTGGGCTTCTGTGGCCTCCAGTGTGGGAGTGCAGTGCCAGCAGGCCTCACGCATGAGTGAAAACCAGACTATACTGGTCAACCAGTTGGAAAACTCCCGGCAATCCGTATCTGGAGTCTCGCTGGATGAGGAAACTGCCGATTTGATAAAATTCCAGGCCGCATACAATGCTGCCGCCCGATTTATTACCGTAATCGACGAACAGCTGGATACCATCATTAACCGGATGGGAACCGTAGGAAGGTAGTGAAAAAATGCGTATTACTAATCAGATAATGGTCAATAATTTAAAACAGCATCTGGGCAGCAACACCCAGAGAATGGCAGGTATACAGGAGAAGATCGCCAGCCTCAAGAAGATCAACAAGGCTTCGGATGATCCCGGTTCCCTGGTGCAGGTCATGCGCTTAAGGGGCAATGTTACTGAAAATGAGCAGTACATACGCAACTTGGGGGAAGGGCTGAGCTTTCTGGACACTGCCGATGCTGCTCTGGACGACTTGACCACCGTTATGCAGCGGGTGCGTGAATTAACTGTACAAGCCGCCAATGGCACCAATGACAGCACTTCCCTGCAAACCATAGCTGATGAGATAAATGTTCTCAAGGAACATATACAGACCATAGCCAATATCAGTTATGCCAACAAGTACATATTTGCCGGTACCAATGTTACCAAGGCTCCCTGCGGCGAGGAGGAGTGGACCGGCAACGGGGGCAGCCTGACTATGGAAATCGGGGTTGGAATCACGGTTGCGATAAACATTGATATGCGCGATATTTTCGGCAATCCAACCGGTTTGGATGATCTGGGCAATCCCGACGGAGGGATATTTGATTTGTTTGACCAGCTCATAGCCGATATCCAGTCCGGAGATAGTGATGCCATTTCAGCCCGGCTGGAGGGAATGGATGCAAAAATCGATGATATTTTAAGCAAACGCTCCATAATCGGAGCGCGAGTTAACCGGCTGGAACTTCATGAGAACCGGATGAAGGACGAGCAGGTGTCGCTGAAAAGCCTGTTGTCCAAGCGGGAAGACGCTGATTTGGCTGAACTGGCTATTGATCTGCAGACTCAGGAGAATGTTTACAATGCCTCCCTGGCGGCTGGAGCCAAGATTATTATGCCGTCTCTGCTGGATTTTCTGAGCTGATGAGGACCGCCCGCAGTCGAGTAGGGGAGCAGGGCACATTTGGACTTTTATATAGAGGTGAAAATATTGAAAATTCAGAGCAAAATATTAGGAGAAATTGAAATAGAAGAATCAGCCATCATTCATTTTCCGGATGGAATTCCTGCTTTTGAAGAGGAACGCAGGTTTGCTATCGTACCCATGGATGAATCCGGGCCGTTTTATTATCTGCAGGCAGTTAACCGGCCCGAGCTTTGCCTGGTGATTGCCGATCCCTTTGTATTCTTCCCCGACTATCAGGTGGAGGTGCCGGAACCAGAACTGCAGAGGATACAGGCAGAAGAAGGAAAGAATATTAGTCTCTTGAGTGTATTGACTATACCCGATGACTTTAGGCAAACTACTGCCAACCTTTTTGCACCTTTGCTTATCGATACCGGGTCCAAAAAGGGTATTCAGTTTATTCCGGAAAAATCGCTCTACAGCACCAAACATAGTATTTTCACATCAGAATCTTCAGCGGCCCCGGCGGCTGCCGGGCAGGGGGAGTAAAGATGCTGGTACTGAACCGAAAAAAAGGTGAAGCGATAATCATTGGTCACAACGTGGAGATATCTATACTGGAAGTACAGGGGGACAATATTAAGATTGGCATCGAAGCCCCCCGGGAAGTGAAAATATTCCGGAAAGAAATCTACGACGAAATAGTGGAAGCCAACCGGCAGGCCGCCAGCCAGCCGGAGGAAGTGATATCCAGGTTTAAGGAAATGAAAAGCCAAATGTAAGCCAAAGCAAGGAGGGATAAATATGACCATAAGATTAGGTGGCCTGGCCAGCGGGCTGGATACGGAATCGATAATTAGGGATTTAATGAAAGCTGAGCGCACCAAGGTAGATACCCAATATCAGCAAAAGCAGCTGCTGGAATGGAAGCGGGAAGACTACCGGGATATGAATACCAAACTGCTGGCCTTAAAAACCGCGGTTTATGAACTAAGACTGCAGAGCAGTTTTACTGCCAACCAGGTCAGTTCAGCCAACGAGAGCGTCCTCACGGCTACTGCATCGGCTTCGGCTCTGGATGGCAAATACACTATCAATGTGCTGAATTTGGCCCAGGGGGTATCGGCAGCTAGTTCGCAAGCTCTGGGCTCCAGCGGCGACAGCAGCAGCCTGGCCGCTCAATTTGGAGTAACAGGGGAAATCAGCTTTACCCTGGAAGGGACTGATGGGGTTCAGACCTTCACCTTTAATGCCGAGCAGGATAGCATGCAGAGTGTTGTCAAACAGATCAACCAGGCTGGTCTGGGCATACAGGCCGTATACGATTCCGGGGTTGATCGACTGTTTTTGAGCAGTACCGCTACCGGAAGCCAGGTTAAAATCGATATTGCTGCTGATGACCAGGCCTTTCTGAGAGATACCTTAAAGCTGTACAGCGGAGATTTGCCGGCGGAGGGAAGCCCGGTAACCCTGGGGGTGGGAGAGGATGCCCAAATAGAGTTTAACGGGATCAGCGGGCTGAGCTTTTCCAGCAACCAGTTTACTCTGAATGGCATTAACTTTGACCTTAACGGCACCGGCAGTACCACCATAACCATCAGCAATGACACGGATGCCACGGTAGACAAGATCAAGGCCTTCATGGAAGCCTATAACAATCTGGTGGATCTGATCGGCAGCAAGTTGGGGGAAAAAAGAGCCCGGGATTATCTTCCCCTTACCGATGATGAGAAAGCCGAGATGAGCGAAGCGGAGATTGCATTATGGGAAGCTAAAGCCCGCAGCGGATTATTAAAAGGGGATTCCCTGCTGAATTCCATATATACCCAACTGCGCAGCTGTGCCACCGGAGCCATAGCCGGGCTGTCCTCGGAGGTCTACACCTCTCTTTCCACTATCGGCATAGCTACCAGCAACAACTGGAACGATAACGGCAAGCTATACCTGGATGAAGATAAACTCCGGGCGGCATTGCTGGATGATCCCGATGCGGTGATGCAATTCTTTACCGGCAGTGACGATGTAGACGGACTGGCTGACCTGCTGTACCATCAGAGCACCAGTGGGATAACCTCACTTACCAATAGAGCCGGCAGTGCCAGCAGTAAGATAGATACCAGCTATCTGGGCAAAGAAATGGAGCGGATCGATAAGAGCATCGCCAGGTGGGAAGAGCGCCTGGAGAACCTGGAAACCAGGTACTGGGCCCAGTTTACCGCCATGGAGACCGCTCTGTACAAATTAAACAACCAGAGCAGCTGGCTGGAGCAACAATTGGCCAGCTGGTGGAGTAGTTAAACAGGGAACAGGGGGACGCACTTTTCGTTTCCTTGTTTTATTAGATGAAACAGAGGGATGATATTTTCGTTCCTCTTTTTTTATGCTTTAAGTATAGAAACGGGAGGAGCAGTTTAAACTTGTCAGATGTCAGATACCCTCCCGGCTGCTTAAGCAGAAAATAATGGCTGTAAAACTACAGGCGGGTGTTTGCTTATTCTGTTGCCAGGTTTTCTCAGGGGAACAAAAAGGACGTCCCCCTGCTCCCTGACCCAATTTATACAATATAAGCATACAAAATAAACAAATAGTCCTAAAAATAATGCGGCCCAAGACCGGAAGGGCAGAAAAACCATGAAAACAAGAGAACCAAGGATAAAAATACGCTGGAGGGACGCTGAGGGGGCTTTATTGTTTTCCCCGTCCCTGACGATATATTTATTACCCTGTTGATGATATAGCAGAAGAATCCGGCTTCGGCTCGGATAGTCCTGAATAAAGGTCGATGAAGGATAGTACCGACAGCTGATACGGATTAAAGAATTGCCCCACACGGATGTGGGAGCTGAAAATTCAAGGAGGAATTAATAATGATAATTAACACTAACGTAATGGCACTGAATACCAACCGGCAGTTGGGGATCAACGAGACCAATACTGCCAAATCCCTGGAAAAACTATCTTCCGGCTACCGGATCAACCGGGCCGGCGACGATGCAGCCGGACTGGCCATCTCCGAAAAAATGCGGGGACAGATCAGAGGTCTGCAGCAGGCCAGCCGCAACGCCCAGGATGGCATCTCCCTGATACAGACCGCTGAGGGAGCCCTGCAGGAAACTGAAGATATCCTGCAGCGCATGAGGGAACTGGCAGTGCAGGCTGCCAATGGCACCCTGGCTGATGGAGATCGGCAGGCCATACAGGATGAAGTAGACCAGCTGGTACTTGAAATCGACCGTATCGCTACCACTACTGAGTTTAATACCAAGAGCTTGTTAGACGGTACTTTTACTACCAGTTTCCAAATAGGAGCCAATTCCGGTCAAAACATGAGTGTTAACATCGGCAAAGTTGATGCCAAAACATTAGGTGTAACTGACCAGAGTGAATCCTCTGCTGCTAAAGTGGTAAACTCCGCTAATCTGTTGGGAGTACGTTCGGTTGACTTATCGGCTGATGTTGCTGTAGGCAAGTACACCCTGAACATTGTGTCTGATGGCGACGGAACTGGTGTAAGTCTATATTTGAAAAATTCTGATGGCGAAGTAGTAGCCAAGAATGAAAACTACGACCCAGCTGGCTTGACCAACAACTATGATGTAGTTACATTAAGTGATGAAGGTTTAGGTTCTACTGTGGATCTGATCATTGATTCGGCAACCGCTAGCGTTGAGTGGGCTGCTCTGGCTGGTATGGCGGCTTATCAGACCGTTTCCACCGCTATTGAAGTAAGCAGCCAGGGTATCGATCTTGAAACCAATACTGCTGAGATCGGGGCTATTGATCTGGTAGCCGGAAGACTGGCAGATGAGGATGCGGAAGGGAATGCTATAACCTATCGTATCGCTATGACATCGGATGGTACAGACGCGGTAGGCAAGTTCCAGTATTCGGTTGATGGAGGGGCTAACTTTACCGATCTGGTAGATGATGAAGGATTAGTATACACCACCGGTCCCATCGATGCAGCTGGTGGCGGCAACTATACCGTTACCTTTAAGGATGCCATGGGCAACCAGGCTACCCTGGCCTTCCAGGTAGATTCAATAGCTGGCGATACAGATTTTGACTTCGCTTACGTAATTGGATCAGGTTCAGGGAGTTCTATCGACGTGTCCAGCAGTACTACCGCGGCTGATCTGGCTATAGACACCATTGATGCGGCTATCGTAGAAGTATCTACCCAGAGAGCTGCCCTGGGTGCATACCAGAACCGTCTGGAGCACACCATCAAGAACCTGGATACTTCATCTGAGAACCTGTCGGCTTCCGAATCCCGGATCAGGGACGTGGACATGGCCACTGAAATGGTGGAATTCACCAAGCAGAACATTCTGCAGCAGGCTGCCACCGCCATGCTGGCCCAGGCCAACCAGGCTCCCCAGAACGTACTGCAATTACTCCGGTAAGTACGATAAAAACAACATAAAACAGGCAATATAAGCAATATAAGCAGCCAGGCACAAGCAATATTACCAGCAATCCAAAGCGGCGGGAGGTTCTCCCGCCGCTTTAACGTATAACAGTCTGACGGCAGACTGCAAACAATGCGAATTAAAAGAAGAACGATTCACCGCAACTTAAACAGGAGCGATTTAAGGAAATTCCACTCGTATAATACAGCGTTCTATTATTCCGGATTTGTTT
>Ga0334889_1000156_pt1 | contig 113967 bp, 104 predicted proteins | sample GraSluR1_MG_2_FD_207222 | JGI IMG/M metagenome (GOLD analysis project Ga0334889, IMG submission 207222) | Sludge microbial communities from methane-producing bioreactor in Wageningen University, Netherlands - Granular Sludge_8_08-R1 | ecosystem: Engineered > Bioreactor > Anaerobic >...
AATAAAACCCCTTTGTATGCTATAATTAAAGTACCGCAAACGCTATATCTAAGGGGGATTTTGATGCTTACGACCGGACCTAAGCAATTAAGTTTATTTGCATTACTATATGAAAAAATACCCAAAGACCATGTTTTGAAAAGAATAAACGATGCAGTTGATTTCAGTTTTATCAATGAACTTCTTGAAGGCTCTTATTGTAAATATTACGGAAGGCCAGCCAAAGAGCCCGAGATGATGGCAAAACTGTTGATTTTGCAATATCTATACAATCATTCTGATGTTAACGTAATTAAGGAAACGCAAATCAACTTGGCATACATGTGGTTCATCGGTATTAATCCCGAGGATGATCTTCCAGACCCAAGCCTGCTTGCTAAATTCAGAACACAAAGGCTTCAAGATACAACACTTGACGATATAATCGAAGAAATTGTAAAGCAATGTGTAGACAAAGGTATTATCAAAGGAACGGGGATAAGTTTCGATTCTACGCATACTGAAGCCAACACTGGGAAATTGGTACCGGAAAGAGTAATGAAACATCTTGCAAAAAAAATATTAAAAAATGTTGAAGAAGAAACTGGTATTATACCCGCTATCATAAATAAAGATATCCCGAATTACAAGGAGATTGAGGATCCAAAGCAAGCAAAGGAAACTATGAAAAATTATCTGGAAAAACTCATAGATGATACTGAAGCAGTTGTCGAAAATACAGATAATGTCAAGACTCAAAAAGCATTGGATCAAGCCAAAAATATATTAAGTGACCCTAAATTTATAGAGCAAAAAGGAGTTAGATCACTGGTAGATGAGGATGCAAGGGTAGGTCATAAAACAAAGACAAGTAGTTTTTTTGGTTACAAGACAGAATTTGCTATGTTAACCGAGGAACGAATAATAACAGCAGTAACCGTAGGAAATGGCGCATACGTAGATGGAACCGAATTTAAAAAATTGTACAATAGGACAAAAGCATGTGGAATCGGCATAAAAGACGCATACGGGGATAAAGCTTATTTCAGGAAACTTATCCTTGATATACTTAAAGAAGACAACACAAATGCGTATATACCGGTAAGTGAATCGGCGTATAAAATTGATGAAAGTAAGTATTCATATAATAAAGACTCCGATCAATGGTTCTGTGAAGAAGGCAATTATACGGTCAAAAAAAAGAAAACAAATAGGAAAGATAGGAATTCAGTCAAGTATTACTTTAACAAAGAAGGTTGCAGAAATTGCCCCAAAAGACAGGAATGCATAAAAGGTAAAATGATAGCAAAGATAATGGAAATTAGCGTAAACACTCCAGAACTATATGAACATAGCCAGTGGGCTAAAACAGATGAGTTTAAGAAAAAGTATAAAAAAAGAGCAAGCCACGAATGGAAGAATGGTGAAATGAAAAGATTTCATGGACTGAACCGTGCCCGAGGGTACGGTCTTAAAGGCATGCAAACACAAGCAAAATTAACTGCATTGGCAGTAAATTTAAAGAGGATAGCCAATATGGTATCCTCTTTCACTTATACTATTTCTAATTTGGGAAAATTTATTGATTTTCTTTCAACAAGATTAATTTTTCTACAAAGCGTTGTTTGAAAAAAGGTACTTTTTCAGTGGTTTCGGACGTTTTCCTTGTGTCCTTGTGACGATGATCAATTATAGATGAGAGTTTTGCATAATTAAAAAATCCTGCTTGTCATTCTGAGTGTTCGGGAAGAATCTTAAGATCCTTCGGCTTTGCCTCAGGATGACAGTAAGCCTAATGGCATTCAAAAACTAATTATGCAAAATCCTCATAGATACATATTTTGATTATCGAGTAGATTTTTTTGCGTTTAAGGAAATTTTGACAAGATGGCATATTTGGGGTCCAAAATGCAAATGAGGAGGTTGTTATGCACAAATAAAGTGCTTAAATTGCTGAGGGTGCCGAAGAAGGTATGGTAAAGGAAACTTCAGTTCCCCGACCTTCTGTGGAATCGATTGCCAGGCCATTAAAACCATTTGCTTTGAGCTTATAATCCACCTGGAATATGGAGTGGTGCTTATTAGAGGTATTTAATAAACTGGTAAGCCGGTCTGTATTTATGCCTATGCCATTATCCGTGACCTTAAACTGGATGCCTTGCGGCGAGCTTTGAACGGAAAGGAGGACGGTACCGCCCTGTCTTCTTTTGAGTACACCGTGAATGATGGCATTATCGACAATAGGTTGTAAGGTAAAGGAAGGTAACCAGCAGTTAATATTTTTTTCGATATCAAGCGCTATTTCCAATCGATTGGAAAATCTGGTTTTTTGTATATTGATATATGAAATGACGTGTTCCATTTCTTCTGCCAGGGTAATCAAAGGAGCTTTTTTGAGGCTTTTTTGCAGAAAAGTACTTAATTCAATTACCAGTTCAGCGGCCGCTCCCGGATCTGTATAACAGAGAGAAGCAACAGCATTCAGGGAATTGAATAAAAAATGCTTTGATACTCTATTCTCGAATAAATCATTGGAATTCTTAGTCATATCTAAACCTGCCAAGATATTTCAGCATAGCCAAACACCCGGTTGACCACATCTTTGATTAGATTTATTTTAAAGGGCTTGGAAATGAACATATCCGATACACCGAGAGCCATTATTCTGTCACTATCCTGGCTTAGGGCAGTAAGGATTACAATAAATGTTTTTTCAAAACCAGGACTGGTTTTAACTCTGCGGCAAATATCCAAACCATCCATATCGGGCAGCATGATATCCAGAAACATCAAGCCCGGTTTTTCCGCGTGTAAAATATCTAATGCTTCAGACCCATCGACCGCAAAAAAAAGCTTGCCCCCATCCTCCTCAAAGTATTCCAGAGTTTCCTGCAAGAGTGTCCGATTGTGCGGTTCATCATCTACGATCAATATTTTTTTCATATTCCCAGCATATCCCTAAGCTTTTTGGCGTAATGCCTGCTTACTGGTATTTGTGTATTGTTTTCTTTCAGTTTTATCATATATGTGGAATGTACCCAGGGGAAGATTTTATCAATATATTCCGTATTAATTAAAAAGCCTTTGTGGCATCTGAAAAATCCTTTGTTTTCCAGGTTATATTCCAAATCCGTCAGTGAAGCATTACATTCATAGACATCCCCGGTGGTACGCGCAATTACCTTTTTTCCATCCATGGTAAAGTATTGAATAGTCTCTGGAGCCAGAAGTATAATGCTGTTGTTGCTCCAAACCGCTATCTTGTTTGTAATCTGCTTTGCGGAATTTTGTTTACCCCGAGTATTTTGCAGTCTTTGGGTAATTCGATCCACGGTTAACCGGAGCCGGTTTTCCGAGAAAGGTTTGACGATATAATCATCAACCTCATTCATTTCAAACGCCTTTACGGCATATTGGTCAAAGGCGGTAGTAAATACGATATGAATCTTAAGACCCAGGTTCATGATTTTCTGTGCAGCAGAAATCCCGTCAAGCTCAGGCATCTGTATATCCAAAAATACCAGTTCTGGTTTGGTTTCCTTTATGTTTGCCAAAGCTTCCAAGGGGTCCGTATACTTCCCAATAAGCTCGATATTTTCATTTTTATTAAGAAGAAAACTCAGTGCTTCCAATGATAACGGTTCATCGTCGACTAATATAGTTCGCAGCATATTATCCCTTCTCGACACGGTATATTATTTATTATAAGCTATATTTACGGAAGGAAGGGGAAATTTGTGAAAAAAGGCCTAAATATAAAAGCTTGTGTTTTGATGATGGTATTTTTCCTTTTAGGCATAATGATTCTCCCTCACCCCTCCAATGGAGAAAGTGATCTGGCGCTGCATGATGCTTATGCACTTCGGGAAGAACTGGCAGGAACAGTTGTAAACTGTATGCTGCTGGACAGTAACGGGTTTCTGCGGTTTGGAACCCAAAACGGTTTATACCGGTACAACGGCTACAGTTTAAAACCCGTTATTTTTCATTCCGACTATTCCAATCAATTTCTATCCAACTTTATCAGTTCAATTGCCGAGGACAATGATAAGAACTTATGGATAGGAACCATGGGAGGCGGACTGTTTAAGCTTAACGCGCAAAGTCAGGAATATATCAATTTCAATCATAGTCCCGAAAATTCGGCAAGCCTGAATGATAATTCAATCAGAGCCCTATGCACGGATGATTCAGGTAAAGTCTGGATTGGCCTGCAGAGCAAAGGTATGGATTGTCTTGATCCGGCTAGCGGAAAATTTACGCACTATGAGAATAACACCAGGAAGGCCAACACTATCAGTTCAAATACCGTCAGTGCTATTTGCCGGGATAAGTCCGGAATGTTATGGATAGGAACTCTGGGGGGAGGCCTGAACCGCTTCGAATCACAAACCGGCCGGTTTATTCATTTTAAAAAGCAGGATAATTTTCCTCAAAGCTTGTCAGATAACAATATTTCTTCATTGTATATTGATCATGCTGACGTTTTATGGATAGTAGGCGAAAACGGAAGTTTAGACAGGCTTGATACGAATTCAGAAAAGCTCCTGGACAATAATTTCCAGGGATTAAAGGATGTCAGAGTGACAGCTGTTGCTGAGGATATGACAGGTGCCTTATGGCTTGGAACCTATGCCCATGGTGTGGGCATGCTGGACAGAGCCAGTGGTGAATATACCTCCCGCGACTACGATTTTTCCTCCCATAATTCGCGCGATTACCGGGTAATATCACTTTATCCAGACAGCTCAGGCAACCTGTGGATTGGTACTGAAGCCAGTGGAATAGACAAGATAAACACTAATTTGGATTTTTCCTCTTACCATAGCAATATGGGGATAGGGGTGAGCTTTAGTGATGACATCATATTATCAGTCTGCAAAGATAAATCAGGCGCCATATGGTTAGGGACGGCAAATGGTGGAATTAATAGATTTGACCGGGAAAAGAAGCGGGTTGACTGTTTTAAAAATGATCCCGGTGACCAGAGCAGCATCAGCAGCAATGCAGTTTGCTCTATTTTGGAAGACAGCCATGGAACCTTATGGTTTGGCACTATCGATGGGACCATAAACAGATTGGAAACTGCTTCGAGAAAATTTGTCCGTTACCAGATAAAATTGGCAGAAACCGGCAACGGATATGACAACGGAATCATGAGCTTATATGAGGATGGCAATGGTATAATATGGGCATGTGCAGCCAATGGGGGATTAATCAGATTCGATCACAAGACCGGCCAGTACATCCAGTATGTAAATGATCCTCAAATGCCTGGCAGCATAAGCAGTAATCATGTGCTGTCAATTGCCGGGGATGACTCTGGTATATTGTGGATTGGAACCGCTGGCGGCGGTCTTAACAGCCTGGATGCTTATACCAATAGATTTACCCGCTATAGCCTTGAACACGCAGATTCAGGTACAAATATCTTTAATTACAACGTCAACGCTATTATCAATGATGGCGAAATCTTATGGTTGGCCAGCGACAGAGGTCTCTACCGCTTTTCTAAGGCCAGTGGAGAATCTGTTTTGGTGAGTGACAGCCAGCAAAATGCCAATATAGCCATTTATGGATTGCTTAAGGATGACCAGGGTCATCTATGGCTGAGTACCCCTAACGGGTTGATACAATATAAGCTGCAAAATAATCAATTTAATAAATATGCCTTTGACAGCGGCGGCTTGCAGAGAAATAAATATAATGCCGGGGCTTTCTTCAAAAGCTCCGACGGGGAACTTTTCTTCGGCGGAACCAATGGTTTTAATTGCTTCTATCCTGACAAAATCAAAGAGAATACCCATAGGCCTCCGGTGGTGATAAGCGATATTAAAATATTTGATAAATCAAGCCGGCCAGGCGATACCGGGAAAATCTCATTAAGCTACAGGGAAGATTTTATCTCTTTTGAGTTTGCCGCCCTTGATTATGCCAATCCCACGAAAAATCAATACGCCTACAAGCTGGAAGGCTTTGACCAGGACTGGCACTACAGCGGCACCAGAAATTATGCCAGCTACTCCAATCTGGATGGGGGAGACTACCTGTTGAGGGTTAAAGCCGCAAACAATGACGGCTTTTGGAATGAAGAAGGCACTCAGATTAAACTCTCTATCACACCTCCGTTTTGGGAAACTAACTGGTTTAGAGTGCTGATAATTATTTTGACTGCAGGTCTTATAATGGTAGTAGTTAAAATTAGAACCAGATCAATAGAATTAAAAAGCATTGAGCTTGAACATCAGGTAAGTGAAAGAACCAGGGAATTGCACCTGGCTAACGAACGATTACGTCAGGCTGACGCAGCCAAAAGCAACTTTCTATCAGTGGTTTCTCATGAAATCAGGACGCCTTTAAACACTATCCTCGGTTTTACTGAATTAATTGCCGAAAAAACAGCACAAATCATTTTACCTAATATTAATACTAAAGACCAGAAGGTCAAAAAAACGGCCGAGACAGTTAACAGAGATTTGAATATTATAATATCGGAAGGAGAACGTTTGACAACACTGGTAGATAATCTCCTGAACATATCTAAAATCGAGTCGGGAAAATTTGATGGGGAAAAAGAGCGATTGGATATAGCCGAAGTGGTTAAGCATGCTCTGTCTCTCACCGAACCGCTATTTGAAAAAGCCGGGCTTGATATTTACGTAGAGCTTGAAGACGGTATACCAACGGTTTTAGGTAATAAGGATATGCTGATTCAGGTTATAATCAATCTGCTTTCCAATGCTGTTAAATTCACCCGGGAAGGGTTTATCAAGCTTAGCGCGCAAAATATGGGCGATAAAATCCTTGTTGCCATCGAGGATACCGGTGATGGTATCCATTCAGACCACTTGGAACGGATATTTGAGAGATTTTATAGAGTAGAATCCCCTGATGGAGATAGTTTGAATAATCGCAGTATGGGTTTGGGTCTTTATATATGCCGGGAAATAATCGAAAAACATGGAGGTAAGATTTGGGCAGAAAGCCAGCCGGGCAAAGGAAGCCGTTTTTATTTTCATTTGCCGGTCTATACAAATTCGAAATAAATTGGAGGGTAATATTTATCACACTAACATTATCCAGCATTTGGGCTTATTGGGGTGCAATCGAGAATTTTCATGAAGGGTGGTATTCCACTTCAATATGGGAGAACCTATTCATGTTGTTCTTTCAGTATTTACTGTTCACAATAATCTTTGTATCCCTGGCTGTGATTATTCTGAAATGGAAGAAAATAGGGCTGATACTACATTTCATAGTGGCTGCGGTCAGTGTTTGGTTTTTTTCTGGAGCAAGCTTCAGTGTTATTGGATTAATGATTGTAATTCCAATAATTGCTCTTGGGTTAGTCTATTATTATGGAGAGCCAAAGCCAAAGAAATGGACTTATAGACTGCTTATTTCAATACCACAAGGGATAAAGGTTTCACAAAGGATCAATGATAATGATTTTGGAGAGAGAATCGTTCAGGGTAATGGGGTGACATTGGCCTAGGCACCAAGAGGACCAGGTTGGCCTGATAAAGGAACATCATGGGATGAGGCATACAACCGCAATTCCTGAAGAGATATTTAATCTTATAATTGGGGCCTTTAATACTCTATTGAAAGAGGCTAAGTAACCAGCCGTCCACCATTATCGGTGTTTTTGGCTCATTTGCCAGGGGCGAAGCTACCGAATCGAGCGATGTTGATATTCTGGTTGAGTTTAGTGTAGATTTATTTCATTTCATTTCCCTACAGGAGCGCCTGGCAGAGATTCTGGGGCAAAAGGTTGACCTTGCAACACCTGGATCACTAAAACCCTTGCTTAAGGAGCAGATACTTAAAGAGGTATTGGACATATAACCCGAGAATAAACTTATACCATAAGAAAAAATGGTAATGTATTTGAACGGGTTGAGAAATCCAGGGACCATTGAAAATATCAAGGATTAGCCTTAAAATAGTATTATAGAATCAAAACTGTTACGGTATTTCAAATTTGCGGAGGTGAGTATTTTGTCAATCACTAAAGATGATCTCTATAAGATAATTGAAAAGTTAAGTGATTCTGATACAGCATCTGCATTTGATTACTTACATTACCTGCTTACACGATCCAAACCGGCAAAAAATAAGACCTGGGCACAGATTACTGAGCTATCTCCTGACAACGAACCGCTTAACGATGAAGAGTTGCGCCAGCTAGCAGCTCCAGAGGATTATATATCTATAGATCAGGCTACTGAAGAGTATGATATATAAACTTTTGCTAAAGCGGGAGGCAGCTAAATACCTGGCTAGTTTGGATAAACCTACCAGAGATAGGATAAAAAAAGCTTTGGAGGGTTTAACCAGGATTCCACCTGAAGGTGATATCCGTCCAATGAAGGGTATGAAAGGGTGGTTCAGACTCAGGGTTGGTTCCTACCGGGTCGTATTTCAAATAAACGAAGATGAGCATACAATTTACGTAGCAATTATAGGTCCCAGGGGAGACGCTTACAAAAGGTAATTGGATAGAGAATTGGCTTCTGCAAAGTCTTTGGCCAGCTTAATATCTTGTTGGCTTACTATGTGAAACGCCCCGCCTCCACCAAAATTTTAGGTAGTTATAGATGCCATGCGGTCAAAGCCGCATGGCATCGGCCTTTTTGGGGCATTTGCCTCCCGGTTTTCCGCCCTCCAATTTCACAGATGAAATCGGCCATTTTTGGCATACTGGAGGGATTTGAACCACCGTAAACAAGTGAATACGGAAAACAGGCATAATGAGCGGGCGTATTTTCAAACGAAGATACGCCCGCTTTTTTTATGCCCTTTTTCAAAATCGCGTCACATTGAAAACAAATTCAAGCAACCATCTTGCCAGCTACGAGGGGCACAGCCTCTCCATGTCGGATGTGGTCGAGCTGTACGACGGTTCCGGCAGCTCCTTCCACTATGTCGACCGCTTTGGCTTCAGGGAAATCGGCTTTGATCCACCGGGACAGGAACTGAGCGGCGGCCCGGCCATGAGCCTGTAGCTGTCGCTCCCAGCACAGCGGAAGGTGTTTTTTTGTACCCCAAATCAAAACAAGGAGGAAAACCCCATGAGGAAAACGCAGACCGCACCGGCCGCAGCCGAGCCGGAAAACACGCAGGCAGCTGAGTCAACAGCCCTGCCCACGCAGGTGGACGTCAAGCTCAGCTCCACCCGTCCAGAGGGCAGCGTGCGCCATCGCGTCCGTCAACCAATTAGAACTGCTTAGACATTAAAGGGGATATTCTGTTTTGTTAAAACCCAAAGTATCTTGACGCGATCAGTATATTTCTTAATATTAAAATATACTGAAATTTTTAGTATAATAAAAGAAAACTATTTGGGGTATACCATGCTGAATATATACGACTGTGAAAGAAGCAGGAGAAAAATGGAGCATCGGCAGCCGGATGGTAGCACGGTGCTGCGCAGATTGACGGATAAAAGGGGCGGAGAAAACCGGCAATATACAGCTGATCACCAGTTACAGAAAAGCCTGAGGACGGCAGGTATACAAGGGGGATAAAAAATGGGAAATAATATGGAAGACAGGCAAAACGATATTATTGAGTCGTTTCAATCGCTCTTTGAAAAAGAAGAACTGCTTGCCAGGGTCATCGAGTGCTTCCCCTATCCGATTCAGATTTACGCGCCGGACGGAATATCGGTGCTGGTGAATAAGGCTATGCTGGCTGAATATCATGCTGTCAGCCCGGACATGGTCGTCGGGAAATACAATGTATTTAAAGATCCTGACGTTATCGCTACAGGTCAGCTCCATGCGTTAAAAAGGGCATTTAGCGGCGAAACCGTCTTTTTTTCGGATGTCAGAGTGCCTTTGGACGGAATTGCGGAGCGTTACGGCATACAGGACTTCGATGTGGAGGCCGTATACCAGGACATCACGGTTTTTCCAATTGTGGATGACGAAAAACGTGTGATATACGTCGCGGCATTTTTGATCAACAGAAGGGTTTATCGTGGCAAGGATGAAATTGAAAAGGCGAAGGAATATATAGAAAACCATTGGATGGACAGGTTTGATTTAAGTGAAACAGCAAAGGCGGCATGTCTCAGCAAAGCCCATTTCACCAAGCTGTTCAAGAAGCATACCGGCGTCACCCCACATGAGTATTATACCAATTATAAAATCAGTAAATTGAAGGAGAAGCTGCTGGACACCAACCTTTCCATCGCCCAGGCCTTTGCCGCCTGCAATATGGCTTATGGCGGCCATTCCGCAAGAGTATTTAAAGATAAAACAGGCGTCTCCCCTTCCGCGTATCGGAAAATGTCGAAGTAAAATAAATCACCCGATATTAGTAATAAAATAATATGAAGCCGGGCTTCTTTTTATTTAAAGATAAGATTTTTGGTACTAATTATGAGCATATTTGACCTATCCTCATAGCCGGCCAACAAGTAAAATATTAGCAGCTATTACAATAATATCGGCAGTTTGGCTGGGAAGGAGCGTTCATATGGGCGGCAAAACGAAAGAGCAGCTGCTTAAGGAACTGTCGGAAGTACAGAAAATGTTGGAAGAAAGAACCGAGACTCAAGGTCAAATGATTAAGAGATTTCAGAAGCTTATCGAAAATGAGGGGCTGTTTTCTCAGATAATCGACTTTTTCCCTTATCCCCTCGCCATTTTTACGCCGCAGTTTACGCTGGCCATGACAAATAAAGCTTTTGCGGCGAAAACCAAAACGCGGGTCATGTATCCGGAAAAAGGAGCCGTTCGCATTCTTCAACACAAGGCCAACGATATACAACTGGCTGCCGCCGTCAGGGGGGTCTTTGCCGGGAAAACCTTCTTTTTTGAGGACTTAGAGAACCCGTTTTCCATGTTTTCAGGAATTACGCAGCAAAGCGCGGCGGAGTCTGACCGATTCAATAGGATTGTTGTTTTTCCTGTTCCAGCCGATGATTCCAAAATCACCCACGGTGTCATTGTGTTTATGCCGTGAGCAAACAGAATAACAAGTTCACTACGCAATGCGGGCGGCTGCGTGAATAACAAACAAAAATAAATTATACGGAGGTAAGACCAATGAAAAGGAAATCTATAGCTTTTATAGTCATCGCGGTGATGATGTTTTCCTTGATGGGTAACCTGGCGGTATTTGCGGCTGATCTGCCGACGGGAGACAGCTTTGATGCCCCGCCGCAAAATCTGACCGTGGAGCTCAAGGAATGGGAAGATGGAAGACCCTATTTTGCTCTTAAGTGGACGAATCCTCAGAGCATATGGGAACTGGGACAATACGGTGTTGAACATGGAGAGTGGGGTGCGGAGTATCAGATTGATATGAAGATTGGTGAAGGACAATGGCGCTATGACATGGGCGGGAGTCTTTTCGGGAATGCGCTTTCATTTGATGAAGAATTGGATGACCCCGGAAATTATGTAACAGATGACGTTACATGCGACCCTATGGATCTCGGCGTGGACGGTATTGTCGATATTAAGGCGAATGTCTATCATATCCGGGTGAGATACGCCTATGCAGCTAATCAAGGTAGCGATGATTACTATATATACAGTCCGTTTTCAAATACTGCTTCGATCGGCACCGAAGCGTTTTACAAGGAAGCGTCCGACTGGGCAAAGTCCGAGCTTCAGAAAGCCAATGATCTCGGCCTGATCCCCGAGATGCTGAAGGGCGCAGATATGACAAAGCCTATCACACGGGAGGAATTCTGCGAGCTTGCCGTTTTGCTGTATGAAAAGGTTACGGGGCAAAAAAGCGAGCCGGTTTCTGCCAATCCCTTTACGGATACGTCAAACCCGCAAATATTGAAGGCATATAATCTCGGCATAACCTCGGGAACCTCCCAAACGACCTTTTCCCCGACGGTTTTGATTAACAGGGAACAATGCGCGGCTATGCTGTTCAGGGCGATTAAGGCCATTCATCCCCAGGGGGATTACAGCGTAGCGGGCGTTAAGGATTTTCCCGACCAGAAGCATATTTCAAGCTGGGCGGTTGAAGCGGCAAAATATATGAGTAAAATCGGCGTTCTTGGCGGTGACGCCCAGGGCAATTTTATGCCCAAGGCAAGCACGCCGGCGCAGGAAGCCGCCGGATACGGCATGGCAACGAGAGAGCAGGCGATCGCCTTATCGGTCAGAACATATGACAAAGCGCCGGAAATTTAAGCAAGTGGAGGAAGATTAAATGCGAGTTGAAATATCAGATTTACAGACACCCAAATAAATACAAGGTAATTGATTCAAGGAGGAGGGTTATTCTTGAAAAAACTATTTGCCATGACTTTGGTATTTATTATACTCCTGTCGCTTGCGGCTTGCGGTGGTAAGAGCGAAACCACGCAGGGCAAACCTGGCGACAGCGGGCAGGCCAAATCGCAGCAAACGACGTCGGAGCAGAGATCTATGCCGGAGAATACCGGTGAGAAGGGTATTGTTTGTGTAAGCTATGAGGCTTATGACGACGCTTGGGGTGATTTTAACAAACATATCACCGCGCAAAGCGGTGACCATGAAATCGTATCAGTCCATCAGAGCACGGCCATGCCTCTGGAACTGAAGAAGCTGAACTATCTACTCCCCTTGAGCTTCCTTGGGCAATCCCAAGTGAGCCAGGGCAAATTTGACGTAGCCATGGAGACCGGCATGCTTGACGCGGGCTGGGCGGACGATGTGGTTCTTACTTACGATGAAAAGGCAGGATACCTGTTAAAGGGGACTGATACACAGGGAAGCTCGTTGGAGATTAAAGTAAGGTACGATGACAAGGCTGATTCGCTGCGGCTGGAGGGGTATAAAGACGGCGCTCTGGACATGGTATTTGAATACAGCAAGACTCCGGATGGGTATGCGGCTCAGTATTACTATGAGGCAGTTGTAGATATGGTTAAATTTGATGCGGTATACGGATTGTGCACCTATCGGCTCATCTTTGCTGGAACCAATGGTTCCTGTGCCAGATTCGACAACGTGTCTTCTGAACCAGACTCCATTTTTGGCAGCATTCCCGACAAACAATCCTTCATTGAAGGTGCTACTCACTGGTTTACTATTACTGACGGGGAATTCACCGGAAAACTAGACGGAAAAGAATTCTGATCGCTTTGGTAAGTAAAAAAATAAATGGGGGTTGAGACATGTCTGAACTAATACAAGCGCAAACCGGCGCCTTTGAACAGACAGATATTGATAGCAACAAGACAATGGCGGGGCTCGCCTACTTATTTTTCTTCTTGCCACTCTTGGTTTGTCCCCAGTCAAAATACGCTAGGTTCCACGCTAACCAGGCATTGCTGCTGTTCATTGTGGCAATTGGGGGCAGTATTATCTTAGGTATCATCCCAATCATCGGCTGGATACTAATACCTCTTTTTGCCCTGGGCATCTTTATCTTGGCTATTATGGGTCTAATCAACGGTTTTAAGGGCAAGGTCAAGCGGCTTCCGATTTTCGGGAAGCTCGACATTTTAAAATAATATGTCCGCATAGGACAAGGAGGAAAGAGCTATGAAAAAATTATCCGTTGCGCTTCTCGTGATTTTACTTGTCTGCTCTTTACTGACAGGCTGTGGCATTAAAGAAAAAATCGAACAAAAAGCGGGCGAGAAGATTGTGGAAGAAGTTGTTGAAAAAGTCGCGGGTGACGAAAATACGGAAGTAGATATTAATGGAGGAAAAATCACGGTTAAGGGTAAAGAAGGGGAAAGCTTTTCCCTTGGCGGCACCGAATGGCCGGATATTGATTACATACCTGAATTTAAGAAAGGCCAAATCATCAGCGCCGCCAATGATGGTGAAGACAGTGTAATGATTATCTTGGAAAAAGTGGACCGAAATGATTTTGAGGACTATGTGGAAGATATCAAAAATGATTTCCCGGAAGAAATCAATGAAATACAGGTAGAGGAATACCTCCTTTTTGAAGGCAAAAACGTTAAAGGTGAGATGGTGGCAATACAGTATTACATAAACGACAACTCACTCACAATTATCGGCAACAGGGAGAGCGAATGACAATTTTATATGTAAAATTTCAGGGAGATGGAAGTGAAAAAGAGATTTTTATTACTCATATTAATGTTAATCTGTAGTAATGCTTCTGTCAGCTTGCGGTAACGACAATAAAACGGAAAGACCAAGGGGATGGTATTAATAACAAATTGATTGGAGAGGGTGAAAATGAAGCGACTATCTCAATAACTCTCTGCTCGGAAAGGTGAGAGGAAGTTCTGGTTAATATTTTTAAGTTTTCAATTTCTTCTTTTGAAAACTCATATTTTCTTAAGTCCTTAAGGAAGAAGAGTCTGGCAAGCTCTTCGGTATCAACCTTATCTGTTTATACTTTTCTGATAGTAGAATTTTTGATAGAATGGGATTGAAGTGGATTGATTAAATAAACTTCAAAGCCCTTTTTAAAGAAGAAATGGACGAGGCGATGAGAGTAGTGACCAGTGGATTCTAAGACGATTACTGGTTTGCTATTAAACTCTTTTTCCATTTTTTCTATTTTTTTAAGGACAAGTTAGAAAACTTGCGTATTATTAAATTCCTTAAAAGATTTCAAATAAACTTGTCCAGTAGGAGAAATTCCAAAATAAAGAAGATGATAGTTACTATTCTTGCTGAATTAGAGTAATTATCATTTTTTTTAGTTTACCAACTGGCATATATTTAGAAAAGGATTTAGTCCTCATGTGTCGAGATGGCAGCTTTATTGTTCCACTGAAAGAAGGAAATTACATGGTAGATGCTCAGGGTGGACATACACTTAAACAAAATGTGTCGGTTGAAAAGGGCAGGGTAACTAATCTGGGCACCTTTTCAAGGTAAGGTGACATTGTCATGGATGCCCCCAATGCCCTCTTGTGACTGATGAACGCCCCTTCCCCACCAAAATTTAGAAATAATCCCGGGTTTATGCATCAAACCTGGGATTTTATGTTTCCGGGAGAAGGCTGAAAAAAAGGTTATTGTTCCAATATCTTCTCCAATAGAGCCAGAGAACAAGCATAAATAATGGAAAAATTGTGATGAAGAAACCTGTTGCATCTGCCGAAGGGTAGGTGCTTTTTTTTATTTCTATAACAATTAATAAGTGAACAGCTTATGGCAAGATTTATGATTTATAAAAAAGCTCTGAGGTAATTTTTTGCAAATGTAAGTTTGCTTTCCGACCTTCGTAGTATTAATAAAGGAAAAAGAGAGGATGGCATAAAGTTTTGAGGAAGTTTTGTACGTTTTTATTGATTGCAGGTTTTTTGCTATGTTTATGTGGAACATCTAGTGCCAAACTATTAAAGGGGACTTTTATTGATACTGGAGGGCATTGGGCTGAGAATGAAATCGAGACCGCTTATAACCGGGGCTTAATGCAGGGTGTGGGGACGGACAAGTTGGGTTTTAAAGTGTTTGCCCCTGAAGCAAACGTAAATCGCTATCAATTAGCAGTAGTGTTGGACCGGGCTTTTGATCTGGATTATGGGACAATGCGCTTTATCAAAGAGCCGCTTGCCAGCGATTATTACTATGATTTAGAAAATGAAGCATGGTATAGTGGAGCGGTGACTCTAGCAGCAATCAACCATATATTTGCTTCAGACGGAGAGCTTAAAGGAGAAGAAGAGGTCAGCAGAATTGAAGCAGCCAGAGGAATTTACCGGGCTTTTCAGGCCAAAGGTATAAGTGTTCCTATGATTATGCTTATGCCGATGTATGATGATACCACTGAGCTTGCCGAGGAAGATGTCAATGCTATGGTGTTTGTAAGCAATACGGGTATTATGCAGGGTAACAATAATCTGTTCCGGCCTTATGATCCCTTAACCAGGGCTGAACTTGCACGGGTTTTAAATCAAGTTGTAAAACTGATAGAAATAAACCCGGTAGAGGCTGAAGCAATTCCTGATATAAAGCTGGAGATTAAAGAAGAAAAAAGTGAATCCCAATTGATAAACATAGATTTAAATATTCCGGTGATAAAAGGCTTAAAGAATGAAGAAATACAAAGCAGACTAAACCTGCACTTGGAAAATGATGCCCGGGAACGGCAGAAGGCCATGATTAAAGAAGCCGAGTCCAATTCAGATTTTATTCTAACTGAGCCTTATCATACCTATGCACTGGTGAGCCGAGTTAATCAATACTATATTACCAAGAATACCTTGAGCTTTTATGTTGACTATTACAGCTTTACCGGCGGAGCCCATGGCATGACCGAACGGAAGGCCTATAATTTAGATTTGAATACCGGAGAGGAGCTATCCTTAGGGGACTTTTTTGCTTATGATTTTGATTATACTGCAATGATTAATGAAAAGGTACAGAGGGCAATTAAGCAGAATCCAGACTTATACTTTACAGGAGAGTATGGTTTTAAAGGCATTACCGGGGACCAGGGCTTTTACCTGGAAAACAACAATTTGATAGTATATTTTCTACAATACGAAATTGCTCCCTACGCAGCTGGGATAAGGACATTTGCCATACCCCTGCAGTTTATCAATCAGAACAATGATAAGACCTTGGTAGTGAAACTAATTGAAGACTTTGGCAGTAAACTAAAAAATGTCTCCCTGTCGGCCCCGGACAATGTAGTGAAAAATAGTATACAAGAGAACTATAGCGAGTTTGTTTCTCCTGAGCTTTTGGCCAAATGGAAAAAAGACCTGCAGAATATTCCGGGACGGGTGCTTTCAAGCCCGTGGCCGGAGCGCATTAAGATTTCAGGGATGGAGAGCTTATCTGATTCTGGGTATCAAATAGAAGGGCACATTATTGAAATGACCAGTGTAGAGATGGTGAACGGTGGTGTTGCTGCCAGGCGTCCCATTACTGTAACAGCAGAGAAAATTGAAAACAGCTGGCTCATTACTGCCGTGGATATAGGTGCGTATGATGAGGGGGATAGCACTGTATACACCAATAAACAATATGGTTTTAACTTTTCATTGCCGGATAGCTGGCAGGGTTATTCCATTGTAACTGACCAATGGGAAGGTACTGCATCAGGAAGTTCCCAGACTGTAGAAACCGGCCCGATGATTTCCATCAGACATCCCCAGTGGACAATGCAGAACCAGCGCCAGGATATTCCCATCATGGTGTTTACTCTTACCCAGTGGAACTCACTGCAAGAAAAAGCGTTCCATATTGGAGCCGCACCTATCGGGCCCAGAGAACTTGGCCGCAATAGCCAATACATTTTTGCCCTTCCAGCCCGTTATAACTTTGCGTTCCCGGCAGGATATGAAGAAGTGGAGGAAATTTTGGGAAATAATCCACTAAAGCCGCTTTAATGAAGTTGATCGCTTATTTACAAAGAGAGCATCCTTACTTAATAACGTTTATAAATTCATATTTTTTCATAAAAGGATGTTTTGCCCAAACTCTGGACTACTATAGAGTTATAAAGCGTGCGTTTTTTTCTGCTTTAAGATATTGGGCTTTCGATTTACTTAATCTACGTAGTTCTCTGCTGTCACAAGTATATCGTTTTGCGCGTCTTTCAGCAGCAGCTGGAGTTCCATAAAAGTAACGCGTCTTTTGACGACCATCAACATAAAAATTAAATTGCCAGTATTGTCTCATTGATTCCTACCTCTCTATTTCTAAATCAGCCTGAAGCCTTTAAATGGCTGGATGGAATATTAATTTTAGAATCAGTTGCAATGGGTCCACACATCTAACAAATAACACCATACACAATTAAAATCTGTGCTAATCATAACTAAATAACACTACCTGGTACTAAACCTAAGTTTATAGTATGCTATAATACTTGACAAGATGTTTTATATGGCAAGAAATTATTAGTATTACACGAGGTGATAAAATGAGAGATCCCTTATCTTATTCACCAGAAGAAATAGGAAAATTATTAAAAATATCCAGATCAACAGTATATGAACTGCTTAAACGTGGAGAAATTCCTTCTTATAGAGTGGGCAAAAAAATCAGAGTTAGCCAAACAGACCTTCAGGCTTATATGCATGCCGGCAGCCCGGCCACAAAGACTACTGCTCCCAGCATTCAGGTTTCGCTGGAAAAATTAATTATTGAGAATCAGGGACTCATAATTTGTGGACAGGATATAGTATTGGATGTGCTGACACGATATCTGGAAAAGAGGAATCCGTCACTTCGTTCATTGCGTTCATATGTCGGAAGCATAGATGGTCTTCTGTCACTTTATCGGGGAACAGCCAGTGTAAGTGCTGTTCACTTATGGGATGGGGAAACCGGGGAATACAATATTCCTTATGTCAGAAGACTGTTGCCTGGTCAACGGACGGTTATTATCAATTTAGTATATCGGACACAGGGCTTTTATATTGCTCCGGGTAATCCTAAAGCTATAAAAGACTGGTCTGATCTTTCAAGGGCAGATATAAGCTTTGTCAACCGGGATAAAGGGTCTGGAGTACGGGTGTTGCTTGATGAAAGTCTACGCAATTTAAACATTGATTCTCGTACCATAAAAGGTTATGAACACGAAGAGATGAGCCATATTGCGGTTGCCAGTGCAGTTGCCAGAGGAATTGCCGATGTGGGATTGGGCTCTGAAAAAGCCGCTTTACAGGTACCTAAAGTTGATTTTATCCCTTTAAAAAAGGAACGCTATGATTTGGTGTTATATAAAAATGATCTTGAAAAATCAAATTTTCAAACCTTGTTATCTATTTTGAGATCAGACGAGTTTAAAGAAGAAATTAAAGGCATGGGTGGATATGACACTTCAAAAATGGGCGAGGTTATGGGACAATTATAAAATGGCAAGTACTCCACCAATATATGGAGATCAACTATTTTAGCAATCCTACGTGTTTAAAAATGGTAACAGAAGGTCTCGCGCCCTTGGAATTTCGAATTGTAATTACATCAGTTTCATTATGCATTTTCCAAAAATCTAATTACTTAATGATTACATTATAATTATTTTAAATAGATTAATAATCGTGAAATGATAATAGGTATACCCAAGGCTGTTTTCGATTATGATTTTTGCAGGGAAATGTTTTTTTCTGTGGAATTTTACTGTTAGATATCTTATGGGGGTGAAAAAGTGCAGCAGAGTCTGGCAGATTGTAACAGAGAAATAGAAGAAATCAAAGGTTTTATTTTTAAACATGAACAGGATCTGGCAATTGCACAATATGGTTTGGAGCAGCAAGAAAAGTATTGCAAAAAACTGGAATGGGAATTGGAAGAGTTAAAAAGAATACTGGAAGATATGCAAAATAACAAAGCATCTCTCTACCCCGGCGAAGACTAGTGGAGCCTTTGCCGTAATGATTTTGCTTCTGGTCTTATGAGTTTGTAATTCTGCCATAAATAGTTAAAGGGTTATTTATTATAAAGAGAAGAATTCCAGGGGATGGGGTTATCGAAACCATTATGCTCAATGGAATCTTGTCAATTATCCCTTTTTTAACCGGTTTTACAATAGTACACCCTCCAGTGCACTCAAATTATGGATAGTAATCTTTCGGCCGGACATGGAAATCCATCCCGCATCACACATTTTGCCGAGTTCCCTGGACAGAGAAGGACGGGTCATATTAATATGTTCGGCCAGGATCTTTTTTGAAAAGGGAAGGATAATCTGTTTCCGGGATTGTTGTTTTTTCATTTCCTTAAGGAAAAAATGTGCGATTCTCTGCCGGGCTGATCCCAATGACAGCATTTCTATTTTCCGATTCAACAAAATGATACGATTAGCAAAAATATGCAGGAGCTTCTCGGTGAGACTGGAATCGCGGGAAAATAGAGTGAGCAGATCCTCGCGGGAGATGAACAGAATATCACTCTCTTCAGTGACAACAATATTGGCATGATGGACATTGGGGCTGGCAAAAATTGCAGCTTCAGCAATGGATTCATATTCTCCGAAGCGGGCGATGGTTACTGTTTTTCCGGAGGGAAAGAGTTTTTGGGCCTCTACCTTGCCGGAGAGGACAATTCCCATGCGGGATGCAGGCTCACCATCGCTTATGATTTCTTTGCCGGCGGGATAATTTGATACAACAATATGTAAACCCTGAAAGAGTGTGGACAGCTCTTCCGGGGTTTTGTCTTTGAACAGAGGGATTTTCTGAAGGGCTGATGTCAAGTTCATCGTTAATAAAACTCCTTTAATCGGTAACCAATGTTACGGCTTATTTTTTCTTATTCTAATATACTGATCTCATGACGACAACACAAGAAGACAGATAGGAGTGAATGAATGAACCACTTTAGATAAAGCAAAAAGGAGGAATGATGGAGAATGAGTATGTTTTGTTATCAATGTCAGGAGACGGCAAAAAACACTGGATGTACTGTCAGGGGAGTTTGCGGAAAAAGGGATGACCTTGCTAATTTGCAGGATCTTTTAATCTATGTACTGAAGGGATTATCCTTTTACGGGGTTAAAGCCCGGGAACATGGAATTGAAGAAGATAAAAAGGTAAATGTTTTTATCTTTGAAGGGCTGTTTATGACAATTACTAATACAAACTTTGACAATGCCCGTTTTAGCGAAAAGATCAGAGAAGGCCTGGCTTTGCGTGATGAACTAAAGCGAAAACTTGAATCTGCCGGCATATCCATTGAAATGGTTCCAGAAGCAGCCGGTTGGTGGGCAGATAATGATGAGGATTTTAAGGATAAGGCAAAGAATGTTGGGATACTCTCGACCAAGGATGAGGATATCCGTTCCCTGCGCGAATTGCTGACCTATGGACTCAAAGGGATAGGTGCCTATGCTGAACATTCCTATAACCTGGGCTATGAAGATGATGATTTGTATATGTTCATGCAAAAAGGGCTGGCAGCAACCCTGGATGATTCATTAACTGCCGATGATCTGATTGCGCTGGTTATGGAATGTGGCAAATATGGGGTGGATGCCATGGCTTTGCTTGATAAAGCCAATACTTTAACGTACGGAAACCCGGAAATCTCCAAGGTGAATATTGGAGTACGCAATAATCCAGGCATACTGATCAGCGGCCATGATCTCAGAGACCTGGATGAACTTCTTAGGCAAACGGAAGGAAGCGGTATAGATGTCTATACACACGGTGAAATGCTCCCGGCAAATTCTTATCCTGCATTTAAGAAATATGCACACTTTGTTGGCAACTATGGAAATGCCTGGTGGCAGCAAAATGAAGAGTTTGAAAAATTCAACGGACCGATTTTGATGACCACGAACTGTGTTATTCCTCCCCGGGATAGTTACAAGGATAGGCTCTTTACAACAGGTTCTACCGGCTATGAAGGAATCAAGCACATTGATAGAATAGGAGCAGAATCCAAGGATTTCTCCCTTATCATAGAAATGGCTAAAACCTGTGATCCTCCTGAAGAACTTGAAAAGGGTGAGATCTTTGGCGGGTTTGCGCATGAGGCTGTGCTTGCGATTGCAGATAAAGTTGTGGAAGCGGTAAAAATGGGAAAGATCAAACGCTTCTTTGTTATGGCTGGCTGTGACGGAAGGATGAAAAGCCGATCCTATTATACAGAATTTGCTGAAAAATTGCCGCAGGATACTGTTATTTTAACAGCCGGTTGTGCTAAATACAGATACAACAAACTGGCTCTGGGGGATATCGAAGGAATACCGAGAGTCCTTGATGCCGGTCAGTGCAATGATTCCTATTCGCTGGTGCTGATCGCAATGGCATTAAAGGATGCCTTTGGGCTGGAGGATATCAATGCTCTCCCTATCTCCTACAATATTTCCTGGTATGAACAAAAAGCCGTTATTGTTTTGTTGGCACTTCTATATCTGGGGGTTAAGAATATTCATCTGGGACCCACCTTGCCGGCTTTCCTTTCCCCGAATGTGGCAGCTGTTCTAATTAAGAACTTCGGCATTGCCGGTATCGGTACGGTAGAGGACGACATTGCGCTGTTTATGGGAGTATAGAATTAAAAGGTTGGCTACTCAGTTAATGGGTAGCCAACCACAGGATTTCTAGAGATTATACAGCCTAATAGGAAGCAAAGAAAAACAATGAACTACAGCGCTGATTTATAAATACCCATGAAAATACCAGCGTTACCGCCGGTGGGCACGACTAATCTCCCTTAAAAGAGGGGGGCCTTTTTTCTTTGAAAGCGGCTATGGCTTCCTTCATGTCTCTGGTCGAAGAACAGATTACCTGGGCAAAGGATTCAAAAGTCAACACCTCATCCAAGTCCTTATTCAATCCTTGATAAATTGATTTCTTTATTAGACGTGCCGCTATAGGAGGATTATCAGCAATGCGGCCGGCAAAATCCAGAGAGAAATCCATAAGTTGTTCGGGTTCAACCACGTAATTTATTAAGCCTATACGAAGCGCTTCCTGAGCATCGATGGCTTCGCCGAGCAGACACATTTCCATGGCTTTGGCAGTCCCAATCAAACGGGGCAAAAAGTAAGTTCCTCCCATGCCAGGATTAATACCAACTTTGATAAATGACATGGATATTTTAGTAGCAGTACTGGCTATTATCATATCGCAAGCCATTGCCAGACAAAGACCCGCACCGATAGTGTGTCCATGAATTACCGCAATAGTCGGAATTTCCAGGTCCCTGATAGAAAGGAAGCTTTTGTAAAAATTAAAGGCATTTTGTTGAGCCTGAGCCGGGGGATCATTGTACATGTCAAAAGTAGATCTCAGGTCTCCCCCCGAAGAAAAAGAACGGCCCTGGCCAGTAATTATCAAGACTCGGGCTTCCCGGTCATGCCTTAGGTCGTTAATAACCTGGGTAATTTCTTCTCCCATTTTAAAGGTCAAAGCGTTCAGGGTTTCCGGTTTGTTAAGAGTTAAAATCGCAATCCGGTCTCGTTTTTCAAAAGAAATGGTTTCCCACTGCATGTTTATATACTCCTTTTATAATAATAATAGTAACAAATTAATGGCGATAACCTGTTACCTATTAAGCAAGTTGCTGGCGTTGGTGTTCTCAAATAAATCGGACTCAGAATACTGCGTAAATAAATATAATTATTACTTAAAGATTTGAATATGTAGTATTATTCTTGCTTATGAATATTATACCATAATAGCAAAAAATCACGAATACTGGACAAATTAAATAGCGGCCAATCTTGAATCCTGTCCATTGCCAGTTTATTTGCTGGCAGGATATACGTCAGGCGGCATCGAATAATCATATTATTAATTATTGTATTGGAGGTAGTATTAATGGAACTAGAACAAATTGCAGGTAGTTGGAAACTGTCATCTTTTATTTATAAGGCTGAAGATGGTTCCAGCTTTTATCCTTATGGCAAAGAGGCCAGCGGAATTATAATCTATGACAAAGCCGGATATATGTCTGCCATAATTACTCGAACCGACCGGCCTGATATATCCACCCAGGACTTCGGATTGCTTCCCGACGAGGAAAAGCTGGCCTTAGCCAAGGGATTTATGACATATACCGGTAAATATGAGATCCTGAGTGACCGTATTCTGCATAATATCGAAATCGCTTATATTCCCAATTGGGTTGGTACAAGCTTTGAGCGGTTTCCTTCCCTGGAGGATGGCAAATTGATCTTAGCCACACCTCCTGTTTCACTGAGGGGAAAAACCTTTACCGGGTATCTGGTATGGGAAAGACCCCAGTAGGCAAGTATTAAAATAAGCTTAGACACAAGAAGAACCGTTTTTATCATTCCTTGTCCTGGCGAATCTGACACCACAAATCGGTGTATATCATCTGGTTTTGTAATTATCTTGAAATTCAGATAAGTCATTGACAAAACATATTCAAGTGGGTATATTTATTTATAATTTAAAATTTCAAAAGGCATTGACGGAGAGAGTACGTTTCAGCCGAACGTTTTAGCGAGCCGGGGAGGGTGGAAGCCCGGTACCAGTAGTCTGGACCCGAAAATCACTCCTGAGCTGCGGACCGAACGAGTAATCCAGTAGGCTTCGACGGTTTTCCCCCGTCACCGGGAACGCATATGATGGTATGTTGTATTTATTAACGGGTGGTACAGCGAATGTCTTTCAGGCTTTCGTCCTTTTATGGGACGAAAGCCTTTTTTACTTTTATCAATTTTAAATCATAATGACTGGAGGAAAGAGCAATGGCAAGCAATGATATGGTGGAAATCCGCTGGCATGGCCGGGGCGGACAGGGAGCCAAAATGGCCTGCATGTTGCTGGCGGATGTGGCCGGTTTACAGGGGAAATACGTGCAGGGATTTCCGGAATATGGACCGGAACGTATGGGAGCCCCTATTACGGCTTATAACCGCATCAGTGAAAAACGGTGTAATATTCATTCCAATATTTACTATCCGGACTATGTGGTCGTGGTGGATGAAAGTCTCTTGGACAGTGTCGATGTTACCGGAGGGCTGAAAGAGGATGGCGCGATAATCATTAACACTCCCAGTTCTCCCCGGGAGATTCGCCCCAGGCTAAATGGATGGACCGGAAAGGTCTGTACCATAGATGCCCGCCGCATTTCTGAAGAAGTTCTGGGCAGTAATTTCCCAAATACCCCTATGCTGGCTGCTGCGGTTAAAGTGAGCGGCGTTTTGGAAAGCGGGCATTTTTTAGCGAATATAGAAGAGTCCTTTAAACATAAATTTGCCGCCAAGCCCCAGCTTATCGAGGGGAACATGGCAACGTTGAAGAAATCCATGGAGGAGGTGCGACTGGGATGATTCACGCGAAAGATATCAATGAACATACCCCCTGGCAGGATATGACCCCCGGTGGGGAAATCTATGAAGCAGGAACTGCGAGGGCCTTCAATACGGGTACCTGGCGAACCAACACCCCGGTTTTTCACGCGGAAGCATGTAAACACTGCATGCTCTGTGTCCCATTTTGCCCGGACAGTGCCATCCCGGTGAAGGACGGGAAGCGTTTGGACTTCGACTATATGCACTGCAAGGGCTGCGGCGTCTGTGCGGAAGTATGTCCCTTTCCGGCGATTACCATGGTGTCTGGGGGTGTGCCCAGATGAGCCACCGTCTTTCCGGCAATGAGGCTGTAGCTTATGCCCTGAAGCAAATAAATCCTGATGTCATGGGAGCTTTTCCTATTACTCCCTCTACAGAGATTCCCGAACAATTCGCCAATTATGTGGCCAACGGCGAGGTGAATACTGAATACGTAACCGTGGAATCTGAACACAGTTCGATGTCGGTATGCATCGCGGCACAGGCCGCGGGAGCCAGGTCCGTTTCCGCCACTTCTTCCTGCGGGCTGGCACTGATGTACGAGCTTTTGTACGTAGCGGCTTCATGCCGTTTGCCTATTACCCTGGCCTGTGTCAACCGGGCCCTTTCGGGGCCGATCAATATAAACCACGACTATTCTGACTCTATGGGAGCTCGTGATTCGGGCTGGATACAGATCTATGCCGAAAATAATCAGGAGGCCTACGATAATTTTATCATGGCCATGCCTATAGGCGAACACCTGAGTGTGCGCTTACCGGTGATGAGCTGTATGGATGGCTTTATTACCAGTCATGCGGTAGAGAATATAGAGCTTTTGGAAACGGATGCTGTTCGCAGCTTTATCGGGGAATATAAGCCGGAAAACTATCTGCTGAAAAAGGAAAACCCGCTGGCGGTAGGACCGTACGATATCAGTCCTTATTACATGGAACACAAGGTTCAGGAGGCAGAGGCGATGAAGGCGGCCAAGGCCCGCATACTGGAGGTGGCCGCCGAGTTTGCAAAGATTTCCGGCCGAAGTTATGGACTGTTTGAAGAATACAGGATGGAAGACGCAGAATTTGCTCTGGTTCTGATGGGTTCCAGTGCCGGAACCGCTAAAGCGGCTGTTGACAAGCTGCGGGAGGATGGCGTGAAGGCGGGACTGGTAAAAATAAGAGTATTTCGTCCTTTCCCCGGCGAGGAACTGGTCCGGGCTCTGGCCGGGACCAGGGCTGTAGCGGTCATGGATAAGTCCGAGGGTTTTTCGGCCAACGGAGGCCCTTTATTTGCTGAGACCCGCAGTGCCTTATATGATCTGAAGGAACGCCCGCATATGATAAATATTGTTTTTGGTCTGGGCGGGCGTGACTTAAAGGTCGAGGATGTCGAAAAAGTGTTTGGCCGTTTGGCGAATATTGCCGTTACCGGCGAGATTGGGCCGCTATATACCCATATGGGACAGAGGTCAAAGGAGGAGATAGTATGAGCACGGTATATAACCTGAAACGGGAGGTAGAAAAACCGGTACGTCTCACCGGAGGGCATCGACTCTGCGCCGGCTGCGGTGCCGGGGTTATTGTATCAGGGGTTTTGCGTGCCCTGGATAAAGAGGACCGGGCAGTGGTGGTTAATGCTACCAGTTGTCTGGAGGTCTCCACCTTTATGTATCCTTACACTGCCTATATGGACAGCTATATTCATTCCGCTTTTGAGAATTCCGCGGCTACCTGTTCCGGAGTGGAAGCAGCCTATAAGGCGTTGAAACGCCGCGGCAAGGTGGAGGGTACCGTCAAGTTTATTACTTTTGCCGGTGACGGCGGCACTTATGATATTGGTTTTCAATCCCTGTCAGGCGCTATGGAACGCGGTCATGACATGGTCTATGTATGCTATGACAACGAGGCTTACATGAATACCGGAATCCAGCGTTCATCTTCAACGCCTCTTTTTGCCCGTACGACTACTACCCCCGTAGGTTCTGTGGGGCAGGGCAAGAAACAGAATAAAAAGGATCTGACCGAGATTTTGGTCGCTCATAATATTCCTTATGCGGCTCAGACTGCCCCTATAGGCAATTTCAAGGATCTCCACAGCAAGTCTTATAAAGCCATTTATACTGAAGGTCCTTGCTTTTTGAACATATTGTCCCCATGTCCCAGAGGTTGGGATTACCCCATGGAAAAGCTCGCGGAGATCAGCAAGCTGGCGGTCGATACCTGCGTCTGGCCCCTTTATGAAGTAGAGGAGGGGGTATGGCGTCTGAGCTATACACCGAAGAAAAAGCTGCCCGTGGAAGACTTTCTTCGCCCTCAGGGCAGATTCCGCCATATGTTCCAGAAAGGCAATGAGTGGATGATTGAAGAAGCACAAAAATATGTGGATCAAAAATGGGAAAGCCTGCTGGAACGTTGCGGTGCTTAAATCTTAATCTAAGAGCGGTAGTATACTCAGAAAATATGGTATGATAAATTTAACGAAGGAGGTTTTGCCTGTGGAAGAGACTATGTTTAGCAATGAGGTCATTTTATCCTGGCTCCGGTATTTTTCCGAGAACGTTGATATTAACCTGGCAAAACTGAAAATACTGGACATTACAGGGGAAAATAAAAACTTGATCCCGGCCGTTATGAGCACCCGGGCAGTACTGGTCTTTACGGATGCCGGACATCCGGATATCTTTTATGATATGTGGAATGCCGAACTGGGAGACTGTGTTATCTGGTACAATGAGGGCTCAGACCCATCCGGCGAGATCAAACATGACAAGGTCTCAGACATGATCAACCGCGGCATAAATTATTCCGCGGCCATGTTGATTCTGAATCCCAACGCTGCCACAAATTATCAGATAGGTATTGAGAACAGCCGCTTTGCCTGCGGCTCTGTTCAGTATGTGTGCCGGGAAGTCCGGGCTATTATAATGAGTAAGCTCAATCTGGGGGACAAGGATAATATATGTATAATCTCCGGTGAGAGCATCGCGGTGGAGGCCGCGATTATTGCTGCTGAAGGCAATATTATTGCTGTGGAGTATGATCCCCGGGATCTGAATACCATGAAGTGTAATGTCGATAAATTCGGACTGAACAACGTAATAATTATTGATTCGCTGGAAGCTGCTATCCTGGAAAATCTGCCGGTGCCGGACATAGCGTTTATAGTAGCGAGTCCCAGAATAGACAGCGAAATAAAGACTCTGCTGGCTGTTAATCCGCTCATGGAATTTATATTCTATACCCTGGACTTTGAAATTCTAACATCTCTTCCCGCTTTGCTCCGGGAAAACGGCCTGGAGCGTACTGAAGCTATCCATATAGCGGTATCGCGGGTCAACAGTAAAAAAATGGTGGAGCCATTTCCAACTCCCTGGCTGATCTCCGGCAGAAGTGTTAAGGGATTGTAATGGTTAATGGAGGGAAAGGTAAAGGCCAAGGAAAGGGCGGAGGAAAAGGATCGGCAGAAAAAGAGGTGGTCAAATGAGAAGAAGAACAGGGATATTATTGCTAATGATGATGCTGGTTTTAATGCCAGGAGAGATAAGTTTTGCTTCATCAAGCGTGAAAGTCACTTTGCCGGATTTTAAAGTAAGCCTGAATGGAATGGTCATTGAAAACAGCTATAGACAATATCCGTTAATAGTGTATAAAGGTATTAGCTATTTTCCCATGACTTATTATGACAGCAGGTTCATGGGGCTGGAAAGCGTCTGGAACAGCGGGACAGGGCTTACAATAGTAAAAAGCGATGTTAACTGGGAATACTGCCAGCATGAAAGCTCAGTCAAGAACAATAATGTTTATACGGCCCGGGTAGCTCCGTTCAAGATCACCGTCAACGGGAAGGGAATTGATAACAGCAGTGAAGAGTATCCGCTGCTGCTATTCAGGAATGTTACTTATTTCCCGCTGACCTGGAGATTTGCTGTTGACGAGTTCGGCTGGGAATATTCCTTTGACGAAAATAACGGTTTGCTGGTAAATTCATCTGCCGGCAGTGCCGCTGCCGGGCAGTTGACACTTCCTATTGTCGACCGTGAAATCGGGGGCAAAGGCGCGTTTACAATGGCCGGCGACTATTTTTATTATGAAGGAGCCGGCGGCAAGATATACCAGGTGCCGGTATCCAATCCTTCCGAGAGCAGAGAAGTCTACCAGTTGCCTTTAAATTATTCTGCTTATTTTGACTGTACTTATGTTTTATCATCTCTGCAGACCGACAACGGGAAAGCCATCCTGAAATATCATACCGGCGGAGCCACAATGGGTTCCGACCATCTTGTCTGGCTCAGGGAGGACGGGTCAAGCCTGGTAATTGACAACGGCTATTCAGCTTTGAAGATATATGATAAGTATACCATCCGGGTTGCTCATGGATGTCCCGCATATCCCAACAATTTGCAGCTAAAAGAGACAGGGACAAGTGAGTATGTGAATGTGGGCGACCCGGATACTTGTTTCGGATTTTTCATTGTAAGCGAAGGTGAAGGGAAGTCAGCAAGAACCAGTCATGCTCTATATTTAATTGATGATGAAATATATGTACTGGGCTATTCTGATCATTATAATAACGATAATCCTGCAAATACGACCGGCATTTACAGGGTCAATATCAACAGCAATGAAACTGTCAGACTGTGCCCCGAAGAAGCGGCGGATTTTAAAATAATTGATGAACAGATATATTTTACTGACCGCCATCAGCACCTTTACCGGGTTCCCCTTGGCGGAGGCCAGGCGGAATTGCTGCTTGATAAAGCGGTAGGATTGTATGAGGTTTTGCGGGGGAAAGTATATTACTCATTAGTGGAGGACAATCAGCTTTATACAATTGGCAGTGAAGATGCAATCAATCCGGGAGGCAAACTTAATAAACTCGAAGTGCAAAACGGTTATCTGCTGGCCATTTTTGATAAAGAAAGTGAGTCGCTTTATAAAATGATGATTATAAACAGTGAAGGCAAAGTACTTTATAAGACTATTGAAGATGTTTTGCTGGTGCGCATTGAAAACGGCAAGGTAGTTTTTGTTAAAGACAACTAGACTGAAAGCATGTTCAGAACCTTAATTAGCCGGGATATTGCTGATCTTTCAGACAACTACCTTGAGGGAGTGCTGAAAGACCAGCAGAAAAACCCCCGTTCTATTTATTTGTCCCGGTATAGATTAGAATGGCATCTCTCAGGAACTCGGCTCCACCTGCCTGCTTCTCGTTATAAAAGGCAGCAAATCTCTCATCGGCCACGTACATCTGTGCCAGGCCGGCATGTGCCTCTTTACTGTAGCTGTCCCAGGTATAAATAAGCCATTGGCGGTGTAGATCCGCGGTCATCTGGGCAAGCTCACCGGCTGGATCGCCAGTAGCAACGGCTTTTTTCAGGCTTTCAATCACTCTAAGCCCCAGTTCTTCCCATTTGGCATATTGCTTTTCGTTCATTCCCATAAGCCTCTCATTGGACTGATTGATTTTCTCATCTCCATATTTTGCCCGTATTTCTTTGCCATAGGTTTTCTCATTATCGTCAATCAGTTTTTGCTTGAAGCCGGCAAACTTTTCTTTATCAGTCATAGTAATGCTCCCTTCGTTAACAGCTATGGTCTTATTAACATTGGCAATCAATAAATCCAGCTGCGCTCTTTTTTCGAGGAGTTTCTCACGGTGTTCTTTCAGTGCCCTTAATTCATCAAAAGATGGTGTGTTTATGATGTCTTTGATCCGCTCCAGGCTCAAACCCAGCTCTCTGAAAAAAAGAATCTGCTGCAGTCTGTCTACTTCAGCCTGAGCATATATTCGGTATCCCGATGAACTGATTCTTGCCGGCTTAAGAATTCCTATTTCATCATAATACCGAAGTGTTCTGCTGCTGATGCCTGCCAGGCGGGCCAATTTTTGTACTGTATATTCCACCCTCTCGCCTCCTCATAAGAAGACTATAAACCTTTACGCAACGTCAAGGTCAATATCTATTTTAAAACAAATTATAACAACTATATCGCAATTCGTCTTAAACGTGTTTCCAATCCTTATCCCACCTTAAGCGTAAGTATATACCCTGACCCAGGGCAGGAGTCAAAAGTTTTTTAAAGTAACAGGATAAATATCAGCTTGATTAATGCAGGTGATCGTTGTAGCTTATACATAAAGTAAAAATAGGCAAATTAGCGGATAGGGATTAATGTGTTAATAAGTCTATGCCGACCATTTTCATCAGGTACCTGGCATTAGTAGTTTTACAGCGTCCTGGCCGGAGTATATAGTCAAAAATTATTTCATTTCCTGAATAGCTTTCCGTAAAATGATAGTTTTTTATCCGGCCGCTTTTGTCGTTTTCCAGATCACAGAGTGCCAGGTCATGGGTAGATGTAAGACCTATAATCCAGGGCTTGTTTAGATTCATGAGAACATTCCTGGCACCTTCCAGCCTGTCCTGGGAATTGGTCCCCCTGAAAACTTCATCGATTAAAAATATCATGGGTTTTTCTTTGTGAGAATTATCGATAATCATCTTGATGCGCAACAACTCGGCATAAAAGGTTGATATTCCACTGTTCAGGTCGTCACTTATTCTCATTGAGGTGAAAATATCCATAATAGAGCAGGAAAATTCCCTCGCACACACCGGGGCACCTGCATAAGCCAGGACCAGATTTATTCCTATGGTTCTTAGGAGGGTTGTCTTTCCCGACATGTTGGACCCGGAAACTATAAATAGCTGCTCCTTGATTTCCAGGCTGTTTACAACTCTATCTTTTTCATTGATTAAGGGATGTCCCAAGTCTTCAGCTGCAACAAACAACTGCTCAGTTTCAAAGCCGGGATAACACCACTGAGGGTTTAGCTGGGAAATTAGAGCCATACTGGATAAAGCTTCAAACATACCGATAGTTTGAAGCCATTTTCTTAATGAAGCTCCCGATTTTTTCTGCCATTTTTCCAATGCGAATATGCAGTGGAAATCCCAAAAAAGTATATTGTTGATAAGAACATGAACAAGGGGATTAAATCGGAAAGCAACCGCTCCAACTATTTTATCCAGGTGTTTTATTTGTTGTGATGCGGATTCTCCCTTGTTAAAGAGAGCTGATTTTAATCCCAGGAGGTAATCATCAGCAAATTCTTGCTTTTCCACAACTGCCAGCAAACGTTGATAGATCTCAATCCAGGTCTTGTAGGTATAGACATTGCTCAGTATGGTATTTACTTTGCGGTATCCAAGAAAATTAATAAGCAGTTGTATCATTAAGAATGATGAGGGGATATAAAGGGAATACAATCGGCCGAAATACCATACGAGGAATGATGATATAGTTATGAATGGTAAGAGATAAAATATGTATTTAAGCCATGTCCATTTAAACAAGCTTGCCCCGTTTTCTGCGTAGCTCAATAGCTTTTCCGGACTTTTACTAAAATCCCTACTGTCCATAGCTTCACATTGCAGATCCTGACAAAAGTCCAATTCTGATGACAGCTCTTTTATGGCCTCTTGTCTTTTTTTTATGTTCTCTATGTCCTTGTCAGGGTTTGCCAACAATTGCTCAAGCAATTTTCTGCCATGATAGGTGTGGGCTGTGTTTATCCATTGAAAAAGAGATGCCGGTCCGAAAATATCCAGATCATTGATATAGCCGTGATGCGGATTTGCATATTCATGGCCGTCATCGGGAAAACCAGTCCAATCCCCGTTGACTCTTTGCAGACATTTTTGATTGATTTCCGCCATCTTGTGATAGCGATTGGCTTCATTAATGGCTCTGTCATGTTTGACTATTAAAATTATGAATAGCAAGACTGAAATACTCAATATAGCATATCCATATACTTTGCCGGCATAAATAAAAGCCAGAACAATCAAGGAAGCGGCAGCCAGGAAGAACAAGAATCGCAGATTGCTTAATTTATCAGCATAGCTATCCATTTTTTCTTTTCTGGCAATATATCGCTGAAAGCGGTTGGTGAATTGCTTGGTTGTGTCATTCATCTTCGGTCATATCCTCTATAGATAATATTATTCAATTATACACTATATTTTACAGTTATCTTTAAAAGTGATGGGAAAGCTGCAATTAATGGAATCCAACGTCTTAATAATAAGCACATTTTAATTATTGCAGGGGTTTTTTGAGAGTAAATATTTCAGTTTGCCATACAGGTGCTTTCCCATCTTGCGATAAAATATCTGGTTTTATGGAGGATGATGTATTAAAATGATTGGCAGATAATCATGAAGGATGCCGGACTTTATGTAAATTGTAAAAAGATTAGGAGAGAACAAGATGAAAAAGATTTTGGTTTGTTTACTAATTGCTATTAGCAGTATGGCTTTTATAGGCTGTGGACAGAACGAGAAGGTCTCAATGCCGGAAAAGATTATCAATATCGGGGTTATGCCTGATGTTGAATCCATACCGTTGATTATAGCGGAGAAAAACGGCTATTTTAGAAAAGAGGGAGTCAAGGTTAATATAGAACATTTCAAGAGTGCCCGGGACAGGGACAGTGCTTTGCAGAGCGGGGAATTGGATGGTGCTGTATCCGATATTCTGGCTGTGGTCTTTGCCAATGAGGGAGGAATAAATCTTAAGATAATTTGCAAAAATGATGGAAATATCAAACTGCTGGCCGGACAGGCTTCGGATATTGATTCCATGGAGGATCTTAAAGGCAAAAGTATTGGCATGTCAAGCAATACTATAATGGAATATACTACTGATAAAATGCTGGAAGCTGCCCGGATTGACTTTGAGGTCATCAATAAGGTTGCTATTCCGCAGATACCCACTCGCTTGGAAATGCTTCAGGGGGGGAAGGTTGATGCTATTATTTTACCCGAACCTCTGGCCGGTCTGGCGGTAAAAAATGGGGCCAGGGTATTGCACTGTACGGATCAGATGGCAAAGAAGGCCGGGGTCATAGCTTTTACGTCCAAAAGCCTGCAGGAGAGTCCAGAAGAGATCAAAGCGGTTTTCCAGGCGTATAATGAAGCCGTAGATTATCTGCAAAAAGCCCCTGTGGCCGACTACATTGATTTCATTATAGAAGAACAGGGATTCCCCGAGGGACTCAAAGAATCCATAGAACTCCCGCAGTACACTGAAGCCAAACTGCCGGAGGAAGAAATTGTCGCCGATGTTGTTCGCTGGATGAAAGATAAAGAGCTCATAAAAGGAAGCTATGAGTATAATGATCTGGTCGAAGAAATAATTATGAGGTAATGATTGAGTGATTGAAATCAAGGATCTTTCAGTGAAATACCAGGGGAAAAATCAAGAAATCCTGGCCCTCGACAGATTAAATATTGATATCAATAGTGGTGATATTTATACCTTTATTGGACCATCAGGCTGTGGTAAATCAACATTTCTCTATGTTTTATCAGGTATACTGAAAGATTATGCGGGGAATGTCCTGGTGGATGGCCGGGATATCAATCCCAAAACACAGCGCATAGGGCTGATACTTCAGAACTATGGGCTTTTACCCTGGAAAAATATCTATAAAAATATAATGCTGGGGATTAAAATAAAAGACCGTGAGAAGGTTCTGGATGAATACGGCATTTATATTTTAAAAAAATTAGGTATTGAGACACTTTTGAACAGGTACCCCAAAGAACTGAGCGGAGGGCAACAGCAGAGGGTTGCTATTGCCCGGGCTTTCATATTGAAGCCTGATTTGTTATTGATGGATGAGCCATTTTCTGCCCTGGATGCGATTACCCGGGAGGAAATGCAGGAACTCTTTTTGAATATCTGGAAAGAGAACAGCGTGACTACGGTTTTTATTACTCACAGTGTGGATGAAGCCCTCTATCTGGGCAGCAAAATCGTGGTTTTTTCACCGTCTCCGGGAAGGATACTGGAAGTTTTGGAAAACCCTTGTTTTCAAGCTGACAATTTGCGATATAGAGACGAGTATTATGATATGTCAATGAAGTTGAGAAAAACATTGGATAAAGGATGATAAAACTTGCTTTCAAGAGATAAATGGCTGGGAGCTCTGTATGGTCTGCTAGTTGTAATTATACTGTGGTATGCAGTATCCTGGGTGTTAAAAATCCCCATTATTCCATCTCCATTTGCGGTATTCATCCATATTATAGAGATATTTGAAAGCAAAATGGAAATACACCTTCTTTACAGTCTGGGCAGGATTTTGGGCGGAATAGCCATATCTATAATTATAGGAGTTCCCCTGGGTTATTTAATGGGCTATTTTGACAAAATCGACAAAGTACTGTCGCCATTGGTCTACTTTACCTATCCCATTCCCAAGATTGCACTGCTTCCCATAATTATGCTGCTGTTCGGCCTGGGTGAAACCTCCAAGCTGATGATGATAGTATTGATAATAATATTCCAGATCATAATCACTTCCCGGGATGCCGTTAAAGGCATTCCCCAGGAGATTTTCCGTTCCCTGCAATCTCTGGGTGCCAGTAAATTACAAACTTTTACCGAAGTAATAATCCCTGCTTCACTTCCCGAGGTTTTGACTGCCACCAGACTGGCTCTGGGTACGGCGGTATCCATTTTATTTTTTACTGAAACCTTTGGGACTGAATTCGGTATGGGATATTTTATTATGGATTCGTGGATGCGGGTAAATTATCTCGATATGTATGCCGGCATTGTTATTTTGAGCTTTATGGGATTCTGCATATTCAGTGCCATAGATATCAGCGAAAAATATATTTGCTCCTGGCGGTAAAAGTATGGTTTTCTTCTTTTGCTTAATCTATGCTTAAGTGAATAATCATAATGGGACAAAATAGCTGCCATTTTAGCCTTACAGGCTATTGAGAAGCACCGAGGGGAAGGTGCTGCGTTCGTTAGCAACAGAGCAGAACTCTCCCCCGGTGCTTTTTTGTCTAATCAGGAATAATATACCAGCAACCATATAACGACAAAATTCGTCAAAAGCATAAATGCAAGTATGTCCTTACTGGAGAAATATAACTGGAGGAACGTAATGTATAAAAAATTATTTGGGATTTTGGCTGTTATAATACTGGTGTTTTATATCTCTTTTACTGGCTATCAGTCAGTTAAGGCAACAGAACCGCTGGTAGAAACGGTAGAAGCAGATGTTCAGGAGAACAAGGTTACGTTAAGTGGTTTGCTAAAAGATAGCGGGGGAAAAGAGATAGATATTTATGGCCTTAAATGGGGGACAAGCAGGAGCCTGGATAAAATGAAAAACTTCAAGAGCTCCATTAAGAAAGATTCCTCATTTTCCACTACCATTAACGGCTTAGAGGCCGGGAATACATACTACTATCAGGCATATGCAATAAATGACAAAGGTTGCGGCTACGGGGATATTAAGGAATTTGTTCTTCCAGTGATAAATGAAGCTGGCCCCACAGTCTCTATTACTGCTCCTGAACTGTCAAGTATCAGCCGGGGAAGCGTGGAGACTATTGCTGCCACTGCTGCGGATGAACAACAGGTTGAGTATATGGAGCTATATATTAATAAGAGCTTAAAAAGCAAAGTGGATGGGGATACCATAAAATACCATTGGAATACCAGCGGTTTTAATCCTGGAGAGTACGAGATAAAGGTAATAGCGTGTGATGGAGAAAAAACCGGTGAAGAGCTGCTAAATGTTGTTATTAAGGAAGAGGTCAAAAAAGAATCGGTAGAAGGCAGTCTGTCTGTTAACTCTTTGCAGCCTGTCGCCAGTAAATCCAAGGATGAGGGAACAACGGTGTCGCGTGCTGTAGCGAATACTGCAGATACTGTTAATACTGGAGTAGATAAGCAAAAGTATCCGAAACTGAGTAAGTTTCAAGGAACTTTTGGGCAGTTCTATTACAGAGATAAGGCTGACGGAAGAATTGAAATAGATCCCGGGTGGGTTGCTGAAAACATTGTAACTATAACCCTGCCGGGCTTAAACCGGAAAGTACAGGTACATAAAGAGGCCAAAGATAATTTCCTGGCTGCCTTCAACCATATCAAGAATGGTACTGCAAATATAAACGGTAAAGAGGTTCCGCTATTAAGCCTTATCAGGACTATGGATGGAACGTTTGTACCCAGGCATGTTAACTGGAATAGCAGCAAGGGCTTGAGCAGGCATTCATGGGGAATAGCCATCGACATCAATGCGAGTGATCATTTCAGATATGTTAATCCTGAGAAAGAGCCCTGTGATCCCAATTTAATACTCTGGGAGAAGGCATTTAAACCTGCCGGCTTTAGCTGGGGCAATTCTTACAGTGATTCCATGCATTATGAACTAAGATAAGATTGTAATCTGAAGGTGAGTTAAAGGAAGAAAAAAATATTTCCTGCTGTATAATTGGCTAAGATAAGTATCGAATATCTTAGCCTTATTTTTATGTATATTACTAATTCTAATTCTTAATACAAGCAGTCTGGTATTTAGTAAAATAATAGCAATAAGTGCTCAGAGACAAGAGAGATTATTATGAATAACGGTGAATGGTTGTTAATGATGGGGGATTAATGTCTACCGAAGGGCTGGATAAGCTGCTGACTTGGATTTTGGAGGAGGTAAATATTTTATGATAGAAAATGAACATTTCAAACGTCTTGAACGTATGTTCCTCAAGGCTCCGTATAACCAACAGCTCTACCAGGAAAATGCTATCGAGATTAGCAGGGAACAGGCGATCATAAGTACGCGGGTAATGGAAAAACATTTTCATGGTGCAGGGGCTATGCATGGTTCAGTGTATTTTAAGCTACTCGATGATGCTGCTTTTTTTGCCGTAAATTCTATGGTCAGGGATTATATGGTTTATACGATATTTTTTAATATTAATCTTATCAGACCGGTGGGCCAGGGAATAGCAAGGGCTGAGGGCAAGGTCAAAGAGAAGACGCGAACCCTCTTTATTGCTGAATCCAACCTCTATGATGCAAAAGGGAAACTGGCTGCATGGGGAACCGGTAGTTTTATGCGCAGCCAGATCAAACTGGAGGAAATGCCCGAGTATATAAAAGATTTGGACCAGGTTTAAAGAGTACTTGATTAACAAGCTTATTATAAAGACTCGGCTAAAATGCTCTCTCAAAACATATATATTAATAGTCTAAAGGTTTGTAAGAAATACTGAAAGAAGAACAGAGACAAACTGAGGAGGGAGTAAAGTAATTTTGCGAGCTTTTGCTAACCGGCGCTTCTGCTTATGGATAGGAATTGCTTTTTTTATAATTATATTATTGGTTCTGCAGTGCCTGAATACTATCAATAGCATGGACAAAAGCCAAAGCCAAACTTTGATAAGGCAGGAGGCAGAAGAGAATTCACAGAATGAGTTCGTGCTTCTCGATGCGTATGTTCCGTTTCTGGCAGTTGATTTGCGCTATGCCACAGACAGGAATGTATTTGGAGAGAAAGTCTACGAGAATTCATTTGCGCTTTTACGCAAGGGTACTGCTGATAAACTCAGGAAAGCCCAGTTAGATTTTCTGAAGCGGGGTTATAGGCTGAAAGTTTGGGATGCTTACCGGCCATTGCAAGCACAGTTTAAACTATGGGAAATATGCCCTGACCCGAATTTTGTGGCTGATCCTCACCAGGGGTATTCCAAACACTCGCGGGGCTGTGCGGTAGATGTCACCCTGCTTGACCGGTTCGGGGTGGAAATACCTATGCCAAGCGCCTTCGACGACTTCAGCCCGCAGGCCGATCGCAGTTATGATGATGTAGATGAAATTGAAGCTTTAAATGCCCGCTTGCTCGAAGAAATAATGCTGAAACATGGTTTCAGGAGTATTCGAACAGAATGGTGGCACTTTGAAGATCTTGACAAAGATCAGTATGATGTCATAGATAACTTATCTGTTTTAAAGCAAGAGAATAAACCTTAACCTGGGCTGCTAAACAATTAGCCCAGAACATCGTTTCCTGACCGAAAAATGTAGCAATGGGTTGAAAACATATGTTTAAGTTTATGGAATAAAAAAGTATATTATAAATAAAGAAAAAAAGGATTTTATACGTTAAATATCCAATATTTCAATATGATGTTTTTCAATAGAGAGGCTTATAGGATTCGGATTGCCAGGGATTATTGAGAATCAGGAACACAGATATGCTTGGAGGGAATACATATGCCAGAACGGGTGACAGTGACAGAGCAAGAAAGTACCAATAAATCGGGTCAGAATAGCAATTCCAGGCTCGATAGGGATCGGAACTTAAATCACGAAACCCTGGAAGGACAAGGTATCACAGGATGGCAATATGCAGCTATCAATCCGTTTTCCGCTTCTTCAACGCAGATTCTGGGTTTACATAGGATACTGGGGAATCGTTCCGTAGTACAGATAATTCAAGCCAAGCTTACAGTCGGCCAGGCGGGTGATCAGTATGAACAGGAAGCGGAGAACAATCAGGCGCCTGCTATTTCCCGGGAGGCAGAAAAGAAAAATGGCTGGTTAAGTGCTCAAGCCATTAAAAAGGGACCCCGGAGACAGTTTATAGCCAGTCAGGGAAGAAATGGACAGCATCAGCCTCTCCATACAGACTTAAAGTTTAATAACCGTCCGACTCAAAGGGACAGCGACAGCTACCAGGAATTAAGATTTCAAAACCGTCCGACTCAAAGGGACAGCAATGGCTATTGGAGTTTACCCAAACTTGCGGAATATAACCTGGAAACAGAGAAGGAAGGTATTTGGGGACAAATGGGTCAAAAGCCTACTTACTACCATTCTGCTGACCAGCCAAATCCATACAAACTTGATATCCAGGGAGGAAAACTGGGAAAGGGAGGAGAGGTTCTAAATACTATAGGAACTTTGCCTGCATTTATCAAAGATAAATCTCATCGTCACATGTTTACCATGAGTAAAGTGGGCGAATTTTATGCAGCAGGGGTTAAAGAAGGTTTTCAAAAACATGGCCGGGTTCATCATACCACTATGACCGGGGGGCAGGAAGCAGCAGCAGCAGGTGAACTCCAGATTAATAAAGGTAAACTTGAAGCTATAAGTGATTCCAGCGGTCACTACAGACCAGGTGCTGCTATGACATATCAGGCATTGCATCGTTTACATTCCCAGGGTATGGATCTTAGCGGTACCAATGTGGAACTGGCCGGGAAGAAAAAAGGACAGAAGACACTTAGCCTTTCAGCTACCGAAATAATGGCTTATCAGAAGGAGATGGAGACTGCTTTATCAGAGGCTAATAAATACAGGGCTATGCATCCACTGGACCGGGGTAATCAAGAAAAACGTGAAACAAAAGTGCGGAATATTCTCAACCGGCCAGAGAAAAAAATACGTAGAGCCCACGCCATAAAGGGTAATATGCTGCAGCAATTACTGCAGAAAACTGCAGGAATAAGGAAAGAGCTGGATAAGTCAGGAGCCGGAGCTACCCTGGGTCAGAGAGACCTCACGGATTTCGAATATCAGGAAGCCCGGGCAGGCTACCACCAGGCCAAGTTTTCCGGGAGAATGACCGGAGCCCAATCGGCTGCTGCTCTACAGGGACTGCAGGCAAGCTGGCTGGTACAACAAAGCCGACAGTCTGCGAGTGTAAAGTCAAATACAGCATTTCAAGGGGATGCTGTATATGAAACTTCGGAGTCTGGCGAATATTTACCTGAGTATATAAAAGAAGAGGATTCTAGCATATAAGTATTGTAGTTTTTCTGGATTGGATTCAGTAAACAGGGATAATAGCTATATGGAAATGATTGTAGAAAGCCGGTCCTCCTGGAAGGTTAATCAGAAAATAGTTTGATGATGCTTTCCATAAAGTTAAGAATTAGCCACCAGGGATTATTGTTTATGCATCCCAGATGGAGAGATAATTATGGTAATAGAAAAAAATACCGATGACTTGAATACTGATGTTCTGGATACCTATCAGGACGGATGGGAACATATCAACGATGAACTAAGGCTCCTGGACATGCGTATACGCCTGCACTGGCAACTGCAGTCATCGCTGATTGCTGAGGGACAGCTTCAGCAGTTCAAAGGCCTGGTAATTTCGGAGCAAGAGGTAGAAAACCTGCTGGACTACAGGCTTCCAGATAAACAGAGTAAACAGGTATTAAGTGGTCTGCGTGATGCTATCCACAAGATGGAACTAAACCTGCAGTCCAGAATCAAGAGAAGTCTGGAAAGTGGAGTTTTTCTGTTTCTGGAACATCTGGCCTGGTCTTTTGACCTCAACGCCTTTGAGAGAAATTGTTTGCTTTTATGCCTGGCTATAGAATGTGAGCGAAAATATGAGAAACTTTTTGCTTATTTACAGGATGATCTTACCTGTAAATACCCGACCATAGATCTGGCTATAAAACTTTTTTGCGAAAGCAAAGAGGACAGAATAGCAGCCCGTATGGCATTTTCCATGGAAGCACCTTTAAGCAAGTACCTGCTGGAGAATAATGAGGAGAATACTGAGAGGAATACCCGGCTTTCATATCCTCTCAAACTGAACAGTCGTCTGCTGGAGTATTTTTATCAGCCTTTGCAGATTGATCCGCTCTTACAAGCCTATACGGATTTTTTTCATCCCTATCAGCCAATTGGAGCATTACTCCTGGATCACGAAATACAGGAGAGATTACAGGCCTGGTGGGAACGTGCGCTATCTGAGCAGAACGGTCGTAAGCTGCTGGTCCTCTTGTCGGGCCCAACAGGCAGCGGCAAGTTTTTCCAGGTACAGCACCTCTGTTGCCATTTTCAGTTTTTGCTTTTTTCTGTGGATTTATCGCAAATGCCTGATGATAAACATGCTTTTGCCAAAAGCCTTAAGAATATTATCCGGGAATGCCTGCTAAAAAATGCGGTGCCCTGTTTTCGCAAAGTCAATATCATACGACCGGGTGATGCAGATAAAGAGGCGGTATCTGCTAAAACAAATGGGACAGGCCGGTGGAGAATGTTTCTTCAAGCCCTGGAAGAAATGCCGGGACCAGTATTTGTTTTATCATCAACTCCTCTTGAGCAAACCGACTTTGCCAGGATCTTTGCAGTACTGAAAAGCGATTTTAATATACCCAACGAATTGGGCCGGAAAAACCTATGGGAATTCTTTGGCAAGAGCTATACTTTTGCTGAGAAGATAGACTGGGGTCAGATGGCCAGCAAATTTCGTTTTACCCCGGGACAAATTAAGAATGCACTGTTACAGGCCTATGAAAGTGCTTGTGGGCATTGGGACAGCAGAGGCAGGATAAGTATTGATGACCTGCATACCGCCTGTTTTGCGCAGGGAAGGCACTATCTGGGCAAGACTGCATTGAAGATAAATCCTGTATACAGCTGGAAGGATTTGATACTGCCAGCAGATACGGTTGAGCTTTTAATGAATGCCTGCAAGCACATGAAATTCAGACATGTAGTCTTTGGCCAGTGGGGATTTGCAAAGCGTCTGGCCTATGGCCGGGGGTTGAGTATCTTGTTTTCGGGTCTGCCCGGTACGGGAAAGACGATGGCAGCCCAGGTCATTGCCAATGAGCTCCAATTGGAGCTATACAGAATCGATTTAGCCCAGGTAGTCAGCAAATACATTGGGGAGACTGAGAAAAATCTGCGGCAGATATTTCAGGAAGCCGAATCCAGCAATGCCATCCTATTTTTTGATGAAGCAGATGCCCTGTTCGGAAAACGCTCTGAGGTCAAAGACTCCCATGATCGCTATGCTAATATTGAAATTTCTTACCTGCTGCAAAAAGTGGAAGAGTATGATGGCGTTTCTATTCTGGCTACCAATCTGATGAAGAATATTGATGAGGCCTTTGTTCGCCGGATAAGCTTTATAATAGAATTTCCTTTTCCAGATGCAGAGTCTCGGAAAAGGATATGGAGATCAATGTTTCCCGGGGAGGCGCCGGTACATAAAGATCTGGACTTTGATTTCCTGGCCAGGCGTTTTGAGATTGCTGGCGGAAATATCAAAAATATTGTTGTTGCTGCAGCATACCTGGCAGCACAGAATAATGATGCGATAAGAATGCAGCATATCTTAAAGGCTACAAAATATGAATATCAAAAAATTGGCAGGGTTTTATTGCGGGAAGACCTGGGTGAGTATTACGAGGAACTGTGATATGATAGGCAAACAGGGATAAATGCAGGAGGTATTTGAATGGCTAGTTATACGGCTATCGCAGATGCAGGGGAATCTATTGTTGAAGTTTTACGGGATAACATGACTCCAGAGCCTATTGCTTCTCCGGATATGATTGGCTTGTGTTCGCCTGCCGAAACCGGCGATCTGAGTTTGGGCATATATTTGTTTTCTATAAGAGAAAACCGCGAATATCGTAGTCCCTATGGGACACCAGTTTTATCACTGACCCTTTATTACTTAATTACTGCTTATTCCAACGCAGATGTAAAACAACGCGCTTACGATGAAAGCTACATCATGGGACGGGCTATGCAGGTCTTGCGTGAAAACAGTATTATTGGTAATGAATATCTTCAAGGGTCTTTAGGACAGTCTGATGATGAACTCCGTATAGAACAGTATTTTATTTCTCCGGAAGAAATGCATAAGGTCTGGATTTTTCCTAATGTACCTTACCACACATCAATAGGATATATAGCTTATCCGGTGATAATTAACATTGATGGTTCCGGCGGCGGACCAAGAGCGAGGTAAACCGCAATGAAAAGATAGCGTGAAAGAAGACTTTCGTTACTGCTTGTGTCGTTGCTCTTACGGCGAGATGGAGGTTAACATGCAAAATTTTACTACGACACGATTACGTTTGGGAAAGCGAATATCGCTGGTTCTATGGTTAATCGACCAGTATACTGCTCTGGGGAGCAATGAAGAAGATATTAGAGTGTATCTTAATGGGCGCCCGGCTGATTTCCAACGCAAGGCCGGGGGTTACCTGGTGTTCAGTGAACTGGAGGAAAAAGTTTACCGGGTACTTATCGAGTCTGAACGCTACTTTCCTGAGGAGTTTGAAGTCCGCCTGGATGAGCTTGACCAGGCGGAACCAGTAGTATGGGTGTCATTGAAGCCTTCACTGCTTTACCGCTTTAATTCCACGGCTACATTGATCAGGGCTTCAGTTTTTCAGGAACATGGCGAACCGGCTTATGAAGCGCAGCTTACTGCTGTCTTATGCAGTGATAATTGTGCCCGGGCCAGGCTGGGCCGACAGGGTGCCAGCGCAGGTGCTAAAGAGCTTTCTCTGGTTGATGTGAGCGGACGTATGGCGCCAGGCGATGTATTTAAACTGAGACCGCCGCAAACTGAAGGCGGTGATATATGCGAGGTAGTAAGCATGGGAGTTGGCGAAGGCATTTATGGGCTGAAGCATCCCCTGGAATCAGACCATGAACGGGGTGAGCTCTTGATGCCGGTTATTACTGCACGTACCGAGCAGAGAGGGGAAACGGTACTGGCTTTTCGCAATTTTCGCCAGAAAGAGTGCGACATCTGCCTGGAGATCTCCGCTGATGGCCGCAGGCAAATACATAATATTACCTTGCAGTCAGGACAAACACATATACTTGGAAGAATAATTATTTAAAAAATGATTAAATTACATTCGCCTCAATATTGAACTCAGCTCAAACGCCAGTTTATTATGTATTACGAACATTTAAAAACTTAAAAAAGAGTCAGGCACTCAGATACCTAAAATGTTAATCAAAGATTAGGCTGAGTGCCTGAATCTATTTAAGATTGATTGAAGCTGTGTGTGTTCTTAAAAGGGGAAGCAAAGTACATTTCGAATGTTTGACTAATGAGGTAGAGCGATGTCCAGGGGGATTGGTTCAGCAGTGCCATTGATGAAAAGGAGCATTCATTTTTTGCGCTCTGACTACAGGAATATAACGGGGTTTGTTCTATTCTGTTCACAAATATTTTGACAATAAAGTCACTCACTTTATATACATTACATATAATAAACAAATCCGATATAGAGGAGTGTTATGAAATTGTATATCAGGAGAGAAAGAACTTATCCCCCTTGCCGGGTAGTCAAGGTAATTCATTCCTATCACAAATGTACTCAACCCGGTCCCCCCGGACCACCTGGACCAGAAGGAATGCCTGGATTAACTGGACCGCCTGGACCGGAGGGGACGCAGGGATTACCTGGACCGGAAGGACCGCAGGGATTACCTGGACCGGAAGGACCACAGGGACCGGAAGGGCCACAGGGACCGGAAGGACCAGAGGGACCGGAAGGACCAGAGGGACCGGAAGGACCAGAGGGACCGGAAGGACCAGAGGGACCGGAAGGACCAGAGGGACCGGAAGGGCCACAGGGACCCCCCGCTGATTCACTTTGTGACTGCTGTTATGAACCGATGAGATATGTCCTGGAACAGTTGATAGGAGAAACAGTGACCCTCAGTACCACAGTAAATCCGGGTGGCGAATACAATAATGCCACTATTAACTCGGTAAGCACAGGACTGTTGAATATTACAGTAGCTAACGATGATATTACCGTTTCCATCTGTCATATAGCTGGTGTTGCTGCACCGGAAGTAAGAAATGTTGAGCTTTTACAGCCGCCGCTTACACCGCGGACAGGTGACTGTGCTTGTTGCGAAACCCCCTGGCGCGTGTTTTTTGACAGTATAATCGGCTATTCTGTGGATGTGGTAAGTGAAGGGATTGGTTCGCTTGATTTTATTCAGAATGCAGAAGTATTGAGCACCGGGGAAGGTATTGTAATACTTGATATTACCAGTGCTGATGACGTAGCGGCCCTTTCTCTGTGCAAAATCAAAGATGTCTCCGATGTGACCGCACCCTAGAATTAATTATTAAAAGCAGCCGGCAGAATACAAAACTGCTTGCTGTTTTTTTTATGCGATTATAAGGGACAAATATCATTGCAAGAGCATCTCTATATCCAATTGGGTGCATCTGTGAGGAGCGAGGATAAGACTGATGGCATCAACAGGGTTACCTGCTGGTGAAAAAATATTGTAAAAGTAATATTAATTTATTGTTAAGAAAGCGCCAAAAACCACAAAATACTATAGAATTATATAAGAATATTAAAGGACAAGTACAGGGAATCATTAAACGTATTTAGTAATGAATACCAGGAGGAAATGCTAATAGTGGATATTTCTTATCGGGATGTCTTGTTTTCATTCATAGGTGGTTTGGGACTGTTCCTATTTGGTTTGAGATTTATGTCAGATGCTCTGCAGGCAGTTGCCGGTGATAGAATGCGGACTATTCTGGAACAGGGGACCAGGAATCCGATCAGGGGAGTTTTTACCGGCGCCATGGTAACTGCCTTGATTCAAAGCAGCAGCGCCACCACAGTTTTGACGGTTGGTCTGGTTAATGCACAACTCCTTAATTTGCGACAGGCGATCGGGGTAATAATGGGGGCCAATATTGGCACCACTTTGACTGCTTACCTTATTGGATTTAATCTGAAAGAATATGCACTCCCGATTTTAGGCACAGGTGCATTAATTTTTTTGTTTTCCAAAAACAAAAAATCTCAACTGATAGGAAAAGCTGTCTTGGGTTTTGGAGTCCTGTTTTTTGGTCTTACGATAATGGGACAGGGAATGAAACCTCTTAAGGATCTGCCGCTTTTTATAAACCTGATGACCAGCATAGAAGGGAATTCACTTATTGGAGTAATAATTGGCATGGGCTTTACTTTTATTGTCCAGAGCAGTAGTGCCACTATTGGAGTATTGCAGGAACTGGCTTATCAGGGAGCGGTTTCTTTTAATCAGGCGATGCCGATTCTTTTTGGAGATAATATTGGTACGACTGTTACCGCTCTGCTGGCTTCTATTGGTGCCAGTGTAGCTGCCCGCAGGGCTGCACTGACTCATTTTTTATTCAATGTTACCGGCACCGTGATTTTCCTGGCCCTGTTCTGGGCTGGCCTTTTTGAGAAGATAGTAATTGCCTTGACCAACAGTCTTTTTATTCTGCTTCCTGGTTTTGCTGGCAGTTGGGAGACTTTGAATATAAAACTGCAGATTGCGCAGGCTCATGCGGCCTTTAACGTAAGCAATACCCTGGTGCATTTGCCTCTGGTAGCGGTACTGGCTTATGTAGTGACCAAGGTTATCCCTGACAGCAAAGAAGAGCAGGAAAAAGGGTTCAAAATCCAGTACATTGATAAACGCTTTTTGAACAATCCTTCGGTAGCGTTGTCCCAGGCAACCAGAGAGACTATGCGTATGGGGCAGCTTGCCAGAGAAGCCTTTACTAATTCCATAGAGTATTTCAACAGCCGTGAAGAATCACGTTATCAGCGTTCAGTAGTTCTGGAAGATACAATAGATAACCTGGAGAGAGAAATTACAGATTACATAGTACTGGCTTCGGAAAGAAGTCTCTCTGTGGAAGACTCTCATCATGCCTATATAATATTACAGTCTTTAAATGACATAGAGCGGATTGGCGACCATTGTGAGAATATAATTGAGCAGGCCGATTATGCCGGGAAACACAATGTCAGCTTTTCTGGAGAAGCCAGAACGGAATTGGATAATATGATAGAAATTACCGATGAGACACTGCGCATGGCATTTGAAGCCATAGAAAAAGAAGATGTTGCTCTTGCCAAACAGGTGGTGGAAAATGAAATAATTATTGATAAACTACAGGCTGATTATCGGAGAGCTCATATCAGAAGACTGAATGAGAGGGTTTGCAATGGCAATAATGGTGCCGTTTTTTTAGATTTATTGGCTAACCTGGAAAGGATAAGTGATCATTGTCGTAATATAGCGGGTTATGTTCTGGACGAGGATTAGCAGCCTCCTTTTTCCTTCCTTTATCTGAAAATCTTCACTTAAAAAAAGGAATAATAAGGAACATTGTAGAATATTTTATTTAACATTATCCTTTGACGAAGGGAGGGAAAAAACTTGTATTCAGGGAAACTTGATTTTTCAACAGGATTGTATGTTTATTTCCTCTGTTCGTAATTGAGGGAACAATCTTTAGATGTAAATGAAGCAGGTTTTGGATGCCATCCTTGTGCTGTTTATAGCGGATTCTGCCCCGGATACTGGCAGTTGGATAATCGATGACATTCAAAATAATGTAGAATTTGTTTCAAGTTTCCTGCTTTATCATTGTTAAAGCAAAAAGTAGAGTATTACTTTTGTGAATCAAGGTATAATATGGAAAAACTAATTGAAGTAATTGGTATCAAGGAAGAAAACTGTATTAATTGCCACCAGTGTATAGCAGTTTGTCCGGTAAAGATCTGCAGCGATGGAAGCGGCGATGTTGTCAAGTTCAATAATAATTCGTGTATTGCCTGTGGTAAATGTATTGAAGCCTGTATAAAAAGCCATAGAGGGGTAATAGAAAAGAGCGCCAGATATCCAATTGATGATGCAAAACAATTTTCCCAGGCCCTGAATAATAAAAAGATAATTGCCCTGGTGGCACCTTCGGCACAGGGGAATTTTACGCTGAAGAAATTAATAACAGCGCTCAAGATGCTTGACATAGAAGCCGTCTATGATGTTTCACTGGGAGCTGAAATAACCGCGGTTTGTTATCATCAAGCTATTGAGTCCGGGAAGGCCAGGCTTCCCCTTATAGGGCAATCCTGCCCGGTGATAGTAAAATATATAGAACTGTATTATCCTGAATTGATAAAACACCTGGCACCCAGCGGCAGTCCGGTTCATGATGTGGCGATTTATGTAAAATCTCTTCATCCCGATTGTGAACTGGCTTTCATTTCTCCATGCCTGGCCAAGAGAAGAGAATTTCAGGATAGCCAAATGATCGAATATAATGTTACTTTTCAATCATTGGTAAATATTTTTAAAGAACATAATATTGACCTGGACACTTTGGAAGATGGAGAATTTGATAATGCAGTTTCTGCTGGGATAGCTACAGCTTTTTCTACTCCGGGAGGATTAAAAGCGGCCTATTTGCACCATTACCCGGATACTCCTGCCAGTGCTATTGCCAGGGTGGAAGGGAAAAAGGTATACAAGAGGTATTTAAGGGAGTTGGAGAAAAGGATTGCAGCCAATGATGCCAATCTGCCTTTGATAATTGACATATTGAGCTGTGAAAATGGTTGTAATATCGGCCCGGGTTGTATTAATTGCCGAACGCCGGTGGATGAAACTGAAGCATTAATTGCCAGGCGTGCTGAAGAAGCTGTAATGGATGGAGAAAAACAGCAGGCACTGGGAAGATTTTTGGAAGATATTATCCAGAAGCATAATTTTGATTATTGCAATTACCGGGATCTGTCTTCCAATGTGCAGATAAAAATTCCCTCTGAAAGCGAACTGCAAAAGATCTATGCAGATATGCACAAGGTGGAAGAAAGAGACTTCAGAAACTGTGCGGCATGTGGTTACAATTCCTGCCGTTACATGGCTATTGCTATTTATAATGGTTTAAACAAGGTGGAGAATTGTCATCTATACCAGGAAAAAGAACTTCTCCGGGAACACGAGATATTGAGTACTATGGTCGAGGAAACCGCAGATCTCAATATGAAACTGCAAAGAGAAATAGAAGAGAGAAAACAACAGGAGCAGCTTCTTGTGCAGAATTCGAAGCTGGCGGCTATGGGGGAAATGATAGGTATGATAGCCCACCAGTGGAGACAGCCCCTTTCTTCTATCAGTACTCTGGCCGGCAATTTGCAGGTTTTTATTGACCTCGACATGTATGATGATAAACAGTTTGGGGAATTGTTGGATGCAATCAACAATCATGCGCAATACCTTTCCAGTACCATTAACGACTTCAGGCACTTCTTTAAACCGGATAACCCTCAGGATATCGCCTTGATCGATGATGTAATCGGCAGTACGCTGGGCATTATTGGCAAGTCCCTGGAATATAAGAAAATCGGACTGGTAAAGGATTACTTATTTACAAAACCTATTCTTACTTATCCAAATGAGCTGATGCAGGTTTTTCTTAACATAATCAAAAATGCGGCCGATGTTTTTATTGACCAGGAAACCGCAGATCCTGAAATAGTAATAAGTGGTTACGAAGAGAACGGTTTTCAGGTGGTGGAGATAAAAGATAACGGTGGGGGTATTCCTGAAGAAATAATGGAAAGAATATTTGATCCCTATTTTTCCACCAAAGGAGCGGCTCTGGGTACGGGCTTGGGTTTGTATATGTCAAAGGTGATAGTTGAGGAACACTGCGGAGGTGAACTCCTGGTCAGCAATCTGCCTAAAGGTGCCTGCTTCAGTATTAAACTGCCGGTTCTGCAGGAGGGGGGCAATATGGCAAAATGATTAGCCCAAAAGAACTGAAGGAAGCTGCTCAAGGGATTACAGTCCTGTATGTGGAAGATGACCGCGAGTTGCGTGAGAATACCAGAAGGCTCCTGGCTACCTTTTTTATGGAGGTTGATACTACTGAAAACGGTAAGGAAGGGCTGGATAAATACCAAAAAGGCAGCTATGACCTGATAATCACTGATATAAATATGCCGGTGATGAACGGGGTAAAAATGGTAGAACACATTAGATTGCTGGATTCCAAACAGATAATTCTGGTAATTTCTGCCCATGATGAATCCAGGTATCTGGTAGAACTCATTAACCTGGGAGTGGATAATTTTGTAATGAAGCCACTGGATATCAAACAGTTTTTATCAGCTCTGGACAAAGCTATAAAAATGATCAAGTATGCTGAAATGGAAGAAGAATATACCCGAAACCTTGAAGAAACAGTCGAGCAACGAACCAGGGAATTATCAGAGGCTCTGACAATAGTACAGGAGCTGAGCAATGAAGTAGTACAAAGATTGACTGCTGCTGCAGAGTTAAGGGATACTGATACGGGATTACATAATAAGAGACTGGGGATTTATGCTCCCAGGCTGGCTGAAGTCATAGGCATGAAACCAGATTTCATCGCATCAATAGCCTTTGCTGCTCCCCTTCATGATATTGGTAAAATAGGTATTTATGACAAGATTCTTTTAAAACCGGGGAGGTTGACTGATGAAGAGTTTGAGATAATGAAAAGCCATACTATTACCGGAGCCAGGATTTTGTCCAACTCAAAACATGATAAGATTAACATGACGGAAAGCATTGCTCTGACTCATCATGAACGGTGGGATGGCAAAGGTTATCCCCGTGGTCTCAAGGGTGAAGAAATACCCATAGAAGGAAGGATAGTAGCAATTTGCGACAACTACGATGCCCTACGGAGCAAGAGACCTTACAAGCCGGCTTTCAGCCATTACAAGACCATGAAAATAATGACCGAAGGAGATGAAAGAACTGCTCCAGGGGCCTTTGACCCCGGGATACTGGAAAAGTTTATAGAAATTGCTGGAGATTTTAATGAAATTTTTGCTGCCAATCAAGATTAGTTTTTGAGAGATTTTAGTGTTTGAGATTTCTTTATTGGGAACTTATTAATTGCTCCTTCATATTATAGTAGTGAAACAATTCAAAAGGTTTCTAAAAAACTGTTAAAGGGGCAACGAATATATGAGCTTTTTAACCCAATCCATGTGGACACATGGCAACAGTATGCATATAGAATATCCTGAATGTCTGGATTCGGTACAGCGTAAAGATTCGGGAATCCGAGTTCAGGGAAAAAATGGCACAACCAACCTTTTTCATTTTGCTATCCCGAGTTCCACTATTGTGGATAGCGAAGCAATGCAGCTAGCAGCTGTTTTTCTCAGGTTCAGGACCGCTTCAGCGGATACTTATATTCAGGAGGTCTACCTCTATGATGGCGAAGAACGATTTGCCGAGTTTAAACAGCTTAATCTGGCACCGGAGGAGTTTTGTACGAAGCGCTTTGATCCACCCCTTTATCGAATGCAATATGGGCTGGGGGTTTCAATCTTTGCGGTTTTTGGCGAAGAACCATCATCCAATATCATGGAATTCAGTTCTGCGGGCGGCAATTTTGCAAGGAACATAAATTCCAATCTGCCAGGTAAAAAAAGTGCTAAAATCGTGAAAAACAAAAAATTGCAGTATAGAAGAAGATAAAAAAAATTCCCTCAGTAGTTTGAGAATATATGGAGCCAGTCTGTTAACAGGCTGGCTTTTTTGATAACTCCACAGTATAGAGACTGAGACGCAGTCTCTCTACTGTGAATGATTGAGCCTATGAGGAATAAGGGGTGCCTCGAAGCTGCTGGAGTATATTAAGTGAATAGTTGCTTAAAATCATAAAGGTCCCGGCTTAATTTGTCAGACAAATAAAGGAAAAAGGTCCAGGGTTAATTATTAAAACATAGAACGTTAAGGCTATAAATTTTGGATCTTTTTTGTTTATAAATTGATAATGGATAAAAGGAAGCGTAAAATTTTCGATTTTCACAAGAAAGAAATGGAAAGTAAAACAAGGTTCTGATATTATTAAGTCATAAATTGTCGCATTTCTCCAGGGGTATTGAGTAAAAGTTTCCCCATATGCTCATATCATTGGGAGTTAAGTCATTAAGCAAGTCCCAGGAAATACATAGGAGGTCCCGGAACTATGGAAGGCTTTATTATATTTTCTGATCTGAAGGGATACTCAAAACTTTCGGAAAAGGAAACCGAGATATTTTTTAATAAGGTAAATAGTGAACTGGCAAAGAGAATTCAAAAATACTTTGACCGGGCAGAAGTATTTAATACCTGGGGAGATGCAGTTGTTGCAGTATTTACCGAGGGAGAAGATGCGGTTGATCTGGTATTGGAATACCGGGATTTCTTTAATGCCTATGATTTTGAGTCTGCAGGAATGCGCAGCCTCTTGCCTCGCATAGGGGGGCATTATGGAGAGTTCTTCGTTTACAAGGATGAAGTACTGGGAAGAGCCAATATGTATGGAAGTAATATTAACACTGCTGCCAGAATCGAACCGGTAACCAGGACAGGTGAAATATATGTTACCAGAGAATTCAAGGATGCAATAGAGAATTTAAAGAAACCATTAACAGAGGTAAAATTTGATGAATTGGGTATTGTGGAATTAGCGAAAAATTTTGGAGAAAAAGAACTTTATCGTCTCTATCGCGAGGGTGAAAAAGCGCAGTTGATTGATAAAATATTTGCCATGGATTTAAGCGCTTCTTTTCCGCTACTGCCTTATGCCAGCAGCAGGGAACAGGAAGTACTGGATTATATAAATAGATCACAGGATACAGAGATTTTAAAAAGTGCGATTTATGGTATTAAAACGGAGAACAGTTCAGGGGCTTTTCTTGTGCAACTGGCAGGATTGAGCAAAAAATTCGGTATGTATAGGGAAGCTATAGAGTGTATAAATAATTTGGAGAGTTTTTTCATTGAATTAAACGGGGTTCAAATATATCCATACAGATTTAATCAAGAAATATTAAAACTTAAGGCCAATTGTTTGAGCCGGATAGGAGAATATGGGGAAGCCGGTGACATTGTTTATGGTCTCTGGCAGTTGGGCTTGAAGGATTCAGATACTCTGGCTATGTTGGCTGCACAGTATAAGCGTCGTGCCTTGATAAATGATGAGGGAAAAGAGAATCAAGAAGAAGTCAATTTTGACTTATTGCAAAGGGCAAAAGATTTATATCTGGAGGCATTTCGCCGAAATATCGATGATTATTATCCGGCCATTAATGCAGCTTACTTGTACAGGTTGCTTGGAGGCACAGAAGAAGAAAATGGGATAAAACTGGCCAGATATGTTCTGGATTCCTGGGCCAAGCGAGAGGGCGAAAACTGGTGGATGGATAGCTCGTTGGCAGAGGCAGAATTGTTGCAGGACAGCTTTAATGAGTCTTATCAGAGGTTTGAACGGGCATTGGGACTTCACCGCCCGGATTCCTTTGAAAGATCAGCAGTAATTGAGCAGATAAATATTTATGGGAAGTTGTCTGGCAAAGGGCCAGAGCTGGAGAAAATAATTTTCTTATTAAGAGACGGGTAAAGGTAAGTAACGTAATTGTTATTTTTGCATATTAAAATACCGGGGTTTTCTTCATATCGGCAGGTTTTATATATAAGTTCTAAAAAAGGAGGCAATAACAAATGTCTTATAAACCTCAACCAATTGACACTTCCAATGTGCATCTTAGTGAGGATATTCTGGAATTAACGGAACTGATTGCCAGGAGTGTCCATGACCATTGGTCATTGAAAAGATTTTCTGAAGGTTGGACCTATGGAGAAAAGCGAGATGATTTGCGCAAGAAACACCCTTCGCTTATCAGTTACGAGGAATTGGCGGAATCAGAGAAAGAATATGACCGGACTACAGCCCTGCAGACCCTGATGACAATAGTAGCCATGGGCTATAAGATTGAGAAGGTTTGATAGGAATACGGGCATAGTAAATCAGGGTAAAGGGAGGTTATCATAAGTGGCCCATGATGTATTTATTAGTTATGCTTCGGCCAATCTACGTATTGCTGAAGCAGTATGTGCAACACTGGAATCAAAAAACATTAAATGCTGGATGGCTCCCAGGGATGTCCTGCCCGGCGTAGAATACGCGGAATCCATTATAAATGCCATTGAACATTGCCGTGTTCTGGTTCTTGTTTTGTCTTCCAGTTCCAGTTCCTCGCCTCACGTTTTAAGAGAAGTGAATAAGGCAGCCAGTGATAGTATTTCCATACTTTCGTTTATTATTGAAGAAGTGAACCTGTCAAAATCCCTGGAATACTATCTTTCCACTGACCACTGGCTGAATGCTATGACTCCGCCTCTTTCCAGGCATATACAGGTGCTGGCTGAGACAGTGGACAAGTTGCTTATGGAAGTAAAAAGAAAAAAACATCCAGCTCAGGCCGGTCCCCGGATAGATAAAATTCAGGAATTTTCCACTCAGGTAAGGAAAGAAACGAAGGAGAGCATTCTTTTACCGGTTTCTCCTGAAAAACAATCGCTTTTCTTACCAGATTTGATAGTGGATGTCAATGGTACCGGGGAGTTTCGCGAAATACAGGAAGCAGTCGATACGGCCTCTGATGGACAGTTAATTATTATAAAACCTGGTATTTACCGGGAAAGAATAGAAATAGAGAATAAGGAATTAAAAATTCAGGGAGAAGGCTATGAAAAAACCAAGATTTTGTCCAGCAACGATAGTTCGCTGGTGATAAATGGAGATAAGAATTGCCATATAAAGGGACTTTGTTTTAATGTTAGCGGAGCTGCAGTTGGTACACCGGTATGTTTGCTTGATGGTTCGGCAAGTATTGAGGATTGCCGATTCTATGGCGGTGGTATAGGTATAAAAATAGCCGGAGGGAAACCTGAGCTGACCGGGAATGTCTGCGATCACAATTATGTGGGTATATCTGTTGAGAATCTTGCCCAGGCTTTTCTAAAAAATAATCAGTGTCACAATAACCAGTTTGGTATAGTCTATGGTGATGAGTCGGGAGGAAAAGCTTCAGGAAACATTTGCAGAAAAAATCGGACAGGTATCAGGGCAATAGAATATGCTGAACCTGAACTTGCTTCTAATGAGTGTTACGAGAACAAAGATTATGGAATTGAATTGTGCGGCAAGGTAAAAGGATTGGTGCAGAAAAATATCTGTAAAAAGAATCTGGCAGGACTGCGCGTGGATGATAATGCCGAACCTGTGGTAAAGGAAAACAATTGCAGCGAAAACCTGGAATCAGGAATAAGTTATGCTGGCAAAAAAGGTGGAATCGCCCGTGAAAATCAATGTAGCAGGAATAAGAATTATGGCATTCAAATTGGGAAAAAAGCCGAACCTTTATTGGAGAAAAACCAGTGTAACAGAAATAGGGGCATGGGTATAGCATTTTTTGAAAATGCCGGGGGTACAGCAGTAAATAATATATGTAACAGGAATGATGTGCACGGCATTCTGATTAGAGAACAGGCACAACCTTTCCTCGAAGGGAACAAGTGCAATGACAACCGTGAGGCCGGTATAGCCTATTTTGACAATGCTGCTGGTTATGCCGGTAAAAATATCCTCCGGGGAAACAAGGTTATGGACATTTCAGTAAGCGGACAGGCAACTCCCAAAATAAAATAATCTTGAATATCCAGGAGAAATAAGAGGTCTTTGTTTTATTAAAGCTTTTCAGACAGCACTTTGGAGAGCTTTCTTATTTTGAGTTTACTTATTTTTTTAAACATTTCCTGTTTTTATTTCTGATTTACTCTGGTGCAATACTTGTTTTGCACATACAATGTAATAAAGTGGTGCTGTTTCCTTTAAAATATTTGTATGGATAAAACATGTAATAGAATGGAATAATGCTAGGAGGATTGGCTATGGATGAATTCAAGGTCAGGATAGACCATGATGGAGTAATCCGTTTGCCGGCAAAGACAAAAATGCGCCTGGGACCTAGCCTCGATAATTCTTTCAGTATTTGCCTGGAATCACGGAAGTTTTTAATCATTCCCGTTGAAGATGAGCTGGACGAAGAATTACTGGAAATACTTGCTCATGAAGGTATTATAATATAATAAAAATAAACGAATATTGCGCATCAGAGTGTTCAGGGAAGCAGTACCTCTATTATAAATATTGTTTCAGATATATAATGCCTTTTCAGAGCTTTAATGCAGCAAATAGTTTAATAACTTTGACAAAAAACAGGTGATCCAATATTCTGAATAAAAATATATTATAAAAACTGAAAGGGGGAAGGTGGAATGACTGACGAAAAAAGAATTGAAGATCTGGTTATCAGCAATGAATTGACGGTATTTTACACAGGAGAGGTAATGGATAACAAGCCTCACGGACAGGGAAAAGCTTCTTATAAAAGTGGTGGCTGGTATGAGGGTGAATGGAAGGATGGTAAAAGGGAAGGGTTTGGGAGAGAATTTTACCCTGATGAAACCTTGAGGTACGAGGGTGAATGGAAAGAAGGAAAAAGAAACGGGAAAGGCAAGTCCTACTATACTGATGGTAAGTTGGCCTATGAGGGCGAATGGAAAAATGACAAGCCTATAGATTATCCCTATCACTATTAATAGTGTTCTTCTTGATAATAATCTAATAAGCAAAACCGAGGTCTGTTAGACAATAACTGACCTCGGTTTTTTGCCATTTTTCTTGATAATTCGAGAAAACTCCCTGCAAAAATAGGCCGAAAAAAGGAGAAAAGAAACAATACGAAGAAATGAATTAGTAAAACAGAACTCCTCAGTTCACGTTTTGCATATATTTATAGAAACAGACAAATGAGCAAAGAACTGTATGTCCTGTGGGTAAGGCAGATACTTGTGCATCTCGTTGATCTAGTGAATGTATAAATGGATACTTAAACTGGAGGTGAAATAAGTGGGATTATTAGTCTGTACAGGGGCCATGATACAATGCAGTTTTGGGGTTGCCCCCAGTTCTTTAATGGTTCTTCCCCAGAACAGAGTTCTGGCTACCATGCCTGCTGCCAATATTATGGACAATAAGCCTTTCGTTAATATCTTGCCATTTGGAATGTGTACTTCCATGGCCAATCCTGCAGTTGCATCAGCTACAGCAGCTGCATTAGGGGTATTGACTCCTATGCCTTGTACTCCAGTTACTCCTGCACCATGGGCACCGGGATCCCCCAAGGTATTGATTGGCAATATGCCGGCCTTGAACAATTCATCTAAACTCATGTGTGCTTATGGGGGAGTGATACAGATCACCAATGCCGGGCAAAGCAAAACCATGGTTCCATAAAGCGTGATAGTTTAGAAGGGGGTTTGCTTCTATGGACATAAAAGAAATGAATGAAAAATGTCTGCTTGAGCTTGATCCGAGGCAGAAGACAGCAATTCTCAGATTAACATCTCCGCCAGCAAATGTTTTGTCTTCTGCTGTTTTATGCGAGTTAAGACAATGCCTGGATAAATTGGATGAATATTCAATATCTGCACTTGTTATTAGCGGAAATGAAGAATATTTTAGTGCCGGGGCCAATATTAGAGAAATTGCCGGGAACAGTACCGAAGCCAATGCTGAATATTTTTCCCAAATATACGAGGTTTTCAAGCGTATTGAGAACATGAAATGTCCGGTTATAGCAGCAGTTAATGGTTTTGCTATGGGAGCCGGCTTTGAACTGGCTTTATGTGCAGATATCAGGGTTGCAGATGAAAAGGCAGTCTTTGCTGCTACTGGAGTTAACCTGGGCCTGGTATTCTGTACCCAGAGACTCCCTCGTTTAATCGGCTATGGTCCCAGCAAAGAACTGTTGCTGACAGCCAAAAAAATTACTGCCCTGGAAGCGGAACACCTGGGAATTGCAGCATATGTGAGTCCTGCGGGTAAGGCAGTTCCTCAGGCTCAACACCTGGCTGCAATAATCAGTCAAAAGTCAATAACAGCCTTACAGGCTGTCAAACAAGCTATAAACGAAGGTATAGGAAAAAGCCTTGCAGAAAGCATGGAAATGGAATCCCGCTACCTTAATAAAATGTTCGCTGGTAAGGAATTGGCTGAAAGGGCCAGGGCTTTTTTAAGAAAAGAAGAATAAAAATAGAACAAAATTAATTAATAGGCTTTGTTTCCTGGAAAAAGCCATAAATATACAGTTGAATGCAAATCAGAAGCAAAAGAACGCAGATTCATTATGATTACCTGGATTTGAAAATCGTTAAAAACAAAAAACAGCCGGGCACTCAGCTTAATAGGACTACTGAGTGCCTGACATCCATAATTCAAAATAAAAATGCTATTTCTTTTTGCCCACATTTTCAATATATGCAATATAATAAAGGTTTTTGCAGTAAGACCAAGGATCATGAATTGTAGCTCAGTCTACTTTTTTGCCGGCGTCTGCTCCAGGAGTGGTCAGGTAGATAGCCTGCAGGTCAACAATAACTACGCCTTTGGGATTAGCCTTGGGGTTAGCTTCCAGTACCATAGCCCGGCCTGCCTCAAAATTGCTGCCTGATGTTTCAACACTTGCCTTTCCTTTGAACTGAAACCCGGTTTTTTCTTTCCAGACTGATACTGATACATTGGGATTAACAGAGATATTATCCAGGGTTTTTTTCATGAAATTGTTGACCATCATCAGTTTATCATCTCTCAGGACTTTTCCCCAATGAATAGGTACAGCATTGGGTATTCCCTGCTTATCTGCTGTAGCCAGTACCCAGATAGAGTTTTCCAGTACACGCTTCATCTCATCGTTGATTTTTGACATTTCTTGTCCTCCTTATTTATGTTTTTTTAAATCAAGATAGGGCAGGGATTTTCTCTGCAGACTGTTTTCAGCAGCGCAGCTTAAAATCAAATATTAAATTGTCCTATCAAGACTTTGAGCTCTTCGGCACTTTCAGCCATCTGACGGGAAGCATTATTTATGTCTGCAGCCGTTTCAGCAGTCAGTTGACAGACCCTGGCGATTTCCTGGGATCCGGAACTGGATTCTTCCACTGTTGCTGCAGTTGCTTTCATGGCCTTGTTTACTTCATTAATAGACAGGATTATTTTCTCAGTATGGGTAGAGATTTTTTCTATAATAGACAAAAAGGTATCACTATCTTTTTTATATAGACCGCATATATGAACCATATCACCGTAGTCTCTAATAATATCATCATTAATAAAACGGAGCAACTCATTGGCATAGTTTACCAGTCTGGCAATGGAATCCTGTACTTGATCTGTCATACCTTGGATCCCCTCTACAGCATGGGAGGAATTCTCCGCTAATTGTCTGACTTCCTCAGCAACAACAGCGAATCCTTTTCCCTGTTCTCCTGCCCGTGCAGCCTCAATAGCAGCATTCAAAGCCAATAGATTAGTCTGACTCGCAATACCGGAAATGTTATCTGCCAGGTTAGAAATATTTTCGACAACCTTAGCATCTTCAATAGCCTGGGTTAACTTTTGTCTTATGCTTTCATAAACATCTTCGGCTATTTTTTTATTTTTGCTGGCTCCTTTTTCCATTTTGGCTGCCCGCTTTTCTATTTTTTGTGATTCAAGATGGCCCTGTTCCAGATCTTCATTTACCAGAGTAAGGGCAGCGGATATTTCGTCTCCAGAAGCAGTAATTTCCTGACTCGATGCTGATATTTCCTGCATACCTGTAGCTATGTTTTCAGTAGATGCAGATACTTTTTCCATACTCGAAGAGATGTTTTGCCCGGAATAAGATAATTCCTGGCTGGAAGCAGCAAGTTCTCTAGAATTAGCTGCTATATTTTTCATCATATTACGCAAATTGTCCTGCGTTTTGTCCAGTACTCGTGAAAGCTGACCCAGCTCATCTTTTTGCTGCAAAAATTTTTCGGGAATTTTGCTGTTGAGTTCTCCCCGGCCAATAGTTTCAATATAAGAGGCGGCAGAAATAATAGGTGAGGAAATTCTCCTTCCCAGTAATAAAGAGATTAGAGAAGTAAGCAGAACCAGGAGCACTGTTATCAGAATAATGCCTTTTTTCAATATGTCAAGGTCGGCCAGCACTTCGTCACGGGCTTCGGTAACAGCAAGAGACCAGTTGCTGTTACCGACTGGAGCAAATCCTATAAACCTATTTGTTCCATCAGTCCACAGGTATTCCCCATAGCCTTTTTCTCCGGCGATCATTTTTTTGCTTATTTCTGCCAGGGAAAGAAGTTCGGTTTTAGTTTTTGAATCTTCAATGGGGTTATATTTTTCGCGTACCAGGTCGAAATCGGGATGGGCAACAATAGTGCCTTTGTTATTGAGTATAAAAGCATAAGAGTTTTCCCCGATTTTCGCGTCAAGCAATGCTTTACTCAGATTTTCGGCATCCATAGCTGCTGTAAGTACGCCTGCAATACTGCCATCATTTTTCTTAATCGGTGCAGCCATCATGAGTATAATCTGACCTTTGTCCTGGCTGGCTATCGGGTCCGAGACTGCTGATTCGCCGTTAACGGCTTTTTGGAAATAATCCTGCTCACTCAGGTTGCTGGTAGTTCCTGCTGAAGTATACATCTGACCATCCAGGCCGGCAATTCCCATCATTAAATAGCCCATTCTGCTGCTTTCTGCTTTCAGCAAAGGTATTTCCTGCTCCAGTTCCACAGTATTGAATACCTTTGCTGCAGCAAGGGTTTCGATACTGGAAAGATGGGCTTCTATTTCTTTACTCTCTGCCCTGCCAAGATCTTCAGCCCTGCTGAGCAAACTTTGTTCGAGATTATTCAGCAAGACTTCAGAAGCACTATTATAGGCTAATATGCCCAAACCAATGCAGATTATTAAAACTACTGCAGAAAAATACAAAGCCAATTTACCTGCAATGCTTTTCATATAAACTCCCCCTTATGTTTTAGTTTTATCTCTGTCTAAAAACAAAACAACGAACTCTGCACAACCTTTCCAATGAAAAGAATTTACGCAATATTTTATTAATTTCTACATTGAATAATCAATTTCCTTTACAGGATATGGATTGATTATAAATTATTATAATGACAATAATGTTGATGTTTTTTATTAGAGAGCTTTGCATAATTAGGTTTTTGACGTTGGTGTCATCCTGAACGAAGTGAAGGATCTCATCGCAGGTCATGCTGCAATCACCTTAAAGTCGGCATTTACCTCCAAGTTCTATTATCGATTCTTCGCTAACGCTCAGAATGAAATAGATCAATCGTATTATGCAAAACTCTCATTATTGATTCCGCCAAAAATGAAAAAATGCTGCAGGTGAAAAATTTTCCACTACAGCACTTTTAAAATATCTCCTGAGAATCAAGAAATCTTATAAATGAAATTTTTGTATAAGCAGGTTGAGTTTTTCTGCACTATTAGCCATTTTGCGAGAGGCTTCATTAATTTCCATGGCTGCTCCACTTGCCATCTCACTGCCTTTGGCTATTTCCTGGGAACCCGCTGTAGATTCCTGGATAGTAGCTGAGGTTGCTTCTATTGCCTTATTAATTTCATCCATGGCTGTGCTAACCTGTTCAATATTGGTTTTTATCTTATCTGTCAAAGAAGCAAACATATCGCTGTCATTCTTGTACTTTTTCATAATATCTACAAAAGTACTATAGTCTTTGATAGCTACATTATTTACGAAGTCCAACAATTCATTGGTATAGTTGACCAGATTAGCAATGGAATATTGAACCTGTCCGGTCATTTTCTGTATTCCCTCAACAGCTCCTGAGGAATTTTCGGCCAATTTTCTGACTTCCTCGGCAACTACAGCAAAGCCTTTTCCCTGCTCACCTGCCCGGGCAGCTTCAATAGCTGCATTAAGAGCCAGAAGATTCGTCTGTTCAGCTATAGCAGATATGTCTTCTGCCAATCCGGAAATTTCTTCGACTACCTGGGCTTCTTCGATGGCATTTACCAGCTTGTCTTTGATATTGTCATACATATCCATAGCAGATTTCTGTGATACCGAAGCAGCTTCCTGCATCTTAAGAGCCTGCTTTTCGATCTTTTGTGATTCCATATGGCCTTCCTGCGCATCAGCGTTAACCTGGCTAAGGGCTGCAGCGATCTCCTCCCCGGAGGCATTGATTTCCTCGGTCGCAGAAGATACTTCTTCCATACCAGCCGCTATTTCTTCGGTGGAGGCAGATACTTCTTCCATACTGGAAGCAATATTTTGCCCGGAAGCTGCGAGTTGTTCGCTGGCTGCACTAACTTCCTGAGAGTTGATGGATATGTCTTGAATTAAGTTCTTCAGATTATTAACCATATTTCCAAGATCCCGCGAAAGCTGCCCCAGTTCATCCTTTTGGTTCATATATTTATCTGATATTTCTACTGCCAGATTTCCTTCAGCCACCAGCTTCATTTTTTCCGAGGCTTCAACTATAGGATGGGAAATTGTTTTACCCAGAGCCATAGCCAGGAATATTCCTAAAATTAAAAGAACCATCAATACCAGAATAGTACGGGTTTTAAGTGATTCCAATCCTGCCATTATTTCGGATTTATCAGCAGTAACAGCAAGAGACCACTCACTGCCAGGGATAGGTGCATAACCCATAATTTTTTCCATATCGTTCGTCCACAGGTATTCACCAAAACCTGTTTGGCCGTTTATCATTTGTTCTACCATTTCTGCTAAAGGAGCCAGAGATGGATCGCCTTTGATTTCTTCAAATATATTGTACTGATCCAGAACCATATTGTTATCCGGATGTGCTATAACTATGCCGTTTTTGTTTATCATATAGCCATAACCGGTCTGGCCAAATTCTATATTATTTACAATATCACTTAAAGTCGCGGAATCCAGGGCAGCTGCCAGGACTGCTTCGACAGTTCCGTCATCTCCCTTTATAGGGCTGACCATCATTACTATTATACTGTTATCTATGCGGCTGACTATCGGATCAGAGATAGCAGAGTATCCATCAAGGGCCTTGGTGAAATAGTCGCGGCCATACAAATTGGTAGAACTTCCGGCGGTAGTAAATACTGTACCATCCAGGCTGGCAACCCCCATCATTATGTAACCAAGTCTTTCATTTTCTGCTGTAAGTAATGCCAATTGCTCCTCCGGACTCATAGTCAGAAGGGATTTTTGCGCAGCAATGGTATCCATTATTCCTATCTCGGACGCTATTTTGTCACTAACCATCTGAGCATTATCCGTGGCTTTGGAATTTATATTTTGCTCAATAGTGTCCAATAGGGCATTGGAAGCACTATTATATGCAAGAAAAGCCAGACCGCTGCAGAATAACAATATGAGCACAGAAAAATATAAAGAGAGTTTTTTGCCAATACTTTTCATAAATCTTGCCTCCTATCAATAAAATACTGCAAAAGACTATAAAAGACGGTTTAGCGGCAAAAAATGCCCCCAGAGATAAATTTGTGTATTTAGATTCCCCCCCCTTTTGCTTTTACTACATAATAATAGGAAAATATTTGCGGCGAAGAATCAAAAACAATTGCTGAGACGTTTTAAGTAAATCTTAGAATTATTAGGATAATTATACTACAAAATAGACAAATTTTCCTTATTAATTATTAACATATTAAGAAAATTGTCGAAAATAACGGACACATTATATTTTTGAATTCCTTATTTTTCATTATGGTAGTCAGGCACTCAGCAATGCTAAATTTCTGCTAAGCTAGATGAAAAGAGTTCTGAGTGCCTGACTCTCCAATTTCAAAGCTTTTCGAGTCAGCGTTATTCACAATAAATTGTGTTGAACTACATCTGATTATTTAATCATATGTATATTCATAAGCTTTTTGCAGTGGAATACATGATAGGGCTTTTTTGCCATAATTAACATTGTTGTCAAAAACTATAAATATATATATATAAAACTCTTTAAATATAAGACTATTCATGCTAATATAAAATCACCGAAGGTCTCGTTTATTTTTGCGACATAAGGCCCATGAGGTCTTATTTTTCATTTGAATGCTGGTATATATCAGAAAAACAAGATTTAATTTGCTCAGAAAAATTACTTTTTGTAATAAGCTATCTTAAGCTTTATAATCAGTATATAATTGGCGCTGGAAAGCAATAAAGGGGGAGAGGCTTGATGAATATGAATTTTGGCAAAACTCTATTTGGTTTTAAGCCGGCTGAGGTTAAAGAGGAAATCCAGCGTATGGATACAGAATATAAGGAACAGCTTGCCGGGCTGGAAAAGGAAATAGAAACAGCCCGTGAAGATTTGAATGAGTACGAAAAAAGAGTATCAGAGTTAAAGGCCAAAGTTGATGAATATATCGAAAAAGAGAGGGAAATAGCAGGGGTTTTGGTGACTGCCCAGGAAAACGCCCGGAGGATTGAAGAGGAAGCCCGGGAAAAGGCACGCAGAATGCTGGAAAGTACCGAACACACGCTGGAGAAAAAGCAGGAAGAACTGGAGTTATTACGCCTGAAAGTCCGGCGTTTTAAAGAAGATTTTAGAGATACCCTGGATAAATACCGCTTATCAATTGAGACTATGAGAGATCCGGGTGATGAATCTCATTTTGCACCTACATTGATTACCAACGATAAAGAAAAAAGTAAAAAACAGGATATTTCTTCATGAGAGGAGACGGTAACAATTATTGGCGGAGGAGAAGGCCGTTTTGCTGAAGCCAAAACAAGTGCTGAGCGGCTGGAGGGGTTGAAGAGGCAACTTGGGCAACTTCAGCAAGCAAGAGAGACCAAACATGCAGAAATAGCCAGGCTCAGAGAACAGCTCACTGTTTTGGAGGGAAGATCCAGCACTGTTCGGTGTTCACTTATTGAAACAGTGAAAATTGCCGATGAAATGGAAGCAAAAGCCCGGCAAAAGGCTGAAAAGATTCTGGCAGAGGCAGAGCTTGCTGCTGCACTCCAAAAAGCTGAGCTGCTTGCGATAGAAAAGGAAATGGCAGCTCTAGATAAAGAACTGTGCTCTTATGAAATTATCGAAGAAGAGAATCCTGCTGCTGAAAAAGACCTGCTGGAAAAGCTGGCTGAGGGTTTGCTTGATGAGCAAAAAACCTCGGCGCTGCTCGAAGAAAATGGCATTGATTTGGAAGAAATCGCCAAAGCCTTTTCCGATGGCAGGAATGCTCAGGAAACTGAAACGCCTCTTGCCTTTAAGCCCAGCAGTTCAGCAGACAGTGAATCCATATACAACATGAAAGTGGTTACTTTCGTTAATGCCTGTCATTATGTGACCTTTGGCAAGAACCCCGGTCCGGTACATGCCCATTCCTGGCAGGTGGAGATTGAGGTTTCGGTACCACAGGAGATCGGCGAGACCATAGAATTCAACAAGGTCTTCAAGGCAGTTTCGTCAGCTCTTTCCATCTATGAAAATACTGTTTTGAACCATGTTTATCCTTTCAACAAAATTCAACCTACAACAGAAAACATATCCATGTACTTTTTTAACCTGATTCAGGACGCCCTGTCTGAAATGGGATTGGGACTTGCACGCCTGAATCTATGGGAAACGCCTACCAGGGGGATTGAGGTTAACAACCGTAATAGTTCCATGGACGATATAATCTTAAGTGATGAAGAATTTCCGGAGACTTATGAAGAGGCGGCTGTGGCAACTGACATTAATCTGGAAATCGAGGAAGAGGAAGAACCTCCCGAGATTTCTTCGCGTATTTTTCTGGAAGCCGCTGAAATATCCCTTCGTCCATCCTACTCCATTCGCCAGTATTTCTTTGCTGCCCTGTTAATAACTGTTGCAGCTATTATCCTATATAATAATATTCTGTGGGCTCCTATGGAACAGCACTATCCCTGGGGTGAAGATAGCTGGGGACACCTGTTCAAGGCGGAGAGTCTTTATCATGAGATAATTCAAGGGAATTATTACCCCCAGTTTACAGAATATTGGTACAATGGCAGCCAGCCTTTCCGCTACTGGGCTCCATTACCATATTATGCCCTGGCTTTCTTGATGGCTGTAAGCGGTAATATATTTACTGCAGGGAATTTGTACATATTCCTCTGTGCTCTTCTGGGGGCATTATCCTGGCTCTTGCTGTCTCGCAGGATGGGACTTTGGCCGGCGGTGATGTGCGGGCTGATATGGTTGATCTGGCAGGATAATGTACGGGTAGCCTTTTCCGAGGGCAATCTGCCCCGGGTGCTGGCTACGGCTCTTTTGCCTTTGTTGTTTTTTCTCTTTCTTCATACCATACAGAACAGAAAATCATATAAAGGCATAATTGCCACAGCCCTGGTGATACATCTGGTAATACTCTGTCATGCTATGATGGGCGCGATTTATTGCATTTGTCTGGCCTTATTTGGCTTTTTTCTCTGGTTTTTCCGGGGATGTCAACTGCCCAATCTTCTTCAGGCGCTTATGGCTTTATTTTTAGGTATATTGAGTTCATGCTGGTGGCTTTTGCCCAGTTTAAGCGGAGGGATAACCGGGATCGATGCTCAAGCAGTTAAGGAAGCCATGATAGATATGGATTATCTTCTGGGATGGATGCCTGCAGAAGCATCCCTGAATCCTTTACGGCGTTTTACTTACACAGGAACCTTTTACTGGGGGATTGTACTGGTAACAGGACTGATTCTGAATATAATCACCTGGAAATCCAAGCCAGCCTGGGCTAAAAGTGCCAGCCTTCTGGGTCTGATCCTTATAGTAATTACTTTTCCATTCATTAGAGGCTTTTATATTGTCTTGCCTCTGAGTCATTTATTATGGCCGTTGCGCTTCAGCAGTGTAGCTGCTTTGATGATTCTGGCAGCTTCGTTTACATTTAACCTTTCCGGGCACAGGCAAAAATGGTTGCAGTCTCCGTATATGATAACCGCTATTATAATGGTTTTGTTCGTGATGCAAATAGCGGATTGTTTGGTGTCCTTCCGCTTTTTGGCACGTACCGGTTCCCGACCTTATGAAATAATACAAACTGCTGAATTTATTAGAAAAGACCCTGGCTGGCGTGTGGCTACTGTAGACTTGAGTCAGCTGGGGTCGGCTCCCTCATATACGTTTTCCCAGGCGGCAGCTCTGGAACAGGTTTTCGGATGGGCCTGGCAGGGAGCTACGACTTCCAGGAATATTATGCTGCTCAATACCGGCCTGGAAAACCAGTATTACCCTTTTCTATTCCGCTCCTGTGTTGACCTGGGAGCTACTGAACTGGTGGTCAAGGAGGATGTAGTTACTGACCTTAAGTCCTTTCAGCATGCAGCTCTGATGGCCGGCTATACTCAGGTGGAAAGAATATCCAATATGAGCGTATGGCATAGTATAGACAATCCTTATCTGGTCAGAAAAGAACCGCAATGTCTGGCAATAGGTAAGTATGTGGGGACAGTTGCTGTGCAATTCCCCGCTGTGGAAATGGGTATATCTCCCGATATTGATCAGTATGATGTTGATAAACTCAAGGAATACCCGATGCTTATATTGAGCGGTGCCAGTTGGCAGTCCAAGAGCAAAGCTGAGGAAATTATCAAAGAATACCTGGATTTTGGGGGGAGAGTTTTCGTGGAACTCGCCGGTATGCCTGAGAATATCCTGGCCAAACAACCGGAATTTCTGGGTGTATATGGGGAACCGATAAGCATACGGGATGAGATTGAAGTCTGGGGTAAAGACAGAAGATTGGTATTATCTCCTGTCAGCCTGGGAGAAAAAGACTGGCATGCCTATGTACCTATGGAACTGGATGGAGTGGAACTGGAGTTTTCCTACTATGGAAACCAGGCACCCATACTGGGATATAAAATGGTTAACAACCACAAGGTGTGGTTTCTGGGTAACAATATTACCTATCATACTTTTTTAACTGCTGATCCGGAAAGCCTGGACTTACTGCAGGAGTTATTTGAACTGGACAGCAGCTATGAGACTGATACATTAATCCCTTTGCAGCACTATGAAGCCAGCGAAAATGGATATAGAATGACCTACAGCCTGGAACGGGCAGAAACTGCAGTTGTACCTGTTGCCGCTCTCGATGGTATGAGGGTTGAGTTGGATAACCAGGAAATCCAGGCAGATAATTATGAAAACCTTCTAAAACTGGAATTGCCTGCCGGAAAACATGATATCAATATTCATCTGGAGAAGACCCCGGTTTACAAGTGGGGAATGGGTTTATCACTGCTGTCTGCCATTCTTCTGGCAGTAGGTTTTGTCTATTTCAGAAAAAAGGGTGACCAGCTGTGAAAAGGTGGATTTATGGGCTGACAACAGTGCTTTTGATATTTCTTATTGTGTGGCTGTTTCCACCTGGTTCGATTTTTGTTCCCGATTGTGAACTGGATGGCAGTTTTGAAGACTGGCAGGGGCGGACCTTTTTGAGTGATGTTGAAGGCGATGGCCGTTCTCATAATGATTTCAAAAAAATTTCCTGGGCTACCAATGAAAATGAATCCAGCCTCTACTTCATGATTGAACGTTTTGCCGCCTTTTCAGGAAAGAATCGTCTGGATGCGCGTATGTTTTTCGATATTAATGCTAATGGCAGTTATGAAGACCTTGTTGATAAATATGTTGATCTTTCTTATTATCCCAACAATGGCCAGGTTAATGCACGAATATATACGGTTGATGGGAGGCTTAAAGGCACCTACAGCGGACAATGGGGTGAGATAAGCAGTGCAGGCGGCAGTCGTTTTGAATTTTCCCTGCCGATGGATGAGCTGCGGGTATATCCCGCTCAAACAATCAGGTTCTATATTACAGATATCAGCGGAACCCAGTTGGGCCGTTTACCGGATCAGGGTGACATACAATGGTCACCTTTTCCGGTTTATTTTCAGAGCCGCTTAAGTATAGGCCTGGCCTGTTTAATCTGGCTCTTGCTAACCGTTTTCTTCCATCATAATCGAATCTGGGTTTTTTACTATGTTTGGGGTTCTGTTGGACTCTGTTGCCTGATGATACTGCTTTTTCATGGCTCACTGGTGGAATATCGCCTGGAACACTATACGAGTTTAATATTACATCATCTCCTGGCTTATCTGGATATTATGACCTATATTTTTGACAAGGCTCCGGGAACGCTGTTGGTCCTGATAAAGGTTGACAATAGCTGGACTACAATAGCTATTGATATTGAAAATTCAGGATTTCTCGAAATGTGTATTGTTTTTGGCTTAATAATATTTTACCCGGTTTACCGATGGAGAAAAAGAATCGGAGCAGCTCTTCTGGGGGTTAGCGGTGTTTATGCAATAAACCTTCTCCGGCTTATGGTGGTAATCTGTCTGATTCACAAAGGGGGGAGAGACATGAGTTTTATTGCTCATACCCTTATAGGCCGCTTGCTCTTCTTCACACTGGTAATTGCATTATACTGGAAACTCATAACCAAAGCTACATTAAAGAAGATCAAGGAGAATGTACAAAATGATTGAAGTGTTCTGGGAGCAGGCCATTAGATTCGGGTTATTCTGGGGTATATGGCTCCTGGTACCCTTGCTGGTTGACGTCTCCACAGCAATGGTCTATTTTATCAGTTTTCTCAGCAACAAAAAAAGAAAAGAAGAAAAGACCGAAGAATTAAATTATTTTCCCTATGTTACTATTGTGGTTCCGGTACATAACTCAGAAGATACGCTCTATGCCTGTTTAAGATCTATTGCCCGGCAGACTTATCCCCGGGATTGTATGCAGTTGATCTGTGTTAACAATGGCAGTGAAGATAATAGCTTTGCAGTTTTCCAACGTTTTCAGGAAGAATACACTACTATGGCTGTTTCCTGGACCGCGGTGGAGAGAGCTGGCAAGTCCATTGCTCTTAACGCCGGGATGTACTCCGGTCATGGCAGTTATATGATGAACGTGGATGCCGATGTCTGGTTAGACCGGGAGGCGGTTATGAATGTAGTAAAAACCTTCGAAAAGGACAGCAGCCTGGCCGCAGCTACCGGTTCAGTCAGGGTTGATAAAAAAATAGGAGAAGGGTCCACTGTTCTGGATATAATCAATTATTGTGAAATTATAGAGTATATCGTGGCTTTTGATGTAGGGAGAAGATACCAGGATCTGAAAAATTCCATTTTTACACTGTCTGGTGCTTTTTCTGTTTTTCGACGGGATATTATCCTGCAGTCCTTTCTTTACCAGACCAGGACGGTTTCTGAAGATACAGACCTGACATTCAATATACGTAAGGCTATTCAGGACAGCGGCGGACGTATTGGCTTTATAGCCGACGCCATAGCATATGTAGAGCCTATAGAATCGATGAGCAGACTGTACTCGCAGCGAGTGCGCTGGCAGAGGGGAGAGATAGAAGTTACCGGTGTTTATTATGATAAGGTCCCTGGCATTCGTGAAGCCTTGGGAGATTTTGTGGGGCGTATCCTTATTTCCGATCATACCCTGTCATTTTTGCGGCTTGCCTGGACCTTTCTTTTACCCTTTTTATATTTCCTGGGATACCCCTTACCGACTTTGCTGGTGGCACTGATGGGGATGTTTGTCTGTTATCTCGTTTTAGAAACCTGTACTTATGCTATTGCCTATAAAGGAGCAGAAGAGCATTATAAGAAAGGATTGAAAAAGATCTGGTGGATAGTATTTTTTATGCCCATTTACAGGTATCTTTCATACTGGTTCCGCCTGGCTGGTATTATTATGGTATTGACTGAAGAAAAGAGCTGGAAGGTCGAAAATCCGGTTACCCAGCTTGCAGATATACTGGGACAATATATAAAGCTTATGAAAGGGAGTGTTTTGTCTGTGCGAAAGTGGTTGAAATCATGAGGATGGAGCTGGCTTTTCTTTTTTCTTCAATTCTGATGGGAGCCTGTGGGCAGATTCTATTAAAATGTGGGGTTAATCGTCTGGGACAAATAGATTTAAGCCGAACTGAAATTATCAATACCATTTTCCATATATTTACTAATATATGGATTGTTACAGGAATTCTATTTTTTGTATCCAGCATGATACTGTGGATAAAGGTGATTTCTACCATGGAATTGAGTAAAGCCTATCCCACTGTCAGTTTGTCTTACATAATAGTATTTATTCTGTCGGTTTTTCTTTTCAGCGAGACAGTTAGTCCGGATAAGATAATAGGCCTGATTCTGGTCTCAGCTGGAGTATATTGCCTGCATATGTAGAACTGCAATGTAAAGGAGGTGTTGAGGTTTGGGCAAGTATTTTGCGGTCATTGTTTTGCCTATGTATAATGATGAGCTTTGCATTCCTTCGCTGCGAACTATGTTTGATGGGAATATCCCTATGCCACCGGGATGTGACTATCGTATTGTGGTGGTGAATGACGGTAGTAAGGACGGAACCCTTAATCTGGTGAATGTCTGGATGCAGGAGAACAGGCGGGTTAGGGTAGTCAGCCATTCCCGGAACATGGGCCTGGGCCAGGCTATTTTGACCGGTTTTGCCGAGGCGATAAGGATGGGGTCCAACTGTGTGGTTACCATGGATGCAGATGCTTCCCATCCAGGTGATATTATCAATGAACTGATTACTGCTGTCCTGAAAGGAGCAGATATTGCCATAGCTTCCAGGTTTGCTGAAGGAGGTCAGCAAATCGGTGTTCCTTTCATGAGACGGGTATACAGCCAGGGGGCCCGGACTCTCTTATCCCTGGTTTTTCCTTTGCGAGGTGTGCGGGATTACACGGTAGGTTTTCGAGCTTACAAGACTCATATAGTAAACCAGGCACTGTCCCAGAAGGAGGATTCCTTTCTCAGATTCCACAGTTTTGCCGCCATGGTGGAAATTCTGCTGAAGATTGTTACCCTGGCCAATAAAGTAGAGGAAGTACCACTGATACTACGCTATGACCACAAACAGAGCCCCAGCAAGTTAAGATTCTGGTCAACTGTCCGGGATTATGTAAGACTCTGTTTTCTTCCCAAAAATAAATGTTCCCTTGGCCGGGGATTGAGAATCTAGTATAAGCCTCTAAAGGGGGGATTAGTTGATGAATGGATCTGCTGAAGTGTTTATTAGTGTTGTGGTTCCAATGTTTAATGAGTCTGACAATATCGAAATACTTTACAGTCGCCTTAGTGCTGTACTTGAAAGCCTGAACCAGCCTTACGAAGTAATATGTGTAAATGATGGCAGTAAAGATGACACGTTAGAGAAGTTGAGACAAATAAATAATAGAGATATTAGGTTTAAGATTATTGATTTGTCCAGGAATTTTGGTAAGGAAATTGCTCTCTCTGCTGGGTTGGATTATGCTCGTGGGGAAGTTGTAGTCCCCATTGATGCAGATTTACAGGATCCGCCAGAATTAATAATAGAAATGATTGATAAATGGCGAGAAGGATATGATGTAGTTTATGCAGTTCGTTCTGAGCGTGCAGGAGAAAGTTTCTTGAAAAAATGGACAGCAGCTATGTTCTATAAGCTTATAGCTAAAATAAGTCCTATCGAGATACCTGGAAATACAGGAGATTTTCGTCTTATGTCCAGGCAGTCTGTAGAAGCTTTAAGGGGACTTCGTGAAACCCAGCGTTTCATGAAAGGACTTTTTGGATGGATTGGTTTTCGCCAGATAGCAATTATTTACAAAAGGGACGCCAGGTATGCGGGGAAAACCAAACTAAATTATGGAAAACTATGGAACTTAGCTCTCGAAGGCATTACTTCCTTTAGTTATCTTCCTCTACAGTGGTCGATGTATTTCGGATTTATTGTCGCCTTTATTTCTTTTATTTATGGTATTTACATGACAATTACAACGCTTATTTATGGTAATCCAGTTTCTGGGTACCCGTCTCTTATGGTAATAGTCTTGTTCCTGGGGGGAGTTCAGCTATTTACTATTGGAATTATTGGGGAATATATTGGCCGGATTTATACTGAATCTAAACGTAGACCCCTGTATTTTATACGGGAGTTTTTGGGTTTTAATGAAGGAAACAAATCTTAAGAAATAGAAAAATGGACGTTTTAGGAGGAGGTTGTTTTCAATAATGAGTTTTGGCGATATACGTATTATTCTGGCTAATCCTATTATATACCGTTTGTTTTCTTCTATAGTTGGGCAGGGCCCAGCACGTAAGGTTTATGTGGATGATTACATAAGACCTAGGGAAGGAAACAGGATTCTGGATATTGGCTGCGGACCGGCAGATATCCTGGAATATTTACCAGAAAATGTTGAATATCTTGGCTTTGACATGAGCGAGAAATATATTGAAGCAGCATGGAAAAAATTTGGACATCGTGGGATATTTAAGTGTCAGTTATTGAACCCTGAAATAATTGAACAAATGGAACGTTTTGATCTGGTGATAGCCATTGGAGTATTACATCATCTTGATAATGCCAATGCCGGAAATCTATTCGATCTGGCTCAAAAAGCGTTAAAATCGGAAGGGCGGCTGATTACCATTGACCCAGTCTTTTTTGAGGGGCAGCCACGTTTGGAACATTATCTAATATCCAGAGACCGAGGGGAATTTGTACGAAGTGACAGGGAATACCAGGGTCTCATTCCCCAGGGGTTTAGTAATGTGAATACTGATATTCGCCGGGGTTTGTTGCGTATGCCATATTCCCTGATGGTAATGGAATGTATGAAATAGATTTTATATTCGAGGGTAGTCGTCATATATGAAAATGACTCGTTTTTTAGATTGGAAGATAAATAGAGAGTTGGGGGTTGCTTTTTGGAAAAAGATGGCATTTGCTTCACTTTTATTTGTCATTGTTATTGCTTATGCTACCTGGCCGGTAATTAGTGCTCCAAATAGTACCTATTCAGCTACAGTTGATGGGTTGGGACATTTAACCCGGATAAAATATTCTGCGAAGCAAATCAGCTATATTGTTCTTACCTATCTTTCCGGCAGCCAGTTCCGTAATGGCTTCATAGAGCAGTCCTTTTTCATCACTTATAGTAATCCCATTTAATTCGAGAAACACCAGACCACTTGCCAGGGCTGTTCTTTTGTTTCCATCAATGAACGGATGATCCTGGCAGATATAGTAGATGTAAGCTGCAGCCATTTCGAATAAATCAGTATTTAGATATCTTCCAGCATAGCTTGCTTCTGGCCCGGACACAGCCGAGCAAAGCAGGTTATTATCGCGTATTCCTGGGTGTCCGCCATAATTCTCCACCTGATCCCGGTGAATCTCCGTAACTTCTGCGATAGTCAGAAAAAGAATGTCCATACTACTTGCCTAATTTCCTTAGTGTCTCGCCATGGTTTATATTTACTTTTTGAAGTGCTGCCTGGAATCTTTCTTCTCTATCCGCTTCTCTTACTGGTGTAATTATCAGGCTTTTTCCATCAGTAACCAGCTTTAAAGGGGTGGAACTACTAATATCCAGTAACTCCAAAATCGGTTTATCAATAATCAGGGCCGCGCTATTTCCGTGTGTAGTAAGGGTCTTGATCATAGACTCAACCTCCCTAATAATACATTGTATTTACATTATATCACCAAAGGCTAATAAATAAACCTTAATATATATCTATCTTTATCTTTTATAGAAAGTCGCCAGAACTTCTTGATTTTATATAACTGAGGAACGCCCTATTGTGATTCTTCTATATAGTCTTGGAGCAGGTAATAGCTCTGCTTTTTGCGTTCATGGTAAGTAGGTGTGTCCCAGTTTTTCCAGTCATAGCTTAAAGCTGAAGACCTATTCAGTTCTTCATTGTCTTTGTCTGTGGTTACTGCCTCAATATTCAGTTCAGAGGAGGTGAAAGCAGTAAAGTAGCGCAGGTTTTCACGGTAAGGGTAAGCCCATACCTGATGAGTGCTGGGATCGGTAAAGCCCAGCATCATCCAGGGAATACGGATTTCCAGGATATTATTTTCAACATGGAAATCAGCCAGGCTGTTGTAATCGGGTGAGTCCGGGTCGCTGTTGCCATGTTTCAGGGAACCGATATTGATTTCTTCAAAAGGGATATTTCTTTTGGAAGCCGGCAGATAGAGTTCACGGCTCAGGCAGAGCTTCCAGGGCAGGAAGAGACCATTGTTTTCATTTTGCCACTCCTGCTTCCAGGGAATCATCTCCAATACTTTCCCATAAAGATACGTATGCTGGTCACAGGCACTGGCAACCTGCAAATGGGCATCATCGGTATTATTAATGGAGAGCAGGAATTCCATTCCCTGGTCAAATTGCCAGGATACCTTATTGCAGAACTTATTTCCTCCAGGCTGATTATCGAAGCCAATATAAAGATTCTCCTTGCCCCAGTCCCAATCACTTTGCTTTTTTAAAAGTAAATAAAGATAAGCTTCATCACTGCATACTTCTAAATGCATTTTATCAGAAGAACCTGGCCCTCCTGTTTTATTTCTTTCCCAGTCATCAAGCTTACCGTCCAGGAAAATTCTAGTGCGGTTCCCCGGTTCGACTGCAATGATGCCGAAGTTTTCTTCATTGGTAAGGCGATTCAGCCACATGGGTCTGCGTTCTGCAGGTATTTCCAGATCCCAGGTATTCCAGGTGAATTTGAACCATTCATCCTGCCAGGCGAAGAGAATTGCCCCATTCCCGCCTGCATTTTTGATAGCCTGAAACATCTGAATATTCATTATCCCCTGTTCGTGCTCGTTGTGCATACCCTGGTTGCGTTCCAGGGGACCGTGGTGAGCCATTCCCCGGGAAGAAGGAACGCCAAATTCTGCTACGACAAAAGGAATACCTTTATGATGTTTTCTGAGTTCAACAAGATATGCTTCATAAGGATCCTTTTTTCCTTCAGGATTTTGGTATTGCTGGTAATCTTCCTGGAAGCGCAGGCTGTCCGGGTAATAGGGATAAACGTGATAGGCAGCAAAATAACCAGCCTGCCAGTCAGCCGTAGGCAGTATATGCATGGGGTCTACGCTTACCAGGTCTTCCTTGACAAAAGGCTCATCCGGGTGAGACAGGGGATCGGTAGTAACCCAGTTTACAAATGAGAGGGGATGCTGCCAGCCTCTGTCCATTTCTTCTTCGGCCAGTATTTCCAGGCAATGAGCCAGCCAGGCTTCAAAAGGGTTGGAGTCTGTGCTGGTCTCAAAATACTGACCCTGGAAATGGCTGTTTTCCAAGTTTAGCTGATTTGTTTGCTCCACCATGTGCGGATACCACTCAGTACCCAGCATCCAGGCCAGCAGATAAGGTGAAACATCAGATGAATAGCTCCCACTGGCTTTTCCCGGACTGGGGGATATTTCTCCGTCGCCGTAAACAGCACGGACAGCCAGGGCTATTTCGTTGTGAAATTTATCGGTAATTTCGGGCAGGTAAGCATTTAACTCACTGATGAGTTCTTCTTCTGGAGACCATATACCCTGGATAAGCCAGAGTTTCTTTTCTGATGTCTTATTATGATCAAGCAGGGCTTTATAAAAATGGGGAGGTAAAATGGTATAAACCCTCAGAGTGTCCAGCCCCAGTTCTTCCATATCTCCAAACCAGCGCCGGTAGTCTTCATAGCCGGGACTGAGTTCTCCGGGATGATGTCCTGGAGTAGTGGCACCCAGGTTTACTCCAAAATAGAATTTCTTATTCCATTCATCATTGGCATACACAAAAATGTTCTCGCCTTCAACTCTGCTCACCATTTGCATTCCATTTTGGGAACTGATTTCATTATTACCGGGTAGTTCAGGGCGAGAACAGGAGGTTAGAAGCAGAGCCGCCAGGCACATAAACATAAGAATAGTTATATTATATTTTTTCATTTGTAAATATCCTTATAGATTTTTTATTATTTTCACATCCTTGGGGAAAAAAGTCAAAGACATAACAGCACAATATATTCAAAGGGAAAAGTGAAAATCTTCCCAATTATAAGAGGGTTCATTGATGTTAAAATTTTTTCAATTGTCAAAAAAATTTTACAATAATGAAGGAATTTTATAGAATTGCGCGAAATTTTTTAATTAGTAGACAAATTACTGTAAAGAGATTTATGAAACGAAGGGGGTATTTTATGAGATTCACACAAAGTCTCAGGTTCAGACTATTGCTTTGGGTGCTGTTTTTTTGTTTCCTGGCTTCACTTGGGCAGAGCCTGGTCTCCTATATGAGTGGAGAGCAGATTCTTACCGAGCAGATACAGGGTGAATGCCAGAATCTTGCCGAGGCAACTGCAAGTCAAATTGACGAATGGTTTGCCGGCAATTTCACGAATCTGGCAACTATAGCCAGCTTGAGCAGTATACAGGGGATGGACAAGGAGGAAATTTTAAAAATCCTCAACGAAGTAATGTCTAGCGACTATGATAACCTCTATGTTATGTGGCCTGATGGTTCGGCTATTACAAATGACGCGCAGGACCTCGATCTCAGCGACCGTGACTACTTTCACAAAGCCATGCAGGGTGAAGCCAATATTGGTTCGGTAATTATTTCCAAAGCTACAGATAGCATGGTAGTACCGTCGGTTACTCCAATATACCGTGATAATCAAGTTGTCGGCGTTATGGGGGGGACCCTGCAGGTTGAAACCCTGATGAATCTGGTGAGCGAAGTAAAAACAGGGAAAACCGGCTATGCCTACATGATTGATTCGGACGATATTTTTGTTGCTCATCCGAATAAAGAATACATACTGCAACAGAAAATGTCTGAACTGGGGGAAGAATTTGCTCCCATAAGCCAAAAAATGACTGCCATGGAGAGCGGAATTGAAGAATACCGCTTTGAGGGAGAGGACAAATACATGGCCTATGCCCCGGTTAGCCTGCCAGGCTGGTCACTGGCAGTAACGGTTCCGGTTGACGAAGTAACCCAGCCTCTGGGTGATATGCTGGAAAAGATAATAATGGTAACGATAGTAACATTGCTGGCTTTAATAGGATTAATGTGGGCCATTACCGGCAAATTCACCAAACCTATAGTGGAGATGACAGAGGTAACCAGCCGTTTATCGCAAAGGGATCTGACCCAGATTATAAAGAGCAATGATAAATCAGAAATAGGAGTCTTGATGAATTCCCTGGGAGAGATGAACAGGAGCCTGCAGGAACTGATGGGGCAAATGGCAGGAAGTTCTGAGAATCTGGCCAGTGTATCCGGGAAACTGCTGGAAACTGCGGAACAGACTGGAGAGGCATCTCAACAGGTCAGCCACAGTGCTGAAGAAGTAGCCCGGGCTGCGGCAGCACAGGCTGAAGATGCCGGCAAGACCAGCAACCTTGCCCAACAGGCTGGAGCAGCTATGCAGAATGTAGGTGAAAATACCGAAAAGATATCCCAGCAGTCGGTTAATTTCAGGACCATAGTAGATAAAGTAATGAATATACTACAGCAGCAAAAAAACAAAATGGATTTCACAGTAGAAAGCACCGGCAATGTTTCCGGAGTAATAAAAGAGCTGAGCGATAAGACCCAGGAAATAGGGGAGATAATAACTGTAATAACCAGTATAGCAGAACAGACCAATCTACTGGCTTTAAATGCTGCCATAGAAGCAGCCCGTGCTGGAGAAGCCGGCAAGGGGTTTGCGGTAGTAGCTGAGGAAGTAAGGAAACTGGCAGAAGAGACTGGTTCAGCAACCCTGAATATATCAGGCATTATAACTGAAGTGCAGAAACAGGTGGAAAAAGCAGTAGGAGAAGTAAATAAAGTGGGAGAACTGGTAGAAGAACAGGGAGCATCCCTGGATGAAGGAGTAAACGCCTTTAAGGAAATAGAAAGCGGAGCCGGAGAAATAGACAATTCCATCCAGGATATTTCGTCAACCTTTGAAGAAGTTCTGGCATCGGTTGATGAGATAATACAGGCCATAGAAAACGTATCGGCAGTAACGGAAGAATCAGCAGCATCAGCCGAAGAAGTAACTGCAGTAACCCAGAACCAGTTAGCGGCTGTCCAGAGCATTGTTGAAATAAGCAAAGAGCTGGAAGCCCTGTCCAGGGAGTTAAAAGACATTACTGATACTTTTAAATTGAAATAGCTATTCAAATGCTTGCTCTGCAACGTCAGAGCAGGCCAGGAGAAAAGCAAAGAATTAGCAAAAGCCGCGATTGAGGCGTACTACACCAGCTACGTTGATTGAGCGGCTTTTGACTAATGAAACAGAAAGCGACTGAAACCGGAGCCAGATACTGTCTTCTCTAATACCAGAACCAGGCTCCGAATTTGCAGACGATAGGATTAATTAGTCCATCGGACCGCCTTCCCAGTACTGCCGTATTTTTCTCAGGGCATATCCTCCAAAAAACAGGCCGTTAATAAACGCCAGAGGAATTGCCATAGCACCAAAAGTTTGAAATTTCTGTTTCATATCTTCTTTCCCATCAGTGGTACGATATCTTGTCACATATATCCCTCCTTTTATAGTATATTTTGAGCGGGAGAGCTGATAATTATATCAGGATATAATTATCAGCTCTTACTTATCAAGGAGGAAAAAACTTTTTTAACCAATAAATACAATAGTGTCCCACCAAGCATTAGGATTAAAACAAAGCTTAAAAATTTAATCATCATAAAAATCACCTTTAATAGTTTGTGATAAAAATTTAATCCTATACACATATAATAAGAAGCAATTTTTCCAAGTGCCACTAAGTCAAGAAATATTCAAAACCACAGGGATCTGGATGCTTTTTTGGTATTCATTATGAATACGCAGATTTGAAAAGCTTAAAGCTATATAACAAAGAGTCCGGCACTCAGCACTTGGAGGGTTGACGAGTCTTTAGTATTATTGTGCCTGACTGCCACTATAATTAAAATACTATCTCTTTGCCCCAGGTATTCACTGATATGCAATCAAAATAGGGGCTTTTGTACTGGATGTCAAATAGAGGAAAGAACAGTTTGGCGAAGAGTTTTAGAATTCATTACTTAATAATGAAATTTCTTGCCCTGTCAGAACTTTTTTGACAGTAATAGTAGATAGTTTTGATAGGTCGATTTCGTGGGATTTAAATAAGGGATGCCGATCTTTTCCATAAATGATTTTAACTATCGGGCGTGAAGGCATTTCTTTATTTACATCAACTACAACTCCGGTCTCACCTGTATTTAACTCGAGAAAACTGCCGATGGGGAAGATAGCGATGTTTGAGAGAAATGCATCCACGCAGTTGACATCCAGGAAAGTACCAGCCATGCGTTTAACTATAGTACTGGCCTGATTGATGGAATAAGAAGGGCGATACGGGCGATCTGCCAGAAGGGCATCATAGACATCTGCCACTGCTACTATTCGTGCATATTCCAGAATTTTCTCACCGGATAATTGTCGTGGATATCCGTGACCGTCCCAGCGTTCATGATGTTGAAAAGCAATATGCGCTGACAATAAAGAAATATCATCGTGCTTTCTGAGCATGTCAAAACCGTATTGTGGATGGCGTTTAATTTCTTCAAATTCCTCTTTATTCAGGTCATCAGGCTTATTTAAAATATTGACATCGATTTTTGTTTTGCCGAGATCATGAAGCAGAGCTCCAATCCCTAATTCTTTCAATTGTAATTCATTATACTGCATAGTAATTCCCGTCATAATTGATAATATGGCTACATTAACTGAGTGAGCAAAGGTATAATCATCAAAACTGCGAATGTCAGCAAGGTTAACCAATAAATTGCTATTTATCAGGAGTTCGTCAATTAAATTATTTACCAGAGTATGTATTCTTTTGGTATTCAATCTACGCCCTTTTTCCAGTTCATAAAAGTTGTCGCGTATTGCCTGAATAGTTTCGACCCGGATTTTTTCTGATACTACATCTTTTATATTATCATCCTCAACAAACTTATCCCTGATATAAATAGAACTTATACCAAGGTCTCCCAAACGTTTTATATAATCTTTATTAAGGGCAATACCTTCATGTAAAAGAATGCGTCCATCGCTGGCATAGACTGTTCTGGCAACTATCATGTTGGTTGCCAGGTTGTGAATAGCAATCCTTCTCATTTTTCCCCCCGAATTTTTTTCAAAAACATATTATTTCTTGATTGAATCTATAGCTTCATTCTATATTTTTCTGGATAATTCCTGCCTGTTTTTGCATTTTTCACTAAAATACGACTAAATTAAGATCTTGAAAATTATTGATTGACTATGGATGAATTTTAAACATAGCTGAATATATTTATAGTTTTTTTGTATCTAATATGGGTTTACTGTGAATAATAGGTGTTTAAGAGATCGTTAAGAGCTTTCCTTGCCATAAGAAGGATAAAAATGATACATTACAACTAGGAAATTAAAGAACTATTGTCAGCTTTATTTTAGAGAGTAATAGAGAACAGATTAAATGGTGCTTTTATTAATAAGACAGGAGATCTTTATGAAAAAAAAGAAACAGCAGCTTTTTTCCAGGTCTGCTCTTAGAAACCTGGAAAAAGATATAAGCAGGCTTGTAGGCAACAATGAGGGACGCTTATTTGTGCTGGAAATAATAGAAGAAATTCCTTATGATATTCGGCCTTATCTTATAGAAGGATTGTCAGCTTTTCATGAAAAGGAAATGATCGAGTTCTTTTATTTGATTAAATTGGAGTATGGCAAAGAGTTGGATTATTTATGCAATCGGGCATTGGATAAATATAAAATGAGTGGAATGGATATAAGCCCGCCACACATTTTTGATGGGAATTTTATAAAAGCTTATGCCAGTTATAGCCGTCACACTGGAAGAATAACCCTGGATATTGCCTGGGATACTGGCGGCCAAGGGGTGCATGTGGAGTGTTTTTATCTTACCTATTGTCCGGACGGAATTCATAGTTTTTTTCTCATTGAAGATATGCCGCTGAAAAAGTACGAAGAGGATAGAAAGATTTTGTCTGATATGCTGGAAATCAGTTATGATGAAGCTTGCTTTTTGATTTGCCAGGCCTATGCTTTTAATATTCGCCATATGAGCCGACCCGCTCTGGGAAAATTCCTTTATCAAAAATACCTGGACAAAAAAGTTAATCTGGATTATGAGAAAGAAAGAGACTTGACGAGAAGGTTATCAATGAGACTTTCTCCCCGACAATTGGTCAACAACTTTTTCTATGCTATTAAACATAAAGACCTCAGTTATATATTTTCCCTCTTATCCAGCAAGGATTTTTCATCTGTTTCTCTTTTAAAACAAATTAAAGACATGCTTAGCCTGGGGGCTGCAATCCTGGAAGGGCAGGTGGCAGAAGTATATGGTTCTAAAAATGCGGCTAAAGTTACTGCTTATTCAATAAGTGTTGAGGATAGAGAAGTATACCGAAACGAGTATAATTTCTATCTGGTGAATGAAGCAGGAATCGGTTGGTCTATAAATAAAATCGAAAAAGTCAAAATGGATATAATAGACGCTAAATCCGAGTCAAATCCCTTTAATACACAGGTTTTTTGCAGGGTTTATGAAGTTGTTGATGTAGACGGGCTTTTTTCCGTACTTGATAGAGTCGATAACATTAAAGAGATAGAAGAATTACCTTATGGTTTGCATATGCGGGTAAGTTTCACTGCAGATGATTTTAATCAGGGTATATCCGCCCTATGCGGTGTTGTTGCTGACCTGGTACTCAATGGAGATGAATTTGTTATTATTGCCAGCCAGCATTCAATTATTATTGATTTCCATAAGCTCTTGACTTGCGAGAAAAATATTCCCATAATTTGCCGGGGGGAATATCAGGTATCGTTGATAACTGCCTACAGCTACCTTGGCGGGCAATATATCAGCTTTGAAGACCTTTTGCTTCAGGAAGAAAACACGGATATTTCTTTTGATGATGGGATGCGGCTTATAAGTGCACGCTACATAGTTAAAGATATGGAAGAAGTTCTGGAGCGTATTGAGAAATTGAAGACCATTGGAATTGAATTAGCCGGTGAATGTCAGGTGTTTTATCAGTTAAAGGGGGATTTGGAAGAGCCCTGGTTTTTTGCTGAATATATGCTGGGTAACAACTGGGTAACAGTATCGACATTTGGAGAGCATGATATGCATTTAGCCAGGCAACAGTTTGAAGAAAAGATGTTTGGCTCTCTGGAATTTGATGGTATAGAGCTCAGGGGAGAAGGTATCTTTGATATTTTGAGCAGTGAAGTGAAGAAGGAATATCCTCAGTTAGAGACCATACTAAAGGAGATGTACCTGAACAAGTGGTATTATTCCCGTTTAACCATGCTTAGCGGTATGAGCCCGTCTGAGGCATCTCAGAGCGAAGAAGGTTCCAGAATGCTATGGACTATGTTCAAGAGGATAAAACAAAGAGAAAAGAAGGAATATGGTATGGCGGGCAAGAAACAGAATATTAATTTGAGAGAATACATTCGTAAGGTTGAACAAAAAAAAGAAAGAAAACATTAGAATATTGTATTGACATCAATGCCTGCATTAAATATACTTTATAGATAACCAAATATCTTAAGAACTATGAAGGGAAAATGATATATGGAGTCAATTGATAACAGAGAGCCGGGCTTTGCTGAAAACCGGTATCAATATTTCATATAGTGATCATCCTGGAGTTGCTATCTGAAAGGCCAGAAACCGAGTAGGTGATGCCGGACGCAAAAGTCCGTTAATAAGTAAGCATAATATGCTGCAAGAGGTCGTATGACTATGCGACAAGCAGGGTGGTACCGCGGGAAATCCCTCTCGTCCCTGAGCTTTAGGACGAGAGGGTTTTTTATATCCTTTTTTAAACTTTTTTAATAATAATTTATGACTCCAGGATTTTTTAAATAAACAATTAACATGAGACTTGAGCTGAGTCCAGTGTGAGGAGGAAATATATGAAAAGCGATAATGCCAAAAAGGGCCTGGAAAAGGCTCCCCACAGATCACTTTTCAAGGCTCTGGGTTTGATTGACGAAGAACTCAGCCGGCCGCTTATAGGGATAGTGAACTCAAAAAATGACATAGTACCAGGACATATCAACCTGGACAAGATTGCGGATGCTGTTAAAGCCGGTGTACGGATGGCGGGGGGAACTCCCCTGGAATTTCATACCATTGGTGTTTGTGATGGAATTGCCATGAACCATATCGGGATGAAGTATTCCCTGGGCAGCCGCGAACTTATTGCTGATTCGGTGGAAATCATGGCTACTGCCCATGCATTCGATGCCCTGGTATTTATACCTAATTGCGACAAGATAGTGCCCGGTATGCTTATGGCAGCTGCCCGGCTGAATTTACCCTCGATTTTTGTCAGCGGCGGGCCTATGCTGGCAGGAACAGTAAAAGGACAAAAACTAAGTCTCAGCCAGGTTTTTGAAGGAGTGGGTACTGCTGCTGCTGGAAAAATGGAAATAGATGAACTCAGTATTTTAGAGGAAAATGCCTGTCCTACATGTGGCTCGTGCTCGGGTATGTTTACTGCTAATTCCATGAATTGCCTGACTGAAGCACTGGGGATGGGCTTACCCGGAAACGGGACTATTCCTGCAGTCTATTCGGAAAGAATCAGATTGGCCAAGATGGCTGGCATGAAGATCATGAAACTCTTGGAAAAAGATATCAGACCTTCCGATATAATGACTCCTGAGGCTTTCAAGAATGCTATTCATCTGGATATGGCTATCGGCTGTTCTACAAATTCAGTTTTGCATCTTTTAGCTATCGCGAATGAAGCTGGTGTAGATATTGATCTTAAGCTGTTTAATGAAATAAGCGCTGGTACTCCTAATCTATGCAGATTAAGTCCTGCCGGCGGGCACCATATGGAGGACCTTTATCAGGCAGGAGGTATTCAAGCGCTTTATAATGAGCTTAATAAAAAAGGTTTGATAAATACCGACTGTATTACAGTAACAACTAAAACTGTTGGTGAAAATATTGCCGGGAAACCGATTCTTGATAATTCAGTTATTAGGTCGATTGATAACCCGTATAGTCCAACTGGTGGTTTGGCTATGCTATTTGGAAATTTGGCAATTGAAGGCGGAGTGGTCAAGAAATCTGCTGTAGCTGCAGAAATGATGCATCATGAAGGACCAGCCAGGGTCTTTGATTCTGAGGAAGAAGCCGTTGAGGCTATATTATCCAGAAAGATTGTTGCTGGTGATGTTATTGTGATACGTTATGAAGGCCCTCGGGGGGGGCCGGGGATGAGGGAAATGCTTACTCCTACATCTGCTGTAGCAGGAATGGGACTGGATAAGGAAGTGGCCCTTATTACTGATGGACGTTTTTCTGGAGCTACCAGGGGGGCTTCTATTGGACACGTATCTCCTGAGGCAGCTTCAGGGGGACTAATAGCCCTGGTGGAGGAAGGAGACCTTATTCGAATAGATATTCCGGCCAACAGGCTGGACCTTCTAGTCGATGAATCACTACTGGTAGAAAGAAGCGCCAGATGGAAAGAGCCAGAGCTCAATATAAAAACAGGATATATGAAACGATATGCCCAGGCAGTACAATCAGCCAGTACCGGTGCAATATTTAAAAAGTAGTATTAAAAGGATTCACTGGTGAAAGATAAGCGGGCTATCCTAAAGCCCGCTTTTAATTTTCAATTATTAAATATTTTTCCTTTCCCCAATACCCGTTTCTGCAAGGCGGAACAATAAACGAAATCAACATTTAATACCAAGAAATGTGAATGCATTTCTACATTAATTCAACATTAAAATTTATAATTCAAAATTAAAAGTAGGTGGTGATTTAGGTGAAGTTAAAGGGAGCAGAGATTTTGTTACATTGCCTGAAAGAAGAAGGGGTTGATACTGTTTTTGGTTATCCAGGCGGTGCCGTCTTGCCGATTTATGATGCTATATATGATTCTGACATCAGGCATATTTTGGCCCGGCACGAACAGGGAGCAGCCCATGCTGCTGATGGCTATGCCAGAGCAACTGGTAAAGTGGGAGTTTGTATATCCACCTCCGGTCCAGGGGCAACCAACCTGATAACAGGAATAGCTACTGCTAATATGGATTCAGTTCCTATGGTTTGTTTTACCGGTCAGGTGGGCAGTGCTCTTATTGGCCGTGATGCCTTTCAAGAAGCGGATATTACCGGAATCACACTGCCCATCACCAAACATAATTACCTGGTGGAGAAGACAGAGGATGTTGCCAGAGTAGTCAAAGAAGCTTTTCATATTGCCCGCAGCAATCGTCCTGGTCCGGTCGTAGTGGATTTACCGAAAGATATAATGGAAAACTCCATAGAGTTCAAGGGTGATAGAGAAGAGGTAAATCTCAGGGGTTACCGGGTAATGAAAGGATATAATTCCGGACAGGTAATTTCTGCGGTTGAGCACATTCACAAGGCAGAAAGACCAGTTATCTATGCAGGGGGCGGAGTAATTTCTTCCAATGCTTCAGCGGAATTAAGAGAACTGGCAGAAAAGAGAAAGATACCGGTTACTACAACCCTGATGGGCATAGGATGTTTTCCGGGAACCAACTATCTTGCTCTCGGAATGCTGGGTATGCATGGTACACGCTACGCAAACTATGCCATAGGGGAAGCTGATCTATTAATAGCTGTGGGTGTCAGGTTTGATGACCGGGTTACAGGGAAAATTGATACTTTTGCTCCCCATGCCCGGGTTATACACATAGATATAGATGCTGCTGAAATAGGGAAAAATGTTGATGTGGATGTACCCATCGTTGGGCAGGTCAAGGAGGTACTTCAAGCGATCAACCAGCGACTGGATGAATTAGATACTTACAGTGAGTGGAACAAGACCATTGACCGATGGAAAGAAGAATTTCCCTTGCGTTATGGAACATCGTCCAAAGGGCGTATTATGCCTCAGCATATAATTGAAAAAATCTATGCTCTTACTCAGGGGGAAGCCATTATTACTACTGAAGTAGGGCAGAACCAGATGTGGGCGGCCCAGTATTACAAGTATAAATATCCCCGTACCTTTTTGACCTCAGGGGGATTGGGTACTATGGGATATGGTTTTCCTGCAGCTATTGGGGCTAAAATCGCCTGCCCGGATAAGACGGTTATAGATATTGCCGGAGATGGCAGTATTCAAATGAATATTCAGGAACTGGGAACGGCGGTTCAGTATAAACTGCCGGTAATAATCTGCATCCTTAACAATCAGTTCCTGGGTATGGTCAGGCAATGGCAGGGTCTTTTCTATGGCGGACGTTATTCATTTACGGATATCAGCCACCAGCCGGATTTTGTCAAACTGGCGGAAGCTTATGATGCTATCGGGATGAGGATAAAGGATGTAGGAGATGTAGACGGAGCACTGCAAGAAGCTCTGAAAGTAAGTGATCGTCCTGTGGTCATGGACTTCTGGGTGGAAAGAGAAGCTGATGTATATCCTATGGTTCCGCCAGGAGGCTCTCTTTTCAATATGCTGGGGGGTGAGTGATTTATGAAAAAGCATACTTTGTCTGTAACCGTAGAAAACAAGCCTGGTGTATTGACCAGGGTTACTACTCTTTTTCGCCGAAGAGTCTATAATATAGAAAGCCTTACTGTAGGGGCAACCGAGAATCCTACCATTTCAAGAATTACTATAGTGGTTACAGGAGACAAAAAGATAATTGAACAGGTAACCAAGCAGCTCTATAAACTGGTAGATGTAATAAAAGTTGTAGATATTACCGATGAGCGTTCAGTGGAACGAGAACTGGTTTTAATCAAAGTGAAGGCAGACAATAATGTCAGGGCTGAGATTGTGCAGATAGTCGATATATTTAGAGCCAGAATAGTTGATATAGGAAGGAACACACTAATAGTTGAAGCTACCGGGGATTCCAGAAAAATAGATGCTATTGAAGAATCACTCAATCCTTTTGGAATAGTTGAATTGGTCAGAACAGGTAAAATAGCGATAGTTCGCGGTGGCAAAGCTTAATATAATTTTGAGTTTTTAATTCTTAATTTTTAATTAAGGAAGGAAAACTGATGTTTTCCTGTGATTATAAGAAGAGGATTGAATTTTTCTAAATTGACCAAATTAAAATAAAAAGAAATGCCATGCAGTTCTACAATAATTCAACATTAAAAATTCAAAATTAAAAATTATTATAGGAGGTTAATTAAAATGGCAAGAATGTATTATGATGCTGATGCAAACCTGGAACTTTTAAAAGGCAAGACTATAGCGGTAATGGGTTTTGGCTCACAGGGCCATGCTCAGGCTCAAAACCTCAAAGAAAGCGGACTTGAAGTGGTAGTAGGTCTTAGAAAACCCTTTGATGAATTTACTGATAAAGAATGGAATAGTGTAATTGAAGCGGGAATAAAGCCTATGACTGTAGCTGAAGCAGCTCAGGCTGCTGATATCATTCAAATATTGCTGCCCGACGAAATTCAGTCACGTGTTTATAACGAAGAAATAAAGCCTTATCTCAAGGAAGGAGATGCTCTGGGATTTTCTCATGGCTTCAATATTCATTTTGGACAAATTGTGCCACCGGCTTTTGTTGATGTTTTCATGGTTGCTCCCAAGAGTCCGGGACATCTGGTCAGGCGTATGTACCAGAAGGGTGCTGGCGTTCCCGGTTTAATAGCTGTTCAGCAGGACTATAGCTCAAAGGCAAAAGATATTGGTCTGGCTTATGCCTGTGGAATAGGCTGTACCAGAGCAGGTGTAATAGAGACCAGCTTCCAGGAGGAAACAGAAACCGATCTATTTGGTGAACAGTGCGTATTATGCGGTGGAGTTACTGAACTGGTCAAGGCTGGATTTGAAACCCTGGTAGATGCTGGTTACCAGCCGGAAATTGCTTATTTCGAATGTATGCATGAACTGAAGCTGATAGTAGATCTGATGTATGAAGGCGGTATGAGCTATATGCGCTATTCTATCAGTGATACTGCCGAATGGGGAGATTATACCAAAGGGCCGGAAATTATCGGTGAAGAAGTAAGATGGGCCATGTTGGATGCACTTCAAGATATTCAGGAAGGAAGATTTGCCAAAGGCTGGCTTCTGGAAAACCAGGTAGGGCGGCCTCAATTCAATGCATTAAAAAGGCAGAATAATGAACATCTGATTGAAGAAGTTGGAGCGGAACTGCGCTCAATGATGCCATGGTTAAAAGAAACAAAATAAAGATCTAAGGTAAAAAAGCAAGATTACCTTACTATTGCACTTGGCTAAACTGCAATGTAGTAGTTCAAGACGCAGGTTAAGCAGGTTTAGATGATTGACGCTGATTCCTTTAATCTGCGCTCGCAGGATATGCTTGCAAAGCGTAGCGAGCCAGCGTCTGTTAGAGCGCAGGGCAGGGTTAGTCTTATGTGAAAGTTGAGGAGGTTTACTATGTCAGATAGTAATAGAATATATCTTTTTGATACTACACTCAGGGATGGTGAACAATCCCCCGGGGTAAGCCTGAATGTGGAAGAGAAGTTAGAGATAGCTCAGCAGTTGGCTCGCCTGGGTGTAGATATTATTGAAGCTGGTTTTCCGATTGCTTCCCAGGGAGATTTTGCAGCCGTACAAAACATAGCCAGAAATGTAAAAGGCCCTATTATTGCAGGCCTGTGCCGTGCCAGCAGAGGGGATATAGACAGGACCTGGGAGGCTGTTAAGGAAGCTGAGACTCCGAGAATTCATACTTTCCTGGCTACATCGGATATACACCTGAAATATAAACTGCAGAAGTCCAGGGAAGAGGTTCTGCTACAGGCAGCTGAAGCAGTAAAATATGCCAAAAAATACTGCAGCAATGTGGAATTTTCGGCTGAAGATGCCTCACGCAGCGACCTGGATTTCCTGGCTCAGGTTACGGAAAAGGTAATCGAGGCCGGAGCTACTGTGGTAAACTTACCAGATACTGTAGGATATGGAGTTCCGGATGAATTTGGAAAATTTATTGAGGCCGTTATGAACAGGGTACCCAATATTGATAAAACAATAATAAGTGTGCACTGTCATGATGATCTGGGAATGGCTGTAGCCAATTCCCTTGCCGGTATTTTACATGGGGCTCGCCAGGTAGAATGTGCTGTCAATGGTATAGGTGAAAGGGCAGGGAATGCTTCTCTGGAAGAAATAATTATGGCCCTTTATACCAGGAAAGCGTTTTATGACAAGGAAATCAATGTCAATTACAGTGAAATTTACCGGACCAGCCGACTGGTCAGCAGCTTGTCAGGTATGCCTATTCAGCCAAACAAAGCCATAGTGGGCAAAAATGCCTTTGCCCATGAGTCTGGTATTCACCAGGATGGGATGCTAAAAGACCGTTCTACTTATGAAATAATGAGTCCGGAACTGGTAGGCTTGACCCAAAGCAATCTGGTACTGGGTAAGCATTCCGGGCGCCATGCGTTTAAGGAACGAATGGAAGAGCTGGGCTTTTCTTTGAAAAAAGAGGAACTGGACAGGGCTTTTTTGAGTTTTAAGGATATTGCTGATAAGAAAAAAGAGGTTACCAATGATGATCTGGAGGCCCTGATAAAAGACCAGGTATGGGCAGTACCGGAAAGATTCAGCCTGTCTTACCTGCACATATCCAGTGGAACCAGTATAGTACCTACAGCAACAGTAAAGCTGGCTATAGAAAACATGGTTTGTGAAGCGGCGGCTACCGGTGATGGCCCGGTAGATGCAGCCTGTCACGCAGTGGATAAAATAACTGATATTTACGGCAAAATGCATGAATATAAACTTAATGCGGTCAGCAGTGGTAAAGATGCATTGGGTGAAGTAATATCCCGTATAGAAATTAATGGAAAGATATACAATGGCAGGGGCCTGAGTACGGATATTATAGAAGCCAGCGTAAAATCATATATTAATGCCATAAACAAGTATTATTATGAGAAACAGCTTGGGAGCCAGCAATGAGATAAAAAGAGTTTTCCCGGACTCATTTATGGGCCGGGCCAAGAATCTAAAACTGCGCCAAGCGCCAGGGAGGTATATTTTAATGGGAATGACCATAAGCCAGAAGATACTTGCATATCATGCTGGCCTGGATTTTGTTGAAGCCGGGGAACTGATCAATTGTAAACTGGACATAGTATTGGGCAATGATGTTACAGCACCGGTAGCTATATCCGAATTCAACAAACTGGGTTTGTCCGAGGTTTTTGATCAGGAAAAGATTGTACTGGTTCCCGATCATTTTACCCCCAACAAGGATATAAAATCTGCTGAGCAGTGCAAAATAGTACGTGATTTTGCAAAGGCCTATAAAATTAAACATTACTTTGAAATAGGACAAATGGGCATTGAACACTGCCTGCTCCCCGAACAGGGCCTGGTATTGCCCGGGGATTTGATAATTGGGGCGGATTCTCATACCTGTACCTATGGAGCCCTGGGGGCTTTTGCTACAGGAGTAGGCTCTACCGATATGGCGGCAGGAATGGCTACAGGGGAAGCATGGTTCAAGGTCCCTGAGAGTATTAAGTTCATATATTACGGGAAACTTCCTCCATGGGTGGGAGGAAAGGATCTGATTCTCCATACCATTGGTGATATTGGGGTGGATGGAGCGCGTTATATGTCCATGGAATTTACCGGTGAGGTAATAAAAAACCTTTCTATTGATAACCGTTTTACCATGGCCAATATGGCAATAGAAGCCGGAGGTAAAAACGGCATTATCGAAGCTGACGAAATTAGCCTGGACTATGTTAACAAAAGAGCCAGGCGCGATTATAAGCTGTTTCAATCAGATGCTGATGCCAGCTACTATGAGCTAAGGGAATATGATGTCTCCAAACTGGAACCGGTGGTGGCATTCCCGCATTTGCCGGAGAACGCCCGGCCGGTAAGTGAAGCTGTGGATATCAGCTTGGACCAGGTGGTTATTGGTTCCTGTACCAATGGAAGAATAGAAGACCTGGCAGTGGCTGCTTCCTTGATGAAAGGGAAAAGGGTTCATCCTGAGATAAGGACTATCATACTGCCGGGAACTCAGCAAATTTACCTGGAAGCTATGCAAAAGGGTTATATTCAAACCTTTATTGAAGCCGGTGCAGTTGTAAGCACTCCAACCTGCGGACCTTGTCTGGGCGGGCACATGGGCATTTTAGCTAAAGGCGAAAGAGCTCTGGCCACTACTAACCGGAATTTTGTGGGCAGAATGGGACATCCGCAAAGTGAAGTCTATCTGTCCAGTCCTGCTGTAGCAGCTGCCAGTGCTATCAAAGGCAAAATAACCCCTCCCTGGGAAATCTAAGCGGGATGATTTTTTCCGTAATATATTTGCCACTTAATTTCCAATACATGAGAAGAGGTGTTTCCGATGAAGTTTAGCGGAAAGGCACACAAATTTGGTGCTGATGTGGACACTGATGCTATTATCCCGGCCCGTTATCTGAATACATTTGACCCGGCAGAGTTGGCCCGGCATTGTATGGAGGATGCCGACGCAGAGTTTCCCAATAAGGTTAAGGCCGGGGATATTATTGTGGCTGACAAGAACTTTGGCTGCGGCAGTTCCAGAGAACATGCACCCATAGCTATTAAAGGTGCCGGTGTATCCTGTGTAATAGCCAGTTCATTTGCCCGGATCTTCTATCGAAATTCGATTAATATTGGCTTGCCCATACTGGAGTGTGAAGAGGCAGTTGATGCGATAAAAGAAGGAGACCAAATAGAAGCAGACCTGGAAACAGGGAAAATAAGAATTCAGGGTAATGAACAGGAATACCAGGCCATACCTTTCCCGGAGTTTATGCAGGGAATAATGGCCAAAGGCGGCCTGATAAACTATGTAAAGAATAAGACTACATAGTAGACAAAAACTGCGTACTAAGGAGAATTTTTGACACGGGCTCGCTACGCTCGCACACAGATCCTGCGGACGCAAATTAACACAGATTCTTTTTAGTATTTTTAGTTTGGTGAACATCAAAAATTATAGTTGATAGTTTAATAAAATGCTCAGCTTCCATTAATGTTTTGTTCAGGATAATGGAAGCTATAGTTCCGTTATCCTGAAAATCTAAATAAAAGCAATTTATTAACCATCAGTTCAGCTTTGTAGAAATCCCATAAATATAAAAACCATTAAAGAAAAAAATCAGTGTAAATCTGTTAAATCCGTGTGCGAGCATAGCGAGCCTGTGTCAAAAAAATTTCCTTGCTGCGCAGTCTCTGGCAAATGTAGACTAAATAACTATTGAAGGGATGGAATGAATGTATAAGATAGCGGTGCTTCCCGGGGATGGGATAGGAGCGGAAATAGTACCTGAAGCCGTAAAGGCATTGAAAGCGGTGGAAAGCAGATTTGGGCATGAATTTCAATTTACTGAGGCTCTGGTAGGGGGAGCAGCCTATGATGAAACGGGGACTCCGCTGCCTGATGATACCCTGAAATTGTGCCGGAATTCAGATGCCGTGCTTCTGGGGGCAATTGGGGGACCCAAATGGGATAATTTGCCGGTTCACCTGCGTCCTGAGGTAGGAGCCTTGCTTCCGCTCAGAAAAGAGTTGGCTCTTTATGCCAACCTGCGCCCATGTATTTTGTTTCCCGGACTTTTACAGGCCTCGACTCTCAAGGAAGAGGTTATCAGCGGAGTGGACATCCTGGTTATCAGAGAACTAACCGGAGGGCTTTATTTTGGAGAAAAGAGCCGGGAAAAAATGCCTGATGGGAGTCAAAAGGCTACAGATATTTTAACTTACTCGTCTATTGAGATTGAAAGGATTGTACGCTTTGCTTACGAGGCGGCCCGCAGACGTCGCGGGAAACTCTGCTCGGTGGATAAGGCCAATGTAATAGAGACTTCCAGACTATGGCGAGAAATAGTGGGAGATATAGCTCCAGATTATTCTGATGTGGAAACAGTTCATATGTATGTGGATAATTGTTCAATGCAATTGATCAGAAATCCCAGGCAGTTCGACGTTATTGTTACTGAGAATATGTTTGGAGATATTCTCACGGATGAGGCTTCAATGCTTACAGGTTCAATTGGAATGTTACCCAGTGCTTCTATCGGCGGCAAGGTGGCACTTTATGAACCTTCACACGGGAGTGCTCCAGATATTGCCGGGCAGAAAAAGGCTAATCCGCTGGCTACTATTTTATCTGCCGCCATGATGTTGCGCTACTCGTTTGATCTGGAAAAAGAGTCTCAAGTTATTGAGCAGGCAGTAAGACTTGTCCTCGAAGAGGGTTACCGGACTCCGGATCTTATGGAGGATGGAAGAAACCTGCTTGATACTGTACAAATGGGCGATTTAGTTGCTCAAAAGATAGAGTTGATATAAAGATGAAAAAAATGGTTTCAGGAGGTAAAACAAATGGGGATAGCTTGGGTGTGCTAATCTATGATACTACCCTGAGGGATGGCTCCCAGGGTGAAGGTATTGCTTTTACTGTGTCGGATAAACTTAAGATTGCTCAAAAACTTGATTATTTGGGGGTTTCCTATATTGAAGGGGGATGGCCGGGAAGCAATCCCAAAGACCTGGAATTTTTCCGGCAAATCAGAGAGATTGAATTGCGCAATGCTCGTGTTACCGCTTTCAGTTCCACCAGAAAACCAGGAGTAGCTGTTCAAAATGATCTCACACTTAAGGCTTTGCTGGATTCGGGAGTAAGTACCGCTACCATATTCGGCAAGACATGGGATTTTCATGTTGTTAAGGCACTGGAAACCAGCCTGGAAGAAAACCTCAATATGATTAAGGATACGGTATCCTATTTGAAAGACCAGGGAATGGAAGTCATTTATGATGCAGAGCATTTCTTTGACGGTTTTAAGAATAACCATGATTATGCTCTGGAAACATTAGTGGCAGCAGCAGATGCCGGTGCGGATTTTCTGGTTCTTTGTGATACCAATGGTGGGACCATGCCCTGGGAAATTGAGGAGATAATTAAGGATGTGCGGGAATACCATTCAATTCCCCTGGGTATCCATGCTCACAATGATTGTGACTGTGCTGTAAGTAATTCGATTATAGCTGTCAGAAATGGTTGCACTCAGGTACAGGGAACCATTAACGGCTATGGGGAACGCTGCGGCAATGCGAACCTCTGCTCGATAATTCCCAATCTGCAAAAAAAATTGGGGATTACGGCTATTCCGAGTGCTAATCTGAAATATCTGACCGAGGTTTCGCATTATGTTGCGGAAATAGCTAATATGCCCCATAATAACAGCCAGCCTTTTGTTGGTTATGGTGCTTTTGCTCATAAAGGTGGTATTCATGTTAATGCCTTGCTCAAGGACTCTCTTACTTACGAACATATGAATCCCGAAGAAGTAGGCAACCGCCGCCGTGTTCTGGTTTCTGAACTTTCAGGGCTTTCCAATTTGCTTTACAAGGCCAGAGAACTGGGTTTGGATGTTAACAGTTATGACGCTGAAACCCGCAAAGTGATTAAACACATAAAGGAAATGGAGAATCAGGGTTTGCAGTTTGAAGGAGCCGATGCCTCGCTGGAGTTATTTCTGCGTAAGGCTTTTGGCATGTATGAGGAGTTTTTCCAGCTAAAAAATCTGAAAGTTATCATGGAGAAGAATGAGGACGAAGACATCAATGCCGAAGCGGTAATTAAGCTTACAATTGGCGAACAGACATTTCATACCGCTGCAGAGGGGGATGGACCGGTTAATGCCCTGGATAATTCCTTGCGCAAGGCTTTGACTGAAGTATATCCCCAGATCAGTGAAATGCATTTAACCGATTATAAAGTAAGAGTACTGGACGGCAGCGACGGGACAGCTGCCAGGGTAAGAGTTCTCATTGAATCGGCAGATGAAAATACGCAGTGGAGCACGGTAGGGGTGTCGGAAGATATTATTGAAGCTTCATGGCAGGCTATAGTTGACAGCATAAACTATTTATTAATGAAACGGATGTCTCAGAGCTAATAGCTCTGCTTAGACAAATTATTTAAAAGCTGGTTGCAATATTTTTCAGAATATGTCGAAAATACCTCCTTGACTGCTCATGGTATCTAATTTAGAATAATGAAGGTGCATATTGCTTGTAAATTTGGAAGCAAGCCCCATATTATCACAAAACAAACGTTTGCCGACATAGGGAAGAGGGGAAAGTATCATGAAAACCAGGAGCCCGGTAAACAATTGCTACCGGGCTATTTTAGCTTTGCTCAATCAATTGGATAGTATTTATCAGGAGAAAACCTACATTAAAGAACTGTATGAAGATCTCACTGAACTGGCATTTTATTTGATGGAAGACGATTGCGATAGGGTAGCCAGAATAGTAAACGAAATAAAAGAGAGTCTTGGAGAAATCGAATGTATAGTATCGGATACCCGGCAGGAAAGAAATGAAGAGCTTGGTTTTTTCACTGCTGAATTAAAAACTCATTTGGACTATTTGCTTATCGAATACTGCAAACCAAAATTAAAGCAGAACCTTTGCTAGAAAACAAAAAGTAGAAGCTGTTGTAACTGAGGCAATAATATTGAGATTTTTTTGGGGGTAGAATAATGAAGGCCATGATAATGGCAGCAGGCGTTGGTTCGCGGCTAATGCCGCTGACAGCAGATATTCCCAAGCCGATGGTACCTGTAGTTAACCGACCCCTGATGGAAAATACTATTGAGCAACTCAAAAAACATAATTTTAACAATTTAATAGCCAATCTATATCATCAGGCCTGGGCCATAAGCGATTATTTTGGTGATGGCAGTTCATGGGGAGTGTCTATTCAATACTCAAAGGAAGAAAAACTCCTGGGAACTGCTGGAGGGGTGAAGAAATGCGAATGGTTTCTGGATGATACCTTTTGCGTTATCAGTGGTGATGCCCTGACAGATATTGATCTTAGCGCTCTGCTGGCAAAACACCGGCAAAAAGGTGCCCTGGCTACTATAGCCCTGAAGGCAGTGAAAGAAGTGGAACGCTTTGGGGTAGTAATTACAGATGATGATGGGAGAATAAGCAGCTTTCAGGAAAAACCGAAGCGCGAAGAGGCCTTGAGTGAGAAGGTGAATACTGGTATCTATATCTTTGAACCTGAAATCTTCAATTATTTGCCTGCCGGGAAATTCTATGATTTTGGTAAACAGCTTTTTCCCTACCTGGTCAAATCAGCAGCACCTTTTTATGGGATTACCATGTCTGATTACTGGTGTGACGTAGGAGATATTGCCAGCTATCGTCAGGTGCAAGCCGATGTTTTAAATTCCCGAATTAAGACCGGAATAACAGGGATTATTGAAACCGGAACTGATGGGCAGCAGATATTGGTGGGTGAGGGGACTTATATAGGCAAGAATGTAAAGCTGTATGGGACTGTAGTACTGGGCTCAGGTTGCAGGATTGGAGATAATACTTCAATAAGTAATTCAGTAATATGGAATGATTCCTATATTGGAGAAAACTGTAATATCAGAGAAGCTGTGTTGGGAGCTTATTGTCTAATAAGTGATGGGGCGGAAATAGATTCAGGAGCTGTAATAGCCAGCTACTGTAGAATACCATCCAATTCATAAGGTAATAAACAAACAGGAATAAGTAAAGGGAGTCTAAGGTGACTCCCTTTAACTTATTATCCCAGTAATTCTTTCAGATTTTCATCGAATTTAAGCAAGTCTTCTTTACTGATAGTCTGCAGAATCTGTTCATTTACCGGAGAAATACTATAGATCCGTAACTGTCCCTTCTCCATTATCAGGATTGCCATTTCCATCCCGCTTTGCTGGCCGTTTTCCAGTATAGAATAAACCACCAAAGCACTGTTTTCAACGATTATAGTATATTCTGGCAGAGGAACAACCTCAATATTTTCTTCTGATGCCAGTTCTCCATTTTGCCCTTCAATCTCAGCAATAACAGCACTGGTATCCTTTTCAATTTGCTCGCGATTATCGATTAATTCCTGGGGACTCATAGAACTATACTGGGGTAATAATTGCAGAGACCAAAACACGCTGAGTTTTTCCGCTACGGTGTCGTAGTCCTGGCTCAAATAAGCCTGATAGAAATCCTCCACGGTTTTTTCCGCCGGGTTGGATTCAATAAATACGGCATAATAATACATAGCAGCGAGTATTAGCGGTATTATGATGAATATAAACCTGGGGATGCCTGTTTTTTTGCTTGTTTCCAATATAAGTATTGCCTCCGTTCAGATTAAGTTTATAGAAAAGATTGTAACAGATTAGGGACAGATATACAATTAAAGGGCATGAAGCTAATACACAAAGGTAGTAAATATGCCGCTTGGGCAAGGGACGATTCGAGAAAGGAGTATATGCAAAATCAAGAGGGTATTGGTGATAGGGGGTGGCCCGGCCGGAATGATGGCTGCTATAGCTGCAGCAAATAATGGGGCCAGGGCCATTATCCTGGAAAAAAAAGAAAATCCCGGAAAAAAACTGCTGATAACAGGCAAAGGGCGCTGTAATTTTACTTCTGCTGTGGCTGATATAAATGATTTTGTTTCTGCTTACGCAGGGAATGGAAGGTTTTTATACAGTGCGTTAAAGAAATTCTCCAATCAGGATCTCATTGAATTCTTTGACTTGCGTGGTTTAAGAAGCAAAGTGGAGAGAGGCCTGAGAGTTTTCCCGGAATCTGATGATGCCGGGGATATACTTCGTATATTGCTGAAAGAAATGTCACGAACCGGGGCAGAAATCAAGATTTCCCAAAAAGTGAGTGCTTTGAGCATAAATAAATCCAGAATAGACGGAGTTAGAACGGAGAAGGGGCCTATCCAGGCAGATGCGGTTATAGTTGCCACCGGTGGGCTGTCTTACCCGGGTACCGGCTCGACCGGTGATGCTTACGAATGGGCGAGAAAGGCAGGACATAATATTGTTGTTCCCAGGCCTGCTCTGGTTCCGTTGGTAAGCGCAGAAAAATGGGTCAAGGACTTACAGGGTTTGAGCTTAAGGAATGTCAGGGTTTCTGCTTTTCAGAAAGGCGGCAGGAAAATTGGCGAGGAGTTTGGGGAAATGCTCTTTACTCATTTTGGGGTTTCAGGCCCAGTCATTCTTAGCATGAGCAGGGATATAGGAGATTGTTTGCTGCAGGGGCATAAGGTTACGCTTTTTATTGACCTTAAACCTGCATTGAGTGAAGAAAAGTTGGATGGGCGTTTATGTAGGGATCTGGCTAAAAATTCAAGAAAACAGTTAAAGAATTCCCTGAATGAGCTATTGCCTCAACAATTAATTCCAGTAGTAGTTGAATTGAGCGGGATTAATAAAGAGAAGCCCAGTAATCAGGTTAATCACCGGGAAAGAAAGGCTTTGCTTTATTTATTAAAACACCTGGAGCTTAATATTACAGCTACCCGCTCTATTGCAGAAGCGATAGTAACTGCCGGGGGGGTGGATGTCAGAGAGATAAATCCGCGGACCATGGAATCCAGGTTAATCAAAGGACTCTTTTTTGCCGGTGAAGTATTGGATATAGATGGGTATACCGGCGGTTATAATCTTCAAGCAGCCTTCTCCACAGGATTCCTGGCCGGCAGCAGTGCGGCTTTGGTCGATGGTTAGACTTTCACAGTAGACAGAGAATGTGAAACATTCTCTGTCGTGAGGGATAAGGGGTGAGGGGTTAGGAGTATATAGCGAAGCCTTAATAATTTGGTGTTCGCACTATCCCACACCTTACTCCTCACTCCTAATGCCAGCGCATCTCTGTCTCAAACTGCGTATAGTTTTAGGTGTTGGTGTAAGCTAAGCTATTTGCTGATGAAGGGCAAATAGTTTTCAGTGCGGGTTATAAATTGAAAAGAATTGAAAGCACGTAAATATTCATCTTCATCAAGCTGCCAGGTATGCTCGCTGGCATTCTGGCGGATATTAACATAGTTAAATCTATCGGCAGAAAAGATAGCAATACCATTTGTCTTGGAGTCTGTTAGAAAAGAGGTATCTTCTCCAACATTTTGTTCCTGGAAGCGCAGTCTCTGCCAGATATCTTTCTTAAAAAGCAGGGTTGCACCGCGAACAGAATCCACAAAACAATTTTCGTTTCCCGGAGATAAAAGCAGAAGATCACCTTTATTTACCAGGTAGACATAAATACTGCACTTGCCTGCTATTCCCGCATTTCTAAGACATAAAGCCAGTATAGAAGAGGCCAGGTATGGCTTCCCATAATAATCATCATCATCAAATTTGGCTATATAGTCGAATCGAGACCTTTCAATGGCAAAATTCAGGCATTCACCCAGAGTTTGGGCTTCATCAAGCTGAAATACACTTATTTCAGGGTATCTGCTGGCCTTTTCTTGCCATAATTGCAGATTCATAGAATTATTATTTAATATTATAATCATTTCCCGGGGCAGGTGTGTTTGCCTCAGGTAATTGTTAAAAACCATATCCATATTACCAGGTCGGTTACTGCAACAAACAACGGATACACCTGGTAAAACGGTTTTGGCTGCTTTATCCTGCTTCCGGAGTTCGTTTCTAAAGCCCAGGTGTATATTTCTGCTAAATCTGATTTGTGGACTGGCATGAAGTACTAAACCTTCATTTTTTGTTAATAAAGGCTTTAGAGCAATTTTGTGCTTCATCCATTACCTCCACCTTAAATCTACAGATTGCACATATTTAATAATACGATAAGTGGTCTTCCCTTGTTACCTGCCACATGTAATTAAAAGACCAGTAATTGTCAATCTACTATGTACACCCCAGGAGAGTAAATTTCATATTTTTAGAATATAGTCTATTTTATCGAATAGCCAAAAATTCTTATAGCAGAAAAAACAGGAGGGCAGCCTATGACCCAAATAAGCTGTATAGTGTATCCCCCAACGGTTGACTATGATTATATGCCGCAGAGGCCACAGCACTTAATGAAGGAGTTCTCCAATATGCAGATTCCGGCATATTACATGAATATCAACCTCTTCAAGAAGCGGAAAGGAATAGAACAAATAAATCCCTATTTCTTTTTGTTTAATGATGTAAACATTAAACCGTTTTTAAAGAATAGCAGGCCGGTTATATATTTCAGTTTGCCTGACCACATAAATATGGTAAAGCAATATAAACCTTCATTGCTGGTTTTTGACAGCATAGATGAGCCCAGTGAAGAATTTGCCGGCTGGCGTCAACACTATCGACGGGCTTTGCTTTTGGCCGATGTGGTTCTGGCAAGTTCGGATAAACTATATAGAATGGCTGCCAGTGTGAACGAAAACACCTACCTGATTCCCAATGCCTGTGATTATGAATATTTCTCGCAAGCTCTTACTGCCAAGCTTGGTTTACCGGAAGATATGAACGGATTCAGCGGTCCGGTCATTGGTTTTATGGGGGCCATAGCTTCCTGGTGTGACCTGGAGCTTCTGGACCGCCTGGCAACGAACTTTCCTGATTGTAATATTATTCTATTAGGGCCTCTTTACAATGTACAAAGAAAGCAAGTGCCCGCAAGGTCAAATATACATTGGCTGGGTATTAAGGATTATAAAGACTTGCCGGCTTATTTACAGGCATTTGATGTAGGCATAATTCCCTTTAAATTATCCAGTATGATTGAATCAGTGAACCCGATAAAAATGTGGGAGTATTTGGCGGCCGGGCTTCCTGTAGTAAGCACCGCTTTCCCGGAAGCTCAGAAACACAGGGATGTGGTCCTGTATTCTGAAAACGAAGCGGAATTTATGGAAAATATTAATATTGCACTATATGAAGACAGCCCCGAAAAACAAGCCCTCAGACTTGAACTTGCTCGGCAGAATTCATGGAAATCCAGGGCCCGGCAAATCATTTCGATAATTGAAAATGAATTGGCACAGAAACCATACTATCAAAGTGCAAATCTTTTTAGCCTCCCTGAAAAACTAAGTCAAAAAGATACCCCAAATCTTAAACTTACCTTCAGGGCTACCGGGGCGCGCTTCGCATGTAAAAACGCTACGTATTAGACAGAGACTGCGACGCATTCTCTGTCTACTGTGAAATAGAGATGGGATGCGTATTCGTTGACGGTGCAAGGTATTTTTGCTACTATGTTAGGTGATTATGGGAACTACCAACAAAAATAGGGGGAAACAATATGGCTAAAAAATATGTAGATTACAGAGGTTCATCTGATTACATAGTATCAGACGAATTGAGAAACAGCGTAAACATTGCAATTGCATTACAGAAACCCCTTTTGATTAAAGGCGAACCAGGTACAGGAAAAACCATGTTGGCTCAGAGTATAGCCGATTCTCTGGAGATGAATCTGATTATCTGGAATATAAAATCAACTACCAAAGCCCAGGAAGGCCTGTATGTATATGATACTGTGCAGAGGCTCTATGACAGTCAATTTGGAGATAGTAACGTAGCTGATATCAAGCAGTATATTAAGCTGGGCAAACTGGGTGAGGCATTTTTGGCAGATAAACCTGTTGTTTTACTAATTGACGAGATCGACAAAGCTGATCTGGAATTTCCCAATGACCTGCTCTGGGAACTGGATCAGATGAGTTTCTATATTCCTGAAACCAAAGAGACTATTGAGGCCAAAAACCGGCCCATAGTAATCATAACCAGTAATGCGGAAAAGGAATTGCCCGATGCTTTCCTGAGAAGGTGTATTTTTCACTATATTGCTTTCCCTGATCCAGAGGGAATGGAAAAAATTATTAAAGTACACCACCCAAAACTGGAAATGAAACTCCTGCAGCAGGCTATGGAAACCTTCTATATGCTGCGCAATATATCCAATATACAAAAACGCCCCAGCACCAGTGAATTAATAGACTGGTTGCAGGCATTGGTTGTTGGAGGCATTAGTCCTGGAAGAATACGGCAGGAGTTGCCTTTCCTGGGTGTTTTATTAAAGAAAAATGAGGACCTGGATATTCTCTTGACTCAGCTTAATACAAAAACCCAGGCCAGAAACCAAAATACAAGGAGTTCACCATTTAACCGTTATCGTTAAAAATACTAAAGACTTTGATAGCTTGATTAATTTCGTGATCCCTTGATTTAATTGGAGAGATAGAATGTTTACAAAATTTTTTTATGTTCTTAAAGATTCCGGGCTTCCTGTATCTATGAATGAGTGGCAGACTCTTTTGGAAGCTCTGGAGGCAGGTATGGCTGGTTCGAGTTTAACCGGGTTTTATTACCTGTGTCGTTCGGTTCTGGTTAAAACGGAAGCTCATTATGACCGTTTTGATATGGCTTTTGCCAATTATTTCAGTGATATCGAAACCCCGGAGGGTTTGCCGGATAAAATTTGGGAATGGCTGGATAAAGAACTTCCTGATATGCAGATCAGTGATGAAATGCGTCGTAATCATCAAAAGTTGGATCTGGATGAATTGAAGCGTATGCTGGAAGAACGACTGGCAGAGCAAAATGAAGAACATCATGGAGGTAATCGCTGGATAGGCACTGGCGGGACATCACCCTTTGGACATTCAGGTTATCATCCTGGTGGTATCCGTATTGGAGGTGCTTCCAGAAACCTGTCTGCGGTCAAGGTGGCTGGACAGAGACGTTTCCAGGAGTTTCGTACCGATGAAACTCTGGGTATAAGACAATTCCAAGTGGCTTTGCGCAAGTTGCGGCAGTTTACTACTCGTTTGGATGGGGCCAGGACCGAGCTGGATCTGGATTCAACTATTAATAAAACCTGTGATAATGCGGGGAGGCTTGAACTCATATGGGAAAGACCGAAAGAAAACGGCATAAAGGTACTTCTGCTGATGGACGCCGGGGGTTCTATGGTAAGCTACAGCCGCTTATGCAATCAATTATTTACTGCAGTAAACAGGTCTAACCATTTTAAAGATCTAAAAATATTTTATTTTCATAATTGTATATATGATTATTTATATCATGATCCCTGGTGCAGCTTGAATAATTACACAGAAACAGACTATGTTCTGAATACCTATTCTGCTGATTACCGGGTGATTATTGTTGGGGATGCCAGTATGGCTCCATACGAACTTATGCGCAAAGGTGGAATAATAGAATGGGGTTTGTATAATGACAGACCTGGTATTGATTGGTTCAAACGCATTCGCCAGCATTTTGAGTATTCGGTTTGGCTCAATCCTATCCCAAAGAATTACTGGATGTGGATGGAAGGAGCTTTTACAATAAATAAAATTTCAGAAGTTTTCCCCATGGAAGAATTGACTATTGATGGTTTGCAAAGTGCAATAGATAAACTGAAAAGCAGGCAGGCAATAGCGACAAGCAGTTAAGTAAATTCTGAATAGAGATATGAAAACCAGGTTTTTGATTATAAGTTCAACGTGCTGAGTAAGTCCGAAACAAGAACGGATTCAGGTTATAATTATTCTTCGGCAAAAAGGAATGTAACGCAATACTGGTGTAAGCAATAGCTTACACCAGTGTCCAGAGAGTACAACAGCATATCGGAACTATAGTTTGCTTAAACATATGCGGAGAATATTTTTGGTTTACCTGCAAGGCATTATATAAATAAAGACTGAATCCCCAAAAGACTTTCGAAACTGCAAAAAGGAGGACGAGCTGTGAAACATGTTTATGAGGGTAAAACCAAGGGCGTCTATGAATTGGAAGATGGAACCTTTCTTTTAAAAATGAAGGATGATGTTACGGGAGAAAATGGGCAAATAGACCCTGGAGCCAATTCTCTTTTGGGAGAGCTTGAAGGCATGGGGAATGCATCTTTGAGGATGTCACGTTATTATTTTGAGCTTCTGAACAGCAAAGGTATTCCAACACATTACCTTGATTCAAACCTCAAGGAAAACACCATGAATGTGAGGGCAGCACAAACCTTTGAAGATGGATTGGAAGTAATATGCCGGTTTAGAGCCTATGGCAGTTTTTTTAAGCGTTATGCCAGATATTGCGAAAAAGGTCAGTTACTGGACAGTCTGGTAGAAATAACCCTGAAGGATGATGAACGGGGAGATCCTCCGATAAGCAGGGAAAGCCTTGAACAGCTTAAAATAATGACTGCAGAGGAATACCAGCAAGTAACGGAAATGGTTCGAAAAATTTCTGCCATAATCAAGGAAGACCTGGAAAGCAAGGACCTGGAACTATACGATATTAAATTTGAATTTGGGAAAATAGATAATCAGATTGTGCTAATTGATGATATTTCAGGTGGCAATATGAGGGTTTTTAAGGATGGCAAACAGGTAGATCCCTTAAAACTGGCAGATATTGTCTGCAAAACAGAATAACAAAAAAAGGGCGAAAGCCAGTTTAATCATAACTTTCTATGGCGGTATTAAAACAAATGGCGTTCTGATTCATTTTTGATTCAGAACGTCTTAGTTTTCAAAAAGCCCTGGAATTAAGCAAAAAAGGCAAGATAGGGCATCTATTAATCCAATTATGAATCGCTTAATACATAATTGGATTAATAGATGCAAAAATGAATCACCACTCAGCTTTTGTAGTGCCTGTTTAGCGTTTTGCCAGGCCTTTCTTAAATAATGAGCCCCATTATTCCGGATTTCTTTAGAAAGCAGAAAATATTATTAAGAACACCGCTTCCTTGGCATGTATATTGCAATTATTATACAGTACTAATGAAGGTGTTCGAATAATAATACTGGAGGGTGCAACGAAACCTGGGCCTTGTTCTCCCGAGACCATATGAATATTATTCGTAATTAATCTGACCGGATAAATAATAAAAATTGCAAAGCTAAAAGGAGGGAATTAATATGCCGGCTAAATATGCTGTTGAAGAATGGTGCGAGGCCTATCTGGATATTTTTTGTGATGAAGAAGATCTGTACTTTGAAGCGGATGCTGAAGCAATGAATGAAGAATATTTCCTTCATTTTCGAAAAGGCGATATTTTTGAATCGGCAAGGATAATAGGCAATTGGACAGAATCATATATGGATAATCTTGAGCTTTTACACGGGAGTGGAGAAACTGATACAATGATGGGTTCGGGAGAAATGACCCTTGAATTTATAAGATGTTTCCAGGAGAATTTGGAGCAGCTTGAACAACATGTAATAGATTACTGCCAGTGCTATCTGCAACTCTATAGCCCTGCAGAAATCTTGGTAATGAATGTAGAGGAAATGAATGAAGAAATCTTCAGGATTTTCAGAAATGCTGATAGTCTTGATCAAGCAATACTTGTGGAAAACTGGAGCGATATATATATGGAGGTATTTGAACATTTGTATGGAGATGTAGGAATAATTAGCGCAATGAACGTCGAGGAAATGAACAGATTCTTCATAAGGTCTTTCAGAAAAGATGAAGAGGCTGAGTTCCTGCTCAAAAGTGCAGCTTAGTGTTTCAATATTTTAAATATAAACTCCCCTTTCAGTTTCCGGTCATCGTTTTGATCGGAAACTTTTTTATTTTCTGATTGCTGTATTTGTTCTGATGCTGATTTACAAAGATTATAACGATAAGATATTAAGGAATTCATATTCCATGGATGAAGTTTGCTGGTAAAAGCTTTTTGATACAGAAGGTGTACTAGTTTCCCGGTGCCCGGTAAGGTGATTTCAGGCTGGTAAGTAAAGAGGCAGCAGGACTTCGGAAAGAAGAAGTGAAAAAGTTTATTTCCCCTGAGCTTTATAGCGGCAAATAGGATAGACTTAACGAACCTCTAACAGGTTCTGGATACTTATAATGGGAAGAAAGACAAAAAGCTTGACAATAGCTTTGAATTGCCGTTTAATAATGGAGATGATAAAAAAGGTCTTAATAATTTCAGTATTAAATAAGGAGCTGAATAATGTTAGATTTCACTAATTTCTGGTGCTTTCGACTTAATGTCCTGTCACGCAGAATAAGCCGCTTGTATAATAGCAGGTGTTTAAAATTTGGTATTACTGCCCCGCAATCTTTTGTGATTTTTGATGTAATGGATCATGAAGGAAGCAGCGTAAAAGACATTGCCAGCCGCATACAGCTGGACAGTCCCGCAGTTACCGGCTTGATTGACCGTTTGGTAAAAGAGAATTTGATTAAAAGAATAGAGGACCCGTCAGATCGCAGAAGTTTACAGATTAATTTAACACCCAAAGGACGGAACTTGGCTGAAGAGCATTTGGTGCCGATGGCTAATGAATTTAATGATTTTATCAGGAACAAAGTTGAACCGGAAATAGCAAAAATATTCCAGAACTCTCTTGATCTCATTGACAGGCAATTGATTAAAGAAAGCTAAGTATTTGATATATTTTAATATTCGAAACCGTCGTATCCCTGAATTATTCGATAATATCAGGGATTATTTTATTATTACAAAGCCCTTGACTGGCAAAGAAAAATAGTTTACATTTAAATTAATAACATATCAATTAAGGGGTTTGAAATGGATCCTGTATATGATTTTTGGTGTTTTCGCCTTGGAAGCATAAGCCGAAAACTCTATCGCACCTATAATAGTTTATATTCCCAGCAGGGTGTTACTGTTGGACAATCATTTGTTCTTTTCGATCTTTTATTCCATGAAGGCAGCAGTGTCAAAGACATTGCTGGCAGGCTGCAACTTGACAGCTCGGCTATTACCGGTCTTATTGACCGCCTGGCAAAAGAAGGGCTGGTGGAAAGGGTTCTGGACTCTGCTGACCGGAGGAGTCTGAAGATTTTTCTGACCCTACAGGGTAAGGAACTGGCAGAAGAAATTTTGCCTCTGGCAGAGGACTTCAATCAGCAGGTCAAGGGTGTGTTGGAATCTTCGGAAGCAGTTATTTTTGAAACATTGCTGCATAAGCTTGATGATAGATTGTAAAGCTTGCTTGGGAGGCGGGAAGAGTCAAGGACAGCGCTAATTTAAAAATGAGGAGGTAAATTATGGATTATTCAAATTACCAGACCTTGAAAGTGGAAAAAAAGGATAAGGGGATCTTGGTCGTAGCCTTAAATCGCCCAGACAAATTAAATGCCATGAACTCCAACATGATAGAGGAACTGAACGATTTATGGCTGAAATTAAAAAGGGATCTGGAAAGCCGGGTAGTAATACTCAAGGGCGAAGGAGAAAAGGGCTTTTGCGGAGGAATGGAAGTTAGTGATGTTATAACCCCTAAGGTTATGCAGGATATACCAGTCATGTATGATGTTCAGATGCCCATAGGAGAATTGCAGATAAATATGAGGAATTGTCCCCAGCCCATTATTTGTATAGTGCACGGAGCTGCTGTTGGAGCCGGCTTTAGTTTTGCCATGGCCTCGGATATCCGCATTATTTCCCCGGATACCAGATTTTCTGCTGCTTTTGTTAATGTCGGCCTGGCTGGAGCGGATATGGGCAGCAGTTATTTTCTGCCCCGTCAGATTGGAAGTGGAAGAGCCTATGAATACCTGTACACCGGAGCATTCATGAGCGCTGAAGAAGCTATGAGCCTGGGTTTTGCCTCGCGCTGCGTAGAAAGGGATAAACTGATGGATACTGCTATTCAGATTGCAGAGAACATAGCTAAAAAAGATCCCCTGGCTATGAAACTTACCAAAGAAGCAATAAACCAGAACCTTGATTGCGGAAGCCTGGAAAATGCCATAATAATGGAAAATCGGAACCAGAATATGATGATAAGCCATCTGGCTGGCAAGATGGCTAAACAGAAGTAAGAGTCTGAATTTAGCAAAACGAAGTTGATTATTATCTCTTGGTTTTGCTAAAATTTTATGCTATTAGGTAATATGTTAATTAATGAAGTATCAGGTTTATACAGGGGGGATGCCAATTATAAGAATATTTATTTATTTTTTATTCCGCTTCTTTGGCAACAGAGCTGCGAAGGATTGGCGATAAACGTCTTGAATCCATATATAGCAGTATTTTTGCCTTTATTCTGAATATATCGTATATTAAAATTATCAGACTATGGAATGACAAGATGAGGAAAAAAGCTTTGTTGGTTTTTCACATTAGAAAGGAGAGAAAAGATAATGGATTTTACCTTGAGCAAAGAGCAGCTATTACTTCAAAAGATGGCCAGGGATTACGCAGAAAAATTTATAGAACCAATTGCCCGGCAGATTGATGAAGAAAATAAGATACCTCAGGAAATAATTGAGGGATTGGGAGAGCTTGAACTTTTTGGCATACCATTTCCCGAAGAATACGGCGGAGCTGATGCTGGCTATGATGGTTACACGCTGGTTATGGAGCAAATATCCAAGGTTTCAGGAGGGGTAGCCATGACCATTGCAGCTCATACCCTGGGCTTGGGTGCAATAAGGTCTTTTGGAACCGAAGAACAGAAGAAAAAATACCTGCCGGCAGGCTGTAAAGGAAAAGAAATCGCTTCCTTTGCTTTTACCGAGCCGGGAACCGGTTCTGATCCTAAACAGCTTAGCAGTATAGCTGTTAAAGAAGGAGATTACTTTATCCTCAATGGGACCAAACGTTTCATTTCCAATGCTAATTACCCAGGTCCTATGGTCATCTTCGCAAAGGAGATGGAAAGTGGTGAGGTTACAGCATTTATATTAGAAAAATGGACTGAGGGCTATTCCATATCAGAGCCATGGGAAAAGGTGGGTCATAGGGGCGGTATTCTGGTTGATGTTTATATGAAGGATATAAAAATACCTGCCGAAAACCTTCTGGGTAAAGTCGGACAGGGTTTTCCCATTCTTCTTTTAGGAATTGCCCTGGGAAAAATCGGTACCAGTACAGCAGCCCTGGGAGCAACTCTGGCTGCTTATGAAGAAGGGGTTAAATACGCCAGAGAAAAAACCCACCGTGATAAACCCATAGCCAAATTCCAGGCAATTCAGTTAAAAATTGCTGATCTGGCTATAAAATATGAAACATCACGATGGTTATGCTATCGCCTGGGCTGCCTGGCCAACAATATCAAGGATCCAGCCCAGTTTGCCCGGGAAGCGGCACTTACCAAGGCTTATGCCGGCGACGTTGTAGTGGAAGCAGCCCATATTGCTATGGATGTACACGGTTCCTATGGGTTAATGAAGGATTATAAGGTTGAACGTATTTTACGGGATGCTTTAATAGGACCGCAAATTGAAGGTGTTTCTGATATGCAAAGAATGATTATTGCGGGAGCAGCCCTCAGGTAGATCAAAGGGTATGGATTTAGAGGATTAATCTCTAAGCATACGAAAAAGGGAGCTGAGACATGATGGAAAAATTTGATGCAATAGTAGTTGGGGCTGGGCTGGCTGGTCTGGCATCGGCATATACCCTGGCCAATGAAGGGATGGAAGTTCTGGTTCTGGAACGCGGAGACTATCCTGGAGCCAAGAATGTTACCGGGGGAAGGTTGTATGTAAACCCGGTGCGTGAACTTTTTCCGGATATATGGAAAAAGGCTCCGTTGGAGCGTTTTATTGCCAGCGAGGGAGTATGTATGATGGCTGGAGAGCGTTCGGTTAGCATTAATTATGCTGGAAATGAATTGCTGGAAGAACCCTATCAGAGTTTTAGTATTCTTAGAGCCAGGTTTGACCGCTGGCTGGCTAAACAGGCAGAGCGCAAGGGTGCTATGCTGGTAGATAAGAGCAGGGTTGACGACTTGATTTTTGAAGACGGCAAAGTGATTGGAGTAAGGGCTGCAGGAGATGAACTTCATGCCAATGTGGTTATTGCCTGTGATGGTGTCCTGTCTTTTATAGCAGAAAAAGCAGGCCTGCGCCGTAAGGTGGAAGCACCCAACTATGCTGTTGGTTATAAAGAAATCATTGAACTTGATCCCTCTCAAATTGAAGATCGCTTTGGCCTGGAGGGGAATGAAGGCAGTGCCAGAATGTATATGGGAGAAGTGACTAAGGGTAAATTCGGAGGCGGCTTTCTGTATACCAATAAAAGCAGTATCAGCCTGGGAATAGTTATTGGCATTAAAGACCTCATGGAGGAAAAACCATCAATCGAAGCCCCGGTACTTCTCGATGAATTTAAGCAGCGGCGTGAAATAGCCGGCCTTATCAAAGGTGGAGAAACCGTCGAATATTCTGCCCATGTAATACCGGAAGGAGGCTACAAAGCCCTTAACAAACTTTATGGTGACGGGATCCTGGTGGCCGGTGATGCTGCCGGATTGGCCATGAATATCGGTGTTACTGTGAGGGGAATGGAATACGCCCTGGCCTCCGGCTATTATGCGGCGCAGACTGTTCTCCAGGCAAAAGAAAAGGAAGATTTCAGTGCTGCTGCCCTTTCTCATTACCAGACTCAAATGGAAAGCAGTTTTATACTACAGGACTTTAAAAATTTCCAGGAAGCCCCACAGGTTTTAGAAAACCCGCGCTTTTTCAATCATTACCCGGAAATGCTGGGTAACATAATGAAAGATATCTATGAAGTGCCTGCAGGAAGTAAAAACCGGCTTTACCCGACTATCAAACAGTATATGGCTTTCAGCGAACTCTGGGCCATGTTAGGGGATATGAGGAAGGTGATGAAGATATGAGTGAAGCAATAGGATTAAAAGCCAAACTCGGTCTTGATGTTTTTAAGCATGACAAAGAAGCACATATAAAGATAAAAGACGGTATGCAAAAAGACCCGCGTTTAAAGAGAGCTATTCTGGTTTGTCCTGCCGGTCTGTACAGTGAAAATGAACAGGGAGAAGTGGAACTTACTATTGACGGATGCCTGGAATGCGGCACCTGTCTTATTGCCTGCGGTACTGAGGTGCTGGAATGGCACTATCCCAGTGGAGGAACAGGGGTTCAATTTCGTTTTGGCTAAACTGTCAGAAGTGAATTATAAAGAAACAGGAGTATTCATGATGCCTAACGTCTGAGAAATAATAAGGGAGTTGAAGATAGTGAATATTGTTGTTGCAATGAAACAGATACCAGACCTGCAGCAAATCAGGATCAGAAACCGGGAACCCGTACTGGATGCTGTACCCTTAACCCTGGGGAACATAGATAAAAATGCCCTGGAAGCCGCGGTAGCATTTAAAGAAAGCCATGGGGGAAAAGTAACCGTTCTATCAGCTGGCAGTGAAGACCTGGAAGATACCATAAAAGAAGCCCTGGCAGCTGGAGCTGATGAGGCTTTCCTGGTTTTGGATGATGAGCTGGATGGTGCTGATAGCGAGGCAATTGCAGGTATTTTGGGGGCTGCTCTTAATCGTATAGAAGATAAGGATTTAATAATCTTTGGCGAGGGCAGCGGGGATAACTATTCGGGACAGGTGGGACCCAGGGTTGCAGAGATACTTGGGATACCCCTGGTTACTTATGCCAGCTCTATTGAGATTAATGATAAAACCGCCAAAGTAGTTCGTTCACTGGAAGACTGTGAAGAAATAATTGAACTTACTTTACCGGCAGCAGTCAGTGTACTCGCTGGTATAAATGAACCGCGTATCCCGTCGGTTACCCAGATCCTGAAAGCCGGCAAAAAGCCCAAAGAGATTCTGGAAATGGATGACCTGGGTCTGGCTTTAGCTGAGAAGCAGGTAATTACGCTAAGCAATCTGGCTCCTGAGAGCGAACGAAAACAGATATTGCTTAAGAGTGCCGATGAACTGGTTAAGGCCCTCAGCAGCCAGAGTCTGATTGGGAGGTAGTTAAAAATGGCAGGAATATTAATATACAGCGATAAAAATGACTATGCACTCGAACTGCTAACAGCAGCCAGGATTATAACAGCTTCTTCAGGTCTGGATGTCAGGGCGCTTAGCATAAACAATGACAGCCAGGCTGAGGCCCTGGCGGGAGCAGGGGCTGAGGTTTGCAAAATAAATAATACCGCTATTGCTTTAGCTGATGCTTCAGCACTGGCAAATGCTATAAAACAGGCTGTGGAAAAACTCGATATCAATACGATTTTACTCTCATCCAATTTAAGGGGCAGGGAACTGGCCGGGAGACTGGCCCAGATAATAGGAACTGCCTGTTTAACGGGGGTATCCGCCGTTAAACTTAATGGAGATAAGCTTGAATGCCAGCGTAATGCCCTGGGAGGAGCGACAGTAGCTACTCAATATATTGCGACAGAGAAAAAGGTAATAGCTATTGTCCCCAGAAGTTTTGAGAAGGCACCTGCCGGGACTGGCAAGATAAGTGAACTGGAAGTGGATGTGCAGGCAACACCTGGACTAAAGCTGGTGGAGACCAAAGCCAAAAGCGAAGACAGTGTCGATATTGAAGCTGCCGAGGTGCTGGTAGCAGTAGGACAGGGATTAAACAGTAAAGATGACCTGCCTATGGTGGAAGCACTGGTTAAAGCTCTGGGAGGAGAACTAGCCTGTTCCAAACCTGTAGCCACTGATAAAAAATGGCTGTCGGAAGAAAGAATTATAGGGCTTTCAGGTAAGAAATGCAAACCCGAACTGGCAGTCCTGCTGGGGATTTCGGGACAGGTGCAGTTTAATGTGGGCATAAGGGACGCGGGGACTATTGTAGCTGTGAACTCCGACGAAAATGCCTATGTTAATAAGATGGCGGATTATGTTCTGGTGGATGATCTGCATAAAGTGGTAGCTGAATTGAATAAAATACTGGCATAAAGAAATAGCAAAATTAACGGGGTGCAAGCAGGGAACGATTCTTGTTTGCACCCTGGTTTATGCTACAATATTATATAAAACCTCCTCAAAATTAGCAGAAAGGTTGTTTTACATGACTTTATCCTTGGGCCTTTTTGCCGGGATTATTTTTTTTGTTTATTCTGTTTACTTTATTAAAATTATCAAAGGGACCCCGGAAGACTTTGAAGGAGAAATACTTGAGTCCCTGGCTGAATGGATGATAAGCAAGGGGAGTGCCAGCAAGGGTCAGATGTGGATTTTGCTTTTATTGTCGGTATTGCTTGAAGTAGCATATTTTACACTGGTGTTTTATGGAATCAACAATCTGACAATAATAGTGTTTACCCTGTTTTTTGCTGTTATAGAAATGTATCATCTGGCAATGCTCTCGCATTCCCTTAACCGCTTTTTTAAAGGGAAAATTGTTATAAAGAAAATATTTAACTGGAAACTTGAACGACTCAGTGCGATGTTATTTTTTACCCATTCCTTACTCATCCTTTTGTTGCTCATCTTTTTTTAAGTTCTCTGTTGGTTTGAGAAACCTGAATAATTCCTGAGATGTTTCAAAATCATAATACCTTTTTCTAATGGCTTCTCTGGCTTTTTGCTGGAAATCAATGGATAATAGTACCAGATATAATACCAATAGTAGGAAAACACTTATCAGGAAAATATAAAGCAATGGTGACACTGTAAACACAACCTCCTCAAATGATGCTTATTTAATTGGTGCGCATAAGCCAGAGACTACGCACTAAGGGGAATTTTTGACACGGGCTCTTTTCGACTACTTGAGTTTTGGGGGACCAGGGGGACGGTTCTTGTGGTTTTGGCTGGTTCTGTGAACCAGC